>Ga0310697_10001790_pt1 | contig 24080 bp, 19 predicted proteins | sample 172DNAGHGlowgp2_FD_203883 | JGI IMG/M metagenome (GOLD analysis project Ga0310697, IMG submission 203883) | Sheep rumen microbial communities from Palmerston North, Manawatu-Wanganui, New Zealand - 1728 DNA GHGlow gp2 (v2) (version 2) | ecosystem: Host-associated > Mammals > Digestive system >...
AAACATCGTCAACTGATATCATAAATAAGCAACAACAACAGTCAACTGAGATTAACAATAAGTATTAACCAAAGTCAATCGAAAATACAAATAAGACTCGAAGTACTCAACTAAAATCGTTAAAGTACACAGCGTAGCAAGTGTACGGATACTTCGTAGCGAGTGAACGCATACTCCGTTCACTCGTTTCGCAAGTTCCGGACACTTTGTCCGGAGCTTGCGGACACTTTGTCCGAAAAAACACCTATTTCAGGACAACGTCAACCAGTCACCAACTGTCACCACCATCACCTCTACCCTCACCCGTAACTTCCTGATTTTCAGCGCCGGGTGACAGAGTGAGGGTAGTGACAGAGAAAAAAAACTATTATCAGAAGGATAATTTCTCCAGTCGGGCGCGAAGCTGGGGGGCTTCGCTCTGTCGGATGGCGAGACGTATCTGGCAGGTATTGTCGTAAGTCTGCGAGACAATACGTGGATTCATTTCCTTGACAATGCGCATCACATCGTTCATCATCACATAGGGAAAATCGTAGGTGACGACTTCCTCCACCTGGCGTGTCTCTATGGTGGCATGCGCTATGGCATCGGCAGCAGCCTCACGATAGGCTATGATGAGTCCACTGGTGCCGAGATTGACACCGCCGTAATAGCGCACCACGACGATGAGGATGTCGGTGAGGAGATTGGAGTTGATCTGCCCGAGGATGGGTTTGCCCGCCGTCGACGATGGTTCGCCGTCGTCGTTGGCACGGAAGTCTTCCCTACCCGCCCCCAACATATAGGCGTAGCAGACGTGGCGGGCATCGTAGTACTTCTTGCGATACTCGGCCAGGAGGTTCTTCACCTCGTCTGCCGTCTCCACATGATGTGCAAAAGCGAGGAACTTACTCCGCTTCTCGGAGTAAAATCCCTCGCTGCTGGCTTTTAGGGTTAAGTATTCGTCGGGCATGGAGTTTTTTTTCTAGTTTTTGCTAGTATTACTAGTTTTACTAGGGCTAGGCCAATTTATGAATCACCAGTCCTGAGCGGAGCTTCGGCTCAAACCATGTGGCCTTGGGAGGCATGATCTTGCCGCTGTCGGCGATGTCCATGATCTGCTGCATGCTGACGGGATAGAGGGCCAGGGCTGCACGCATCTCGCCGGAGTCGACACGACGTTTCAGTTCACCCAGTCCTCGCAGTCCGCCTACGAAGTCGATGCGCTTTGATGAGCGCAGGTCGCCTATCTGCAGAATCTCGTCAAGGATGAGTCGGCTGCTGATGTCCACGTCGAGCACACCGATGGGATCGTTCGGGTTGAAGGTGCCCTCTTTGGCTGTGAGACTGTACCAGTGTTGGTCGAGATAGAGTGAGAACTCATGAGCGCGGGCAGGCTTATAGATCTCCGTCCCCTTATCCTCCACGATGAAGTTCTTCTGCAGGGCAGCGAGGAACTGCTCCGAGGTGAGACCGTTGAGGTCTTTCACCACACGGTTATAGTCGAGGATGGTGAGTTGTGAAGCCTGGAAGCACACCGCCATGAAGTAGTTGTACTCCTCCTTGCCAGTGTGGTTGGGGTTCTGGCGCTGTTTCTCGGCACCCACCAGTGCGGCAGCTGCTGAGCGATGATGTCCGTCGGCGATATAGAGCGACGGCATCTTGGCAAACTCTTCGGTGATGGTCTTTATGTCCTGTTCATCACTGATGACCCAGAACTTATGGCCGAAGCCATCGATGGGTGCTATGAAGTCGTACTCGGGCTCCACCCCGTTGGCATAGCGCATGATGAGGTCGTCGAGCACCTTGTTGTCAGGATAGGCGAAGAACACGGGCTCGATATTGGCGTTGTTCACACGCACATGCTTCATGCGGTCTTCCTCCTTGTCGCGACGCGTCAGCTCGTGCTTCTTGATGCGCCCCTGCATATAGTCATCGACCAGAGCGCCGACCACCAGACCATACTGGGTCTTGCCGTTCATCGTCTGAGCATATATATAATAATGTTCGCGAGAATCTTGCACCAGCCACCCCTTGTCCTGGAACTTCTGGAAGTTCTCAGCAGCCTTCTCATAGACACGCGGGTCGTATTCTGAAGTGCCTACAGGGAAGTCGATCTCAGGTTTGATGATATGGTAGAGGCTCTTCTCGTTGTCGCCAGCCTCAGCGCGTGCCTCTTCACTGTCGAGCACGTCATAAGGACGGCTCTCCACTTGTTCTACGAACTCCTTTGGTGGGCGAATGCCACGAAACGGTTTTACTGTAGCCATAGTCACAGGTTCTCTTTAATCTTCTCAATCATCTCCTGATATTCTGCATCGGTGAGATACACCTTGCCCGGGTTCATCTGGAACGTGCCGCCATAGTCGGGACCGTCCACGTACTTAGGAGCGAGGTGGAAGTGTAGATGCGAGAGTTTGTCGCTATAAGCGCCGTAGTTGATCTTCTCGGGATTGAAGGCACGCTGCATGGCACGGGTCACACGGGCTACATCGGCCATGAAGTCGTTGCGCTCCTCATCGGAGAGTTCATTGAGGTCGTTCACATGTCCGTTGTATGCCACGAGGCAACGGCCGCGATAGGTCTGTTCTTTAAAAAGGAATGCGCGCGAGACCTTCAGCGGACAAATCTCAATCATCAGGTCGTGGAGCGTCTGGTTGTTGGTGCAGTAAAGACACTGCTTAGGATCACTGTACATAAGCTTAAATGAGAGAGCCTACCCAAGCCCTCCCAAAGGGAGGGATGTCTGGTTACATAATGCAATTTCTATACAAACACCCTCCTGTAGGGGAAGACTTGGGTAGGCTTTAGTTATTAGTTAACTTTGAATTTAGTATCACCATCCTTGAAGAAGGCGTTGATCTGACGAGCAGCGGCAAGACCGGCATTGTTGTTAGCCTCAGCCGTCTGAGCACCCATCTTCTTAGGTGTAGAGAAGTAGCGGCCTTCAAACTTAGCGAAGTCGGCATTGGCATCGGGCATGATGTCGGTGACGAACTTCAGGTCCTCGCGTTCTGCCATGAGTTTCAGCAGTTCGGGCTCGTTGATGACCTCCTTGCGGGCGGTGTTCACCAGAATGCCACCCTTCTTCATCTTACTTACGAGGGCGTAGTTGATGCTCTGCTTGGTCTCGGGAGTAGCGGGGATATGCAGCGAGACGACGTCGCACTGCTCGAACAGGGCGTCCTGATTAGCCACAGCATGTACGCCAGCCTTCTCGATGACCTCTGCAGGGCAGAAAGCATCATAGGCATAGACCTCCATGCCGAAGCCCTTTGCGATGCGAGCCACGTTGCGACCCACATTACCAAAGGCGAGGATACCCAGTTTCTTACCCAACAGTTCGCTACCGCTCTTGCCGTTGTAGAAATTACGCACGGCGAAGACGAGCAGACCGAATACGAGTTCGGCCACGGCGTTAGAGTTCTGACCGGGAGTATTCTCGGCTACCACACCATGAGCGGTGGCAGCAGCGAGGTCGATGTTATCGTAACCGGCACCGGCACGCACCACGATCTTCAACTGCTTGGCAGCATCGAGCACTTCGTTATCTACTTTATCCGAACGGATAATCAAGGCATCAGCATCCTTCACTGCATCGAGCAGCTGAACCTTCTCTGTATATTTCTCAAGCAGAGCCAACTCATGGCCTGCTGCCTCTATCTCTTTGCGAATGCCTTCGACAGCAGCGGCTGCGAATGGCTTTTCGGTTGCTACTAGTACTTTCATGACTAAAAAAAGCCCACCCAAGCCCTCCCGAGGGGAGGGATGTTTAGTCACTTATTGGGTGCTCCTTTATTAAATTGTTAATACTTATTATTATATTATTTTCCTACCTTCATCTATTCAGACATCCCTCCCTTCGGGAGGGCTTGGGTAGGCTTGACTGCATTAGTGGTTAGCCTCAAACTCTTTCATGCAAGCCACGAGTGCCTGGCAGCCCTCGATGGTCTGAGCATTATAGCAAGAAGCGCGGAAACCACCTACCGAACGGTGACCCTTCACGCCGACCATACCCTTAGAGGTAGCAAAGTCGAGGAAGTCTTTCTCCAACTCCTTGTACTCATCGGCCATCACGAAGCAGATGTTCATCAGCGAACGATCCTCCTCGGCAGTCACGGTACCACGGAACATCTTGTTGCGGTCGATCTCACCATATACAATCTCTGCACGCTGGTGGGCCAACTTATCCATAGCCTTCACACCACCCTGAGCCTTCATCCAGCGCAGGTTCTCCAGTGCTGTGTAGATGGGCACCACAGGAGGTGTGTTGAACATAGAACCCTTCTCCACGTGAGTACGGTAGTCGAGCATGGTAGGAATCGGGCGCTCCACCTTGCCCAGGGCATCGTTCTTCACGATGACGATGGTGACACCTGCCATTGACAGGTTCTTCTGAGCACCGGCATAGATGGCATCATACTTAGCCACGTCGATAGGACGAGAGAAGATGTCAGATGACATATCGGCAATCAGACGTACGGGAACGTCGAGGTCCTTGCGGATCTCTGTACCGTAGATGGTGTTGTTGGTGGTGATGTGCAGATAGTCAGCATCGGCAGGCACCGTCCAACCCTTAGGAATAAAAGTATAGTTTGCATCAGCAGAGCTGGCAACCTCTACCACCTCACCAAAGAGCTTGGCTTCCTTCATGGCCTTCTTTGCCCACACACCGGTGTTCAGGTAAGCAGCCTTCGTGCGTAGGAAGTTGTATGGTATCATACAGAACTCCAGAGAAGCACCGCCACCGAGGAAGAGCACTGAGTAGCCCTCGGGCACTTCGAGAAGCTCTTTCACCAGAGCCTCAGCCTCGTCGATAACGGGCTGGAAGTCCTTGGAACGGTGACTGATCTCAGCGAGTGAAAGTCCAATACCATTAAAGTCTAAGATGGCCTGCGCGGTCTTCTCAATAACCGAGCGGTCGAGGATGCAGGGACCTGCGTTGAAATTGTACTTTTTCATAAATTTATAATGATTAAATAAATATACTTAGTTATCCATATTTGCGGTTGCGAAGTTACGCTTTTTATTTGAAATGGGCAAATATTTTCGTTAAAATTTCGCATCTGACACTTCTTTGCAATATAATTTGCAAAAGAGAAAGCTGATATTGAAAAAATATTCGTATCTTTGCAACGCAAAAAAGTGACATCTGTAATGAACGACATCAAGAAAATAGTTCTCACGGGCGGACCTTGCGCCGGCAAGACGACAGCCCTGGTACGCATCATCGAGCATTTCTCAAGCTTGGGCTATAAAGTGTTTACCATACCCGAAGTACCTACCCTATTCACACAGGCAGGCATGAACTACCTGACCAAGAACCAGGGATTCTTCTATGAGGGTGAGAAGGCGACACTGGAGATACAACTGGCGCTGGAGGATAAGTTCCTGCGCATGGCTCAGGAGTGCACGGAGCCCAGCATCATCGTATGCGACCGTGGCGCGATGGACATCTCGGCTTATATGGCACCCGATGTATGGGCACAGATAACCCGTGCAGTGGGTACGTCGACGCCCGAGCTGCGTGAGCGCTATGATGCCGTGCTCCATCTGGTGTCGGCTGCCGATGGTGCAGAACAATACTACACCACCGCCAATAACGCGTCGCGCAATGAGTCGAACGACGAGAAAGGACTCACCATCGCACGTCTGCTCGACAAGAAGGTGATTCACGCATGGAAAGGGCATCCCCATCTGCGTGTCATCAACAACCACGATGACTTCGAGGCGAAGATGCGTCGCGTGCTGAAGGAGATAAGCAGCGTGCTCTGTCTGCCCCAGCCCATCGAGGAAGAACGCAAGTATATCGTGGAGATTACAGGACAGTTGCCCGACGACTGCATCGAGAGCGACATCACACAGACCTATCTGCAAAGCGAGCCCGACAGTGAGGTGCGCCTCCGCAAGCGTGGCTTCGATGGCAAGTTCGTCTACGTGCATACCACGAAGAAGAAGACCTCGGAACACGAGGAACTGGTCACTGAGCGACAGATCAACAACAGTCTCTATGAGATGATGCTGGGACTGGCCAACCCGCAGTGCCACACCATCAGCAAGCACCGCCACAGCTTTATATGGCAAGGACAGTACTTCGAGGTAGACACCTATCTGGACAGGTTGAAGGGACTGACGATTCTCGAGACAAAGGGTATCACCGAGGGCGAACCGGTGAAGTTCCCGCCATTTGTCAAGGTCATCAAGGAGGTGACGGGCGACAAGGACTATTATAACTATAATCTTTCGAAGAGGTGAAGGAGTTTGAGTTTACTAGTGAAGAGAGACAGCTGGCGCTGAGTCTCTACAACGAACTGAAGGAGAAGATAGCCCCGTCGCTCCAAGAGGGTGACGAGGAGAAGATTCGTGAGCACTTGACCTATGCCATCGAGCATGGACAGGTGGAGCGCGACGTCTTCGGACTGAACCCTATCCTCAGCGGTTTGCAGACGGCTCTGCTGGTGGTCGACGAGATAGGACTGCGTCGCGATGCGGTGATGGCTATCATGCTCCACCCCAGCATCGAGAACGACACGATGACCATCGAGGCTGCCGAGGATATCTACGGCAAGTCGGTGGCACGCATCCTCCACGGACTGCAACGCATCCAGGAACTCTATAAGAAAAACCCCGTCATCGAGAGTGAGAACTTCCGCAACCTACTGCTCTCGTTTGCAGAAGACATGCGTGTCATACTCATCATGATTGCCGACCGTGTGAACATGATGCGACAGATACGCGACACCAAGAACGAGGAGGCTAAACGGCAGGTCAGCGAGGAGGCGGCGTATCTCTACGCGCCTCTGGCTCACAAACTGGGCCTCTATAAACTGAAAAGCGAACTGGAGGACCTGTCGCTGAAATATATGGAGCACGATGCCTACTATCACATCAAGGACAAGTTGAATGCCACCAAGCAGGCTCGCGATGCCTATATAGAGCGCTTTATCACTCCTATCGAGAAAAAACTGAAGGATGCCGGACTGAAGTTCCACATGAAGGGACGCACGAAGTCCATCCACTCCATCTGGCAGAAGATGAAGAAGCAGAACTGCGCCTTCGAGGGGGTCTACGACCTCTTCGCTATACGTATCATCATCGACTGTCCGATAGAAAAGGAGAAACAGGTATGCTGGCAGACCTTCGCCCTCATCACCGATATGTACACCTCGAACCCCAAGCGAATGCGCGACTGGCTCTCGGTGCCTAAGTCCAACGGCTACGAGAGTCTGCACATCACTGTTCTTGGACCGGAAGGCAAATGGGTAGAGGTGCAGATACGCACAGAGCGCATGGACGAGATTGCAGAACGTGGCGTGGCTGCTCACTGGCGCTATAAGGGCGTGAAACAGGGTGAAGGCGGCATGGACGAATGGCTCAACGGCATCCGTCAGATGTTGGAGAACAGCAGCGGTCTGGAGGCAATGGATCAGTTTAAGATGGACCTCTATGATGACGAGATCTATGTCTTTACGCCAAAGGGCGACCTACTGAAATTCCCCAAGGGTGCCACGGTGCTCGATATGGCCTATCACATCCACTCGAAGGTGGGCTCGGCATGTACCGGTGCCCGTATAAATAATAAGGTGTGCAGTTTCCGACAGGAGCTCCACTCGGGCGACCAGGTGGAGATAATGACTTCATCGACACAGTACCCTAAGCAGGAATGGCTCAACATCGTCAAGACATCACGTGCTAAGTCGAAGATACGACTGGCCATCAAGGAGACGCAACAGAAAGAGGCACTGCTGGTGAAGGAGATGCTGGAACGGAAGTTCAAGAACCGCAAGATAGAGATGGAAGAGTCGGTGATGATGCGCACTATGAAGAAATTGGGCTATAAAGAGGCCAGCGACTACTACCGCGACATCGCCCACGGCACGCTCGACGTGCAGACCATCATCGACAAGTACGTGGAACTGCAACAGCAGGAGAAGGGCATCGGCAATGGCGAGATACCTACCCGCTCGGCTGAGGAGTTCGTGCTGGAAGACTCGAAGCTATCGCCGCTCACGCCTCAAACCACTGACGACGTACTTGTCATCGACCAGAACCTGAAGGGCGTGGATTATCAGTTGGCCCGCTGCTGCAATCCTATCTATGGCGACAAGGTGTTTGGCTTTGTCACCGTAAGCGGTGGTATCAAGATACACCGCCAAGACTGTCCCAACGCACCTGAGATGTATCGTCGCTTCGGCTACCGCATCGTCAAAGCGAAGTGGAGCGGCAAAGGCACGTCACAGTATAGCATCACCCTGCGCGTCATCGGCAATGATGACCTGGGCATCGTGAACAACCTCACCTCGATCATCTCGAAGGATGAGAAACTGGTGCTGCGCTCTATCAATATCGACTCTAACGACGGACTCTTCCGTGGTAATCTCGTCGTGATGATCAACGACAACACCCGTTTGGAATCGCTCATAAAAAAGCTTCGCACCGTGAAGGGTGTGAAGCAGGTAGAGCGAATCTAATTTCTTCAATAAACAACAACCTTTTGGGTTTAACAAACGACAACTAAGACAACTTGGACAACATTTTTATAAGTGCTAATGCGTAGCCTAAAAGTTGTCATAGTTGTCTTAGTTGTCGTCTTAAAAAATCTTAGTTGTCGTCTTAAAAAAACTTAGTTGTCGTCTTAAAAAATCTTAGTTGTCGTCTTTATAAATTAGAACACAAGTTTCTCAAGCCAGTAGCAACCGATACCGGCGATATAGCCCACGAAGACTATCCAGGTAATCTTCTTCAGATACCAGCCGAAGGTAATCTTCTCAAGACCCATCACCACAACACCGGCGGCACTACCGATAATCAGCATCGAACCGCCAACACCGGCACAGTAGGCCAACAGTTGCCAGAAGATGCCGTCGACGGCCATAGCACCTGTCTCGGCTACGGGATACATACCCATGCAACCGGCTACCAGAGGCACATTGTCGACAATGGAAGAGAGCACGCCAATGATACCGTTGATGAGGTAGTAATTGCCTGCAAAGGTATCATTCAAGCCCTGACCCAGAGAGGTAAGAACACCTATCTCCTGCAGCACGGCGACTGCCATCAGAATACCGAGGAAGAACATAATGGTGGAGAGGTCTATCTTCGACATGATATCGCTGACGCGCTTGGCCATCGTATCGTCCTCGCTGGTGTTGTAATGGAAAATCTCAGTAACGGTCCACAGCACGCCCAGCACCAGAAGAATACCCATGAACGGGGGCAGATGGGTGATGGTCTTGAAGATAGGTACAAACACCAGACCGCCTACACCCAACCAGAAGATGATGTCGCGCTGACGCTTGGTGAACTGGCTCACATCGGCTTTGGGGAGATTCTGCTCCTTATCGAATTTTCCTTTCAACTGGTATTGCAGGATGAAAGCAGGAATCAGCAGAGAAACCAGCGACGGCAGGAATATCTCGGTGAGCACGCCCTGCGTGGTGATAACGCCCTTAATCCACAGCATGATGGTGGTCACGTCGCCAATGGGCGAGAAGGCACCACCGCTATTGGCTGCGATGATAACCAGTGCGGCATAGATCAGACGGTCCTCGCGCTTCTGCACCAGTTTGCGCAGCACCATAATCATCACGATAGAGGTGGTCAGATTGTCGAGGATAGCCGACAGGAAGAACGTCATAAAGGCTACACGCCACAATAGTTTCCGCTTGGAACGGGTCTTCATCGTGTCGCGCACAAAGTTGAAACCACCATTGGAATCAACAATCTCAACAATGGTCATCGCACCCATCAGGAAGAACAACGTACCAGCGGCATCGCCAAGATGATGCTCTATCACCTCGCTGATATGATGGAGCACACCACTGCCTGCCACTTCAGGATAATAAGCACCGGGGTTCATCATCAGCAGGGTCCAACAACCCACACACATCAGCAACGCAATGGCTGCCTTGTTTACTTTTGTCACACTCTCCAAGGCTATGCAGGCATAACCCAGGACAAAGACAATGATAATAAAAACTGTTAATGTCATCATTTTTGTTAGTAGATTTTTTGTTGTTTATCGTTTTCTGATTGCAAAGTTACAACTTTTTTTCTGTTAAAATAGAAAAACTTACGATAAAATTATTGCATTATCAAATAATAATTGTATCTTTGCACTCAACTAAAAACAACAAACTGCTCATAATACTATCCTAACATGGAACAAAAGAAATACTTCTTTGCTGTCGACCTGGGAGCTACCAGCGGCAGAACAATTATCGGAAATATTGAGAATGGTAAGTTTGATTTAGAGGAGGTAACACGCTTCCCCAATAATCTCATTGAACAGGGCGGACACTTCTATTGGGACATCTATGCCCTCTACTTCGAGATTATACGTGGACTGAAAGAAGTGGCACGTCGAGGACTGACCATCACCAGCATCGGTATCGACACCTGGGGTGTGGACTTCGTATGCATCGGCGAAGACGGAGCTATACTTAGGAATCCGCGCGCATATAGAGACCCCATCACTTTCGATGCAATGGACGACTACCTGAAGCATGTCATCTCTAAGAAAGAGGTGTATGATGTCACCGGCATACAGTTCCTCAACTTCAACAGTATCTTCCAGCTCTACGCCATGCAACGCGAGGGCAACACGGCTCTGAAACACGCACAGAAGATTCTCTTCGTGCCCGATGCACTGTCGTGGATGCTCACTGGCAACGAGGTATGCGAATATACCATCGCCTCAACCTCACAGTTGCTCGACCCGCGCACCAAACAACTCGACGAGCGTTTGTTGGCTTCCATCGGACTGACACGCTCTAAGTTCGGCAAGATGGTCAATCCAGGCACCGTGATTGGCGTACTCACCGACGAAGTGCAGCGCCTGACAGGACTGGGGGCAGTGCCAGTTATCGCCGTGGCTGGTCACGACACAGGATCGGCTGTGGCTGCTGTGCCTGCCAAGGACGAGAAGTTCGCCTACCTGTCGAGCGGCACATGGTCGCTCATGGGTATCGAGACGAAAGATGCCATCATCAGTGACCTGAGCTATGAGCGCAACTTCACCAACGAAGGCGGCATAGAGGGTACCACCCGCTTCCTGAAGAATATCTGTGGCATGTGGCTTTACGAGCGCTGCCGACTGGAATGGCCCGAGGAGGTGAGAAAACTATCACACCCCGAACTGCAGGGCTCGGCCATGAAGGTAGAGGCCTTCCGCTCTATCATCAACCCCGACGACCCATCGTTCGCAGCACCGTCAAGCATGATAGGCGCTATTCAGAAATACTGCCGTGAGACCAACCAGCTCATACCGGAAACACCGGCAGAGATATGCCGTTGTATCTTCGATTCATTGGCACTGCGCTATCGACAGGTGTTCCAGTGGATGCAGGAGTTCGCACCATTCAAACTGGAGACACTACACATCATCGGTGGAGGCTCGCTCAACAAGTACCTCAACCAGTTCACCTCTAATTCAACGGGAGCCACCGTACTCGCTGGTCCTCAGGAAGGTACGGCCATCGGAAACATCATGATGCAGGCCAAAGCATCAGGCGTAGTAAGCGACATCTGGGAGATGCGCCGCATCATCGCCAATAGCATCGAGATGGTAAAATACGAACCCACCGATAAGGCCGCATGGGATGCTGCTTACGACAAGTATCTGTCTATCGTGAACAAGAAATAACTTATTCTTTTATAACTAATTACAAAACAAATGAAAGCTGAATTGATTGAAAAAGCTTATGCCGTAGCAAAAGAGCGCTACGCAGCTATTGGCGTTGACACCGACGCAGTACTTGACACTCTGCAGAAGCAGCAGATCTCGCTGCATTGCTGGCAAACCGACGACGTGGTTGGCTTTGAGCGCAACGATGCACTGAGCGGTGGTATCCAGACCACAGGTAACTATCCCGGACGTGCTCGCAACATCGACGAGGTGCGTCAGGATATCGAGTTCGTAAAGACTCTTCTCGCAGGTAACCATCGTCTGAACCTGCACGAGATCTATGGTGATTTCGGCGGTAAGTTCGTTGACCGTGACCAGGTGGAGGTAAAACACTTCCAGAGCTGGATTGACTGGGCTAAGGAGAACAACATGAAACTCGACTTCAACAGCACATCATTTTCACACCCCAAGAGCGGTAACCTCTCACTGTCGAACCCCGATAAGAGCATCCGTGACTTCTGGATTGAGCACACCAAGCGTTGCCGTCGTATCGCCGATGCCATGGGTAAGGCACAGAACGATCCCTGTATCATGAACATCTGGGTACACGACGGATCAAAGGACATGCCCGTACAGCGTCAGAAGTATCGTGAGATCCTCGCTGCTTCACTCGACGAGATTATGAAGGAGAAGCTCGATGGTGTGAAGAACTGCTTCGAGGCTAAGCTCTTCGGTATCGGTCTGGAGAGTTACACCGTAGGTTCACACGACTTCTATACAGCCTACTGCGCAACCCGCAAGCAGATGTACACCCTCGACACCGGTCACTACGAGCAGACCGAGAACGTCAGTGACTTCGTCAGCACGCTGCTGATGTACGTTCCCGAGCTGATGCTCCACGTCAGTCGTCCGGTACGTTGGGACTCTGACCACGTAACTATTATGAACGACCAGACCCTCGACCTCTTCAAGGAACTCGTACGTTGCGATGCACTGAACCGCGCTCACGTAGGTCTCGACTACTTCGATGCTTCCATCAACCGCATCGGTGCTTACATCATAGGTACACGCGCTACTCAGAAGTGCATCCTCCAGGCTCTGCTCGAACCGAAGGAACTGCTCCGCAAGTACGAAGACAACGGTCAGTACTTCGAGCGTCTCGCACTCATGGAAGAGGCTAAGTCACTCCCATTCGGTGCTGTATTCGACTATTTCAACCTGAAGAACAACGTCCCCGTCGGCGAGGAGTACATCCAGTGCATCCAGCAGTATGAGAAGGACGTAACTTCAAAGCGCTGATATGGAAATCATCATCGGACTATTAATCATTGCCATCGGCGCGTTCTGTCAGTCATCGTGCTACGTTCCCATCAATAAGATCAAGGACTGGTCGTGGGAGTCGTACTGGATTGTGCAGGGCGTGTTCGCTTGGCTGATACTGCCCCTCATCGGTGCGATGCTCGCTGTCACCAGCGGTCATTCGTTCTTCGAGCTCTTCGGCACCGTGTCATCGTTTAACATCATGATGACGATACTCTTCGGTGTACTGTGGGGCGTTGGCGGTCTGACCTTCGGTCTTAGCATGCGCTATCTGGGCGTAGCACTGGGACAGTCGATAGCACTGGGTACCTGCGCCGGTCTTGGCACCATCATGGGTCCCGTGCTGCTCAACATCTTCTTCCCTGAGCTCAATGCCCTTTCGAAGCTTACCTTCGCTGTCATCCTCGGCGTGGTGGTCACCCTTGTCGGTATTGCCATCATCGGTGTAGCAGGCGGCATGAAGTCAGCATCGCTCTCTGAGGAAGAGAAGAAGGAAGCCGTCAAGGACTTCAACTTCCCCAAGGGACTGGCTATCGCACTGCTGGCAGGTTTCATGAGCGGTTGCTTCAACGTAGGTCTGGAGTTTGGTAAGGACATCAACTTCACCGACACAGACGCTATGTTCAAGACCCTGCCCGCCACCTTCCTCGTCACACTGGGTGGTTTCGTCACCAATGCCATCTACTGCTTCTACCAGAACCAGAAGAACGGCACTTGGGGCGACTACAAGAAGAAGAGCGTATGGGGCAACAACCTGTTGTTCTGCCTACTCGCAGGCGCACTGTGGTACTCACAGTTCTTCGGACTATCACTCGGTCGTAGCTTCTTCGAGGCTGGCGGCACGATGGATACCCTGTCATTCTGCATCCTCATGGCACTCAATGTTGTATTCTCCAACGTATGGGGTATCATCCTCAAGGAGTGGAAGGGCTGCTCGCAAAAGACCATCGCAGTGCTCATCGCTGGTATCATTGTCTTGGTCTTCTCTACATTCCTACCCCAAATTATAGGATAATAGAAGACTTTTGATAATCGATTTCACATTATTAATGCGTTTTTTCGGCAAAATATTTGTTTTGTCAGAAAAAACGCATTAACTTTGTAGCGGATTAAAATACATTATTTCAAAAAACAGATTTATGAAGTACAAGTTTTTACTATCTTTGATGGCCTTTTTCTTTGCCATCAACCTCTCAGCGCAAGAGCAAAAAGACTTCAATCGTGCATTTGTAGGTGTACAAGGTGGAGTCATGAGAGCTTACAACGGTGTCAATGTAGACCGCAAATGGGGTCCTGCCGTAGCCGTTAGCTTTGGCTACAACTTCACCCCCGTCTTCGGTCTGCGCTTGCAGGCTAACGGTTCACAGTGGACTGCAGAGACACCCGACGGTGACTACAAGAGCAAGATGGGTGCCATCGACCTCGACATGTTGTTCAACCTGTCTAACGTGTTCTTCCCCAACCAGAACAACTTCGTTAACGTGATTGCCGTTGCCGGCGCTCCTTTCAACCTGGCTATCCCCCACACATGGGTTGACAACTATGCTCGCAGCAAGGCAGAGGGTAGCGATCGCTGGAACACCGCCTGGAAAATTGGTGGCCAGCTCGACTTCAACATCGCCAAGCACTGGAGCTTCAACATCGAGGCTGGTACCAACTACGTACGTCAGAAGAACAACGCTCTGAGCGATGACAACAAGTGGTGGCCATACGCAATGGCTGGTATCAACTATAAGTTCGGCTACAAGAAGGCTAAGAAAGAAGAGCCCGTAGTAGTGGAAGAAGTGTACGAGGAGCCCAAACCTGTGGTAAAGCCAGAGCCCAAGCCCGAGCCCAAACCCGTGGTAAAGCCGGAGCCCAAGCCCGTAGTGAAAGAGCCTGCCAAGATTGGCAAGAACATCTTCTTCGACCTCGGCAAGAGCAACATCCGTCCTGAGCAGGAAGAGAACCTCGACAACATCGCTAAGTTTGCCAAGGAGAACCCAGAGGCTGGCCTCTACCTCGTAGGTTATGCCGACAAGGAGACAGGTACCTCAGAGATTAACGAGCGTCTGTCGAAGCAACGTGCAGAGTCAGTGAAGGCTGCCCTCGTAAAGCGCGGTGTGGAGGAAGCTCGCATCAGCACAGAGTGGAAAGGTGACACCATCCAGCCATTCGCCAACAATGACGACAACCGCGTAGTAGTGGTGATTGGTGAGAAGCGCTAATCACGGAACACGTTTTTCAACATAAGGGGTGCTCATTGACGTGAGCGCCCCTCTTTCATTAAACGGATATGAGAAAAGTCATTTTAGCTATAGACTCATTCAAGGGATGTCTGACATCAGTAGAGGCTAACCATGCTGCGGCTGAGGGTGTCAGGCAGAGGATGCATGATGCAGAGGTGATTGAGATTCCCGTCAGTGATGGAGGTGAAGGATGGCTGGAGGCTTTCCACTATGCAAAGGGTGGAGAGATGGTGGATGTGAGGGTAAGAGATCCACTGATGCGTCCTATCATGGCTCAATATCTAATACAAGGTGATACAGCAGTGATGGAGATAGCCAAGGCCAGCGGACTGACTCTTCTCACGCCGGAAGAACGTAACCCAATGGTGGCTACTACCTACGGCACTGGACTACTTGTAGCAGATGCTATACGTAGAGGATGCAACCACATCATCGTCGGTCTGGGGGGTAGCGCTACGAGTGACTGCGGAATAGGCATGTTGAGGGCTATCATCGATGCCTTTGCAAAAGGTGGCTCGTGGGATGATATTCGTGTTTTGGATGATGTCCACTTTACTATCGCTACCGATGTTACCAATCCGTTATGTGGAGAGAACGGGGCTGCTCACGTGTTCGCACCTCAGAAGTTTGCGCCACAACAAGAAAACATACAAGAGATGACGATGACGCTTGACGCTCGTGCCAGACGGTTTGCGGAGACATCGGCTCTTCACTTCGGCTATGACCGCCAGGAAATACCTGGAGCAGGAGCAGCAGGAGGTTTAGGGTATGCATTCTTGCAATATATGAAGGCTGAATGCAGGTCGGGGGTTGACCTCCTACTCGACACTATCGACTTCGATAGCATACTGGGGGATGCTGATATGGTCATCACTGGCGAGGGGGCTGCAGACAAGCAGACGCTGATGGGTAAGCTACCTTATGGTATTCTGCAACGGGCACAGGAACATCGTGTACCAGTGACATTGATTGCAGGGTGTGTCAGAGACCGAAAAGTATTACTGGATGCCGGTTTTTCATGTGTTGAATGTATCAATCCTCCAACAATCTCATTGGAGGAAGCCATGAAACAGGAAGTGGCCAAAAGAAACATCATGGATACGGTGTTATACAAGGTTTTTCCTTAGGAGCTAAAACTGCAGAAAGAGGTGGTCACTCATATCAAAAGAACGAAAAAGTCCCAACGCTTCACAACGTCGGGACTTCATTATTGTATAATTATGTAGTTAGTAGTTGTTTTGTCTTATCGGGGGAGATTGAAGGCTTTGGTCATCTCTTTCATCTGCTCATCACTCATGCCCTCAGGCTCGAAGCCCATGCAACGGGCATTGATGTAAATCTTGGCACTCTTTGAGAGAACGTCAATCTGGTCGAAGGCATCCATCACATCCAAACCCTTGGCAAAGACGCCATGCTTCTCCCACATCACTACGTCATAGTCTTCCAACTCCTTCAGCGTAGCATCAGCCAACTCGTTGGAACCAGGCAGGGTGTAAGGTACGATGCCCAGACCAAGTGGGCAGAAAGCCTTGGTCTCAGGAATCATAGACCAGAGAATCTTGGTCAGTACGTCCTTACCAAGGAAAGCACGGTTGTGGCTCATTGCCACCAACTCGATGGGGTGTGTATGAACGGTAGCCTTGTAGGGTGAACCGCTCTCAATGAGATGAGCATGCACAGTGAGGTGACTGGGAAGTTCACTGGTTGGCATCACGGGGTTGTCGGCGATGATAACATAAGAGGCGCAGTCCTCAAGGATACGGATGATAGAACCATTGTCCATCGGCCAACGCGCCAAGTCGCGCATACGCTTGCCGGTACCCTTGCAATAGAAATAGCAACCTTTAAGGGCTGGCAGTTTCACACCAATCTGCTTCACCTCGCTGATAGCGGGCAACTGACGAATCTCGTCGTCTACAAGGTCTGTCACATTGACGGTAATGTTACCGCCATTTCTCTCTGCCCAGCCGTTCTGCCACAGGTAACCTGCGACCTCAGCTATCTTCTCCACCTCTACCTTCAGAGCAGGGCGGCCTTCTAATACTGATTTTTTCATGTTAGTTTCAAAAGCGTTTGTCATTTTGTACTGCAAAGGTATAACTTTATTCAGCTAAAAAAGACTTTCGACTCTTTTTTGGCGCCTTTTTTAGCATTTTTTAATTGATATAGGTCAATTTTTGAATAAAAAACTAAAAAGGAAATGCGGTCTCATTTTTTTTGGGTATCTTTGCAGCATGAACGAACTCAACTGGAGCGAAAACATAATCGTAGCCGATGCTGACCATATAGACAGCGTGGCTTTTGACCTGATAGTCAATTTTGAGAGGATGCTGGGACGCCGCATTCCACAGGCTGACATGGCCCGATGGACAGAGTGTATCGCACTGGACGGAGGGCTAAGACCTGGCGAGCAACAGATTCAGGTGGTGCTCATTCACCGGAAGCAAAGCCAACAGATGGAGAACTTCACGCCCGGACGCTACGACGAACTGAACGGGAAGGCTTTCAACGGTCAGCTGGGGGAGTTTGCCTTTACTATAGTGAGCACGGAGGATATCGCCAATAAAGAAGACCTTCTCCTAGACACCTTGCAACTGGTGGCTTCACAGAAGGAGGTGAAGAACGTGATGGTGGTGCCCGCCGATGAGCACTACAACAGTATACGCCGTACGCTTAGCAAGATGGACGAGGAGCAGAAGCGCGTCACACTCTTCACCATGGAGCCAAAGGCGGCCGGCCACTTCCGACAGGAGATTCTTGGCTATTCGCTCATGGCTGCACTCGGCATTCGCGGAGAAGAACTACAATAAAAACATACACACTTTAATTGAACAACAATGATTGACAAACTCCTTTCACCCGACACCTACACCATGCTTGGACAGTGGGCATTCTCTTTCGTAAAAAACCTCCTTATAGCACTCGTTATCTATTTCGTGGGCCGATGGCTCATCAAATGGGTTACCAGAATCTTCACAGCGGTACTGGAAAAGAACAATGTAGAGAAATCGCTATATACCTTCCTGACAAGCATCGTGAGAGTGGTGCTCTGGTTCACGCTGATTATCGTCATCGTATCGGTACTCGGCATCGAGACCTCATCGTTTATCGCACTCTTTGCATCAGCAGGCGTGGCCATCGGCATGGCATTGAGCGGCACACTGCAGAACTTTGCTGGCGGTGTGATGATACTGTTGTTCAAACCATTCAAGGTGGGTGACTTCATTGAGGCACAGGGCTATGCCGGCGTGGTCAAGGAGATACAGATTTTCAATACTATCATCCGAACGGGCGATGCTCAGATTATCATCATTCCTAACGCAGGCCTGTCATCTGGCACGATGAAGAACTCAACGATGGAGGCGTATCGCCGTGTCGACCTCGACTTCCAGTTTGCCTATGGTGCCGACTACAATGAAGTGAAACAGGCCATAGCCGAAATCATAGAGGCGAATCCACTCACGTTGAAGGCACCTGTCAGTGACTCTGACATTGTGGCAGCACCATGGATTGGACTTGGCAACCTAGGCGATAGCGGGGTGGTCATCAAGACGAGGACATGGTGTAAAGGCAGTGATTACTGGACAGTATACTTTGAACTTAACGAGTCTATATACCAGCAACTTAAGGACAGAGGATTCATGTTCCCCTTCAACAGAATGGACGTGAACATTCTGAACAAATGATTGCACATCAATAACTAAAAATACATCAGAAAAACATGAGCAGAGTACTTATGATTGGCGCCGGTGGCGTCGCAACGGTAGCGGCATTTAAGATTGCCCAGAATACCGATGTTTTCACAGAGTTTATGATTGCTAGCCGTCGTAAGGCAAAGTGCGACCAACTGGTAGATGCTATCCATGCTAAAGGCTATAAGATGCCTATCCAGACAGCACAAGTAGATGCTGACGACGTGGAGCAGTTGAAGGCTCTCTTCTCTGACTACAAGCCCGAACTGGTCATCAACCTCGCCCTACCCTATCAGGACCTTACCATCATGGAGGCCTGTCTGGCATGCGGATGCAACTATCTCGACACTGCCAACTATGAACCGAAGGACGAGGCGCACTTCGAGTACAGCTGGCAGTGGGCTTATCGTGAGCGATTCCGTGAGGCAGGACTGACGGCTATCCTTGGTTGTGGGTTCGACCCGGGCGTCACCAGTATCTTCACAGCTTATGCTGCCAAGCACCATTTCAAGGAGATACAATATCTGGATATCGTTGACTGTAACGCCGGAGACCACCACAAAGCTTTCGCCACCAACTTCAACCCGGAGATTAACATCCGTGAGATTACCCAAAAAGGACTCTACTGGGAGAATGGACAGTGGGTGGAGACCGAACCGCTGGAGATCCACAAGGACTTGACATACCCTGAGATTGGACCGCGTGACAGCTACCTGCTGCACCACGAGGAGATAGAGTCGCTGGTCATCAACTACCCCACCATCCGTCGCGCACGTTTCTGGATGACCTTCGGTCAGCAGTATCTCAAGCACCTTGAGGTAATCCAAAACATCGGCATGAGCCGCATCGATGAAGTGACTTACGAAGCACCGCTCGCCGATGGTTCTGGCAAGACGGTGAAGGTAAACATCGTACCGCTGCAGTTCCTTAAGGCTGTACTGCCTAACCCACAGGACCTCGGCGCCAACTACGAAGGACAGACATCAATAGGCTGTCGCATCCGTGGCATAGGCAACGACGGCAAGGAGCACACCTACTATATATATAATAACTGCAAACATCAGGATGCTTATAACGAGACAGGCATGCAGGGCGTCAGCTACACTACCGGCGTACCTGCCATGATAGGTGCAATGATGTTCTGCAAGGGTCTATGGAAAAAGCCGGGCGTCTTCAACGTAGAGGAGTTCGACCCCGATCCATTCCTGGAGCAACTCAACAAACAGGGACTGCCCTGGCACGAGATTCACGACGGCGATCTGGAACTTTAACAAACCTCGAAATATCGAGACCTCAAAACCTCGATATACCGAAATACCGAAATACCGAAACAATAAAAAAAAACAACAAATGGCAAAGAAAGAAATAGAAGGTGCTGAGAACACCAACCCACAGCAAGAGAAACTGAAAGCGCTTCAGGCTGCCATGGCCAAGATTGAGAAGGACTTTGGCAAAGGATCTATCATGCGCATGGGCGAAGAGAAGATAGAGAATGTAGAGGTGATACCCACTGGCAGCATCGCTCTGAATGCCGCTCTTGGCGTAGGTGGATATCCCAAGGGACGTATCATCGAAATCTACGGTCCTGAGTCATCTGGTAAGACCACACTGGCCATCCATGCCATTGCCGAGGCACAGAAAGCTGGTGGCATTGCTGCCTTCATCGATGCAGAACATGCCTTCGACCGTTTCTATGCGCAGAAGTTGGGCGTCGACATCGACAACCTGATTATCTCGCAACCCGACAATGGTGAGCAGGCACTGGAGATTGCCGACCAACTCATACGCTCGGCTGCCGTGGATATCATCGTCATCGACTCTGTGGCTGCACTGACACCTAAAAAGGAGATTGAGGGCGACATGGGCGACTCGGCTGTAGGTCTGCACGCCCGACTGATGAGTCAGGCACTGCGCAAAGTGACATCTACCATCGCCAAGACGAATACCACTTGTATTTTCATCAACCAGCTGCGCGAAAAAATTGGCGTGATGTTTGGCAATCCTGAGACAACCACCGGTGGTAACGCCCTGAAGTTCTACGCTTCGGTACGTCTCGACATACGCAAGGTAACCTCTATCAAGGACGGCGACAGTGTTATAGGCAACCAGGTACGTGTGAAGGTGGTAAAGAACAAGGTGGCTCCACCCTTCCGCAAGGCTGAGTTTGAAATAACCTTCGGCGAAGGCATCTCTAAGATTGGTGAGATAGTCGATCTTGGCGTAGAGTATGACATCATCAAGAAGAGCGGTTCGTGGTTCTCTTATGGCGATGCCAAACTGGCTCAGGGACGCGATGCCACCAAGCAACTGCTCAAGGACAACCCAGAGCTATGCGAAGAACTGGAGGCCAAAATTATGGCAGCCATCAAAGAATAAAAGACGTCATATCTGACAGAAACACTGACAACTTGTCATACGTGTGCCAATCCCATACAGATTGGCACACGTTTTGTTATATAATTATCGGCTCCTTGCGGGTCACAATATAATTAACATGAATAATAACAAATAAAAAAAATAGAATTATGGGAAAGATTATTGGTATTGATTTAGGAACAACTAACAGCTGTGTGGCCGTATTCGAAGGCAACGAGCCGGTTGTGATTGCTAACAGTGAAGGCAAGCGCACTACGCCTTCAGTAGTAGGTTTCGTAGATGGCGGCGAACGTAAGGTGGGTGATCCTGCCAAGCGTCAGGCTATCACCAACCCTAAAAAGACAGTCTACTCTATCAAGCGTTTCATGGGTGAGACATGGCAACAGACCGAGAAGGAAATCTCACGCGTACCATTCTCAGTGGTAAATGAAGGTGGCTATCCACGTGTAGACATCGATGGCCGCAAGTACACCCCACAGGAAATCTCAGCCATGGTGCTCCAGAAGATGAAGAAGACCGCTGAGGACTATCTGGGACAGGAGGTGACCGATGCCGTCATCACCGTTCCTGCCTACTTCTCTGACTCACAGCGTCAGGCTACTAAGGAGGCTGGACAGATTGCAGGTCTGAATGTACGTCGTATTGTCAACGAGCCTACAGCCGCAGCTCTGGCTTACGGTATCGACAAGACCAACAAGGATATGAAGATTGCCGTCTTCGACCTCGGTGGCGGTACCTTCGATATCTCTATCCTCGACTTCGGTGGTGGTGTGTTCGAGGTGCTTTCTACCAATGGTGATACTCACCTCGGTGGCGATGACTTCGACCAGGTAATCATCGACTGGCTGGTACAGGAGTTCAAGAACGATGAGGGTGCCGACCTCACACAAGACCCGATGGCTATGCAGCGTCTGAAGGAGGCTGCCGAGAAGGCAAAGATCGAACTGTCTTCTTCTACCACGACAGAGATCAACCTGCCTTACATCATGCCAGTAGGCGGTGTGCCTAAGCACTTGGTAAAGACCCTGACACGTGCTAAGTTCGAGCAGTTGGCTCACAATCTTATTCAGGCTTGTCTCGTACCTTGCCAGAACGCCGTTCGCGACGCAGGTATCCAGACCAGTGATATCGACGAGGTCATCCTCGTAGGTGGCTCAAGCCGTATCCCTGCTGTGCAGACCCTTGTTAAGAACTACTTCGGCAAGGAGCCTTCAAAGGGCGTGAACCCCGATGAGGTGGTAGCCGTAGGTGCAGCTATCCAGGGCGCTATTCTGAATCAGGAGACTGGCCAGGACATCGTACTGCTCGACGTGACCCCGCTGACACTGGGTATCGAGACCCTCGGTGGTGTGATGACCAAGCTGATTGATGCTAACACGACCATTCCTTGCAAGCAGAGTCAGACGTTCTCTACCGCTGCAGATAATCAGACGGAGGTGACCATCCACGTGCTGCAGGGCGAGCGTCCTATGGCTTCTCAGAACAAGAGCCTCGGACAGTTCAACCTCACCGGCATCGCTCCCGCACGCCGCGGTGTTCCTCAGATTGAGGTAACCTTCGATATCGATGCCAACGGTATCGTGAAGGTGAGCGCCAAGGATAAGGCTACAGGCAAGGAGCAGGCCATCCGCATCGAAGCCAGCTCAGGTCTGTCACAAGACGAGATCAACCGCATGAAGGCCGAGGCCGAGCAGTTCGCAGAGGCCGATAAGAAGGAGCGCGAGCGTATCGACAAGATGAACCAGGCCGACTCGATGATCTTCCAGACCGAGACCTTCCTCAATGAGAATGGCGACAAGCTGGGAGCCGACAAGGCCAACGTAGAGGCCGCTGTCAATCAGCTGAAGGAAGCCCACAAGAGTGGCGACGTCGCAGCTATCGACACTGCTATCAACAACCTCAACCAGGTGATGCAGGCTGCCTCTGCCAAGATGTACCAGCAGGGAGGTCCTCAGCCAGGTGCCGACCAAGCACAGGGTGCCGGTTTCCAAGGCGGTCAACAGACACAGGGTCACAACCCACAGGATGATATCCAGGATGCCGACTTCGAGGAAGTCAAATGAGACGCATAAGTAAAGACATAACAAAACACTATCAAATGGCGTGTAGCTCTGGTGAGTTACACGCCATTTACTTTTTATGGGCACATGTTTTCGGTATTACAACCTGTAGTTTATCGAATGCTTACTGAGAGAATTATCCATAAAGTTCGGACAGTTCTTCGAACCTACAGTTTCCATCATGCTCTTCACACTCATTTCTTCTTTACCGATTGCCAATACCAAACGCGTTACATTCTCAGAAGATGGTTGTATGTCGATTGAACTTGTACGGGTAGTTGTATGCGTAGTTGTATGGGTGAACTTCAGATTTATTTATATCAAACTTTCTTATCTCCAAACAATAGTTTCAATTGCTGGTCAAAGTCACTCATAATCTCACGGTCTTGAATGACACGGAACTTGTCATATTCTGTGAGTGCCTTTTCTACCGCTTGTTCGTGAGTCACACGTCCAGCATCTGGAAGCAAAGGACGGTTATTCAAATCCATATAGCGCTGTAGTAGAGCCGACCAGTCTGCCATTGTCATCAAGATATGATCTTCTGCACGTTGCTCTGCAATGTCGATGAAGGCATTGCTCAATCTGTTCAACGAATCAACTTCTTTCTCGCTCAGGTAGTTCTTAGCCACCGTTACATCTGACTTTACGACTCTTCCGTCTGGTGCATTTTTCCATGTTGTCAATCCCATGTGAGGGCGTTCAGCATCCGCACGGTCATAGATAATCTCGGCAGCTGTTTGTTTGGTTACGGCATAATGCATCATGTTCTGCACGGTCTTGAAGAATAGCTGTGTTT
>Ga0310697_10001791_pt1 | contig 24075 bp, 25 predicted proteins | sample 172DNAGHGlowgp2_FD_203883 | JGI IMG/M metagenome (GOLD analysis project Ga0310697, IMG submission 203883) | Sheep rumen microbial communities from Palmerston North, Manawatu-Wanganui, New Zealand - 1728 DNA GHGlow gp2 (v2) (version 2) | ecosystem: Host-associated > Mammals > Digestive system >...
TATATTTAAGAATATATGGGGACAAAAATAAAAAAGAAATGCGAACCTTTTCAGGCAAACAGCACTTTATCCACTGGAAACAGCAGAATTAGGTTCGCATTTTTGCTAAGTTCGCATTTTTTTCGTAACTTTGCACCGCTTTTTCGCGATGGAAATAAAGGAATTATGTTTGCAATATGCCAAGCGGCCGCAGGTGAAGGCCCTGGCAAAGACAGTAGAGAATGCAGCCGAGCGCCGCATTTCGGTTGAGGGATTGCTGGCATCGGGCGCACCGCTGGTGTTTGGCGCGTTGGCCACACAGTGCCCGGCGACCATCCTCTTTGTGCTGCAGGATGTAGAGGAGGCAGGCTACTTCTACCACGACCTGACACAGCTGATGGGTGACGACCGCGTGCTCTTCTTCCCGTCGAGCTACCGGCGCTCGGTGAAGTACGCCCAGCGCGATGCCGCCAACGAGATACTGCGCACAGAGACGCTGTCGCGGCTGGCTGCCGGCACGACGGACGGCCTGTACGTGGTGACATACCCCGAGGCGGTGGCCGAGATGGTGGTGACGAAGAAACGCTTAGACAGCCGCACGCTGACGCTGACAACAGGACAGACGGTGAGCACGGACAGCATAGAGCAGACGCTGCAGGAGCTGGGCTTCCGCGAGGTGGACTACGTGTATGAGCCGGGGCAGTATGCGCTGCGCGGCTCTATCTTCGACGTGTTCAGCTACAGCAGCGAGTTCCCCTTCCGCATCGACTTCTTCGGCGACGAGATAGACAGCATACGCACCTTTGAGGTGGAGAACCAGCTGTCGAAGGACCGCCGTGAAAGGGTGGACATCGTGCCGGAGCTGGCCGAGATGGCCGAGGATAAGGAGTCGCTGCTGCTGTTCCTGCCCGAGGGGACGCTGCTGGCCTTCAAGGACTACGGCTACGTGGCCGACGCCATCAGCCGTACCTATATGGAGGGCTTTTCGCGGCAGGCGGTGACGGAGCGCATGGAGGAGGCTGCCACGGAGATGGAGCAGCACGAGATAGAGCAGATGCTGCGCCGCGAGTGCCAACTGATTACGGGGGCACAGTTCAAGGAGGAGGCAGAGCGCTTCAGGCATATCTACCTCACAGCGAGAAACGAGGCGGCGAAGGGTGCCGCGAAGATAGTGTTCCATACGAAGGCGCAGCCGCTGTTCCACAAGAACTTCGACCTGCTGGCTCAGACGCTGGAGGACTACCTGCTCAGGGGCTACCAGCTGTACATACTGGCTGACAGCAAGAAGCAGCAGGAGCGCTTGAAGGACATCTTTGCCGAGAGGCGGCAGGACATCAGCTTCGTGCCCGTGGACAAGACGCTGCACGAGGGACTGATTGACGACGACGCACGGGCCTGTCTGCTGACGGACCACCAGATATTTGACCGTTTCCATAAGTACAACCTGAAGAGCGACAAGGCCCGCACGGGCAAGGTGGCCCTGACGCTGAAGGAGATTCAGCAGTTTGAGATTGGCGACTTCGTGGTGCATATAGACCACGGCGTGGGGAAGTTCGGCGGACTGGTAAGGATGCCCGTCAACAACCCTGCCGGGGGCGGCCGCGAGGGGGCTTACCAGGAGATGATCAAGATAACCTACCAGCGGGGCGACAGCATCTACGTGTCGATACACTCGCTGTACAAGGTGTCGAAATACAAGTCGCAGGACGGCGGCGAGGCACCGCGCCTCTCGACCCTGGGCACGGGCCAGTGGGAACGGCTGAAGGAGCGCACGAAGCAGCACATCAAGGATATTGCACGCGACCTGATAAAACTCTATGCCAAGCGCCGCCGCGAGAAGGGGTTTGCCTTCAGCCACGACAGCTACCTGCAGCACGAGCTGGAGGCCTCGTTCCTCTATGAGGACACCCCCGACCAGCTGAAGGCCACGCAGGACGTGAAGGCCGACATGGAGCAGGCACGGCCCATGGACCGACTGGTATGCGGCGACGTGGGCTTCGGCAAGACGGAGGTGGCGGTGCGGGCGGCTTTCAAGGCGGCCTGCGACGGCAAGCAGGTGGCGGTGATGGTGCCGACGACGGTGCTGGCCTACCAGCACTTCCACACCTTCAGCGGACGCCTGAAGGACATGCCCGTAAGGGTGGACTACCTGACGCGGGCCCGCAGCACGAAGCAGACGAAGGAGGTGCTGAAGGACCTGGAGGACGGTAAGATAGACATTATTATAGGTACGCACAAGCTGATTGGCAAGACGGTGAAGTTCAAGGACCTGGGACTGCTCATCATTGACGAGGAGCAGAAGTTCGGCGTATCGACCAAAGAAAAACTGCGGCAGATGAAGACCAACGTCGACACGCTGACGATGTCGGCAACGCCCATACCGCGTACCCTGCAGTTCTCGCTGGTGGGGGCCCGCGACCTGAGTGTGATACAGACGCCGCCGCCCAACCGCTATCCCATACAGACGGAGATACACACCTTTGGCGCCGAGATTATTGCCGACGCCATCAACTTCGAGATGTCGCGCAACGGACAGGTGTACTTCGTGAACAACCGCATCAGCGACCTGACGCACATTGCAGAGATGATACATAAGTACGTGCCCGACGCCCGCGTGGCCATAGGACACGGACAGATGAAGCCCGAGGACCTGGAGCGGATTATCCTCGACTTCTCGAACTACGACTACGACGTGCTGCTGTCGACCACCATCGTGGAGAACGGCATTGACATTCCCAATGCCAACACCATCATCATCAACGGGGCACATTACTTCGGACTCTCGGACCTGCACCAGATGCGCGGTCGCGTGGGACGCGGCAACCGCAAGGCTTTCTGCTACCTGCTGGCACCGCCCCTGGCAGCCCTGCCGCCTGACAGCCGCCGGCGCTTAGAGGCGCTGGAGAACTTCAGCGACCTGGGCTCGGGCATCAACATCGCCATGCAGGACCTGGACATACGCGGTGCCGGCAACATGCTGGGCAGCGAGCAGTCGGGCTTCATCAGCGACCTGGGCTATGAGACGTACCAGAAGATTCTCAATGAGGCGATGGCGGAGTTGAGAAATGAGAGTGTAGAGTGTAGAACGGAGAGTGTAGAGTTTGCTACCGCTCCTGTGTCAGCGCAAACATCAAAGGCGGAAGCAAACTCTACACTCTACACTCTACACTCAGGACAGTCTTTCGTCTCCGACTGCACCCTGGAGAGCGACCTGGAGATGTACTTCCCCGACCAGTATGTGCCCAGCGACTCGGAGCGCATGCTGCTCTACCGCGAGCTGGACAACCTGCGCAACGACCAGGATGTGGAGGCTTACCGTCAGCGTCTGCTGGACCGCTTCGGAACGCTGCCGGCGGTGGCCGAGGAGCTGATACGCGTGGTGCCCCTGAGGCGCTACGGCAAGCTGCTGGGCTGCGAGAAGATTATGTTGAAGCAGGGGCGTATGTTCCTCTATTTCGTGAGCAATGCCAACAGTCCGTTCTACCAGAGCGAGGCCTTCGGACGGGTGCTCGACTACATAGGCCGCAACGTGCGCCGCTGTAACCTGCGCGAACAGAACGGTCGGCGGTCGATGACCATCAACGAGGTGCCGACGGTAGAAACGGCTGTAGGCGTATTAAAGGAAATAGCGGAAAATTAGTTGTTGGGTTTCTCGGTGGCGGCGTAGCTGACGTTGAGGGCGTACGACTGGCGCAGGGCCTGCTTCACCTTGTTGATGATAGCCATGGGCACGTCGCGGTCGGCCTTGATGCTCACCGTCATGCGCTCCTGGTCTTCAGGCGACATGCGGCGCCGCTCGGCCTCAATATAGCTGGCTATGTCGGCGGTGGTGGCTATCTGGTTGTTCAGCTGAATCTCGTATTCGTCGGCAACCCCGTCAACGGTTGTGGGGTGGCCGATGTAGATGTTGACGACTGACCCCTTGTGCAACTGCTTCTCTACCTCCGTGCCCTCGGGCACCTGATAGCGCACCTTCAGCTCCACGTCGCGCATGTGGGTGACAATCATAAAGAAGAACAGGACGGTGAAGATGAGGTCGGGCAGCGAGGCCATGTTCAACTCAGGCACGCTGTGGTCAGGACGGCGGAAACGGCGGCGGATCATGGCGCAACGCCTCCTTTCTCGCCTTCCTCAACCAGCTCGCTGACGCGTGGCTGGCACTTGAGCGGGCGGTAGGCGGCCACCAGCGTGTTCTGTAGCTGGAAGTAGGCGTCGTAGGTGGCCTGCGGGCTGACCTTGAGGGCCACCACGCGGCGGTGGGGGCTGACGGCTGCAAACTGCTCTACCCGCTGACGCAACTCTGCGGTGGTGACGGCCTCGCCCTCCAGCGTCAGTTCGCCGGCAGCGCTCAGTTCCACGGTGATGATGTCCTCGCGCTGGATGTCGGCCACCTGCTCGTCGGGCTGGGGTGGGGGAGGCAGCTGGCGGCGCAGTCCCTTGCCGGCGTCCATGGACGACGTGACCAGGAAGAATATCAACAGCATGAACGAGATGTCGGCTGTCGACGACGTGTTCAGCGACGGAACTTCGCTATGGCGACGATGACGGAACATACGCTAATGAGTATCACGGTGGAGTATATGAACATATCGGTGAGCCGCAGCCAGAAGGCGTCGGTGAAGGGGCGGCCGTTGGAGATGACGGGCTGCGACGCCCCCAGCAGGTATGACAGCAGCAGTACGAGAAAGACACCACCGGCAGTGACGTAGCCCGTTGCCGACGTGTAGCGTGCTGCTATGGGGTCGACGGCCGGTTCGTGGGTGCGTATGCCGTTGACCGCCGACCAGACGGCGGCAGCGACGGTGGCTGCCAGCAGCAGATAGACCAGCCAGAGTACCAGGTCGATGAAAAATGAACTGTCGGTCATTGGGCCTTATGCTTCATGATGATGTCGAGCAGCGTGACCACCGACTCTTCCATCTGCGATGTCAGGTGCTCAATCTTGGAGGTGATGTAACTGTAGAACAGCTGGAGGATGAGGGCCACGACAATACCGAAGATGGTGGTGATGAGGGCCACCTTCATGCCGGAGGCCACGATGGTGGGACCGATGTCGCCGGCCATCTGTATCTGCTCGAAGGCCATGACCATGCCGATGACGGTGCCGAGGAAGCCTAAGGACGGGGCCATGGCGATGAACAGCTTGATCCACGACGTGCCCTTCTCCAGTTTGGCCGTCTGCACGGAGCCGTAGCTGTAGATGCTGCGCTCAATGTCGTCCATCTTCTCGTTGATGTGCATCAGTCCCTGGTAACAGATGCTGGCCACGGGACCGCGGGTGTCGCGGCACAGCTGCTTGGCTCCCTCGATGTCGCCCTGGCTCACTTTCTCGTCGATGTCGCGCATCAGCTTCTTGGCGTTAATCTCTGACAGCGTGAGGTAGGAGATGCGCTCTATGCAGAAGGCCAGGCCGAAGACCAGGGCCAGGGCCACTAACGACATGAACAGCGGCGAGCCGTCAATGAACTTCGTCTTCAGCTGGTAGTGCAGGCCGCTGCCCTCTGCAACGTCAAGCTCGCTCTCGGCCGCCATGTCGTCGAAAGCAGTGGCAGCCACGGTGTCGGCAGCCACGGTGTCGGTGGCCACGGTCTCGATAGTGTCCTTGGGGGTGGTATCCTGCGCCCTTGTGGTTTGAGCAAACGTCATGAAGCCTATGAAAGCAACAAGAGCCATTAATTGTTTCATAACTGAAAAGAAAATCTTTATTATTACTTTTTCGGGTTGTACTTTTTTCTGCTGGTGTAACTGGCTATTCGCAAATTCCGTTGCAAAGGTAAACATAAAAACGGAAATAAAAGAATGATTAAACTAAAATTAGCCATTTCTGATAAAATATGGGGATTTCTTCGTATTTTTGCAAAAAAATTGAGAATAATCAGGGAAATGAAGAAATATGCAATATGTTGACGACATGAAACAGCAGGGAAAGAAAGCTGTGGTGGTTGGTGCTTCGTCGGGCATCGGGCGTGAAGTGGCAAAGATAATGATGGAGCAAGGATGGACGGTGGGCGTTGCTGCCAGACGAGTAGAACTGCTACAGGATATCGGGGCTGCTGCGGTGGAACGTATCGATGTGACCGCTGACGACGCTACGGAAGGCTTACAGCGACTTATCGGACGGTTGGGTGGCATGGATTTGTTTTTCTACGCATCGGGCATCGGCAAACAGAACCGCGAACTGACTGCCGACATAGAGCTGGCAACGGTACAGACAAACGGTGTGGGCTTCACGCGGATGATTGGCGAGGCATACCGCTACTTTGCCATACAGGGAAACGGACATATCGCTGCCATCACGTCGATAGCAGGAACGAAGGGACTTGGCCCGGCACCGGCTTATTCGGCCACGAAAGCCATGCAGAACGTGTATCTGCAGGCATTGGAGCAACAGGCACGCAGTCGTGGACTGGGCATCTGCTTTACTGACATCCGTCCTGGCTTTGTAGATACAGCATTGCTGAGTGGCGACTTCCATTACCCCATGATGCTACGACCGGAAAAGGTGGCAAAGGAGATTGTCTATGCCATCAACCATCGCAAGCATATTCGGGTCATTGACTGGAAATACGGCATCCTAACAGCCGTTTGGCGAAGAATACCACGATGGATTTGGAGACGGCTGGCGCTTTAAGAGTAATATAACATCTATAACGAAGGATAAGTTTGCTGATTTGTGAAGTTTTTGGCCATTTTCCTTGTTTTATTCAACTATTTATTGTATTTTTGCCCGTTGATAGACTTATGGGCTATAATGATTAGGAACGAAAAGAAAAGATATAGGCATCCGCATTCACAGGGCGAACCGAACCCCCTATTGGTACGCTGCCCGGAGCCGACAGCACTCTGTTCGATTTAAGAACTTTCACGGCGCAGGCTCAGCACGTCCTCACTCGCATGCACAGCTCATGCTGCACGTAGCACTACCACCCGGTTGACTATGAGTGTTGGATGCCTTCCTTTTGTATTCTTTATAAGAACGATGGCTGAAAACAAACAACATATCATCCACGGCTTGCGCGACGGCATACCCATTGCGATGGGCTATTTTGCCGTGGCTTTCTCGCTGGGCATCATTGCTGCTAAGGCAGGACTGACACCGCCAGAGGGATTCCTAACCAGTTTCTTCACCCGTGCTTCAGCTGGTGAATACGGCACATACACTTTGGTAGCAGTTCAGGCTGCCTACGTCGAGGTGATTGCTATGGGTTTGGTAGCCAACCTGCGCTATATGCTGATGAGTGCGGCTCTGTCGCAGAAGATAGCACCTGGCACATCGTGGCTTCACCGCATTCTGATGGCTTGTTGCGTGACCGACGAGGTGTTTGGTATCTCCGTAGCCCATCCGGGCTATACACCACCAGCCTATACTTACTCGGCATCCCTGATATCTACGCTGTTCTGGGCATCGGGTTGTGCTGTGGGAATCGTGGCTGGCAGTCTGTTGCCGCAGACGATGGTGACTGCCCTCAGTATGTCGCTTTACGGCATGTTCCTGGCCATCATCATTCCCCCTGCCCACAAAGACCACAACGTGCTCTATGCGCTTATTGCCAGTTTCGTGTTGAGTGGTCTTTGTGCTATGGCACCTGTTGTTGGCGAGTGGAGCAGTGGCATGCGAACAGTGGTGCTAACGATTGTCATTTCGGCTGTTGCCGCATGGCTTAAACCTATAAAGACTGATGATGATGGAGCAGCATAGCATGATCATATATATTCTCCTGGCCATCGTTATCACCAATCTGATTCGCGTGACTCCAATGGTACTGATAAAAGGGCAGATTCACAACCGCTTCGTGCGCAGTTTCCTTTATTATGTGCCTTACGTTACGCTGGCTGTGATGACTTTTCCTGATATGATTCTGGCTACACCGACTCCGTGGCCGGGAATAGTTGCTCTGTTGGCAGGCATTATTGCAGCATGGTTTCGTTTGGGGCTTTTCCCTGTCGCAGCCATCTGTTGCGTCATCGTCTATTTGTTGATGTAAAAGCAGTATTGAAAGATGGATATTTTAGCATAATTATTAGCGATTTCCAAGGGCTTGCGTTTATCCCTGCAACTTGAACATACCCGTGCGGATAGGAGGGATGACACCACCGTCTCGACGAGCGAAGCGGCAGAGCCGATTACCGAGCTTGCTCGCCTGAGCACCGCTTAACGTAAATGATGTTCAAAGAAGTTCTCTATCTTGTCGTAGGGGATGACGCCCGCTACATCATCGTAGAAGTCAATATGCGAGGCACCGGGGATGATGAGCAGTTCCTTGTTCCCCACCGTCTTGCTCTCGCCCTCTACATGCTGGCCTGTCATCTTTTCAAAGGCATACTCACTGAAGTAGCGCGAGTGGGCTTTCTCGCCGTGGATGAGCAGTACGGGAGTTTCTATTTCGTGTGCAAAGGCCAACAGGGGCTGGTTGAGGAAGGATTGGGTGCCGATGACATTCCAACCGTCTGTGGAGTTGCCGCTACGCTCATGGTAGCCACGCGGACACTTGTAATAGGCATGATAGTCCTTCAGGAACTGCGGAGCGTCTTCTGGCAGCGGATCCATGACACCACCTGCCCGCTTGTAGGTTCCCGTGCGATAGTCCTCTGTGCGCTGGGCGGCAATGGCGCGACGCTTCTCCATGCGCTGAGCCTGCGTGTCCTCGCTCCCGAAGTAACCCTCGGCAGTTACCTTGCTCATGTCATACATCGTCATGGTGACGGTGGCCTTGATACGCGGGTCAAGGGCTGCGGCATTGATGGCCATGCCTCCCCATCCGCAAATGGCAATAATACCGATGCGCTCTGCGTCCACGTTATCGAGGTTCGACAGGTAGTCGACGGCGGCGAGGAAGTCTTCGGTGTTGATGTCGGGCGAAGCCATTCGGCGCGGCTCGCCGCCGCTCTCACCTGTGTAGGAAGGGTCGAAGGCGATGGCCAGGAAACCACGCTCAGCCATATGCTGGGCGTAGATGCCGCTCGTCTGCTCCTTTACGGCTCCGAATGGGCCAGAGACTGCGATGGCGGCAAACTTACCACCTTCGGGCTGTGTCTTGGGTGTGTACATGTCGGCTGCGAGTTCAATACCATAGCGATTGTGGAACGTCACTTTCTGGTGATTCACATTGTTGCTCTTCGGGAACTTCTTGTCCCATTCTGTTGTCAATTCAAGTTTACTCATATTATCTTCTGTTTTAGTTTGTTTACTGTCTGTGCAGGCCGTTAGCATTCCACCGACGAGGACAGCAAATAATAACATCTTCTTCATCTTATGTATCTTTTACCGTTCTTAATAATGATTCCCTTGTGTCCAGTTTGTGCGAGAGTACCATTAAGCGTATATGCCTTCGACTTGCTGTCGCCAGCTTTTACTTGACTGATGCCCGTAGTGTTGTTCAGCGATAGTGTGACGCTGATGTTGCTCTCGCCAGCTTTTAGGAATGTGCGCAACTCACTTTCCGACAATCCGTCAATCTTGCCCAGGCGGGTGTAGCCCCATGAGTTCGTGCCGTAGAACATGCAGATATTGCTCCCGCTGTAAAGGATTACATCACCCGGCTGTGCATTGATTTGTTCGTTGCTGGTTGGCAGCGAGAACCCGAGTGAACCCCAAATCTCAAAGCCACCACTGGAGTTGAGCGTCACCGTGACGGGGGCCTCCTGCAACTTCGCGACCAGCGCCTGCGTGGCGCTATTGTTGACCAGCGTGACAGCCTCTGTCCTGCCATCGATAGTGATGTACATTTTTTGTGCCATAATTGTCATCGTTGTGGACAGCATTACTGTCAAAATCATCAAAAGCCTTTTCATAATTCTTATTATCTTATTTCGACCAATTCCTAACTGGGTGCAAAGCTCGTGCAAGCCGAACGCAATGGAGCTCGCTCCAATTGCTGAGGTGCCGCTGAGTTTCGCGGTCGAATTCATTTTCGACCGCAAAGGTACGACGAAAAATCCGCAACCCGTATAGACAGATTGCGGATAAAACTACCCAAAATGAGGATTTGTGGCTTAGTGTCATCTATCGCTCTTATAAACGCAAAAACAAGCACCCCGAATCAAGGTACTGGTTATTATGATGGGCCAGGGCGGTTTAAGCATCCAGCAAGGTGGCGTCTTTCAGAAACTCATAAACTCCCATCAGCACAATGCCGTTATCATCTCTGCGTAGCTTCATGCGCTCACCCACAATGACTATCTTCTTGAACGAGTCCTTGATCTGTTCCAACGAGCGTTTCTCCTGTTTCTGCTTCTCCTCGTCAGGCAACCTGTAGGCCGACTGCAGGTAGTAGCGGCGCGAGCCGAGGTTGCATACAAAGTCCACCTCCAGCGTCACCCGCTGCCATTCGCCTTTTTCATTCTTCACTCGAATATTGACGTTGCCCACATCCACCAAGAATCCACGACAGCGCATCTCATTGTAGATGACGTTCTCCATCAGGTGGTTCTCCTCCGTCTGACGGAATGATAGAATGGCGTTCCTCAATCCCAAATCCTTAAAGTAGTACTTGGGCGTGGTGCCAACATACTTCTTCCCCTTGATGTCGTATCGCTCTGACTTCTCAATCATGAAAGCGTCAGTCAGATAGCTGATGTAGGTCTCGATAGTCTTGTCTGTAATGTTGTTCAGTCGCTTCACGCTCTTGAAGGTGTTTGCCAGATAAGTAGGATTGACTGGGCTGCCAATGCTTGATGCCAGAATACGCACCAGTTCCTCAAACTCAGGCTTATTCTCAATCTCATGACGCTCGTAGATGTCGCTCAGATACACTGTGCGATACAGGTTGCGCAGATAGGTAGCCTTCTTGTCGTCGCCCTTGATGGAGAGTATTTTAGGCAGACCGCCGTAAGTGTAATACTCCTGCCAGCCGTCAATGACATCGCCCTCGTATGCCGTCATGAACTCCTTGAAGGTCAGCGGCCATACGTGAATCTCGTCGCCACGGCCACGAAACTCAGTGGCTATGTCGCTCGACAAGAAGTGCGAGTTCGAGCCAGTCACATACACGTCGGCATTCTCCTTGCCCACCAGCGTACCCAGCATATCCACAAACTCGTCCACTCGCTGCACCTCGTCGATGATGATGTAGTACTGCTCTTCGTCTTTCATCTGAGCATCCACCCAATCCAGCAGATAGTCAGGGTCGCGAAAAGCCTTGTTGCGCCTGTCCTCCAAGTCAATGATGAGCACATGATTCTTCCTGATGCCCTCGCCCAGCAGGTACTCCTTGAACAGCGTTTTCAGCAGATACGACTTACCTACGCGCCTCAAACCAGTCACAATCTTTATCAACCCATTGTCCTTTGAATCAACGAGTTGTTGCATATAAATCGGTCTTTCTATCTTCATAACAATCAGTTATTTGCATTTTATTCTTTTTCTTTTTATTACGGATTTATGGCAATTTTACCAGAAATCCGTTACAAAAGTACAAATAATATTTGTAATTCCGTTCTCCGAAATCGAAAAACAACAAAAAGAGTTCAACATTTAACCGTTTTTACAGGAAAAAGCCAATCAAAGCCCATAAAACAGCAGTGTTTTTTCTTCCTGTCTTCTTCCTTCCTTCTTCCTTGCTACGCCCTTCGAACGCCTACGCTACAAAGGAGCGTAAAGGAACGACTAAAGGAGGACTAAAGGAGTACCTGTTACTGTTTGCGTTTCTCTTCGTAGCGCTCGGCTTTCTTGCGTCCCTGTGTTAGCAAGCGACCAGAGGTCGAGCGGCCGCTTAGCTCTGCTAAGAATTGTTTGGGCGTCTGCCCCGTCGTATTTTTGAACATACGGGTGAAGTGCTGGGAATATTCAAAGCCCAGTTCGTCGGCCACCTGAGCGATGCTCCGGCCACTGAGTATCAGATTCTTGGCACGATGAATCACAAAGCCTCGGATATAATCCTTCGGACTCTCGCCCAAAGCACCACGCACGATGTCGCCGAAATAGCCGGGCGACAGGCACAGTTCGCTGGCACAGTATTTTACGCTGGGTAGTCCATCGGTGCGCTGACGGCCTTTTTCGTAGTAGTCAGTGAGCACCTGCTGGAATCGGGCCAGGATGTCGCTATTGCCTGCTGTCATCTCCTTGAACTGGCGTGCATAGAAGCGGTTGCAGTAGTCCAGAATCAGCCTTATGTAGTCCCTCACAATGTCATCCTGCACATCATCGCCGTTCTCTGCACTCATCAACTCTGCCCGTATATTCGACATCAACCCTGAAAGCGTATCCTTCTCTTCGGTATTTAGGAAGAGTGCCTCGTTGCTGTTGTACGAGAAGAAATGATAGTCCTTCATGCGTCGCTCAATTTCCGTACTGTGGATGAACACAGGGTCGAACAGCAACACCCAACCGTGATACTGTCGCCGTGTGCCGTCATCGCGCTTGCCACCAACCTGACCTGGAGCAAAAGCTAACAACGACCCGTCGCCATCGTGGTAGGTGCCGATGCCGTAGGTCAGGTTCTCAGGGAACTCGCGCTGCAGGAAGATGCCGTAGCATTCTATGCGGTTCATGGTATGGCGTATCTCGCCCGCCTCGTCGTAATGGATAATAGCGACGTGGGGATGCAGAACCGGCACACGGATGTCGCGTGCATAGTCGTTTGCCTCGTTGATGTACAGATCCAGCTTCATTTCGAGTGCGAAGATACGAAAAAACTGCCACACCGCGATGGATATGGCAGAAGATTTGTGTTTATTTAGCGGAAGTTGCTTAAGGGACGCATGGTGGAAGGCGGTATGATGATTGACCCCTATTTCTGGGTAGGCTATCAGATTGACGGTCAGGGAAAGGTCAGCCGCTTAGACCCCAAGTCGTCACCCATGCCAATGATGCCTGCCGCCCCAAACCCGTATCTCCGACAGTACACTTGTTGCATTGACGCTGATGATAGCTGAAAGCCGGACAGAGGAGAAAGATGTGATGGTCAAAGTGCTGTTGAGATGCGAGTTGAGGAATGCCCCTTGTGGTTGTTTACATACGATATGCTGATTGTCATTCCACTGCGAAGGTTGAAGAAAGATATCAACGGCGAGTAGAAAATAACCGTCTTTAGTATTTACACACACTTTCTTAGCGGAGAGAACAGGATTCGAACCTGCGAACCGGTTTTGCCGGTTACACGCTTTCCAGGCGTGCCTCTTCAACCACTCGAGCACCTCTCCTTACGTTAAGCGGGTGCAAAGGTAATAAAAAAAGTGAAGAGTGAAGAGCGAAGAGTGAAGAATTTGCTTCCGCCGCAGGCTATTTAACGTTTTTTTATTTATAGAGTTCCAAACACGCGGTCTATGTTGGCATCGGTCTTCTCGGCCAATTCCTGCTCGCTGACACCATAGGCTTGAGCCAGACGGCGGAGGACATGGAGGGTGAAGGCGGGCTCGTTGCGCTGACCGCGACAGGGAACGGGGGCCATGTAGGGCGCGTCGGTCTCAAGGATGATACGGTCTAATGGCACAGTAGCGGGCAGTACCTCAGGCAGATGCGACTTCTTGAACGTCAGCACACCGCCGATACCCAGCACAAAGCGTTCGAACTGCAACAGCTCGGCGGCCTCATGCTCGTTGCCTGTGAAGCAGTGGAAGACACCGCCGGGCAAATCCTGTGCGTACCTTTTTATAATAGCTACCATCTCGTTCTGGGCCTTACGGCAATGTATCATCAGGGGCAGCTGCAGTTCTGCCGACCAGCGTACCTGCTGCTCGAAGGCTTCCAGCTGCTCGCGCTCGAACTCCCGGCTCCAGTAGAAGTCGAGGCCTACCTCGCCGATGGCTATGATTTTCGAGGAGGGAGGAACGAGGAACGAGGAGCGAGGAGCGAGGAGGGACTTGATGTCGGCGAGCTGCTTGCGCCAGTCGCTGCGCACCTCTTCGGGGTGCAGTCCTACCATGGGGTAGAGGGTGCCGGGATAGCGGGTGCAGAGGGTGAGGATGCGGCGCGAGGATGCCACGTCGATGGCAGGGACGAGGATGCGGCTGACGCCGGCTTCGCGGGCACGGCCGATAACCTCGTCGCGGTCGGCATCAAACTCTGGGCCGTCGATGTGGCAGTGGGAGTCGGTGAAGGTGTAGGGCATGGCGGGCTTTACTTGCGGCGGGTCATCATGTCGTCGGTATAACTGAGCAGCTGCTGCTTGCGGTCGTCGCTGACGTTGACCTTAGCCAGGTACTTGCGGCACTCGTCGAAGTAGAAGTTGATTTTCTGCTCGCAGAGCTGGCGTATGCCTATCTGGTCGTAGATGGCGGTGACGGCCTGCACCTTCTCGGCACGGTCAAACTGTGTGGCACCTATCCACTGCTCAAGCTGGCGGCGCTGGTCGGCATTGGCACGGTTGAAGGCGTTGATGAGCATGTAGGTCTTCTTGTTGCTGGTGATGTCGCCACCGATAGCCTTGCCAAAGACTTTCGGGTCGCCATAGACGTCGAGCAGGTCGTCCTGCAGCTGAAAGGCAAGGCCCAGCTGTTCGCCGAACTTATAGAGGTTGGCCACGTCGTCGGCGGGAGCGTCGGCAAGGATGGCTCCAATCTTGACGGCACAGGCCAGCAGCACCGATGTCTTCAGGCGGATCATCTCTATGTATTCGTCTTCGGTGACATCGTTGCGCTGTTCGAAGGTCATGTCGTACTCCTGGCCCTCGCCAATCTCAAGGGCGGTCTCGGTGAAGACGTCGAGAACGGCTTGCAGGTGACGCTGGTCGCACTGCTGCATGCGCTGGTAGGCCAGCACCAGCATAGAGTCGCCAGAGAGGATGGCCTTGTTGGCATCCCACCGCTTATGGACGGTGTCATGGCCACGGCGCATGTCGGCATTGTCCATAAGGTCATCATGCAGCAGGGTGTAGTTGTGGTAGGTCTCCAGACCCACGGCCGGCATGAGGATGCGCTCGGGGTCGTCTTTGTAGAGGTTGTAGGCGAGGAGCATCAGCACGGGGCGGATGCGCTTGCCGCCCAGCGACAGCACGTATTTGATGGGTTCATAGAGCGAGGCCGGACGTCGGTCGTACGGCAACTGGTCGATGAAGGTGTTGACCAGGTTCAGGATGGTGGTGGAGGTGTACATATTATAACTTGAATACGATGGGTATGCAGACTTGCGTGCGGCAGGGACGGTCGTCCTGGAGACCGGGCTTCCACTGGGGCATCATGTGAAGCACGCGGAGGGCTTCGCGGTCGAGGCTGGGCTCGACGGAGCGTAGAATCTGGATATTGCTGATGCTGCCGTCTTTGTTGACAATGAACTGTGCCACGACCTTGCCCTGGATGCGGCGCTGCTGGGCTGACGCGGGGTAGCGGAGGTTGCGCGTGAGCCACTTCATGAACTCGACGGCGCCGCCGGGGAACTCGGGCAGCTGCTCTACCACGCGGAAGTTGAGGGGGTTGTTCTCCATGTCGACAGCCGTGGGCTGTTCGGGGTCGTCGGCCTCATCGACGGTCTTCAGTTCAACATCGGTCTCAGGAGGGGCTATCTCGTCGTCCTTCAGTTCCTGTTGTGGCTCTTCGTCGACAACGTTCAGCTTGTCGGCCGACTGGGGACGCTCCCTGACGGGCTGCTTGATGAGGGGTATGCGCTCCTCCTCCTTCAGGGCTGCCAGGTCGAGTTCCTTGACGATGTTCTCCAGCGTCTGGGCGTCGTAAGCCTCCTCGGGGGGCGTGAAGTCGTATTCCAGAGCCACATAGAGCATGGCCAGCACCAGAACGACTCCCATCAGGAAGTCGAGGGTGCGGCGGCTGTCCAAATCGGCCTTAGAACTCTTTTTTATTTCCATAATAAAAGGTGCTTTCTTGCGTTATTATTTCAGAAAGGCGCTGCAAAATTAATAAATAATTCATAATACAGCGTTCATAATTGATAATTATTTTCTACCTTTGCGGCTGAATTTAGGATATTTAGGATGAAAAGAGTTGTTTTTGTGGCCATCATGGCGGTCAGCGTCCTGCTTGCAACGGCGCAGGAGAGCCAGACCGTGTATAATTTCCTGAGGCTGCCCGTCAGTGCGCATGCGGCAGCTCTGGGTGGCGACAACTCAACGCTGGTGGAAGACGATGCCTCGCTGGTGTTCCACAACCCAGCACTGGCGAACAACGTCACCGACCGCACGCTGAACCTGAACGTGATGACCTACATGGAGGGAGCGACGACGGCCAGTGCTTCGTTTCTGAAGGCCGCCGGCGAGCGCGGCACATGGGGTGTTATGGGGCAGTTCATGAGTTACGGCTCGATGAAGGAGACCAGTGTTGCAGGACAGCAGACGGGCGACTTCTCGGCCAAGGACATCGCTGTGGGCGGCTCCTTTGCCTACGCCATGAGCGAGCACTTTTCCGGCGGCATGACGGCCAAGATGGTGGCCAGCTATATTGGGCAGTACAACTCGCTGGGAGCTGCCGTCGACCTGGGACTGAACTATTACGACGCAAAGTCGGAACTGTCGGCGTCGCTGGTGGCCCGCAATCTGGGCGGACAGCTGAAGGCCTACGAGGATGACTTCGAGCGCATGCCCCTCGACGTGCAGCTGGGCTTCAGCAAGCGGCTGCTGCGGTCACCCCTGCGTCTGTCGGCGTCGCTGGTGAGGCTGAACGACTGGGAGTACGGGCTGGGCAAGCACATCGTGGTGGGCGCCGACCTCATCCTGTCGCCGCAGTTTTATATAGCTGCGGGCTATAACGCCCTGCGTGCTGCCGAGATGAAGATAGAAGAGACCGACGGCGCCAGTGCCCACGGAGCAGGACTGAGCCTGGGTGCCGGTCTGCTGCTGGAGCGCATCAAACTCAGTGTGGCCTATGCCAAATATCATGTCAGCGCATCGTCGCTGCTGTTTAATATCAGTTATGCCTTATGAAGAAGATTACAATAGCTATTGACGGCCATTCGTCGTGCGGCAAGAGCACCATGGCCAAAGCCCTGGCCCGGCGTGTGGGCTATGTTTATGTGGACACGGGTGCCATGTACCGCTCGGTCACCCTCTATGCCCTGCAACACGGGCTGTTTGGTGACGACGGCACCATTAAGACAGCCGAACTGGAAAAGGCCATGGACGGCATCCACATCGACCAGAAGCTGGTGGACGGCAAGACGACCACCTTCCTGAACGGTAAGAATGTGGAGCGCGACATCCGGTCGCTGGAGGTGAGCAACCATGTCAGCCCCATTGCAGCCCTGCCCTTTGTACGCACAGCTCTGGTGGCCCAGCAGCAGCGCATGGGGCAGCAGGGAGGCATCGTGATGGACGGGCGCGACATAGGCACAACGGTCTTCCCCAAGGCCGAACTGAAGATTTTCGTCACGGCATCGGCCCAGGTGCGTGCCCAGCGCCGCTATGACGAACTGCAGCAGAAGGGTATGCCCGCCGACTATGCTGACATACTGAAGAACGTGGAGGAACGCGACTATATTGACTCTCACCGCGAGGTGTCGCCGTTGCGACAGGCCGACGATGCGCTGCTGCTGGACAACAGCCAGATGACCATCGCCGAACAGGACGAGTGGCTGATGCAGCGCTTCAGGGAGGCTACGGCCACCGCAGACGATCATTCCAGCGACAGCATTGTGATTATTCCCACGTACAACGAGAAGGAGAACATAGAGAAGATTGTGCGGGCGGTGTTCGGACTTGAGAAGTGCTTCCATATCCTGGTCATCGACGACGGGTCGCCCGACGGCACGGCTGCCATCGTGAAGCGCCTGATGAAGGAGGAGTTCGGCGACCGCCTGTTCCTGGTGGAACGTAGCGGAAAACTGGGACTGGGCACGGCCTACATCACGGGCTTCAAATGGGCGCTGGAGCGCGACTATCAGTATATTTTCGAGATGGATGCCGACTTCAGCCACGACCCCAACGACCTGCCGCGACTCTACGCGGCCTGTGCCGACGAGGGCTACGACGTGGCCATCGGCTCGCGCTATGTCACCGGTGTCAACGTAGTGAACTGGCCCATCGGCCGTGTGCTCATGTCTTACTTCGCATCGAAATACGTGCGCCTGGTCACCGGTTTCAAGGTGCATGACACCACCGCCGGCTTCAAGTGCTACAAGCGCCGCGTGCTGAAGACTATCGAACTGGACAAGATACGCTTCAAGGGCTACGGCTTCCAGATTGAGATGAAGTACACGGCGTATAAGATTGGCTTCAGAATCAAGGAGGTCAGCGTCATCTTCGTCAACCGCCGTGAGGGCACCTCAAAGATGTCGGGCGGCATCTTCGGCGAGGCCTTCTTCGGCGTCATGCGCCTGCGCTGGGACGGTTGGACGCGTAAGTACCCTGCCATCGTGGAGTAAAATACTGTGCAAGAAAATGCACAGGGGCAGTCCCCTGTGCATATCTATAAACTACTGACCGTTTCTGTAGTGAGACCTGTGGCTTCAGCAATCTGCTCAACGGTCATAACATTCATGGACTTCAGCTTCCGGGCCGTATCAAGCTTGCAATCATATCGGAAAAATGCAAAATGGGCAGCGAAGAACTACAGTCTCTGAACACCACTCACTGCGTCATCAGCACCTTGTATCGGCGCTGAAGAGCCACCAATACGCTGCGCTCCGCTAAGGGGTTCAGCCCGCGGAAGGTAGTGCGGCGCTTCAACTCTGCCAGGGGCATTTCCAAAAGCAGCTTGGCGATACATTCGTCCGCAAACGAGTTTGTCACCACATTGACTCCCGTAAAGTCAAGCACCACCTTCTCGTCACCGTTAATCAGCGGCAGCAACTTCTGACGGAGTTTCTGCCCCATGTCACGCGTTCCGAAATCCGTCCCGTATTCTATGAACTTAAATTCTACCATAGCGATTCCAATTCCCCTGTGTCTACAAACGACTCGTTAAACTCCTCAACTACATCAGTACGGTGGTCAACAATTTGATTTGGGTCGATTTCCTCACCCGTACCTATTTCCATATAAATGAGGGTACCCTGCCAGAACCCATTTTCAACGACCAAAGTCTGCCCATCCTTTCTGATGAGTTTATGAGAGCCAGAATGAAGGATAAACTCTTTGCCAATGCTGTCAACAAGACGTGAAGTGGTGTACAATCCAAATCCCATGCCCTTACCATCCGTTATCTTGTCCTCCATGCACATCCTAAGGGATTCTGCCTCAGTGATGTCACGATACTTTTCGTTTTCTGAGAGCGAGGCCCTAATACCCATGCCGTCGTCGGCAATTAGTATACGTAGCGTTTTATGCAAATCATCATAATAGGTCATGGCAGTACCCAGCGGCTTGCCTGAATGAATATGGACATTATCCATCATCTCATATAGACAGTAGCTCAACGCCTGAAGCACACTCAACTCTATTTCAAGATGGGATGTCATCGCCGCCACGACATCCCTATACACAGAGTTTAGTGTCTGTGCATCAAACACGTCTATCGAGACGTTTCTCGTTCTTTCGAAATACTTTTCCAGAATGAATGCAACATCCATAATGCTTCGGTTTGGCAGCAAAGGTACAACAATAATCTGAATTAGCCAAGGATATCACTCTTTTTTGAAAAGATTATTCGCCAACCTTCGATGTTTGAAAGCTGGCGAATGCCAGGGAAGCCTCTGTGGGCGAAATGGGCAGCGAAGAACTACTATCTCCGCTGCCCACGAACTACAGGAAGTATGTCACTTCACGATGACCTTCACATTCCTGCTCACTTTATCATCGCTCGGTTTACTGCTTGTTATTTGACAAGAATCTTCTTTCCGCCCACGATGTTCTTCGCAAGCGAAGCGACCTGAGGTCGAGCGCAGACCCTTCCGGGAGGAGGCGGTGAGGCCCCACAGTGTGATAACTCTCTGTAGTGAGTCCAGTGGCTTCGGCAATCTGCTCAACGGATAATTGAAAAAGAAATGTGGTATTCTTTGTATATTCAAGAAATTCCATTACCTTTGCAGCATTATTCAAACCTATACATTAAAATATTTTATAAATATCAGAATATACAGATTGAAATAAAGCTTAGAAGCAATGGACAAACAAGGCTTCAAGAAGATTCTCACTGAGCGACATCAGGAAGTTCGCGAATGGAAGCTGCTGGAAAACCTCTGTGCCATCCATCTCATGAAGCAGTTTAGCAACACCGACGAGCCGCGTCTGTTCTATTACAGCAGGAACATGGAGGTCGATTTCTATGTACCGGAAGCAGGACTGGCCGTCCAGGCATCCTACGACATCTACGACGATGAGACCCGCCGACGTGAAGTGGCGGCACTCACTACCCTGCACAAAGCCTCCCCCTGCAAAGAGCCGTCATCGTCACCCGCGACCAAGAGGAACAAATAACAGAAGGTGCCCTCACCATAGAGGTCATCCCCGTCTGGAAATGGCTACTGGAGGTGTATTTTGTTTAATCAATTAATTATATAGTCATGGGACAGTATTTAACAATTGGCATTGCCACAAAGATTTCCGTCAGTAAGGATGAAGCCAAGAGACAAGCATCGGCTACTCCTGAGAAAATCAAGGATGCCTTGGAATTTCACTACAACAAGAGCGGCATCTACACAGTTGAGGAAACTGAGGGCAGCGTATTTCTGGAGCTTCGTCCAGAGGTAGCAGAAGCAGAGCTGGTGGACCTGCTTCAGGATTTCTATGCACTGCGCTATTCCGAAAAGGATGAGTACATCAGGAAAATGATGGATACTCTCAAGAATCATACGAAATGGGAAGAGTGGAAAGAGATAGCCGACGAGAAGCGCTTCTATTATTTCCAGCAGGACCCATACGTTATCATATCAACTCCTTGCCCTGGTGGCTGGACAGATTCTCTGACTACGTATGTGGAACAATTCCTTCTCAGTGCAGATGGAAAAATCATAATGGAGTGCTGGGGCAACCTGTTCTGCTTCTTCACCCACCTTATCAAAGAAAGGCTCTCGAAATACCAACTGGCCGACAGCCTGCTGGTAGCCATCAGCGGATGAAGGATAGCAGGCTGAAAAAGCATTTTCCTTGCCTATCATGCGGAAGGTCATGCGCTGGTCGAACAGCAGATAGCCCACCTGTAACCAGTCACTGCGTCATCAGCACCTTGTATCGGCGCTGAAGAGCCACCAAAACGCTGCGCTCCGCCAGGGGGTTCAGCCCGCGGAAGGTGGTGCGGCGCTTCAATTCTACCAATGGCATTTCCAAGTGGAGGTCACTTAATGCGACTCGCTAACTTTAACGGCTCACGTTTCACATCCCATATATCTGAAATGTGTACTGTGTCTGAACTTGCAGCATAGTAGTAAATGAGCTTAAAGCGTTTATTAATATGGTATGCTCTATATTTCTTCTTCCGTCCTTTAAGTAACGGTTCAGGGAAACCTATTTCCGGATACTTTCCTAATTCACTGTTAAGATAACTTACGCGTTCAGCGAATTTATTTGCCGTACTCTCACCAAACTCAAGAAAACCTTTCACGAGATAACGATACAGCTCCTGCCCGGCACGTTTCTGCCATTTTACTTCAGCCATAGTAAATCATGTCTGAATCCGTTCATCATTTCTTCGAACGACTTACCTTCACCACGTTCTATCTCCTCTTCTGCTTCATCAATGCGAGCATTGAGTTCCTCCATAGAATAAGGAGATGCAGCATCATCCATATCTTCCCATGCGTCAAGTTCTTGTCCGTCAATCTGGCGAATATAACGAATAAGACAGGACTTGTCTTCCTGGCTTAAACTACGCACCTTGCTCAACAAATCACTATCGCGCAGGGCAGAACTCATTCCGTATGTTAGTCTTGCTGCGGGTTCGCCTGCAACATCTAAAGTCAAATTGTCTTCCATCATTCCAAACTATTTGGATTCAACTTATCGTTCCGCCCGCAAAGATAACGAAAAAAGCTGAAAGTGCAAAACTTTCGGCAGATATTTTTTGTGACTCCCAGCAGCCACTAATACGCAAAAAGGGCAGCGAAGAACTACCATCTCCGCTGCCCATGAACTGTTGGAAGTGTGTCACTTCACGATGCTCTTCAGGTTCCTGCTCACTTTATCACCGCTCGGTTTACCGCTTGTCATTTGACAAGAATCTTCTTTCTGCCCACGATGTTCAGGCACTGCCGAATGCATAGGAGGACTCTATACCCCTATGCACAGGCCCCCATTTACATACGAGAGTGTCCTCATAGTCGATGCTGACAATTACAAAGAATCTGACAGCTCGACAAACTAAAACATCCTACATTATATTATTGTTGGTTACAGTCTTGTATACGTTAGTATTTCTTTATCTGATACTTTACCAAATTCTGTCACTTCTATAATAAGTGTTTGGGCCGTTAAACTAATTACTTTTAATTCAACGGTTTCGCCCTCCTCGTACATCATAATTCTCATTGTCTTGCTATCGAATACATATGTAAAATTCCCTTCATAATCTACTTTTCCACTGTAATAGGTTATGTCATGTCCTTTTCCATCTTCATAAAAAGTAATTTGAGAGTATGCGTTACCATGTCTCGATTCCCATCTGCCAACAATAGAATACGATTCATCATTATTGTCATCACTACTGCATGAGATAAGATTGACGCTTACGATTGCGACCATCATGAAAATCATCCAATTCAATACATTCTTTTTCATTTGAATTTGTTTTTAAAGGGTTAATAAAACTATTTACGGGTATAATATCCAACATCTCCGTCGGTAGACAGAAGAACTAATGTTGAAGCATTTAATGTTTGTACAATGTATGTATCCTGATACGCACCATTTTGGCCAGCAACAGCTACAACATTTATAACGAGCAGATTCTGGTTTGGATTATAAGAATAAGTGCCTCGTCTATATTGAGTGATGCTTGGAAAACTTTTATCTGTCATATTGTAACTACCATCACTTCCAAAGACAATAGTTCTTGTATCATCAACCCATGTTCCGACGATACTACTGCCAGAGCTGTTGTCGTCATCGCTATCAGTACAGGCTCCAAAACTAACACTCATGATTGCCACCATCATTATGGTTAGCAAACTCAAAAACAAACTTTTCTTTTTCATCGCTTTATTGTTTTTTATGAAACATGTCACTTGGTATCCTTCGTTGCAGCTAACTCCACAGATATGCCTATCTTATTCTGCTGAGTTTTATAGCCGGTATATAGTTTGTGGTCTGTCAGCCCACGCGAATAGGTGAAACGTACCTGTATTATCTTTATTCTGACACAACACCCTATCTCCCACTGTACGTTCAGGTGGCGAGGCCATTCTCCATTGCCATAGTGATGCCATTCTTCAATATGCGATTTCTTTTCATAGGAATATTTGTCTCGGTACTTATTGTTATATGTTCCCCACATGGCCCAGTTAAATCCTAATCCGCCGAACAAACTGATTGATGCCTCGCGTGCCAGCGGGAAACGGTATAGAGCATGCAACGGCATATATAGGTTATGTTCACGGAATTCGTCATAACCGGCATCTTTGACAGCCTTTGTTTCCGACAAATAAAGTTCATAGAACAGTCCACTGTGAGCTCCCAGTCCCATAGGTAAACACGGGCTTACGTGAAGTCCTACCTGGATACCATGAATCTTCTTGCCTTCCTCACCCCAGATATTCTCCTTGACCGTTTGATTACCGAAGTCTGTCTGCCAGTATTTATTGACATAGCCCAATGAAAGGCTCACCCACGAGTCTTGGTGCTTGCCTGTAAAGAGAGTCAGTTCCTGAGCACTACATACATTTTCGGCATATAACATTGTGACAAGCCATGATACTCTTAAAAAAGACAAAAGCAGTGGCATAAATGAGAATCGTTTCTTCATTATTGCTTGGATTTAGGAATAAGAAAAGGCGTGAAACCATCCGATGCTTATTCCCTAATCTGGCACCGCCAAGCGCCATGTACATAAACAAGCACTGATATAGCCCACGCCCTATCGGGCATGAACCTCAGCATACTTGTTCTCATGTACGAAGTTTGGCGGTTTCGATTAGGGGAGAACAAGAGCAGAAAGCTCAAGTATCTAAAAAGTAAAGCGGACGGGACTCTGACGCACAATTCCTATTCAGGTTAATAGTTAACCCGCATTGCAGATGAAGTCTACGTAACTTATTGGTTCTCAGGAGGTGGATTTTTTGGAGGTGCTTTTGGGTGCACCATGGATTTTACCTTCCCAATCGGGTTCGGGTTAACCTCCAGCAGG
>Ga0310697_10001792_pt1 | contig 24071 bp, 33 predicted proteins | sample 172DNAGHGlowgp2_FD_203883 | JGI IMG/M metagenome (GOLD analysis project Ga0310697, IMG submission 203883) | Sheep rumen microbial communities from Palmerston North, Manawatu-Wanganui, New Zealand - 1728 DNA GHGlow gp2 (v2) (version 2) | ecosystem: Host-associated > Mammals > Digestive system >...
AGGTTTTTGCCCTGTACGTGACATTCTCTCCCAGATAGGAGACAAATGGTCTGTTTTGGCCATGGTGGCCATGCAGAAATACGGCGTATGCCGCTTCCGGGATTTCCAGAAAGACATGCCGGATGTCTCCAGGAAAATGCTCTCCCAGACGCTTAAGCGCCTGGAGGATTTCCGCCTGGTGACACGTAAGGTATATGCGGAAGTCCCGCCAAGGGTCGAGTACAGTTTGACCGAACTGGGAGAATCTTTCCTGCCGGCCTTGAATGGTATTATTGATTGGGCTTTGACAAACAGAGATGCTCTGGCTCCGCATGGCCGCCGCGAATAACATCAAATAAATTCGTATTCGGTGTGATTGAGGCGGGTCTGTTGGCGCTTGCGGCAACAGTCCCGCTTTTGTTTTGAGCGGAGACGGATCGCCCGATTCTTCGGGCGATTGGTCGGAGCGGTGCAACATTTGGGACGGAATTTGTATCTATATAGGCGTAACCAATTCCACAAATCATGAAACCGAAGAAGAAACAGAAGAAACTGCGGATTACGGAGGCCGACTATATGCTGGCCCAGCGCAGAGCGGCTCGGATGGAAGAGATTTCCGAGCACGGGAGGCCGGTTTCATACACGGCGCTCCACAAATCGAAAAAGGTCTACGACCGCAAGCGTCTGAAGAGGACGGGCATCCATCTCGATGACTCGTCCTCTTTTCGTAAAGGGTTGAAATAATGCCGAATAATTGGTATTTTTGTATGTTAACCCGGAATTAACCGCCATGAACAATATCTCCAACAGGCCCGACCCGAACGCTGCCTTCCCGAATCCGAATCTTCCCAGACTATGCTTCATCAAGAATGTGGTGAAGAATCCGCGTATCATTATTGGGGACTATACCTACTATGACGACGTGGACGGTGCGGACCAGTTTGAGAAGCACGTCACCCACTTCTACGATTTCATAGGCGACAAGCTTATCATTGGTAAGTTCTGTGCCATTGCCAAAGGTATCGAGTTCGTAATGAACGGCGCCAACCACAGAATGGATGGTGTGACCACATATCCGTTCTATATCATGGGTGGAGACTGGGGAAGCGCCATTGCACCGGTGAAGGACGAACTTCCCCTAAAGGGTGATACTATTGTCGGCAATGATGTATGGATCGGTCAGAACGTGACAGTCATGCCTGGTGTTCACATCGGAGATGGCGCCATCATCGGTGCGAAATCAGTTGTCGCATCCGACATCTCGCCGTATGCCGTGGCGGCCGGAAATCCCTGCAGAGTTATCCGGAAGCGTTTCGAAGATGAATTCATCGCCTACCTACTTGATTTGAAATGGTGGGACTGGGACATAGAGAAGATCGAAGCCAACTTTGAGGCCCTGTCCAGCGGAGACTTGTCACTTATCAAAAAAATAGAAAGGTAAATTCCTTGTTCCAAATGTTTTACGCAATACTCGGCATTATCGTGGTTGTGGCGTTGTTCCTGATATTCCGGGACGACCATGACGATTCGTACAATAAGAGCGAGAAGGGCCAGCGGAAGGCGCAGCAGACGCGGTCGTTCTCGCATACTCAGGGACAGTCCCAGCCGAAGAAGGAGCAGACGCATTATCAGAAGGAAGCCGGGCCAAAGGCCGAGAAGAAGGCATCGGGCCCGTCGTTAAAGGACCAGATTCTTGGGGAGATTGAGCAGGCCATCAGCGAAGCAAAGAAAGGCGCCGAGGAGCCGATGAAGGTGTTCGGAGAGGTGATGGGGATGGCCAAAGAGGCCGTGAATACGGCTATGAAAGAGGCGCAGAAGGGTTGGAATACCACGGGCACTCAGACGGATGTGGATGAGCAGTTCCCGGATGATGACGAAGAATTGGATTTATCGTTTCTCGATAATATTGATTATTCTGACGACCTGGAGGAGAACACAGAGACCTTCGACATTACCGGCCTCAGATATCACTGTACGGTACATGACGTAGGCAAGATTGTGGGTGTTGTGAAGCCGGAGCCGTCCAATGTACACGACCCTCGGGCACAGGCTGTATACCGCAACGACGGGAAACTGCTGGGCTATATCCCGCGCACGCAGCTGGACTGGTACGAAGACTTCAATGAGGAGAATGTCCCCTGCCCCTTCGTCGGCGAGATTGAACTGGACCGCTCATCGGCCCGGCTGATTGCTGAGATCAAGGTCATCATCCCCAGCAGCAGGGAGTATGTCGAGGAAGAGATTAAAGACGAACTGTAGTGAGATTCAAGCACACAAACAGACCTGGATTCTGGTTCGGCTTCATTGACTTCTGTACAGCCGGGCTGTTTTTCCTTTTCTATATGCCCATGGGCGGTCTGCAAGATGAACTGGACTATATCTTGGGCCGAAGGACGCAACGGTACTGGGTGGCGTATTTGCTGGGTATTCCCACCCTATTTATCTACACGCTGGTGTGGATGGCCAATATTGCCGAAGAACTGAAGGTTAAGGCAGATGAATTGGGTATTGAAGGTCCACACACATCCTGGTGGCACATGTTCGGCTGGAACACGTTCGGTGTTCTGCTGATGGGTCCGGCTGTTGCCACTTGGCGCTTCTTTAATACGCTGAATAAGATCGAGCGGAAGCTTAATGAGGCCGCTTGAGCCTCAATGCCTCATAGTAGTCGTGTCGCTTGGGATTCTCAGGGAACCAGCCTTTGACTACGCGCTGCTCCTGCTGGTGCATTTCCAGGATACCCCAGAAACAGGAAAAAGCAAAGCCGCCCAAGATTGTTGAGACGGTCTGGTTGGGCACGAACAGGGATGCGCAGGCAACCAGAACGCCCACGACTAGCCATATCCACCAGCTCTTCTTACCCAGGTAATACTCCATCTTGATAACTGCCGGATGACAGATGCCGATGCTGAAGAACACGGCAGCGCCTACAATAATTCCACTAAAATGCATGGACGTGAAGTTACGCAGAAACTATGGGACTGCAAAATCAAAATGCTATGGTGCACAACCACGCAATCAGCGCGGAGATGAAAGGGAAAAGGAGAATCTTGGTAATCTGGCTCTTCTTGTTGAAGCCGTAGGAATGGTAGCCGGCGCAGCCTTCGGTTTCCGGATAATAGTGCTGGAAGAAGCTGGTCTTCTGTAGCAGCACCCAGTCCAGAAAGACAAGATCGAAGGCCTTGTAGATGTACAGGATAAATAGGCAGCGCCAGAAGAATTGCCAGAAGTCGTAGCCTTGTTTAACTCCGTCCCAGATGCCGATGACTGCCACGGCCACGAGGATGAGCATACTCAAGATGATCAGTGACCAGCCAAGAAATCTTGCACCCTTGAAGCGTTCTTCCCGGGGTTGGATGGCATCCACAATGTCCTTTGGGGCAGAGCCGAACAGGCTCTTATCCTGCACCAAGGCAACTGCCGCATAAAGCATCAGCAGGATTGCCAGGATAAAGCAGAGGGCCAGTATGAAGGTCCGTATCATTTAGAAACAAATGTGCCCTCCGGATGCGCGGTCTGCCACTTCTTCTCGTCTTCAGAGCCGGGACGGGTGTAGAAGTAGTCACAGCAGGGGTCGCCGGTGGCGAGGGTTTTGTCCCGGTGAAGGATTACGCCCATCTGGTCGGCCACGGTGTAGTCCGTTGCGCACATAATGGGGAGGATGTCGCGGTGACCGGTGCGGGTGGCCAGAGCACAAAGCCCGCAGGTAGTGAAGCATACGCGCATGGAGTCTGGGGTCTCTCCTTTCTCAATGATGGTATTCCAGTTGTACTCCGACTTGATACGGTTAACCCTCTCTACCTTCTTGATGTAATTGTTCTGGTACTCCTCGCTGAAAAAAGGCGTAGAAGCATAGCGCTTGGCCATTATCGGCATGGTCATGGTGGCGTTGCACATCCGGCTGTACTGCTCGTCTGTCATCTTGCCGTACAATTCTTCAACAGCCTCATAAAGAGCAAACCACACGGCCCCGCCAACCAGATTGAACTTCCAATGGTTCTGGGAAAGACGGCCGATGGAAGGTGTCTCCTTCAGCATCTTGACAAAGCGTTTACGGGCATTGCGCTTGATGGCTCCGGCATTCCACTCCGGATGCTCCTTCCTCAGTTCCTTGATACAGACGGAGGCCATCACAGGAAACATAATTCGGTCGATAAGTTCGATACGCATACGTTATTACTTTTTAGGAAACCAGGGCCAGGTGCGGTTAACCCGCTTGCAGTAAGCGTCGTATTCGGTTCCGTAGAGGTTGCGCAGCCACTTTTCTTCCGTGGGTTTAAGCATTATCGCCATCAACGCCCAGAAGATAAAGGGAAGTACAAGTAACCAGAGGTTTCCGAAGCAAAGTGCCACTCCGATGATGATAAACATCCAGCCGGTATATAGCGGGTTTCGCATCCACGCGTAGATGCCGTCGGTCACCAGGTGATTGTGCAGAATACCGTCGTCTATTTTGGAACGGAGGAAAGCGTACCCCCAGATAAAAACGCCTAACAGAGCTACTACAATGCCGATAATCAGCATAGGAATCTTCAGTTCAGGGATAAGTCCGCTGTCCAGATACCCTTTCTTGGAAAGGATAATTCCAATAATGGCAATGATGGCAATCGTGCCCACGTAAACTGGGCCGATGCCAAAGATGGGAAGATGCTCTTTCTGTTTCATGCTGCTGCAAAGATATTGCAGATTCCTTGCAACCGGGTTGCGATTATTTCTTACCAACAAGGATGGCAGAACCACTGAGAGCCATCCATTTAGCCTCCCATGGAGTCATGAAGCGGCCGCTGTCAGTAGGAATGAGTTCCACCTGTTCGTAGCCCATATCCCTGAGTTTCCTCACGAAAGCTTGCATGTCACCGTACTTGCTCTTTGAGAAGATGTCGTGAATGGCGAAAGAGCCGCCTTTCTTTAAGACGCGGAGAGTCTCAAGCAATATGGTCTGACGGTCACGGCTGGGGATGTTGTGATATACATAGTTGGAGGTAACGGCATCGAAGGACTCGTCCGGGAAGTCCAGCTTCAAGGCATCCCCTTGGGCGAAAACAGTCCTTTCTGAAACGCCTTCGACCATGGCGTTATCCTCGCAAAGCTTTTTACTGAAGGAGGCGTATTCTGCGCCCCAGCGATCAATGCCGAATCCTTTGCCATTCGGGTTGCGCTTGGCAACAGCAATGGTCAGAGCACCGCTGCCGCAGCCAACGTCCAAGCCACGGCCGCCGTCTGGCAGTTTGACATATTCTGCTACGCCATCGATGATCTGCCGTGACATTTGGCGCTTTCCGTTATAAGAAAAGGCCCGGTACATCAGTATGGTCCAGACGGTCATTCCGGCAAGAATGACAGTGAGTATGAGGAGGAAAATTCTCAGCCAGCTAAGACCGACAATCAATGTCAGCACCAAAGCAACGATTGTTGCAGCAGCAAAACTCCAAATCATGCCCTTCGGCATCCAATTCTTGTAGTCGGGTTTACTCATTTTGATTCCAGATAATACGCTATGCCAGTTTGCACATTGGAGATAAATCCTTCGGATGAGTATGTCGCTCCTGAGACAGCATCCACCTTTAAGTCCTTGACTTTATCGGCCGGAATGCCGTTCCAGGCTGTGGAAAGCTTGTCCAAAACCAATTGCCAGTATGCCGGAGTTTCGGCATTGGGCAGGGGTTCAATCTTACTGATACACTCCAGGGAATCCAGATGAATGAGGAGCGGCGTGGGGCCAAAGCATCCTTCACTGGCTTTTAATGTGCTTGTATCAATGGTCACAACGCCGCCCGGATGCTTGACAATGGGCGTTGTCGCTGCTGCCGTGGCAGCAAGGATGATAATTATAAGAAGTGCTCGTCTCATATCTTATATGCTTTTTGTGCGCTCCCAGACCTCGCCTTTGCGGTGACGGACAAAGCAGAAGTCGCAGCAGTCACCGCCCTGGCAGAGGGTTTTGGTGCGGATGAAGTCGATGTTGTGAAGGTTGCCGTAGTTGATGATGTCGCTATGGCAGAACATAGGGCCGAAGCGTTCAAGAACGCCGTGCTTGGAAAACAGGTGCTTGTAAAGGCATTCCAGTGTTTCAAAGTGATAATACTCCTTGGGATCTTCCGGATGCCATACATACTTCCAACCCTTTCCGGAACCGTATTTGAACCCGAGCGGGATAATCTTCCGCATGACCGTGAGGAAGAACGGCAGCTTGGACATCTTCTGAAACATTTCCGGGGTTAGGGCTGCCCACATATGCGTGGAAATCATCTCGAAGGTTTCATCCGCGCTCTTTCCATTACGCTGCAGCACCTCGTCAATAGCAATGGTGGGCAGGATGTTGCATAGGTGGCCGTAGTTGCCTTTGTCCTCGTATTCCTTGTCTTCCTCTATGAGTTCAGCCATCCGGAAAAGGACCTCCCGTTGTAGTTCCGGGGCAAGTTTTCCGTAAAGAACGGCGTAACGGCCGTTCTTAATCATATTCAAGGGTTCGTAGGCTTTCTTCATAACGAGACAAAGATACCGCAGATTTCTTGCAACCCGGTTGCGATTATTGCAAAGTGGCCGCCGGTTTCTTCAGTGTTCGTTCTGCCAGGCGCATGGCCAGGATGGCCACTGGAATGGTCAGAACCAGTACGAGGATAAGCACGGGGATGTTGTTGATAACAGGAATCATCAGCTGATCATAGCCTGCGGGCATTTCTTCAACAGCAGCGGCCAGGGAAGCTTCCGTATCGAACCACCAATGTGCGGTGTAGGCAAAGAATGAGAAGGCAAAGGGGATGAAACTCCATCGCACGCCTTTTTTCGTGTCATACTTACAGAAGTAACGGACGGTTTCGGCAATGACCGTCAGGCCCACCAGGCCAATGATGCAGGAAGTATCGGCCTCGCCGGCAATCAGGAACAGTACGAGGACGAATCCATTCAGGATGGCAGCTGCGCCGAAGCCTTTGACAAGGGTGGAGGTGTAAAGGTAGATGAATGCAGTCAGAAGCGGCAGAAGGACGCCGATATAGGCGTAGCAGGCAGGATGGATGATGCCGCTGGTGGCACCGAGAATGAACGTGGCAAAGTATGCAATTGCCATCAGGAGAACTTTAATAATGGGTTTCATACACTACAGGTTTTATTGACAGTACAAAGGTACTGCGCCCTATGCATGTTTGAAATCCCCATTTTTAGTGATTTCACAGACGGGAAACGGTTAGTAACTTTGCAACGGAAAAAATAAAAAGCACGATATATGAAAAACAAACTTAACCTTTGGACAGCCGCCGGTCTTAATGTGCTGTATGTGGTGTGCGTCTTTCTTTCTTGCTTCGCTGGATTCATCCATCCGGTATGCTGGGCCTACTTCACAGTATTGGTTGCTATTCTAGCCGTTGGTCCCTATTACTTGTTAGCCGCCAGGTGGCAGAAGTTCGGCGTAGGAACCATACTGTCTTTGCTGGTGGTTCTTTTCTGCCTGGCCACAGGAGAAGCCACGGGCTTTCTCTCCAAAGCCATCATCTTTGGGTTTGGTTTTCTGTCAGACATCACCCGTCAACTGATTGGCAATAATAAGAAGAGTGCTTTGTACGTAGCTTATCCCCTGCTTTCCGTCGGAAACATCGGCTGGATTATCAGCCTGTGGGTGAAACCGCAGTGGTATCTGGAAGGCGCCGCCGAGGAAATGGGAGAAGCCTATTCACAGGGAATTGCAGCCCTTCAGACTCCCCTACACCTTGTTCTGGTCATTGTCCTGACTGCCGCTATGGGTGTGTTCGGTATTTGGATCTGCAACAAGGGTATGAAGAAATCGGCTAATCTGCTGGCATAGTATGGGACTCCTGAGTAAGATTTTCAGCAACACCCGCAAGCCGGAAGGCTTCTGGGGCCGGATGATGGTAGCCGGGATGAACGGCGGTTCGCACGCAGCTATGGCATCGTGGGGACTTGATTTCGGTGGCGTACCTGCCGAGGGACAGATTCTGGATATCGGCTGCGGCGGGGGTGCCAACCTTCAGCGCCTGATGCAGCGAAGCCTCAAGGGCAAGGTGACCGGTGTGGACTACTCCACTGTTTCTGTGGAGAAATCCAAGAAGGTAAATGCAGACGCCATCGACAAAGGCCGATGCAATGTGTTGGAGGCCAGCGTTTCTTCTTTACCATTCAAGGACAACTCCTTCATAATGGCCACCGCCTTTGAGACGGTCTATTTCTGGCCTGACATCGAGAAGAGTTTTGCCGAGGTGAAACGTGTGTTGGTTCCTGGCGGTAAGTTTCTCATCGTCAACGAAGATGACGGTCTTTCCGGCAATAACGAGAAGTGGGAGAAAATGATTGAAGGGATGCACACCTACACGCCGGATGAACTGAACAAGCATTTGACCGCTGCTGGATTCAGGGAGATTACTATAAAGCGGGACGAGACAAAGCATTGGCTGGCTGTGACAGCTACCAAATAGGTTTTAAGTTATCCTTTTATTGTTGTTGTGGGCGGGTCCGTTGGCTCTTTGCGCCGGCGGTCCCGCTTGGTTTTGAGCGGAAACGGATCGCCCGGTTTTTCGGGCGATTGGTCGGAGCGGTGCAACATTTGGGACGGAATTTGTATCTATATAGGCGTAACCAATTCCACAAATCATGAAACCGAAGAAGAAACAGAAGAAACTGCGGATTACGGAGGCCGACTATATGTTGGCCCAGCGCAGAGCGGCTCGGATGGAAGAGATTTCCGAGCACGGGAGGCCGGTTTCATACACGGCGCTCCACAAATCGAAAAAGGTCTACGACCGCAAGCGTCTGAAAAGGACAGACATCACGAACGATGACTGTCCTTCTTTTTTAGACTGTATATATCATTCTTAGGTAGTCGGAGCCGAAGGCGTGTCGGTGTTCGGCATGGACAAAGCCGATGGACTCGTATAGGCGAATGAGGTGGGGGTAGTCGCTGTCGGCCACCAAAGCAATCTTGTTAAAGCCATGGCCGAGGCCGATTTTGATACCGTCTTCCAAGAGGGCACGGCCGATACCCATGCGACGGTAGTCTGGATGAACGGCCAGGGAATCCAGATAGTATTCTCCAGGGTCCGTTTCCGGCTCATCATTACCGTATAGAGAAAAAAAGTCAGGCCAGTACTCCCTAAACGTCTTCTCCTTTAAGTCCTTATATATCTCTCCCGGATAGGATAGCAAGGCTCCGGCAGGCTTGCCGCCTACTTCGGCCAGTCGGGTTCTGCTATAGGTGTAAAGCGTGTCTTCCCTACCCTCGCTTTGAGTTATGTTCTCCATAGCGTCAGCCAGGTCATCGTTGACAATCTCCTCGAAGTCATAAAGATGCATCCCGGCGAAAATGCATTCGGCCAGGAAGGGAGCGTCGGAGGGACGGGCATCGCGGATAATTATACCCATTCAAAGTTTTCTTTTCCGGCACCAATTTCAAAATGGTATTTGACAATGCCCAGGTCAATCTGGGTATAGCCCCACGGAGAGAAGAAGGTCTTGGTGGCCACTTTGTTGCCATCCTTAAGGATGAACTTGAACTTCTGCTGGTTGACGGCTGTTGGTGCCTGCAAGGCAGCCAGGACGCCTCCCATAAACCATTCCGGTTTTGGACCGTATGGCTCAAAGAAATAACTGGCAGACTTCTTCTGCGGATGCTGTACGCCCTGATCGGCACCGTAACCAAGGGAAATCATACAGTGGACGATATCGCCGTCACGCAGCGAGAAAGTCCCGGGAATCTTCTTATAGGTAAGTCCCGCCCAGCAGGTATTCAGGCCGAGAGTCTGGGCCAGGAGGACTAACTTCTCGCCATAGTACCCCACCTTCTCTTCCCACTCTTTACCCTTGGGCGCGGCCATGACGATGTAGTTCTTTACACCAGAGAATTGGCCGTAGGTACTGATGAAAAGGCCATTGAAGCCTTTGGGCTCGTTTACCACCAATTGGATATTCAGGCCGCTTTGGGCGTTGACTTCATCTATTGCGTTTCGGAGAGTGGCCAGCTTGGCCACTTCTATAGACTGGTCCGTATACTTACGGACGGAGTGTCGGGTTTGTATGGCTTCGATAAGGTCCATGGCGCTTTGTTCTTAGCACACAAAGATAATGGAAATGGCGGAGAAAATGAGTATATTAGCGCTATGAAATCTAAGACATTGCTTTGGACGCTGACAGGGATTGCTGCGGCGGTGGTGCTCCTTCTGGTGGGCATCAAGGTATTTGACGGAAGATCGGTCAAGGTTATTTTCGTGAGGCAGGTGTTGGGATTCCGTGCGCTGAACTCGGCCAAATATGACTTTGACAAAGCCGATAAGACGGATAAGAGTACAATAGAAATGCCCAATGTCAAATTCCCAAGGCCCCTGCGGGAATACCGCGTTGGAGGGATGCAGGTCTTCGAGGCCGATGCCGAGGATGACACCAAGCCCATTATGCTCTATATCCACGGCGGGGCGTACTGTCACAATTTTACCAAACATCATTGGAAGGCAATGGCCGAATGGGCAGCCAAAACCGGTTGCGGTATAGTTGCGCCCAACTATCCCCTTTTACCGCTTCACACGGCCACAGAGGCTCACCCACTAATGATGCAACTATATGAGTCCCTTCTGGAGCGCTATGACGCAAGACGCATCATTATTTCCGGAGATTCCGCCGGCGGCGGCTTCAGTCTGGCCCTGGCACAGGAGATTCGGGATGCCGGTCTTCCTGTTCCGGCGCACCTTGTTCTCCTTGCTCCCTGGGTGGATATGATGGGCGGTGACGCCACTCTCCAGAAGTATGACAACTGGCTAATGGTGGACACGCTCCCCCGCTTCGGCCAGGACTGGGCCGAAGGTCTTGATATCCAGGATCCGATGGTATCACCCCTGTACGGCGATATGCACGGCTTGCCGCCGACTGACTTCTATGCCGGAACCTGGGATGTGCTTTATACGGACGTTGTCACTGCGTACGAAAAGATGAAGGCCGAAGGTGTGGACGTTCGTCTGCACGTAGGCGAAAAGATGCCGCACGTTTATCCCATACTGCCCTGCCCTGAAGGCGAGGCTGCCCGGAATGAGATAGCTGGTATTCTGCGGGCTTTATGAAGATAGAAGAGGCCATGGTGTACCTGCTGGCCAGCAGCCAGCATGGGATGAAGACCGAGCAGATTGCCAGGGAGTTGGAATTGCGCGGTCTTGTGCCAAGGCGTCCCGAAAAGCCGTTGGACGGAAAGGTCATTGCGGCGATTGTCTTCAAGCACCCGGAGGTGTTTTGCTTCAATGAAGGAAGAGTGCGGCTATTAATGTAATCCCCTACAACAGTTTTAGAGCTATTGCGGCGCAGGCTTCGGCGTCGGCGAGGGCGTGGTGGTGGTTGCGGAGGTCGTAGCCGCAGGCGGCGGCGACGGTTTGTAACTGGTGGTTGGGAAGGCGATGACCGAAATGCTGGCGGGAAGCAGCTAGAGTATCGTAGAAGGAGTATTCCGGATAGTCCATCCGATAAACGCGATGAACGGCTTTAAGGCAGCCCTCATCAAATCGGGCATTATGAGCCACCAAAGGGTAATCTTCCAGCATAGGGGCAATCTTTTCCCAGACCTGAGGGAATATCGGCGCGTCTTCAGTATCCGCTGCCGTTAGGCCATGAACTCTCTGACAAAACCACTGATAATACTCCGGTTCGGGATGAATTAGACTGTAGAAAGAGTCTACGATAATATCATTGCGTACGATAACCAGCCCCACGCTGCAAACGCTTGAGGGCTGCTCGTTCGCAGTCTCGAAATCCAGGCAGTTATACGAGCAAAGCCGGCTCATTTGAGCACTTTCACAAAAGATTCTGGCAAACAGATATTCGGCACATCCAACGCCTCGCTGAATAGCGGGGCTATTTCTTTATCCTTAAATCCGGCAATACCGCAGCCGATGCGGGTAACATAGAAGAAGAGTTCGGGATGAGCCTTGGCGAATTCGACAAACTCATCTACATAGGGCTTGATAGTTTCCACTCCGCCCTGCATGGTAGGAATCGCATAGCTTTGCCCCCTGAGACCCACACCACATCCCATAACGGCACCAAACTGACGGAAGGCGACATAGGCAGCACCACCACCATGCATTCCTTCCTTGTTGCTGCCAAAGCAAAAGACCTCATCTACTTGTAAATCAGTGATATAGTTCGGCGTAAATGCCGGGCGCTCAATACCGTTGTATTCTCTTTTCTCTGTCTTCATTTCAAGTTCAAAATTACTCTATTTTGACCTGATTTCCTAATTTTTCGACTTAAACATTGTAAATGTTTACCCTTCCTTCAATAAGCAATACTGCTCAAAAATACGCGTAACTGTTTGGATAATTCATTTTTTTGTTTCATCTTTGCGGTCAGTAATACTTATTGAAGCGAAGCGGTGTAAACTGAAACTTTGAAAAGATGAACAAAATTTTGACAACATTGGTACTTCTAAGTCTAGTACATATTTCTAACCTTACGGCTTCAGCGCAGAGAACAATGTCTGGCCAATTCTCACTATCGATTTCTGCTCACTACAATGGCTCGTTCTTGGGCGCTGAAGCCTTCTTATCTCAGTATACCTTGAATGGTTACTGGGAGGTCGGAGTAAACGGAGACGCATTTCGCACTCCCCTTTCCAATGGAAACAATCTGGAATATGCCGATGTTGCGGCAAAGGGTGGATACTTTTTTCGTCTGGTAGGCACTCGCAGCCGTAGCCTGAATCTTTATGCCGGGGGCGGTGCCTTTGCCGGTATCGAGGCTATAGATCCCAGAAGGCGCTTACCCTCTTATCTGGATACCGGCCTGAAGGATATCTCCTTCTTATATGGATTGTACGCAAAGGGATTGACAGAACTGTTCATCGGCCGAAAAGTGTCGCTGACTACTGCCTGCGGGCTCAATGTGTACTTTTCATCCGCGATTGCAAAGCTGCACCCCTGCTACGAAATAGGAATCAAAATACTGTTATAGAAATGGAACCACTTGTAAAATGGAACGGAGGACTGGAGCGCAAGGTTGCGCTGATTAAGTCCATGATGCCAGGTGAGTTCGACCGCTACTACGAACCTTTCCTGGGTGGCGGGGCTGTTTACTTCCAAATGGAAGGGCGGAACTGCCTGGTAAATGACAAATGCAAAGAACTGATGACTCTCTACAGATTTGCCCGGCGGGAATCTCCTGCTTTCGCCAATCAATTCAAGATGATGTGTACGGCCTGGAAGAAAATGGAGGCTCATTATATGGGTGTGGCCGATGATCTGGCCGACATTACATGGAGAAACCGAATGGGCGGCTACAGGGAGTATATGAACTTTGTGAAGGCCGTGAGCGAAGTCGTGGACCGAATCACTTATTCTGACACGTTCGGTCACGTGATTCCCGACCCCGAGGATTTCAAAATGGAGAAGCGTTATCAGATGATTCAGGAGATTCTGCGGATGGAGAAGCTGGTAGATCTGGACGAGTCCGACGTCGTAATAAACATTCAGCTTGCCCTGAAACACTCCATCTATAGTTTTCTTACTGAAGTGCTGAACAAGAAACGCGTGGATATAGAAATACGGATGGCCGCACTAGCATTTATCCTTAACTATTCAGCCGATGTCCCCTTCCGGAAAGACGAGTGCGGCGAGTATCGTCTGCCCTTTGGTGGCAAACCGGTTTGCGAGAAATACCTCACTGAGCAGGTAAAGATGCTTGGCTCAGAAAAACAGCGAAAGCATTTTGAGAAGACCGTGTTTTCGAGCACAAATGCCTTAGACTTCCTGAAGAAGAACAACCCTTGTGCAGATGATTTCATTCTCTTGGACCCGCCGGATGAGGTAAAAAAGGGCGCCGGCGCACTTGACTTCACACCCACTGCACATAAGGAATTGGCAAAATACCTCTTGACCAAATGCGATGCCCAATGGATGTTACTCGTTAAACCCAACGTATCTACCATGCGCATTTTTAAGAAAGCGCCAGTCAGCATTGTCAAGATTGAAGGATACGACAAATACATCATAAGAAACTACTAAATGTACTTACTATGAAGAACTTCTTTATTACTTTCCTTTTGTTATTCGCAGGAGCGGCAGCTGCCACGGCCCAGACCTGGGCTGTGGCGGTGAACGCCGCCGATGCAGTAGAGCTGGGGACTATCGGAGTCGAAGGTTCCGCAGCTGTTGGCCAGCACTGGAGTATCCACGCAAACGCCAAGGTCAATCCCTGGACATTCGGACGGCGGGATACCAGTGCCGATAACAATGGCCTGTTCCAATCCCCTAACCCGGATCAGAAGCAGGATCGCAAGCAGGTGTATGCCGCGGGTGTGCGATGGTGGCCGTGGAATGTGTATTCCGGCTGGTGGATTGGCGGCAAAGGCCAATACCAGGAGTTCAATTACGGCGGCCTGCTTACCGAGACCAGTCAGGAAGGCGATGCATTCGGCGCCGGCTTCTCCGGTGGATATTCCCTAATGCTCAAGGAGCACTGGAACCTGGACTTCGGTCTGGGTTTCTGGACCGGATGGATGAAGTACACCACCTATGCCTGTCCGTCCTGCGGAAAGGTCGTCGATGAGGGCCAAAAGTGGTTCATCTTACCCAACGAAGTAATTCTCTCCCTGGTTTATATCTTCTAGAAGAGAAGAAAAGGTAAAATAAGATAAAATCATATGAGACAGTTACTTATAGCTGCGGCAAGTGCCGCGGCAGCCCTAACCCTAATCTCGTGCGACCCTCCGGTGCTGGAAATCAAGGACAATAGCGTCCTGGAAAAAGTCACGCTGGAAGCAAGTAATGATACTCCAAAATGGGAGTTCGGTGAGGAACGCACAATTACCATCTCTCCCTCCCCTGCAACCGCCATCTGCGATAAGTTTTCTCTAACGGTGTCCAACCCTGACATTATTACAGTAAGGGACGGAGAGCTTCCCAATCAGTTCAAGCTAACCTCGAATGGTGAAGGAAAGGTAATTATTACCGGTTACGCAATAGGCCATAATGATGAAGGCCCTGTGGAGAAATCGGACTATCTAGAGTTCACCCTGCAGGATAATCGGGTAAAACCCAAGCGGCCTGTAGTGTCCCTTAAGATGGCCCCCATGACGGACATCAATTCCAAGAAGGAACTGGCTGAAGATACTCCTGCCGTTATTGACGATGACCAGGAGCTTCTCCTGACGGTCATTAGTGATAGCGAAAGGGCCACCTACAGCATCAAGAGCCTGGATAACGAAGTATTCAGTGTAGAGCGCACCGGTGCTCAGAGTTGGATGTTTAAAACAAAAACTCCGGGGCGGGATTTCTTGAAACTGACCGTGACGGATGCGGAAGGAAATCCATTCGACTACTACTATCTGATTTATTCCTTCGGTCACGTGGTTATGACCGCCGAATACGACCCACTGATGGGCGAAGGCGGCATCAGCATCGAAGAGCATAACTACCCAAAACTCACCGGCCAGGTGTATATGGCCGGAGTCATCAAAGGTTGGCCCTGGAACGATACGAACAACATCGTTGAGCGAGAGCTGCCCACCTTCAGCGGCGAGTTGAACTTCAGCGAGGAGTTTGAGCACCTGGCCCTCATTGATGCGGAATCCATTCAGAAGGAGATTCAGAATATGACCGTGGGAGAAGGTCTTGACAAGGCCTGGTTCAATATCCACGAGGTAAAGCTGAACTACATCATCACCTTAAGTAACCCTTTTATCATCATCGCCGATATGATTGATGACAGTCATCGCAGCGACCCTTTGTGGTGGAACTTCTGGATAGAGGGCGCTTACCAGCAGGAGGCCCTGGAGCCGGTAATTATGCTGAGCCACGACCCCATCTCTTTTAACGCCGGCGTGGACGGCTGGAATGAGGGAACCGAATATACCATACCGCTATGATAGATCAAGAAACAATGGCCGCAATGGAAAGGATGCGGCAGGAAGACCCTAATATCCGGGATATTACCCCCTTGTGCCCAGGCCGATTTGCAATCAGGTTCGAAGACGGATCTGCCATGTTGGTTGATATCAATGGAGATATCATCAAAAGCCCACTGGAAAAATATGATGTCATCAGCAGAATTGAATACATCGGCACACATGAAGGAAAGCCTCACTTTGCCTTCGAGGGTCGCGATTGGGCAAACAGGAGAATGTCCGAGACCGGAATCTTTGACTCTGACGGGCACCGGAAGCTGTTCCGTGACCCACGTGCCGCCGGAATTGACGGCGTTGAGTACCTCAAGTGGGAGTTTGAGAGACTCGAGAAGCTTTCAAAGGACCCGTTGAACCCGCGCCGGAACGACCCATTTCTAATTGATGTCGACTCTCCACATCCAACCAGAGGAGTGAAACTATGAAAAAGTTCATCAAGAAGCTCATAGCTGATTATAAGGATGCTCAGAAGCGTCCGGATGATTGGGAGAATATGAACTACTACGAGCGGAAAAACTATACACGGGCTGTACTGTGTGGCTGTTCTTTTATGCTCAACATCTTGCTTGTGATGTTCATTATTATCGCGGCCATCTGTATGCATAGTTGTACCGCCTCCCGGCACATCCAGGCTGTACAGGCCGGAGAAATGAAGGCCAGCATCAATATCCCAACTTATGAGATTCCCCAGACAGAGGTCCAGGATACGACCACAACGGACGAGAAGGATGTCACCTTCAAGGATGACCAAGGCAAAACCATTACACTGATGAAGGCTGAGGCCGATGAGAACGGTGAATTGGTAGCCAGAGATAGGATCATTCCGTCCGTTGTTGTGGCAAGGTTCCGCAACATTGCGGAGCGTGGCGGTAAGGTGAACATTGAGTTTGAAATCCGCGTCCCTAAGGATATGATGGATGACCTGTGGCAGCTGCGTTTTTATCCGAAACTGGACAGCACCGATCTGGAGCCAGTATTCATTACGGGCGCAAAGTACAGGGAAAGCCAACTCAAAGGCTATGAGCGCTATAACCGCTTTATTGCAAGCATCATTACAGACAGCACGCACTTCATCAACCTGAAGGCCCTGGAGCTGTTCATTCAGCGGAATATCCCTGATTTATACGCCTTCAAGCAGGATTCCACCATCGTGAGCGAAGCTCGTTTCGAAAGCGTTTACGGAGTCAGCGAACAGGAAGCCATAGACCATTATACGCGGAAACTGTCCAAAAGCCTGAATGCCCGTCGTGCGGCACGAAGCAAGGAGATGTTCCGGAAGTACGTTCCCGTGCCCATCGTTCAAGAGGGCATCAGGCTGGACACCGTGATTACGGCCGGCAATGAGTTCGTGTACCTATACTCGGAGACTATTCCTGCAAAGAACGGGAGGAAGAAGGCACAGGTGACGCTCAGCGGTAAGATCTTCGAATTAGACAAGGTCATCTACCGCATCCCGGAGACCGAGCCTCTGACGTACTATATCAGCAGCCTTACGGCTTTTGTGGACAAAAGCCTCAATCCACACCACCCGAAGTACCAGGACGGCGTAACGGCCCTCCAGAACAGGGACTATAAACGAGCTGTCACTCTCTTGCAGGAATACAAGGACATCAACACGGCCCTGGCCTATCTGGAGATGGATTACAACGGGACAGCCAGAACCATCCTTGAAACCCTCCCCGACACCGATAACGTGTGCTATCTGAAGGCTATCGTGTACGCCCGGACCGACCGCGACGAAGAGGCTCAGAAGTACTTCCTAAAAGCATGTGAACTAAAACCAAGCCTGTGGCACCGGGGCAATCTTGACCCGGAGATCAGCTGGCTTGTAAAACATTATCAATTAACCCATTAATCATCAATCTTTAAACCCAAACATCATGAGAAAAATTACATTTCTCGCGGCCGTGGCCGCAACACTCTGCACCGTGGCGTGCAACAAGAACATGGACACTCAGATCAATGAGGTTCCCAATCCGGCAAACGAACAGGAGCGCTTTGAGCTCAAGGTCCAGGTGCGCAGCGGCGGTGACCTGGTACAGACCAAGTCCACCACCATCACGCCGGCCAGTGAGGTCATCGTGAACAACCTGCAGGTGTTTGTCTTTCGTGGTGACGCCCTGGATGCCTACGGTAAAGTTACCGGCGAAGATGAAATCACTCTCAGCTGCACCGGCGGCGAGCGTCAAGTATATGCCCTGGTGAACTGCCCTGACCTGTCGGCCATCAGCACCAAGACAGCCCTTTTGGCTGCATCTTCGCAGCTTTCCGGTAACAGCGGAACCAGTTTCCAGATGATCGGCCATCAGGACGAAGTGGACCTTCCGGACGATTCTCCCGTGACTATCAACGTACACCGTCTGGCCGCCCGTGTGGTCATCAAGAAGATCAGCCGCGCCTTTACCGTATCGGCCCTGGCCGCCAAGAGCCTCACTATTGACCAGATCTTCATTACTAATGTGGCCGGTGACATCAACTTCGGCGAGACCGCTTCTCCTACCGTGTGGTACAATAAGATGGCCTACAGCAGCGAGCAGGCAGCCTTCACATATGATGCTCCCGCCAGCGCCCTGGCCAACAATGCCAGCTATTCCACGGCCCATAGCTTCTATGCTTATCCGAATCCTACCGTGGACGATGCAGAAGGCGGCTCCTGGAGCGCCCGTCATACGCGTCTGGTCATCAAGGTCACCCTTGGCACCGACGTGTACTACTATCCCATCACTCTCCCCGCTCTGGAAGCCAATAAGAGCTACGAGATTGACGAACTGATTCTTACCCGTCCCGGTTCCGACAACCCCGACAAGCCCGTCTCCTTCCAGGACTGCACCTTCCAGGTGAACGTCGTGGGTTGGACCACGGTTCCGGTTTCCGATGAGAACGAGGACGACATTACCATCTAATTCCTGAACCTATGAGAACAAGTAAACTACTGTGCACAGTGGCTTGTCTCGCTTTTCTGGCGGCCGGGGTCTCCTGCAACAAGGAGGCGCCCGGCGCTGCCGGAGAGATCCCCGAACAGGTCGGGCAGGACGGCAAGCTGTGCACCGCAACCTTCCGCCTCAATCTGGGCGGGATGAAAACCAAAGCTGTAACTACAGGTAGCATGGATGAGGACGCTATTCGCCGAATTGACGTATTCGAATACGACCTATATAATTCCAACGCCTACCCTCTCAATCACATTGTCCTGACCAGCGATGAGATTGAGTCCGGCGAATTCCATCTTCAGTACGGATATGGCAGATATTACGCCTATCTTATTCTGGCTAATCTGAATGCTGCCATTGCAGAGGATATAGAACTTCGCAGACCGTCATACATCAGCAATGCTTATTACAGCTGGGCCGATCTGTACGACGGGACTTATTTCCCGATGTCGGGGGCAGTTCAAGTGGAGTATACCAACGATATCACTGTTGACGTAAATTTACGTCGCTTTATGTTCCGCGTAGATGTTGGCGAAATCAAAGTAGACTTTGATGAGGCGTCTTGGATGAACAAAGACGTCTTTGTCAAAAACATTGCCCTGACCAATGTGGTTAACGGCTGGAGCCTGGCCTACAACCTAAGCTATCCTTCGCAGTTTACACAAGATAGATATCTCTATGGCTCCTTGAGAAATGCATCGGAAGGCCAGCCCTTTTTCGGAGGACTTACAAGTGGATTTGCCGGCAGCGTGCCGTCTTCTTGCAAGAGTAGTTACACAACGTACTGGTATTCCACTGAAACATACCAGCGTTTTCCTTACTGCCTGAATATCAATTATGCTGTAGATGCAGGTCTGATGCCTATCACCGCCACAGGTGCTTTGCAGACTGCAACCTATCAGAACTATGCCGGAGAAACCGGGCGCGTAGCATCCTCCACCAACCCAAGTCAGAGCCACACCTTGACCGTAAACAAGAGTTTCTATGCCCTGGCAGGATGTTCTACTCAGGGGCAGTATGGCGTCCTACAAACCAGCGGAAACCAGAACTCTTATCCGAAACTGGTGGTGGAACTGGAGATAGACGGCGTGCAGCACTTCTATCCCATTCAGATCTACTACCCTCAGAGCAATACGGTGTACCAGGTCCAGCGCATCACCATTAAGAGCGCTGGCAGCGAGTACTCCAACTTCTTTGAGCAGATGGTGGCCGTTGAGATGGATATCAATGTTCTGGACTGGACCGAGGTTACCATCAACAATATAAACACAGGGTTCACAGACGAAACCCAAAGCGAAATATACGAATAAAGCCATGATAAAGAAACTGTTATACTTTGCCCTGGCCTGCGGGATGCTGGCCGGGTGCAACAAAGGAATAGACATTGCACCTGAGCCGGAGCCCAATCCTGAGATGCAGTTGACACAGGGTGTCACATTCAAATTGAACGTAAAGGGCCAGCATAAGACCAAAGCCTTGGCAATCGGAGCCCTGGACGAAGACTCTGTAGACCGCATCGACATTTTTGAATTTGACCTCGGTTCTCAGGGCTACTGGGATTATTTACCCACCAGGCATATTGTCCTGACAGATGCGCAGATAGAAGCTGGTGAGTTTAACCTTTACAATCCCACAAACGCTCGGATGGCATACCTGTTTTACGTCAACATCCCCGAAGCCCTTGCAACTAAGATGGAAAGTACGCGAGGCAATCAGTTTTACAGTATCAGGCTTCGCTCCATGGACTTCTATGACGGTACAGGCGGCATTCCGATGGGCGGTTCGGCCTATGTCTACTTCAATCAGAACCAGACGGTGGAAGTATCTTTGGAGCGCTTCCTCTATCGGGTTGATGTGGGAGAAATCGTGGCCGATTTTGACGATGCAACTCTATTGAACAAAGACGTCTTCGTGAAGAACATTGCCTTGATCAATACGGCCAACGTCATCACTATGGGAAGCGATTATATGACCAATGTTACGCAGAGTAACATTGGGAATGTCATTTTTGGATCGCAATTAACGACCACTGCAGACAAACCATTCTTTGGAGGTTTTGAGACAGTAAGGATTGGTTACCGCATAGATGACAACACTTCCTATTCCTGCTGGAATCCAAGTACCAATACGACTACCAGCGCGACCAGTCTGATGAACAAGAACGAGTATTCTGCAGTCGGAGTTCTAAGCATTACGGCAACGGATAACTGGCTCACCAATACTGTTCAGTCGTACAATATTGCCAGTGGAGAAGGCCGGATATGTTCTTCCACCAATCCATCCCAATCTCACACGCTCACCGTGAACAAGAGCCTGTATGCCATGAAGGGAACCAGCAACTTTGGCAGCTATCCCATTTTGTCCACCTACAATGACCAGAACGGATTCCCTAAACTGGTGGTAGAACTGAGCATTAACGGTACTTCGTACTTCTACCCCATCCAGATGTACTGCCCCATGCACAATGTGGCCTATGAGATATCCAGAATCACACTGAAAAGCCTGGGAAGCGGCTATTCCAACTTCTATGAAATCAAGGTGGCCGCGGATGTTGAGATGTCTGTTGCTAACTGGGACGAGACGGAAATCAGCAATATCAATGTGGGTTATACCGACGATACCGGAACCGCTATTTATTAATCGTAATGCCTATGAAACCGACAATTAGATACCTGCTCCCGCTTGTGTTAGTTGCATTGGCGGGATGTGTACACGTTCCGTTGGAGTATGAGACCAGTGACGGCGAGTACACGGCTACGCTAAGATTCAGCGTCCAAGGCTTCGATGAAACTAAGGGCCTGGCCACTGATATCGTTGATGACGAAGTGGATGTGATTGACATCTTCTCCTGGGATGATAATAATGCCATTGTAGGCCATAGTACCATTGGTGAGTATGGCGGGACGGCCTTGGACCTGTCCAATATAACGTTTACGGATCGAGGCTTCCCAAGCAATAAGAAGCGTTACTACCTAATCATGGCCAACCTGGATCCGGACAGTTCCGATTACATTGCCACTCTCAACGGGTCGGAGGTAAACGGCTATCCCAAGGGCTATATTCCCTGGAGCGCCGGTAACTGCCGCCCCAGCAGGCCGCTTATGGGAGCCACTGCTGCCGTTGACTTCAGTACAAGTTCCAGGAGCGCGTCTGTCAGCCTGATGCGCTACATGTCAAAGTTCGAGATTGGCAGCGTGGACGCCCAATTCTGGGGTACGCCTGACCAGTTCCGCAACATCTACTTGAGCAATATCGTCTTCAGCAACAGCTGGGACATCGTCCGAATCTGTCAGAGCAACGCCAAGTACTTTGACGGCAATCCCAACAATCTGTTCGGTCCCAAAGGCACTTCCAGTCAGAGTCTGGGGAATCTCTCCAGTCTGTACTATAACGCCAACTGCTTTCTGGGCCAGAACCAGTGGAGTTCAGCAGGCATGACTTTCTATTCATTGAATGGGACGTATGTCCCCGGGGACTGGGGAGCTGGAGGCAAACTGGATGATGCCTTTGACTATTTGTACAACAACAATTACATGCAGCCCAAGAACACCATCTGCCTGGATGCCCCGGCAAGTCTTGTCCCAGTTTCACAGCAGACTTGGGACAACAATGCCTACCTGCCCAGACTGAACGGCAAGCTGTGTGACGAATATGAAGGCAGTCTTGGACCCTTCGAGGTGAACAAGGTCTTCTACACTCTTCCCACGTGCCTTTATGCGTACTACAGCCAGCCAGAGTACGACCCAGTCAACAACCAAGATGTCTATCACAAACTGGTGATCGGCGTGAAAATCAACGGGACAAACTACTATTACCCGATGAATTTGCACAATCTGCAGCCCAACATGTGCTACAAAATCAACACAATTACCTTAAAGGGCGAACCGAGCGAGTATCCGAACGTGTGGCCAAGGGGCGGCGTGGTGAGTAGGGCCGCCACCAGTAAGCCCAAGGAGGTGACGGAGAATCAATGGGAAGTTCACGGCAACGTAGCCACTATAGACAATCTGGTGCTATGAAAAGAATAGTAACATTAGGAATACTGGGACTGGCAGTCCTAGTTTCCTGTTCGGTAAAAGAGGACCGAACTGACTGCCCCTGCTGGCTTACGGTACGCGCCTCCTACCCTAATGAAGTGGTCAGCGCCTGGTTTGGCACCCATACGCTCTTTGATGGCTTAATGGGTGAACAGATAGACCGGCAAGTCCCAAGGGGGACGGTTGACCTGGTGGCAAGCAGAGGTCAATTTACCGTGGCTCCCGGCCAGCAGATGGATGAACTCTTCGCAACGGCTATGCAGGTGGATACCCAATGCGAGGAAGCAGAGGCTATTCCTTTCTTGAACAAGCAGTTCGCGAGAATCTACTTTGTATTCAAAGAAGCAGAAGAAGGCCGTCTGAACATCCGGCTTGAAGCCGTCGGCAACATCAAAGGAGCTGACAAACGAACCCTGGAGCCCGTACAAGGCGCATTTGGATGCACACCAGACGACAATCCGGACGGCGGTTATGTTTTCCGGGCGCCGCGTCAAAAAGACAATTCCCTGATGCTGAACCGCTGGACTGCAGACGGGGATGAACTCCCTTCCATCCCTTTGGGACAGATTATTCAGAAGGCCGGTTTTGACTGGACGACAGAGAGCCTGGGAGACATTGAGATTCTGGCCGATATTCCGGCCAGCTCATTTCAAATCACTGTTATGGACTGGCAAGGGCCAATAACAATGACGGTGACTATTTGAAGATGACGGAGACCCAATGGACGGGCCTCCGTCATTGTTTTTACTACACCTCCTCGTACAGCTCGTCGTAGTCGTCAGGGACAGAGATGCCTGCGTCACGGATACAAGACAAGCGGTCCTCCCTATCGGGAAGACCGCTGCATAGTTCCGTTATGTCCAGGGCATCGTAGATGAGTTCCAGTTCGACCTTGTCGAAGAAGCTTTCGCTCTGTGGGAACATCGCTTTGAGCTGATGGAGGAGATTAATCACCTTTCCCAGATGACCCAGAATTCGGGTAACGGTTCGGCGGGAAGATGATCCGATTCTTTTTACTGCCATAAGCAATAAGGTTTTAGTGATATGTGTTTAGGTTTCACAGGGTCGCAAGTCCCTGTCAATACAATAAATATTGTATCGCCGAAAGTTACAACAGGGTTTGGACAACTAGCGTCCTAAGAATAGTTTTTTTGCCAGGCTATGTGTTAAGTATCAGTTTTTTGCTTAATTTTGCAAAAGATTATTACAATCACGACATACTAAGCGTCTTATCGCTTTTGG
>Ga0310697_10001793_pt1 | contig 24060 bp, 19 predicted proteins | sample 172DNAGHGlowgp2_FD_203883 | JGI IMG/M metagenome (GOLD analysis project Ga0310697, IMG submission 203883) | Sheep rumen microbial communities from Palmerston North, Manawatu-Wanganui, New Zealand - 1728 DNA GHGlow gp2 (v2) (version 2) | ecosystem: Host-associated > Mammals > Digestive system >...
ACGGAAGTCAAGCCTCCCTTCGCCGATGGTACCTGGCCCCCGGGCCCGGGAGAGTAGGGCGCCGCTGGATTCTCGAGGCCCCCTGCCTAATAGGCGGGGGGCCTCTTCGTTTTTACAGACCGTTCGCGCTACCGCCGTCCGTAAAACTCAGGTAGACGCGCTCACTCTCGCGACCACGGCCGGTCAATACCGGCCGCTTGTCGCTCACGCCCCCTTGATGGTAAACCTCGTGGGGGGCTTTTTTTATGTACCGTTCGGCCCTTGAGTTAACTCTCAAGGGATTTTTTTTACCCGCATATGCATCTCAATCCCAGCAATCTCTAGTAACTAATAACTATTGACTATTGACCAATAACCAATGACTAGTAACTAAAATTTCTATTCTTACCTACATGAAACCGGCGATATCTTTTGTCCTCCAGCTTTCACCGTCCACGGCCTACGAGAATCTCGAGGCGGTTGCCCGCAATTTGCTGGACGGCCTGGACGTGTTGCTAGAATCGGGAATCGTCAAGTGCTCGCTGTTCATGGACGGCCCCACGATAGCGATGCTCCGCAAGGTGGCCAAGCCTCTTGCGTTTGGACGCATCCGCGACGGTATCGCGAACGGTATTATCGAATTTCTGGGCGGCGGTTTCCACGACCCGATGCTGCCGCTGTTCCCCGAAGAACTGCAGTCGCTGCAGCTGAAGGAACACCGCAAGATTATCAAGTCCTGCTTTGACATTGAACCGCAGGGCTACTTCAATTCGTCGCTCGTCTGGGAGATGGGCATGACGTCTGTCTTGGAGCGTGCGGGTTTTGACTACGCGCTGGTAAGCGAGGCGGCCATCCGGACCGCACTCGGGCGCTCGACCCCCACGTCGGGATGGTTTACGGTGGAGGACAGGGGTTCGCTGATGCGGCTTGTCCCTGTCGCCGATGAACTTTCCAAGGCGATAGAGAACGACAGCTTGAACTGGCGCGAGATTTTGACGCCCTACTGCCGCGACGGCAAGACGGCCGTGGTCCTTATGGACCTGCCTCCGCTGGCTAAGGACATCGTGGACTTTTTCGGGAGACTCGTAGACTTCGTCGAGACGAACGACGTTCAGACTTGGCCCGTGGGTTACATGGTCAACCAGCTTCCTCCCGACGCCTCCCTCAGCTACATTGTTTCTGCCGGACGTAAGCTCGGCCTGCCTTCGTCTGCGACGACGTGCAGGGAAATGCTTATCCGCCGTCCCGAAATCAACATGCTGCAGAAGTCCATCCTCAATTTGTTCCGCCGCGGCGAGACGGCTCTGGAACCTCGGAAGAAGGCTGCGTTCTACAGCAAACTCATGCCGGCGATGTCTCCCATCTTTTTCCGCGACCTCGGGAATGCCGAAGGGATGCAGAGCTTGAATGTCCGCCAGTGGTGCGCCCGTTACGCGGTGGACGCTTCGAACGAACTCGATTCGCTGATGGATTTCTCGGGGCTTCGCATGGAAGTCTGCGATTACATGTTGCAAGGACGCAAGCAAATCTGGGTCGAGAATGCCGATTTCTCCTGCCTGCTTGACTATTCGGCGGGTGGCGTGCTGCGCTCTTACAATTACAAGCCCATTTCGGCCTCGCTCCTGAACGCCTGGCGAAACGACGGTGAGCCTTCGCTTGCCTTCCTCGATTGCCTGTTGCCCAATATGGACATGACGCCAGGCCAGATCGAGCGTGCCCTTGCCGGCCGCGAGAGCCTGCTGAAGGATCCTTACGACTACCAGATTGAACGTGTAGAACGTGGCTCCGAGGTGAACCTCCTCGAGGAGCAGGGCTATACTATAGGCGAAAAGAAGGGCGTATTCCAGGTCGGTAAAAAATACGAGTTCAAGAATTCGACTTCGGAAGTTTCCGTTTCGTACAACATTTCGAACAGCCTCTATCTCGATACCAAGTGTTTCTTCGGCTCCATCTTCGAGCTTGGGATTCTGGAGAACAGCGATGGAATCGGTGTCACGATTGACGGCTCCGCAATCAAGTGGGACAAAAAATCCCCGATTCTGTATCCGGAGGCGAAGGCGCTCGACATCAGGGATTATTCGCTGGGCTGCGTATTCCACATGAAGTTCGAAGTTCCTGCGGCCATATTCATCGGCCCGATGTTCGGTGCGTCGAATTCGGCCGCTCCCGATATTTTCCAGGGAATCCGCGTCTATCCGTTCTGGCGGACGGCGCTTAACGTGATGAACGAGAAGAACCTCAAGATTACGGTTTCTGTTACCAAGGGATAAGCATGAGGGCGGAACTGATTGACATCCAGGTCGAGGACCATGGCGACGATGTGGAAATCTCCTTGTCGGGTTCCCTGAGCAAGGTGCAGTTGCCCGCGGTCCGCGAAAAGATCGAGATGCTCACCAAGGGGCCGGGTTGCTTCTTTTTCTTGAACTTGCAGCGTGCGCATTTCAAGACGACGGACTATCTGGACTTGTTCCTGGAAGTCCTCGACAGCATCAAGGCGCAGAATTCGGCATTGATACTGATTTTCGATTCCGAGGAACAGAAGGCCTATTTCGAAAAGTACAAGAACATTTTCGAGGTGTACGAAAGTAGGAGTGCCTACAAGAATTCCGGCATCCGCAAGCAGCTGAGCCAGATCGGGGTGCATTACGGCAAAAAGACGGGACTTCGCCTGTCGCCGGCTGTAGCCATTTCGGCCTCCATCCTCATTATCGGCTGGGCTATTACTTTGTTCTTAATTATCGCGGCTCAAGGACGCGATATCGCCGACAAACAGGCGCAAATTATCGCTCTCCAGAGCCAGAAGGACCGCTACGTCCGTGAAATCGACAAGCTGGAATCCTCGATTGGCCCCTTGCGCAAGATTGGCGTTTTGCAGGATACGTCGATGCTGAGCTCGTTCGGGATTATCCAGGATTGGGTGTCTTACCTGGAATACCTGGAGAATTCCCGCCGTGAAAAGTGAACTCCGTATACATCCGGTAGTGATGATCGCTCTCATGGTGGCGGCGTTCGTCTCCATGCTCGTCTTTGCCGGGTGCTGGTACGTGCGGCAGAATCAGCTGTCTAAGCTTGCCGAACAGGAATCGGAGCTGCGCGGAGACCTGGAACAGCTTGACACGTGGGGCAAGTGGACTATCGATTACGTGAAGATAGACAGGGGTATCGACTATCTTTCCAAGAACCGCCTGACGGAAGAATCCAAACGCAAGCTTACGGAACAGATCTGGCAGATATCGAGGTCGTATGCGATGGACCCGCTGCTCATTCTCGCCGTCGTTGCGCAGGAAAGTCACGGCAACCCAAACGCACGCGGCCGTACCCGTTCAGGGAAGCATTCCGGTGCGATGGGACTCATGCAGATAAAGCTGGAGACCGCCCAGAAGATGGCGTACCGTTTCGGCTTGCGTGTCGAAACCTCCGAGGACCTGCTCAAACCCGAAATCAATGTCGCGGTCGGAACGGCTTACCTCATCAGGCTTATCGGCAAGTACGGAAGTTGGAAAGAGGCGCTGATTGCCTACAACCTAGGGCATTCGGCTGTCGACAAGATGCTGGAGAACGGCATGCCGCTCCCTACGCGCTATTATGAGCGCGTCATTTCCAAGTATTGGGATATCGCCCGGCATTCTTTTTTGTAAATTTGGGTTAATGTTTAGAATTCTGCTTCCACTGTTGGCTTTGGCGGTCGCGTATGCGGGCGAGGTCCGTTACGACGTGTCCAGCTTTGTGGATGCTGCGCTTTCGAACGACCCCATGCTTGCGGAATCCCGCCAGGGAGTGGATTCCAAAAAGGACAAGATTCGCGCCCTGAAGGCGGAAGCGGTCTTGCCTACGTTCAATGTTTCCATGCTGGTTGGCCCGGCTCCCGGTCTCCGCGACGAGATTGACAGCGACGGCGACACCATGCGTGTCTATGACTTTTCCAAGATGGGCCCCTTTTGGGGCGTGCAGGCCAAATTTGTCCAGCCGCTCAACTTTGGGCAGTACCTTTCGGGCAAGAAGGCTCTCGAGGCGGACCTGCAGCAGAAGCGCTACTCCATCGTGAGCCAGGTGAACCACAAGGAAGTCGAGTTCCAGACCTATTACTACAATTACCTCCTCGCGCTCGAAATGCAACGCCTTGCCGCGGCCGCCAAGACCAAAGTGGACGAAGCTTACGACAAGATGGAGGAAGCGCTCGACGATGACGATCCGAACGTGAGCCAGATGGATTTCTTGAACCTGAAGGCGAAAATGCACACGGTGAGGGAAGGCGTCTCTGAAGCCGATTTGGGTATGAAGCGTGTACAGCTCGCGATACGTTTTTCGCTGGGCCTTCGCGACGAGGACGTTTTTGTTGCCGAAGATACCTGCCTGCTCCCGCGAAGCGAACCCCTGCCGATGCTCGAGGAAGTTCGCCAGACGACGCTCTTGAACCATCCCGAACTCAAACAGCTTGCCGCCGGCATGACGGCCCGCCGCACGCAGATGCAGCTTGCCGAAGCCAAACTCGCGCCTGAATTCTTCATCATGGGTGAATTCGAGTACGTAAAGAGCTGGGCGGGCAACCGCAGCGTGATGCAGAAGGACGCCTTTGCCGAAGATGCGGTGAACAAGCTGGACGGTCTTATCGGTATCGGGCTGCGCTACAGGCTCAATTTCTGGAAGTACTGGGAAGAATTCCGCAGCGCAAAGACGGATTACCGCGGCCTGCAGATGAAGGACCGCTATGCGGCCGACGGACTCGTGGCCAAGGCGGAAGAGCAGTATTACCAGGTGGTGGCTGCCAAGGAGAAGATGGAAGCGCTCAAGGAGAGTCTGCGTGCGTCTGATGCCATCTTGAAGGGCTCCGCCATGCAGTACGATTTGGACAAGTCCAAGACGGGCGACCTCGTATCCGCCTATACACAGAATGTAAATCTGCAGAAGGATTATCTCTTTGCAGTATGCAAATATAATGTGGAATTTGCCGAATTGATTTCGAGGATGGGCATGTCCCTTTCCGAATTCCACGCCAAGTTTAAATAAAATGGAGGACAAGATGTTTAGGAAGATTTTTGTTATGATTGCATGCGCTTCGTTGCTTGCCTTTGCTGCCGACGATCCGGTTGCCGCAATCAAGAAGAAGGATGCAGAGCTCCAGACGTTGCTTAAGAAGGCATCCCGCAACGCCAAGGAAACCGAGCGCGTCAAGAGCCTCCTTAACGACTCTTTCGACTTTGAACTGCTTGCGAAGAAGAGCCTCTCGTCGAAGGACTGGAGTGCCCAGGACGAAGCCTCGCAGAAGAAGTTTGTTGCCGAATTCCAGCGCATGGTTCGCAATTCCAGCGCCAAGCGCCTGGAACTGTACCGCGCCGACTCCACGGTTTACGAGGCTCCCAAGATGAAGGGCGATTCCGAAGCCCGCGTGACGGCCCACCTCTGGAATGCCGGCAAGGAATCTGTTCTCGAATATAAGATGAGCCTGGTGAACGGCAACTGGAAGGCCTGGGACCTGGTGATTGACGACCTCTCTACTGCCAGGAACTACAAGGACCAGTTTTCCCAGATCCTGAAGAACAAGAGCTTTGCCGAATTGATTGACATCATTAGCAAGAAGGCTGACGAAGCCGAGAAATAATGGGTAGCGTTCTTTTCTGGCTACTGGTTGTTGTCTGCGTTGTCGCGCTAGTCCTTCTGTTTTTCCCGTTCAAGTTCAATGCCGAATTTGATCTGGGAGAAAGGGGAGCTCTGGTGCGGCTTTTTCTTTTCAAGAAACTCCTGTGGACATACGAAAAGGCCTGGAAAGAAAAGTCGAAGAAGGAAGATGAACCCGAAGACGATTTCGGGGATGCTGCGCCTTCTTTCGTAGATACGGCTTCCGTGCGCGAGAGCGCCCCTGTCGCCCCTATGCGCGCCCCGACGCCGCAGGAAACCGCGAACCCGCAAGAGACGCCGCAACCGCAGGAGACAGCCTCGAAGCCAAAGGAACCCGCGACTCCGGCTCCCGCTGCGGCTCCTGAAAAGAGCGAAAAGATTGAACAATCGGAAAAGCCCGCTGCACCCGAGATTCCCGCGACTCCCGAGAAACCTGAAGAGGAGAAGCCAGAAAAGCGCAGCCTGACCGATGCCGAGTTCTGGACCATCATCTTGACGCCGGATATGGACGTCCGTGCTTTCCGCTACGTGAAACGCCTGCTCGCCTCCCTGGTGCGCGTTTTCCGCATCAAGTTCGAGGACTGCTTTGCCGAAGGAATCCGTGCGGATTACAAGACCATGGGCTACGGAGCCGCGCTTAACGGGATTATGAAGGGCTTCCCGTATTTGTCTGCCTGGGATATCCGTATGGACTGGTGCATGGAACGTGAACTGCACGCGGCCGGGAAAATTTGCGCCTCGGTGAACCTTTGCCGAGTCCTCGCGTTCGTCGCGGAACTTGCGCTGTATGCCGGGATTCTGCTGTTCCTGTTCTGGCGTCGCCGTGCGAAGGTCCTCAAGACGGGAGAACTGCCCGAGCTCGGTTATATCCGCAAGAAAATCCTTGCCTTTATCGTGGAGGAATGATGCCTGCCTTGACTTTGGAAAGACTTCTCGCCAGCATGGGATACGGTAGCCGCAAGGAATCGCGCGCCCTTGTCCGCATGGGGCTCGTGGAGTTGGACGGCAACGTGCTGGAAGACCCGTTCATGGAATTTGCCGAACGTCCCGAAAGCATCACGGTAAACGGCGAAGAAGTTCCGACGGTTGATAAGTTGTATGTAATGATGCACAAGCCGCTGGATGTGGAGTGCAGCCATAACGCTCGTGACCACCAGTCCGTCTTTTCGCTTTTGCCGGACCGCTTCACGGCGATGGGCATCCAGACCGTCGGTCGCCTGGACGCCGATTCCGAGGGTCTGCTCTTGCTCTCGAACCAGGGGGACTTCATCCACAAGGTGGAAAGCCCCAAGAAGGGCCTGCTCAAGTGCTACCGGGTGACTCTCGCCCGCGAGTTCACCGAAGCCCAGAAGCAGGAACTGCTGAAGGGAGTCATGCTCAAGGGCGAACGCCGCGAAGTCCTTGCCCGCGAGATAGAGGTGGAAGGGGATTCGGTTATCGTCGCTATCGGCGAGGGACTGTACCACCAGGTGCGCCGGATGTTCGCCGCCGTGGGCAACCATGTGGAAACCCTTGAACGCATTTCCATCGGACCGGTGCAGCTGGACGCCTCGCTGGGCCGTGGCGGCTGGCGCTTCTTGACCGACGAGGAAGTCTCGTCCCTTTCGTGATTGGTTCCGGGAAACTTTGATTCGGATATGAAAAATGCTTCGCTTTAGGCGAAGCATTTTTATCGGGGTATTGGAAAAAATTTTTAGAGGGATTCCGTGTCGGTCGGCTTGTCTGCCGGGACCGGTTCGGTTTCGAGCTTGGGTTCCACGACGGCCTCTCCGAGGATGCCTTCCAGGGAGTTGATCTTGTCCTTGATGTCGTTGCTGAACTTGAAGGTGGGCACCATGCGTTCTTCGATCTGGACGGTCTCGCCGGTGCGGGGATTGCGTGCCGGACGAGCCTTGCGCGGCTTACAGGCGAAAGTCCCGAACCCGCGGATCTCGATGGTGTTGCCTTCGATGAGCTTTTCGCCGACGAGGTCGAGGAACTGCTCTACGACAATCTTAATATCGTTGCGCACAAATCCGGTGGACTTGGCGATTTCCTGAATTAGGTATTGTTTAGTAATGTTTGGCACGTATCAATGTGGGTTAATAGTTCAAATGACGACTTAAATATAAGTTTAACAAAGGGTTATTGGGGAGATTGATTGAAAATTAAATATTTTTTTCGGGCTCTCGCGGAGAACATGTTGTGGATAATTGTGGTTTAAATGTTGAAAAATGTTGAAAAAAATAATGCGGCACCGATTCCGCGGACGACACGGTTCAAATTGCGTAATTTGGACGTGTTCCCGAATACAATCCTCTCCCCGATGGACGGGGTGACGGATGCTCCGTTCCGCAGGCTATGCCGTGTGCTGTCCGGAAACCGCATGGGGCTCCTCGTGTCGGAGTTCGTGCCCACGGATGGCGACGCTGTGTTCAACGTGGATGGCCACAAGCAATTGAGGTTCTTCCCGGAAGAAAGCCCCTTCGGGGTACAGATTTTTGGGCGCTTTCCCGACAAGATGGCGGATGCCGCCCGGAAGATTGCGGTTTCGCTCAAGCCGGACTATATCGAGGTGAACGCCGGGTGCCCGGCGCCGAAGGTGGCGGGCAAGGGCAGCGGTTCCGGATTGCTGCGCGACCTCCCGCGGCTGCGTGAAATCTTGCACGACGTCCGCACGGCTCTGGACGAGAGCGGTGCGGACATGCCGCTCACGCTCAAGTGCCGCATCGGCTGGGACTCCGAAAGCATCAATATAATGGAGACGCTCGCGATTGCCGAGGGCGAGGGCGTCGAGATGCTCACGGTGCATGGCCGCACCCGCTTGCAGGGCTACAACGGTCTCGCCGACTGGAACTGGATTGGCAAGGTCGCCGCGGCGGCCAAGATACCTGTTATCGGTAATGGCGACGTGAACAGCGTTGCCCGGGCGTTTGACTGCATCGAGAACTACGGGGTGTCCGGAGTGGCCATCGGTCGTGGCGCCATGCATAACCCGTGGATCTTCGGGGCTATTGCCGACGCTTGGGAAGGCAAGCCCGCGCGCGTGATTACGGCCGCCGAGGCGCTCGACGTGTTCAAGCTGTACTATGGTTTCAAGATCGAGGACGGCAGTACCGACAAGGGCGCCGAAGGCAGGCTCAAGCAACTTGCGGCAAGACTCTGCAAGGGGTTCTGTTTAGACGAGAGACGTGGTTCGGCAGGCTCACCAACCGAGATGAGGGGCGAGATAGGTGGTGAAGCGGACGGCTCGGATGATGTCGCGATGCAGGTACGTCAGTCGCTCCTTTCGAGCAGCTGCGCGGCAGAACTCCTGGACCGAGCACAATCCCTCAAGGAAGGTCTCGCGAAAGACCTCGTGTTTGACCCGGCTCGCCTGGTGAACTTGAACGGCGCCAAAGAGACCGAACTCAAGTTTGGTGACCAGTTCAAGGGCCGATAATCCATAATCTTTAAATGTACTCAAAAAAAATCTCAAAAATTTTGCAAAAGGTGTTGACTTTGAGTCAAAATTTGAGTACATTTAGGACATGGACAAAATTATTGACATATTCCAATTCACGAATTTCCGCAAGTACCTGGACGAGTACCAGGCGGCTCGCGTGCAGACAGACCCTGAATTCACTAGGGCTGGCGCATGCGCGTTGCTAGGGCTCCCCAAGACTCGCAGCTACTATAACGATATCGTTAAGGGCAAAAAGCTTTCCGGTCGCATGATTCCCAAGTTTGTGGAAGTACTTGGCTTGAATAAAAAAGAGGCTAGGTATTTCGAGACCATGGTGAACATGGACCAGGCGAAGACCGCGACGGAACGGAACGCCTTTTTCGAGGAACTGCTGAAGCAGCATCCGGATTCCCACCGCATCTTGGACGAAGACGCCTACGAATATTACAACCACTGGTACAACAGCGTGCTGTTTGCGGCATTGGATGTCGTGGATGTCTCAGACGACCTCGAACCTGTCCAGAAGTTGATTTCCCCGAAAGTTTCCGTGGGTACTCTGAAACGTTCCCTGGAATTGATGGAACGTCTCGGTTTTGTGCGGAAGAACGAGAACGGCTTCTGGAAATGTTGCCGCGAGTCGGTGAACAGCGGTGCCTATAACAATAGCGATTTGGTGCGCCAGTACCAGTTGCAGTGCTTTGAGCTTTCTAAACAGGCGTTGCTTGCAAACGACGAAAGATCGTCGGATATGGGTACGTTCACCTTTAGCGTGTCTGACGATGCGTTCCGGGCAATCGCCAGGGAAATCCATGGCTTAAAGGCCAGGGTGCGTAAGATTATTATGCTCGACAAGAAGAAGGCGACTGGTGTCCACCAGTTGAACGTTCATTTATTCACAAATTTGAAAAAGTAATTCTAGGAGGTTCAAAGATGTTTGTTAAGAAGTTTACAAAGATGGGGCTTGCCTTTGCCCTGCTTGGCTTAGGTATGTTTGTTGGCTGTAGCGGTGACAACAGCACTACGGCAGGGGTTTACACCGAGACGAATTCCGGAAAGCCTGCAGAATATCTGTGCGCTCTGTCGCAATTGGATACGTCCTTGGTTGACCGGAGCCATAATGGAAGTGTTAGCGTGTGCCATACAACAAAAGATATTGAAAATATTGATCCGTCACTTGATTCGGTTGTTGTTGATTCTTCATTTGATTCGGATGATGAGATAGAGTCTTATGTTATATGCGGGATGAGTATTGCCGAAACGATGCTGTTTATAAATGTGAGGGTGCGTTTCGTAGATTCCAATGGCAAGCCTGTGGCCGGAGCGACAGTCTATAAAGACGATTGCAGGGAATATGAGGATGATTGCCAATATACCACCGATAAAGATGGCTTCCTCTACCTGGATAGCGTTCACTATGCATCGTATTTTAAAACATATTCAGGTTCTGTAGAAATATCGAATACCGAAGAAAAGGGTTTGCCTGAATATGAAACAGTTCGGTTCCGGGTCCGTTCCGCCGATACGAGCCTTGGTGTTATGGCACGGTTCAATTTTGCCAACGTAGATGCCGTGAAAATTGACGGAGAGCTATTTGCCGATTTGAAAGAAGTTGTTCTTGGCCCCTTGTATTCCGTCAAGATTGATTTGGATACTGTCCGAAATCTTGTACATCCGTTGACAAAAATGGATGAGGTTAAGATTTGCGCATTTTGGGTGGATGACGATGCAGAATACTATGATCCCCTTGATTTTTATAGTTGTCAATTGCTGACGAAAGAGGAAGTGGAGAACGAAAGCGTGGTTATTAATGGTCTTGTGGAAGGTTCCTATAATTTCGAGGTGTATCAACTTGGCTGGCGTCTCGTTAACCCGGAGCCTGTTGTAGTGCCGCTCTCGGCGGAATAGCACATTTGATACACTTATTTGTTTTTAATTAAAATGACTGCGGCAAAAAACCGCAGTCTTTATTTATATATTCGAATAGAAGCTTTGTACCCATATTATCCTATAGGTGATTATGAAAAATAATTCCCGTGGCCTTTTTAAATTGATTGCCCCCATGATTGGGTTTTGTGCTGGAGCGTCCTTTGCCGCGCAGAACGTTATCAAGGTCGACGACCTGAAACCGGGCATTGTCATCAATAAGGAAAACATGATGGCGGCAGACCTTGCCATCTGGAATCCGCCCAGCCGCTATTACGACATGACGCAGGCGTTGGTGGACGGCGGCTATACCGTATTCCGCTTCCCGAACGGCTCGCTTTCCAATGATTACCACTGGAATGGAATCGGCAGCTACGATAGCACCGGCCTCTGGACTCCCGACGAGAACAAGTGGGCGCGCGGTTTTTTGGGCGAGACGATTTATCGCGGTACTACCAAGGACAACTATGGGTTCATCCGCCGCAGTCACCTTGCTGACGGCAACATGGAGACGATGTGGTGGGGCGAGATTCTCGACCCGGATGACCCGCCCTGGGTCGTGGTGGAATTCCCCGAGAAGATGGACTTCGATTCCCTGCAGATCGACTGGGGTGACCTCCGTCCGAAATCTTTCGAGTTCGCCTACTGGACTACGGATTACGCCGAATACCCGGGCGTTCACCAGGCGCTCGTGAACAACCTGAAGGTGGAATCGGTCGTGAAGGTTTCCGGCAAGACGACCAAGTACAAGTTCAAGAAACTTAAGACCCGCTACGTGGCAATCCGCTTCAAGACTGCCGACCTGCCGAGCAAGGGCGTGCAGATTCGCGAGATGAAATTGTTTAGCGGTGGCTCCGACCTGCTCGAAGGCAACGGCTACAAGTTCTACGCGATGTCCACCCGCAATGGCGACAAGGCCCGCACCGACTGGACCGACATCAAGTGGGATTTCGAGGAGTTCATGAAGTTCATCAAGACGCTCCCGAACGCGAAGACCGTTATATGCGTGAACGCGGGAACGGGTACGTCGCAAGAAGCTGCCGCCTGGGTGCGCTATGCGAACAAGGTGAAGGGCTATAACATCAAGCAATGGCAAATCGGTAACGAACTCGATGGCGAGTGGGAAGAATCCGGCCCGATTTCGGCGCGCCATTACGCTGCGCGCTACCTGGAATACGCCCGCGCGATGAAGGCCGTCGATTCTACTATCGTATTGCATGGCCCGCTGTTCAGCACGCACAAGATGCAGCAGAAGGGCGCCGGCCTGCTCGATGGCAAGTACTGGATGGAAGAATTCCTGCGCATCGTGGGCGAGGCCGAGAAGAAAGACGGTAAGCGCTATCTTGACGTGGTGGACTTGCACAACTATCCGTATTGGACGCCGAACAACCCGACGGCTGCCGACATGCTCAAGTCGATGCTTGACGTTGGCCCGAACATGGATACGCTCGATACGTGGATGAAGCGTTACCTCGAGGGCGAACGCGGCGTGTCGCTTTCGGAATTCAGTACGTGCGTGCAGGGCTACAGCCTGTTGATGGACTACCCGCAGGCATCTGCAGTGGCGAGCATCTTCGCGCAGCATGCGGTACGTTTTGGCAACCGCCTGCAAGTGCTCCCGTGGGACGCTTTCGGCAACCTGTTCAAGGGCCCGGACGATACCTGGGGTACCATCAGCATGACGGCCCTCGTGAAGGAAGGCTCGTGGAACCGCTGGAAGTCCTTGGAACCGACGGCGGAATACTATGGAATCTACATGACGTTCAAGAAATTCCTCGAGGATGGTTTTGCGGTATTGCCTGTTTCGAGTACGAGCCCCGACGTGGAAGCGTATGCGATTGGCAAGGGCGATTCCGTGCGCGTGATGCTCGTGAACTTGTCCGAAAATCCGCAGGTGGTGCAGATTGACCGTGCTAGCACGGAGGGGATTGTCGCCGAGGTTGGCCAGGGCGACCTGGTACGTACCGAGGTGGACGTATTCGGCGCCGACCAGTTCAAGTGGGTGGGAACGCAGGTGGATGCGTACCCGTACCCGAAAATGGGCCCGAGCGGGCGCCGTATCAACCCGAGCAAGAGCAAGGACATCACGGTTCCCGCGTTCGGACTTGCCGTAGTGCAGATTAACCCGCGTGTAGTCGGGCTTGACAAGGAGACTAAGGCGAATGCCGCAAAGCCGCAGATTCTCGCGGCGGCGCTCGAGAAGAAGGTCTTGCTTGTGGGAGACACGCTTGACTTGTTCGTGACCGCGGTGCAGCAGGATGGCCAGCTCACGAACGGAATGGTGACGATTGACAATTGGGGCAAGCGTGGCCTGTATATGGCTGCCATTGAACCCGATGACGGAAAGTGGAATGCCTCCATCGAAAGTTTTCACGTGAAGGTCGCGATTCCCGAAGACCTGTACAATGCGCCCCGCACGATTCGCGTGGCGGTGGGTGGCCTGGGCGGCAAGGTGGGAGTAATCGACATCCCGTTCCGCGTGCGTGGCGCCTACCGTACCACGAAGGCCATGCAGAACTTCAATAACGGCCTCGATGCGGTAGACTGGTACCCGGTCGCGAATGGCGACAATGCGACGACCATCGATGCGAAGGTCTTTAACGGGGCGCCTCCGCACGGCGGGTTCATCCGTCATGAATTCCTGATCGAGCAGCCGCCTGCACAGGGCTGGCCGAACTTCGCGGGCGCCTATTACGTGGTCCCGCCAGAAGTCAAGAAGTCGGTGGGCATCGTGTTCGACTACGCCACGAACCACAACAATCCCGACGGCTATTTCGAAGTGCAGATTGCGAGCAGCCAGGTGGAAGACTACGACGAGTTCATGGTGCGCCTCAAGAATACGCACGGCAACTGGGTGCGCGATACGCTCATCTGGGAGAACATGAAGCAGGAAGGCTGGGGCAAGGCTATTCCGCAGCTTGACCCGACTAAAATAAAGAACTTCTCGTGGCGCGCCCGCTACAGCGGCAAGGGCTATATAAGCCTCGACAACATCTACCTGCTTGGCGAAGACGGCGAAGAAGTCCCGATGCCCAAGGGCTTAAGGAGACTGCGCTAAAATTGAAAATCGCCGGCATTTCGCCGGCGATTTCTCGTTAATGCTTATCGCTTATCCCTATCGATCCAGGGACGTCCCGTCTGGCCTACGTAAATCTGGCGCGGACGGTTGATTTTGGAATTCGGGTCGTCGTGCATTTCCTTCCAGTGGGCAATCCAGCCGGGGAGTCGCCCGATGGCGAACATCACGGTAAGCATGTTCGTCGGGATGCCCATGGCGCGGTAGAGGATACCCGAGTAGAAGTCTACGTTCGGGTAGAGCTTGCGCGCGATGAAGTAGTCGTCCTTCAGGGCGGCTTCTTCGAGCTGGATGGCGATATCCAGGAGCGGGTCGTGCACGTGTTCGCGCTCGAACACCTGGTACATGAGTTTCTTGAGCACCTTGGCGCGCGGGTCGTAGCTCTTGTACACGCGGTGGCCGAATCCGGAAAGGCGGAATGGGTCCTTCTTGTCCTTGGCCTTGTCCATCACCTGCTCGATGGTCATGCCACTCTGCTGGATGCGCAGGAGCGTCTCGAGCACGGCCTGGTTCGCACCGCCGTGGAGCGGGCCCCACAAGGCGCAGATGCCGGCACAGATACTCGCGTAGAGGTTCGCCTGCGAGCTGCCCACCATGCGCACGGTCGACGTGGAGCAGTTCTGCTCGTGGTCGGCATGCACAATCAGGAGCGTGTTGAGCGCGCGCTCCATAATCGGGTCCGGGTGGTAGGGGCGGGCCTTACTGCTGAACATCATGTTCAAGAAGTTGCTGCAGTAGCTGCGTTCCGCTTCGGGGTACACGAACGGCTCGCCGATGCTTGCCTTGTAGGCGAAAGCGGCGATGGTGCGGATCTTGGAAATCAGTCCCGCGGTCGTGAGTTCGAAGGCGCTCGCGATGTTTTCGTCGTCGTAGAAGCGCGGGGTGAACAAGCCCACGGCGTTCACGATGGAACTGAGGATGCCCATCGGGTGTGCACTCGGCGGCATTTCGCGGAAGAAGTGCAGCAGGTTCTCGTGCAGCAGGGCGTTTTCCGTCAAGAGCGTGCGGAAGTGCCCGAGCTGTTCCTGCGTGGGGAGTTCTCCGTAAATCAGGAGCCACGCGGTCTCGGGGAAGGTCGCCTTCTCGGCAAGATCTTCGATGGAGTAGCCACGGTAGCGGAGAATGCCCTTTTCGCCGTCAACAAACGTAATGGCGCTCTTGGTGCTGCCCGTGTTCAGGTAGCCGTAGTCAAGCGTGACAAGCCCGGAATCCTTGCGCAGCGTGCTGATATCGAGGCCATGTTCGCCCTCGGAACCTTCCACTACGGGGAGTTCGTAGCTCTTGCCATTATATTTCAGAGTTGCCTTTTCGGACATTGATCCTCCGGAGGGGCGGTCTATGACCGCCGATTACTTCATCTTCAAAACACAATTATAAATATTTTCGAACAGCTTGCCGAGCTTTTCGGTCGGGACGGCGCTGAAAGCGACGCGGATAAGGCCCGAGAGCATGATGGTTCCCGTGCTGTAGTCCTTGATGAGCTTCTGGCGCAGTTCTTCGGCGTCCACGCCCTTCGGTTTGATGCACATGAAGTAGCCGCTGTTGCACGGCATGGCTTCGAAGGCGTCCTTGTATTCCGGGTGTGCGGCGAGTTCGTTCTTGATGATGTCGAAGCGCTTCTTGAGCGTGTTGTACTTTTCCTGCTTCTGCTGCAGGTATTCTTCACTCTGGAAGGCGGCGAGCAAAATCTTCTGGCTGATGCTCGGGGCGTTAGAGATGTTGCCACGGACCGTACCGGCTGCCTTGTCTTCGAGGGCCTTGAGCTGGGCTTCGTTGGCGCCCTTGAAACCGAAGGTCATGAACCCGACGCGGAAGCCCCACACGTAGTCTTCCTTGGTCGGGCCGTCGAGCTTGACGGCGAGCAGGTTCTCGTTGGCCTCGAGCAGCTTCACGAACAGGGATTCCTTGGTCACGCCTTCTTCATAGACGAGTCCGAAGTAGGCGTCGTCGAGCAGGGCCACGACCTTGTTGCCCGCGGCGGCGCAGTCGGTGAGGATCTTCGCGATTTCGACCGCTTCCTTCTCGGTGGCGGTGTAGCCGGTCGGGTTGTTCGGGAAGTTCAGAAGCACGACCTTCTTCTGGCTCTTGCTTTCGGCGAGGGCGGCCTTGAGGGCTTCGGTATCGAACCCGCCGTCCTTGAAGGTGTTGAACGTCTTGATTTTCGCGCCGCAGCTGTTCACGAACACGAGTTCGTAGTTGTCCCAGTAGAGGTCGGGGATGATGACTTCGTCACCCGGGTCAAGGAAGAGGTAGCCCGCGCAGCTGATGGCGTGGGTGAGGGCGCAGGTCACGACCGGGTTGCTGAACTGCTTGCCGGCGAGGCTAGGGTTCTTGCGGACAATCTGTTCCTTCCAGGCCTTGCGGAGGTCGGGGTTGCCGAAACTCGGGGCGTACAGGAACGCCTGCTTGGGGAGGTTCAGGCTCTTGAGTACGCAGTCGAGCACGAGCGGGCTCCCGTCGTCTTCGAGGGCGGTGCCGATAGTCGCGTTGATTTCGGAGCCCTTGGCTTCGGCGCCCTGGCCCAGAATGCCCTTGCGCGGGAAGAAGATAGCCTTGCCCCTTTCGGAGAGCATGGAGAGAACATTGCAGCCGTTTGCGGAGAGTTCCGCGTTTGCCTGTTCGGCGAGAGGATTGTAGCTCATGACCTTGGTCCTGTTAAAAATTCCGCGCGCAAAGATAGCTTTTTTGGGGGGAGTTTTCAAGTTTTCCATAGGCAAAAGGGGGAGGGGGAAGCCCCTAAGACCCCGCTGTACATTTTCTGTAATAAAACTGCAGAAATCATGGCTTTGAATGTATATTTTAGGTGCTTACTTGGAGGAGCGTTTATGGCTTTGATGCGTTTTCTGGTGATTGGTTTTGTGGCGGCGGTGCTGGTTGCTTGTGGCGACGACGACAGCAGTTTTGCGACGCGCCCGAGTGGGGATTCTTCGTCCAGCGTCACACCGCAGAATGTCACCCTGAGCGAAGTCGAAGGGTCGAACGATAGCGAGACAAGTGTGTCCAGTAGTAGTACTAAACCCAGCAGTAGTTCTGTGGAGTCTTCGTCGAGTGATGGGTACGTAGAACCATCGACTGTAGTTAAGGGAACTATGACTGACGAACGCGATGGGCAGACTTACAAGACGGTTACCATCGGCACGCAGACCTGGATGGCTGAAAATCTGAATTATGCTTATACTGGTGTTCCCTATAAATTTGTGGATAACGAATCTAAGGAGTACACCTCTGATTCCACTAGCTGGTGCTATAACAATGATCCGTCTAACTGCACCAAATACGGTCGTCTTTATACTTGGTCTGCGGCTATGGATAGTGTTGGCATGTGGAGTACAAACGGCAAGGGATGTGGAATAGGCGGGGATGGGGTAGAAGCGGATTGTTCGCTGACATATCCGGTGCGAGGAATTTGTCCTGAAGGTTGGCATTTGCCTACGCAAGATGAGTGGGAGAATCTTGTCAGCGCTGTTGGAGATTCCGCGGCTATGAGGCTTATGTCGGCAAGTGGTTGGTCCGATGGCGGCAACGGTACTGATGATTATGGTTTCTCGGCATTTCCTGCTGGCTTAAGGGAAGTCAGTGGGGTTTACTACGATGAGGGCAATTACGCGATGTTCTGGAGTTCTACTGAGACCATTAACGACTATGGGGACAGCGAGTGTATTCTTGAATATGATTACGATATTTGTAAAGAATCCGCGAACATCATGCTCTTGAACTACTCCAACCTCCACCACTATTGGGGCGTTAGTTATGGTGTTAAGGCCACTGCGAATTCTGTCCGTTGCGTGAAGGACAATTAGCCGGGGCGTTGCGGGGCGGCGAGCGCCCGCAGAGAGGGTGGAGAGCAACGTAGTGCGAACCAGGGGGATTCTTCCCCCTTTTTTACAAATAAATCAAGCCAAAAACGCATTTAGAATTGTATTTTTCTTTCGGTACCGAACGATACCTTTAAAAATGCACAAACTGCAAAAAAGGTTAATACTATGCAAGTTGATTTGAATACTGTCGATTGGAAGACGCTCCCCTTCGGTTATTACGATACCGATTACAATGTCCGCTGCTACTACCGCAATGGCAAGTGGGGCAAGGTTGAACTTTCTTCTTCCAAGGACATCAGCATCCACATGGCCGCTACTTGCTTGCACTACGGCCAGGAAGGTTTCGAAGGCCTCAAGGCTTACACGGGCAAGGACGGCAAGGTCCGTATCTTCCGCGTCGACGAGAATGCGAAGCGCATGCAGAACACCGCGAATCGCGTGCTCATGGCCGTGCCGCCGGTCGAGCTGTTCCGCGAGATGGTCCACACAGTGGTGAAGGCTAACGCTCGCTTTATTCCGCCGTATGGTCACGGTGCAACGCTCTACATCCGCCCGCTCCTCATCGGTACGAGCCCGGAAGTCGGTGTGAAGCCCTCCGACGAATACCTGCTGTTGATGTTCGTGACTCCGGTGGGTCCGTACTTCAAGGACGGTTTCAAGCCCGTGGATATGATGATCAGCCGCAACTTCGACCGCGCCGCTCCTCAGGGTACGGGTACGGTGAAGGTCGGCGGTAACTACGCTGCCAGCTTGCTCTCCCTCGCCGAAGCCAAGAAGCTCGGTTACTCCAGCACCATCTACCTCGATGCAAAGGAAAAGAAGTACATCGACGAATGCGGTCCGGCAAACTTCTTCGGCATCAAGGGCAAGACCTACGTGACCCCGAAGTCCGAATCCATTCTGCCGTCGATTACGAACAAGAGCTTGCAGCAGCTTGCTGAATACCTGGGCTACACCGTGGAACGACGCCAGGTCCCGTTCGAAGAACTCGCTGAATTCTCCGAAACTGCCGAATGCGGTACCGCCGCCGTGATTACCCCGATCAAGAAGATTGTGGATCCGGTTGCCGGCAAGGAATTCACCTATGGTGACGGCAAGAATCCGGGCCCGGTCTGCACGGAACTCTTCACGAAGTACACGGCTATCCAGTTCGGTGAAGCGGAAGACCCGTTCGGCTGGACTGAAGTGGTGGACGTTTAAGATTCTCGCATTCGCGAGAATGACGATTGTAAAAAGTTCCGCGAGAAAATCGCGGGATTTTTTTTGTTGGACGAACGCTGTTTATTCCATGCCGCGGATGATGTCGCGGAGACGGGCGGCTTCTTCAAAGTCGAGGCGGGCGGCGGCTTCCTTCATCTGGCGTTCGAGATCTTCGATGTTTTGTTTGCTTTGGGTACCGCGTTTTGCTCGCGATGCTGTGGGTGTAACGCCGATAGTTTCGCTCAGTTCGGCGTTCTCCGCGCGCTTGGAGTAGCGGGAGGCCTTCTTCTTCGTCTTGCTCGAAGGCTGCAGCGGTTCCATCGGGCGGATGCCGTTGCCATCGTCTTCCCAGTCGTCGTCGACGGAATCGTCGCCGATATCGCCGAGCGGGTCGTTGATCCGCAGGTCGTCTTCGAGCTTGCGGGTCACGGACTTTGGCGTAATGCCGTGTTCCTTGTTGAATTCTTCCTGCACGCTGCGACGGCGGGCCGTTTCGGTGACGGCCTTTTCCAGGCTGTCGGTCATGTTGTCGGCGAAAAGAAGTACGGTGCCGTTCACGTTGCGGCTTGCGCGGCCCATTGTCTGGATGAGACTGCGGTAGTTGCGCAGGAATCCTTCCTTGTCGGCGTCGAGAATCGCGACCATGCTCACTTCGGGCAGGTCCAGGCCTTCGCGCAGCAGGTTGATGCCCACGAGCACGTCGAATTCTCCGGTGCGTAGCCCGCGGATGAGTTCGTGGCGTTCCAGCGTCTTAATGTCGCTGTGCAGGTAGCGCGCTCGGATTCCCGCTTCCACGAAGAAGTCGGTGAGGTCCTGTGCCATCTTCTTGGTGAGGGTGGTGACCAGCACGCGGTCGCCGTTCTTGACGACTTCCTCGATGCGGTACAGCAATACGTCCATCTGGCCCTTGATGGGGAACATCTCGATTTTCGGGTCCAAAAGTCCAGTCGGCCTGTTAATTTGTTCGGTAACCACGCCGCCTGTCTTGGTGAGTTCGTAATCGCCGGGAGTTGCGCTCACGAAAAGCACCTGCTTCGGGTACATGTACTCGAATTCGGCGAAGTTCATCGGGCGGTTGTCGAGTGCACAGGGGAGGCGGAAGCCGTACTGCACCAGTGTCGTCTTGCGGCTCTTATCGCCTTCGGCCATGCCGCCTACCTGCGGAATGCTCACGTGGGATTCGTCCACCATCAAGAGCCAGTCGTCACCGAAGTAGTCGATGAGCGTAAACGGGCGCGTACCCGGGGCGCGGTTCTCGATAATGCGCGAGTAGTTCTCGATGCCGCTGCACTGTCCCGTCTCGCGAATCATTTCCATGTCGTAGCGGGTGCGGCTGCTGAGGCGTGCCGATTCCAGTACTTTGCCTTCCTTGTCGAGTTCCGCGAGGCGTTCGGTGAGTTCTAGCTGCATGCGTTGCAAGATACCCGCGCGGCCTTCTTCTTTCGTGACGAAGTGCTTCGCCGGAGCGATGGTCATCTCGTCCAGTTCCTGCGTCACTTCGCCGGTGATGATGTTGAAACGCACGAGTCGGTCCACTTCGTCGCCGAAGAGTTCGATGCGCAGGCCTTCTTCGTCGTAGCTCGGGTGAATCTCGATGACGTCGCCGTGCACGCGGAAAGAACCGCGTTCCAGGCTGAAGTCGTTGCGCGTATATTGAATGCGCACGAGGTCGTGCAGAATCTTGTCGCGATCGTAAACGTCACCCTTCTTGATGCGCACCATCAAGTCAAAATATTCGCTCGGGCTTCCCAAACCGTAGATGCAGCTCACGGAGGCGACGATAATCACGTCGCGGCGGGTCAATAGATTCGCGGTGGCGCGCAGGCGCAATTTGTCAATCTCGTCGTTGATGCTGGCATCCTTCTCGATGAAGGTGTCCGTGTGCGGGATGTACGCTTCGGGCTGGAAGTAGTCGTAATAGCTCACGAAGTATTCCACCGCGTTGTGCGGGAAGAAAGCCTTGAATTCTTGGTAGAGCTGTGCCGCAAGCGTTTTGTTGTGCGTCAAGATGAGCGTCGGCTTGCCCACGTTCTTGATGACGTTCGCCATCGTGAAAGTCTTGCCGGAACCAGTCACGCCAAGCAGCGTCTGAAACTGTTCACCGTGCTTGAAACCTTCCGTCAGTTCTTCGATGGCCTTCGGCTGGTCGCCCGCCGCTCCGTAAGGGCTAACGAGTTCAAAGTTCGCGCGAGTGGGCGACTGGAACTGCTTTAACTTCCCCGGCAAACTCTGCTCGGGCGGTAGCGGTTTCGCTATCGGTTTCGCATACGGGTCCGGTGTAATTGTCTTGCGTGCGCGTGCCATGAGAATCAATGACTAAGATAGCAATTTTCTATATTGCGCCGCATGGAAATCTGTAAGCACGTTCATACTTGCCGCATTGAAGTTCGCTATGCCGAAACGGACCAGATGGGCGTCGTCCATCATGCCGTATACCCGGTTTGGTTCGAGCAGGCGAGGCTGGAATATTTCCGCTCCGCGGGGGCGAACTACACGGACATCGAAGCTGCCGGATTCGTGAGTCCGGTGCTGAAATTGGAAGTGCAGTACAAGCGCCCGACGCATTACGGAGAATTCGTAGATATCGAGACGACGCTCATTCGCGAAGGCTCCTTGCATTTCCGCTTTAGGTATAAACTGTTTGTGAACGGCGTCCTTTGTTCTACGGGAACCTCTGTTCATTGCTTCTTGAAAAACGGCGCCCCGACCCGCGAAATGCCGAGTCAGGTCTCGCTGCTGTTCCCCGAATCTTCGCACAGCTAAATACACGCATTACAGAATTGAAGGAAGGCAACGCATGAACATTCTCAAGAAATCCTTAATCGCGATAGCCTTGTGCGGAGCCGCTCTGTGCAGTTTTGCCGCCGATGTCAAGCCCTATGTGGAAGCGGATGCGCTCCCGGACGCGCTGAACTATTACCCTGCGCCCCCCGATACCATGTCGCCGCAGTTCATGTACGACATATCGCAGTACATGTGGGGCAAAAAGATGCGGCAGGATTCCGCACGCGCGGCCCTTGCTGTGGCTCAGGCGGCAGAAACCGTCGAAGAGATGGCCGCAATGTTCAGTGAACCTTTCGGGATGGAAATATCGGCAAAGAAGACACCTGCCATCATGAACCTGCTTGAACGCGGAGTCCTGACACTTAGAAAAGTGGGGAGCAAGGCCAAAAGGCATTACATGAGACGCCGTCCTTACGACAGATTCAACGAGCCGACGCTTGTCCCTGCCGAAGAAGAACGCCTGAGAACGAATGGCTCCTATCCGTCGGGACATACAGCCCGTGCGTGGGCTATGGCCCTGTTGCTGGTCGAGGTGAACCCGGCTGCCCAGGACGCCCTGCTGAAATACGCCTACGAATGGGGACAGAGCCGCGTGATTGCGGGGTTCCACTGGCAAAGCGATGTGGACGCCTCCAAGGTGCTTGTTTCGGGCGCCTACCCGAGCTTGCATACAAACGAAGCCTTCATGGCCGACATGCGCAAGGCCCAGGCCGAATTCAAGAAGCTGAAGGCTGCGGCTGCGAAGCCCTCTGCACCGAAGACCGGGAAGAAGTAAGTACGCTTACTTGATTGAAGAATATGAAAAAAACGCAGGCTCAATCGAGTCTGCGCTTTTCAATTACGTCATTCCGGGCGGTATTCCCTCGCCGTCATCCTGAGCGGTCGAAGACCACGAAGGATCCAGTCCCGACTTAATTACCGCACGACCTTGCGGTCGTCTTCGGTCATCTTGAGAAAGTCGACAACCTTCATGCTGCCCTTGTCACCCTCTTTACGACGGCGGACAGAGACAACACCATCGGCCACTTCTTTCTCACCAACGATGAGGAGGTAAGGCACCTTCTGGAGTTCGCACTGACGGATCTTGTAGCCGAGTTTCTCGTTGGATTCGTCGACTTCCACGCGGACGCCGGCATTCACGAGTTCCTTCTCGACCTGCTTCGCGTAGTCAACGAACTTCTCGGAAATCGGGAGCACGCGGGCCTGAACCGGAGCGAGCCACAGCGGGAAATCGCCCATGAATTCTTCGATCAAAATGCCGAGGAAGCGTTCGATGGAGCCCACGGCCGCACGGTGCAACATCACCGGAATGTGCTTCTGGTTGTCCTTACCGACATATTCAGCACCAAGGCGCTGCGGGAGGTTGAAGTCCACCTGGATCGTACCGCACTGCCAGTCACGACCGAGGCTGTCCTTCAGCGTGAATTCCAACTTCGGGCCGTAGAAGGCGCCTTCACCCGGGTTCAAGATGTAGTCGAGGCCGGCGAGCTTCGTTGCTTCGGCGAGGGCGGCTTCAGCCTTGTCCCAAATTTCGTCGGAACCCACGCGCTTTTCGGGGCGGGTGGAGAACTTCACCACGATATCGTCAAAACCGAAGTCGTGGTAGATTTCCTTGACGAGGGCGCAGAAGTCAGCCACTTCGCTTGCAATCTGGTCTTCGGTACAGAAGATGTGGGCGTCGTCCTGCACAAAGCCGCGCACGCGCATCAGGCCGTGCATGGTACCGGCAGGTTCGTAACGGTGGCACTTACCGAATTCGGCAAGGCGCATCGGCAGGTCGCGCCAGCTGCGGAGCCCAGTGTTGAAAATCTGGATGTGGCAGGGGCAGTTCATCGGCTTCACGGCCATTTCCACGTCGCCAGCGAGCGTCTTGAACATGTTCTCGTTGTACTTGTCGGCGTGGCCGGACTTGATCCACAAAGTCTTGTTCACGATTTCCGGCGTGATGACTTCGAGGTAGCCGCGACGGTCAATCTTCCCGCGGATGTAGTCCTTGAGGGCGTTCACCATCTTGGTGCCCTTCGGGTGCCAGAACACCATGCCCGGAGAATGGTCTTCGATGTGGTAGAGGTCCATTTCCTTACCGATCTTGCGGTGGTCGCGCTTTTCGGCTTCTTCCAGGAACTTCAGGTAAGTTTCGAGACCTTCCTTGTCGGCAAAGCAGGTGCCGTACACGCGGGTCAGCTGGTCGCTGTTCTGGTCGCCGTGCCAGTAGGCGCCCGACATCGAGAGCACCTTGA
>Ga0310697_10001794_pt1 | contig 24023 bp, 23 predicted proteins | sample 172DNAGHGlowgp2_FD_203883 | JGI IMG/M metagenome (GOLD analysis project Ga0310697, IMG submission 203883) | Sheep rumen microbial communities from Palmerston North, Manawatu-Wanganui, New Zealand - 1728 DNA GHGlow gp2 (v2) (version 2) | ecosystem: Host-associated > Mammals > Digestive system >...
GCTGAATCTGGTATTCTTTAAACGCGTTTATTCTAAGATTAAATTCTGGCAGATGCTGGGCAGAGGTACGCGCACCTGTGAGAATCTGAACGTGGTCTCTCCCAGAAAAGCCTATTTCACTGGATCGTCCGGTGATCCCGCCGGATCGGATGAAGTGGAGCGCTGCACAGACAAGCAGGGATTCTATGTGTTTGATTTCTGCGACGTTTTCGAGTTTTTCGGCGCGCATCCCGACGGGAAGAAAGCGTCCAGTTCGAAGAATCTCTCCCAGAAGATTTTTGACTGCAAAACCCAGATGGTAAAAGAACTGCAGAGCTTGGAGCATCAGGAAAACGAGGATCATAAGAAGTACTATCTGCAGTATCGGGATGAATTGCACCATATGGTGAAGAATCTCAACAGGAACCTCATTAACGTCAGAACAAATCTGAAGGCCGTGGATAAGTATTCCGCTGGAGAGACCTGGCAGAATCTGTCCGATTATAATGTGAAAGAAATCGAGCTTTTGATTTCGCCGCTGATCGATCCGAACAGCCTGAACGAAGCATCTGCATATTTTGATCTGTGGGTCTTCAATATGGAGCTGACGGAGATTATCGGAGAAAAAGACTATACAAAATCGATCAATTCCGTTGTAGCGATCTGCAATATGTTGCTTAGTATCACAACGGTTCCGATCATTGCCTCGCGGAAAGAAAAACTGAAAGAGTTTACAACGGCAGAATACTGGCAGAATATTACCATTGATAAACTCGAGCAGGTGCGAATTCAAGTTCGGGACCTGCTGCGCTTCCTGCCCTCCGGACCGGTAATTGATTTACTGACAAAGTTCGAGGATACGGTTATAGAGAAAAACGGCGGGCATGTGCCGGTTTCACCGGATTTCAGAAACTACAAGCAAAAGGTCATCGATTATCTGCTCCAGAACAGCGATGATCCAATACTTGAAAAAATCAAAACACTCAAACCGATCACTCTGTATGATTTGAGGCATCTCGAAGAAATCCTGAATGGTTTGGGGTCCGAGGAAGACTTTGCAAAATATGCAAGGGGCATGTCTCCTGCGGCTTTTATCCGGCAATTGGTCGGTTTGGATAATAAGACGATAAATGAATTGCTTTCGCGATGGGAACACGATTATCAGTTTAATTCCATTCAACAGGAGTTTATCAAGGAAATCGTGAGCTTTGTCCGGCAAAACGGTGACATCGTTCCGATGGATCTTATCAGCAGAGATCCGTTCAGAACGACGTATAACCCAGATGACTTTATCGAGAAAACAGGTGCATTGCTGAACATAGTAAAAATGTTCCATGATGTTATCGCGCCAGCCGTATAGGATTACACAGTTGAGATATGCAAACAATAGATCAGGCACTCGATAAACTGGAACGTTCAAAATTCAGGTCTGGCTTTCAACTTACCAAAAAGGAACAACAGTACCTGAATGATAAAGGCATCGACGTTATCCGAAAACACGCAGAGGATTTTGTCAGACAAAAGCTTGCTGCAGCTGATCCTGCCAATGACGGGAAACAGACCCCGATGCACGGTCATCCTGTTTTCAAAGCGATGCACGCAACGGCTTGCTGTTGCCGGGAATGCTTGAACAAATGGTACAGGGTTCCGTTCCATAAAGAATTGACAGAGGAACAACAAATAAAGGTTGTCAATCTTATTATGGCATGGATTGAACGTCAACAAGATAAACCATAGCTTTGTAAAAGGTGCAGCCTCTGGAAAGAAAGCGAATTATATGGAATATGTGAGGAGAAACATATGGGTTACATTTATATCTTAACGAATCCGTCGTTTCCGCAGTATGTGAAAATCGGCTATGCGACGGATGTGAGCCAGCGGCTGGATGAACTGAACCGCAGCACGGCAGTTCCGTTTGCATTTCGCGTATATGCCACCTATGAGGTTGATTCGGCGCTGTCCGACAAAAAACTGCATTCCATTCTGGACAAGCTGAATCCGGATCTTCGTTCCATGGAAGAGATTGATGGCCGGAAGCGCGTCCGCGAGTTCTACGCCATGCCGCCGGAGGATGCATACGCGATTCTGGAAGCAATCGCTGAGATCAATGGTTACACGAATCGCCTGAAAAAGTGGAAGGCATCAGCGGAAGAAAAGAAAGAAGAACGGCTCGCAAAGGAGATCGATGAAGCGCACCAGGAGCGCATTTCTCCATTTGCTTTTTCAAAGTGCAATATCAAGCCAGGAGAACAGGTGGAATTCTGTTGTGCCGGAAACCAGTACGACGGAACGCAATGCACGGTTGTTGACGATAAGCATGTGGAATATGAAGGAAAAAAGTGGTCTCTTTCCGCGTTGGCAACACATTTTGTCGGTGCAAAATGGACAGTCGCCGGTCCGCGCTACTTCAAGTACAACGGTGAATGGCTGAACGAGATCAGAGATCGGGTGGGTGTATAATTTATGGTTTCATTGTGTTTTAACAATACACTTACCGAAAGGGATATGGATCTGCTGTTTGTTGAATCGGTCTTGACCGATCCCGGCTTTTTACGATTGCTGATCAGCAAGACAGACATTAAAGGGCAGCAGCTTCAGATCTTATGCGCGGAGTTATCAAAAGAGGACAGCGCTCTGGGCGAATCGGATATTACCGTTGTCGTTGATGCTGACGGCGTCAAATACGGGCTCTTGGTCGAAGATAAGATCGATGCGATCGCCATGCCGGACCAGCACGGCAGATACGTCAAACGAGGGGAAAAGGGCGTCAAAGCAGGCGAGTACAGCGATTTCAGGGTTTTCATTTTCTGTCCGGAAAAGTACTATAAGAACAATTCCGAAGCAAAGCTTTATGAATACCACCTGACTTATGAGGAATGCAAATCGTACTTTGACGGCAAGAACGACCCTTTGAGTGCATTTCGCAGCGGGCAGTTGGCGCAGGCAATCACCAAAGCAAAGAAAACGCCTACCGGCAACGTTAATGAAAAAGCGAACGCTTTTCTGAGACAGTACATCCGTTATCAGAAAGAGAACTATCCATCTCTGAATCTGACCACTAAGGAGGATAAAAATGGATGGTGGACCGACTATCGTACGGAACTGGGATATGTGTATATCAATCATAAGATCCAAGAGGGATTTGTCGATCTTACGTTTCCAAGGGTTGCTGACAAAGTCGATCGAGTGAAGATTATTGCGGAATGGCTGAGGCAGCACAAGATCCCGGATGCTTCCGTTAGAAAGGCTCAAAGATCAGCAATGATCCGTATTCACGTTCCAAAGCTTGATATGTTGAAAGGCTTTGACTCGGTTGATAAGGATGAGCTGAATCAATGCTTTGAAGCTATCAAAGAATTGACCGATTTCGCGAACATCGCAGAGACGGCAAATCAAATTGCTCTCAGGCAGGGTAATGTGAAAGGAGGAACTGCATGACGGAAGAAAGATTATCAGATGGCAACAAACCGCCCATGCCGTTTGATTTTCATGGATGGCCGGTATACAAAATGAGTGATTTAAAACGGTATTTATCATGTCAAAAGGAAGATCCCCAGTTTGGCTTATTTTTTAATACTAGAAGTCTATATTTTTGGAAAGACCCAAAGACGGGCTTGCTTGAGAGCTTTGACGAATACCCGAGCCGTGACTATCTACGAAAAAACGGCTATTACGAGTTATAGATTGAGACGGCAAACCTGATTGCTTTATGATAATCCTTGGAGGGGCATGATGAAATCTGGAAAGAGACTTATCAGTTTGGTTCTTGTGGTCTTGGCAGTAATCGCGCTGTTCGGCTGCGCGTCGAAAGGGACCGGCTCCGGCGTCGCGGCGCAGACGCTTTCGTACAACGGGGTAAAAGCGAAGATTTTCCGCTATACGCCTTCGGACTTTGAGTTCCGCGGCAACAACACGCCGGTCCTGATCGTACTGTCGGATGGCGCGTTTACCAAAGAAACCGCCGACGCCTGCCTGAACGGGAACGGCTTCCGGGAAATCGCGGACAAAGAAAGCTGCAGCGTGATCTTTGTAAACCCCGGTTTCGACGGGAAGTGGACGGATGAGGATTATCCGGTTCTGCAGCTGGTTTCCTCGTTTGCCAGCGACACCTGGTATCCGAACACGAATTATGCTTCCGGCATGAACAAGTCGCACGGCATGTACTGTGCCGGACGATTCCGTCATTATTACTTTGCCGAGGGTTCCGCGGTCGATTTCGTAAAAGCGAATCTGGATCGGGAAGGCGCGACCTATCCGATGCCGGAATGGGGCGCGCGTGACGCAGGCGGCTTCGGCGCGGGATTCATCTATGCGGAAAGCGGCTTTACCGCCGAAAACGTTCAGACCGGATTCGAAGACGTGTGCCACACCAACCGTATCTATCTCAATGAGGGCGAATCCTTCCTGACGGAATATGTTTACTGGGAGGAATACGGAATCACCGAGACGGTGAAAAGCTACGATTCCAAACATTTTGGCACGATCGAGTACTATGAATATGCGCCAGAGGGCGTGGACGTGAACAGCGCAAGCGAGAAGTACCCGCTCGTCGCGATCTTCCACGGTGCAGGCATGCACCCGCAGGCGTATGCGCAGAACTCCGCATGGCCGCTGCTTGCGGCGGAACACGGCTTTATCGTGATCTCCGTCGCCGGTCCGTACAAGGCGAACAAGTCCTCGAAGATCACCAATCAGATGACGGCGGACACGCACGACCTGATCTGCGACTATATTGCAAACCACGCCGTCGATGCAAGCCGCGTATATGCGACGGGCTTCTCCATGGGCGGCGCGCGGAGCATGGCGCTCGGTAGCGCGTATCCGGAAACCTTTGCGGCGATCGCGCCGTGCGATCCGGTGCTCGACATGTTCGGTACGGCGCCGGAGCTTAAGATGCCGACGTTCTTCCTCGGCGGGCAATATGACTTTTACAACATCTTTCCGACGCAGAACGACTGGTGCGGACCGATGATCGAAAAGCTTGCGCAATGCAACGGCTTCGCGTATCACTGCGACAAGAGCATCGAAGGTCTGTGGGGATGCACGTTTGACAGGGATACCGCCTATGTCGCCAAGGGGCAGCTTGCGACCGTCAATGTCCACGAGATCCTGAGTGAGGACGGCAACTGCTATACGAAGCTCTGCGACGTCAGTCACATGAGCCACAACGTTCTGCCCTATGCCTCGACGCTAATCTGGGAATTCTTCTCACAGTTCTCCCGCGCGGAAGATGGCAGTATTGTGATTGCGAATCAGGAATAAAACAATTATTCAGAATAACATTATACTTGATTTTTATGCATACTAATAGTAACCTGATTTAGGAGAATGTGATTATGCTGAAAAGAAAGATTTATGACAAGATGGATGATTTTGTAACAATCGACGATCTATAATTTCTATAAAAACGAAGCGCAGTCCGGGAGTTCCGGGCTGCGTGTGCTTTTGGTCGATTACTGATCGCCGTTCGCCAATGTGAGGAAAGCCGGGCGGTATTCTTCGAGGAGACGCTTTGCGACGAGGTCGATCTGCTCGTCGTCGGTCAGAAGGCGCTGCTTCAAAAGCTCGTAGCGCAGGAGCTTTTCTTCCTTCGCAAAGTGGGTTTCGCGACGCTGCTCGGGGCAGTCGGTATAGTTGAGGATGACGCCTTGGAACTGTTCACTCGTGAGATCGAATACGCAGTCGCCGACCGCGTTGAAGCAATGGTAATTGCCGTCCGGCAGCGGCACGCCGAGCACCTTCCCGCCGTAAATATCCTGCATCAGAAACGCCGTGATCGAGCATTGCCCGAGCGTCGGGTTCTCCGGGCTCCAATCCTTTCGCATGCGCGGCGCGCAGGTATCCGCCGACCAGACCTTCTTGAGTCGATCATAATAATCTCGCGGCGTCAGCCCGTTCGCGTCCCGGATCAAAGCCGTTTCCCAACCGTAAAACATTTGCTTCCTCCCGTCTGTGCTGCATTCATGGATTCAACGAATCGGAAAGCGTGCTGCCGGAGTTATTGTTTTTTGAACCGATACTTGCCTTTCCCTTGTCCGGAAACCGGAGCGATCGCACCGATGGAAAGGAGCTTTTTCAAAAGGACAGACGCTGCTGCAGGGGAAAGATGCGTGATTTCGCAGACATCTTTTCTGCCAAATACGCCTTGGAAGCCAAAGGCATCGAACAGTTCCCTTGTATGACGCATGGCTGTTTCATTGTTATTTGCGGTTTTCAACAAATCAGCATAGGGAAAGAAGACTTCAATGTCTTGTTTTCTATCTGCAATGTCTTGTTTTCTGCTCTCAATGTCTTGATTTCTCCCGCTGTGATCCGGTTTGAACTGCCCGCTGATATGCAGATAGCGGTTTTTCAGCTCATTGCGTTCGCCGAGCAGCAGGTTGCGGAGAAACAGTTCGAGATATTCCGTCGTTTCCCGAACGCCCTTTGTGAGGTTCGTATAGTTGGCGCGAACCATGGCGTTGCGGAAATACCAGGCGTTTTCGGCAAAGGTGTCATTGGTCACATCGAAACCGAGCGAGCGCAGATACTGAATGAAGAATACCGCCGTCGTGCGTGTGTTGCCCTCACCGAACACATGGATCTGCCAGAGGCGTGACACGAACACGGCGAGGTGACGGATCACTTCGTCCATGGAGAGCCCTTGATAGCGGAACGCGCGTTCCGTAGCCAAATCGTACTCCAAAGTGGCTTTCAGTTCGCTTGCGCCGCCGTACAGAACGGTATCTCCGTCCAGAACCCACTCTTTTTTTGTAATATTGTAATCACGAATGGTTCCGGCATGCGAATAAATGCCTTCGAATAGCCGCTTGTGGATCGAAAGGTACTGCGTTGCAGAAAAGATAAACGCCTTTTCGGACAGGATTTGCGCAATGCGGACAGAGACCTTGTCCGCCTCCTCCGTGCGAGGTTCGGCAGACTTCGGGCGTTGTTCATAATACCGATGGATCAGCTCGCTTGCCGTATCCAACGTGATTTCTCCCTCGATGCTTTTTTTCGCCGTCTCGATCAGATACCGGGATGGTTCAAGATCGTCCACCTTCTGTAAGCCCACGGCTGTCTGCCATGCGTAACCGAGCTGTTTGCGACCCGGTTCCTGCGCGCGGAGGTATTCTTCAAAGGGATCTTTGTACATGGCGACGTTCCTTTCAAATCATTCAAATTATTATACCATTTTTTGTGCCAACCGACAAGCATTTGAAAGCCCTTTTCTCTCGATTCAATGGATCCGATGCACCGGGCGCGGGATTTGCTTTCGGGAAACGGTGACATGCGTTCCCAGCAGGATCGGAAGATGGGTTTTTGCGAATTCAAGAAGATCCGTCGCCGCTACCACGTCGCCGCGGGCTTCACTTGGCTCGCGACGACTTTTTTCTTGCAGAAACAAGTCATCGCTTCGCTTTGTTTCGCCGCGGCTCCTTTCCGCAAGCGATCACGCTTGCTTCGGCTGCTCGGTTGCAAGCGCCCTCCCGTCGCCTCCGCTGCGCTACCAATCGCTTGCGGTGTTCCCGCGCCTGCGCGCGTCCGTATGTGGATTCTCCTGTGGAGAATCATCATGAACTCATCCGAAGGACGATCCTAACGCGCGAAGCGCGCCTAACCTTCTAAACTTGCCCGAAGGGCGATTATAACTCTCTGACCCCATCCGACTGAACACAACGCATGACCGATGACAGCAAACCTGCGTGAAAACAAAACCGTATCTGCGATCCTTCTGAACGTCCTGCTTGCCGCAGGCAGTCTTTTTGTCAACGGCTTCGGCATCTATCTGACCATTCAGGCAAACCTCGGCGCGGCGCCGTGGGATGTGCTGAATCTCGGTCTGTCCAAGAGTCTCGGGATTCTGTACGGGACCGCCTCGGTCGCCGTGTCTCTCACGATCCTTTTGATCGACGTCTTGCTGAAGGAGCCGATCGGGATCGCCATGTTCATCGACGCGATCGTCGTGGGCAAGTCCGTGGATTTCTTCAACTGGCTGCATCCGGTCCCGCAGTGCCGCTCGCTTTGGACCGGCATCCCGCTCATGCTGCTCGGACTTGTCGTGATCGCCTATACGCAGTATACCTATATGCTCGCCTCGCTCGGCTGCGGTCCGCGCGATTCGCTGATGGTCGGGCTCAAACGGCGCGTCGGGCGCGTCCCAATCGGTGCGGTCAGCATCGCGCTGCTCGGCACCGCGACCCTGATCGGCTGGCTGCTCGGCGGTCCCGTCGGGATCGGCACGCTGATCTGCGCGTTTTTACAGGGACCGATCATGCAGCTCGCGTTCAAAACCGTGCGCTTCGACGCAACCGCCGTGCAGCACCAGCGGCTGCGGGATTCCGTCAAGGTGTTTCTGAACAGAGAAAAGCGCAGGACGAAAGGGTAACTGTCCTGCGCCTGTCGGTTTTCGCCGTCAGTCCTGCGTTTCGAACCGCTCGAGGACCGTGTCGGTCACATAGTCCGGTTTCAAAGCCTTGAGCGCCGCGTAGTGCGGCGTTTTTGCGTGCGCCTCCAACGCCTTTTCGTCGCGCCAGTGCTCAACAAGCAGCAGCGTTCCGTCGTCGTCGAACGGCAAATAATAGTCGTATCCGAGATTGCCCGCCTCCGCGCGGCTGTCCCGGTCGATCCCCTCCGCCAAAATGCGCTCCAAAAACGCCTCGCGTAGCTCCGGTTTGCATCGATAGGTAACGTTCAGTACGATCATGTTGTTCTCCTTTCATCCGCCGAAGCGGTCATCGTTCCGCCTTGTATTTTCGATAGATGTTTTTGTACGCTATGATCAGAAGCGGAATGCCGCCGATGCACCCGACCGCGAGCACGACCCCCGCAAGCTCCGTCCGAAAGATCCCAAGTGCCGCGCTGATCCAGAACACCGCCGAATAGCACAGCCACATGATCCCGTTCGCGCGGTTGTAGGCGGGCACGTCCGCGATCTCACGTTCGCTTACCGTGCTGCCGGACCAGAACCACATCGGTTTTTTCCGCTTCCACGCGTAGATGCCCAGCCCGGTAAAGAACGCCGCGAGCGGGATCAGAATGCACAGCCATACGATCCGTTTCATCCGTCAGTCCTCCGGCTTCCACAGGTACAGTCCCTCGCCAGCGCACAGCGTCCGTAAGCGCGCAAGCAGGTCGTCGTCGGGATGGTACACCGTCAGGTACAGCTCGTCCGGTTCCGAAACGAGCATCGACTCCCCGGTCAGCACGCAGACCCGGCGCGACATCACCGCGTCCGCGATCCGCTCCGGATCGGGATTCTGCTCCGTCTCCTCATCCAGCGAAACGGCACGGTAGCAGTTCAGCTTCAAAATCAGCGCCGCGTGCCGCCGCTTGATCGCGGCAAGCCGCTCCGGTTGTAAGAAATACCGCTCGACCGCAAAGTACTGTCCGGGGCTGTCCTTTTCGACCCGCTCCGGAAGGATGTCCGCGATCCAGTACGGCGTTTCCAGCAATGCCTCGATCCGGTTCTTCATACGATCCCCTCCATGATGTTCCCGATCGCGCGCGCCCAGTCCGTGTCGATCCACGTGACCGGCTCGCCCGCCTTTCGGAAGCCCTCCGCCGTTTCGCGGTTGTCCGCTTTGAGCCGATCGAGCGTGCAGTCCGAATCGAAAAGCCGCGTCTCGATCGTCGAAGCGTGCGCCTTGACTGCGTCAAAGTGCGCGTCGAGATACGCGTCGGTCATGGCAAGGCAGACAAACCGGATCGAAGAACGGTACACTTCGGTAAAGTCCCTTCGCCAGTCGAACGGCACGTAACACCCCTCGACGATCAGGTTCTGCCGGTTTTCGATCGCGGTCTTGATCATCTCGCGCACGATCGGCCACAGATACGCCGTCAGCGCGTCGTCGTCCTCCGGCGTGAGCGCGGTCTGCCCGCTTCGGATCAGTCCCATCTTCAGATGGTCGATCGACAGGTACGGGTAATGAAACCGCTCGAGCAGTCTCTGCGCGAGCGCCGTCTTGCCCGTATGCGACGCGCCGGTTAACAGGATCACCATGGTTCGTTCCTCCGCGGTTCCGCTTCGTTTCTTTTATTGTACCACACGCGTCCCCGCCGTGTCACGCATTCCTTTTACGGCAGGGGCGTCGCTTTGATCCAGTACCCCGTGCCGTCCTCGGCGCGCAGAAAGCGCGTGAATCCGTTCAGCGTCCGCGGCGGACACGGCGCGGCGCGTCCGCGCACCGCAAGAATGTGCAGGTTCACGCCGTTCGGCTGCCGGTACACGCCCTCGTAATGCCCGAGCACGTCCGCTCCCTCCACATACCGCCACCGCGCGCCCGGAAACGTCTGCCCGAACAGGTCGATCCCGCGTTCTTCCTCCGAGTTATCCTCTTTTTGCACCATGTTATCCACATTCGGCGGCGCCGGTGTTGCCCAGCGCGCGTAAAACGCGTCCGCGCGCCGCAGCAGCAGCGAGAACGCTTCCGTCTCTCGCGCCGTTTCCGTCACGCTCGGCGGCATTTCTTTGGTGCTATTTTGGGTCATGTCCTCCGTTTGCTCCGCTTTTTGCGCCGGTTCTTCCGCAGGATTGGTGTTTTTTCGGGATGGATCGTCCGGCGCCGGGGCGGCGGGCGCGGCGGGCGGGTCCGGTTCGGGCGGACTTTGCGGGGTCGGTTCCGGCTTGGTGCGAATACGGGACATTCTTTCCCGATAGCGGGCGGCGGGGTCGGCGCCGGGCGCGGCGGCAAAGCAGGTTATGCGCCCGTTTTCGGTTCCGAGCACGGCTTGCGCGCCGATAAGGCGCGTTTCCGCGTCCGGCACGATCGGAACGGCTTCGGTTTCGGAAAACAGCGTAAACGCCCCCTCGACCGGGGTTTTGAGCCGCAGCACGACGCGGTCGTTTTCGACGCGCACCAGTCCTAAGGACGCGCCGGACCGGTCGCGCAGGATCCAGTAAGACAGCATGAAATCACCTCGCACTATTGTATTTTCGCCCGATTCATAGTATGATATAATAAGAGTAATATCCAGCGTGTCAAAAAAGGTTTGACACGCTGAGCAGGCTGTTGGGAAGGGAGGCAGAATTCGGGTTTTCACGACGGAGCTATACTATAGTATGCGACCGAGTGAAAACGCGGATCGTTTGCGGCGAACATAGGATACTGTAAGCGATTGGTAGCGCAGCGAAGGCGTTGTGAGGGCGCTTGTAACCGAGCAGCCGCAGCAAGCGAGATCGCTTACAGAAAGGAGCCGCAGCAAAGAAAGTGAGCGGTGACGCTTTACGGAAGCCAAATAAACCTTCCGAAAATAAAAGCGTCGGCGCGAACGATTCGATGCTCGCGGCGACGCGCAAACAGTCTGACCCCTTATACGACAGCCTGAGTATCGGAGGATTCCATGATTTATTTAATTGCGCTGCTCCTCGGGCTCGTGCAGGGACTCTGCGAGTTTCTGCCCGTTTCCAGTTCGGGGCATTTGTTTTTGATCCGCACCCTGACCCGGGACGCCGTCGGCGAAGGCACGTTCGGCTCGTTCTTTACGGTCATGCTCCACGTCGCAACGCTGATCGCGGTCGTGATCGTCTACCGCGAACAGGTGCTTGCGATCCTCAAAAAACCGTTCCAGAAGCTGACGCTGCACCTGATCCTCGCAACGCTGCCCACGGTTGTCGTCGCGCTGATCCTCAAGAAGTTCGACGCGCTCGACGCCTGGCTCGATCAGGGCAATCTGGTCGGGTTCTGCTTCCTGCTGACCGCGGTCTTTCTGACCGTCTGCGAGCTTTGCGGCCGGCGCACGGGCAAAAAAAAGCGTCCGCTGAAGGACATGCGCGTTTCCGACGCGCTTCTGATCGGCGGCATGCAGGCGATCGGCGTTCTGCCCGGCGTGTCCCGCTCCGGCTCGACGATCACCGGCGCAAGGCTTTCGGGTCTTTCGCGCAAGGCGGCTGCGGATTTCTCGTTCCTGCTGTCGATCCCGGCGATCCTCGGCGGGCTCGTGCTGGAAGTCTACAAGCTCGTGAAGCACCCCGACGCGGTCGGCGCGATGAACGCCGTCTCCTACTGGGTCGCGCTGACGCTCGCCATGCTCGTCGCCGCGATCTCCGGGTACTTCGCGGTGCGGTTCATGATCCGCCTGATCACGAAAAAAGGCCTGTGGGGATTTGCGATCTACACCGCCGCGCTCGGCGCGCTCGTGCTTTTGTGCCAGGGCTTCGGCTGGCTTGGATTCGGCTTTACGCCGTTCGGAGGATAACATGCGACTGGATAAATGGTTAAAGGTTTCAAGGATCATCAAGCGCCGCACCGTCGCCAATGAAGCGGCGGGCGCGGGACGCGTTTCGATCAACGGCAAAGTCGCGAAGCCCGCGAGCGAGGTCAAGCCGGGCGACGTGATCGACATCCTGCTCGGGGGGCGTCACATGCTCTGCCGCGTCGAAAAGACGCCGGAGGTCGTGCGCAAGGAGGACGCGGACTCGCTGTACACCGTGCTTTCGGGGGACGCATGAGCGCAACCGGCATCCTGCTCTGCGCCGGTTCTTCCAACCGCATGGGCTTTGATAAACTGAATACGCCGCTGTGCAAAAAAACCGCGATCGAACGCTCGATGGACGCGCTCGTCGCGGGCGGGTGCGACGCGCTCGTGTTCGTCGTGAACGCGGCAAGCGAAAAAACAGTGCGGTCTCTTGCCTGTCCCGTGCCGTTTACCGTCGTGCCGGGCGGCGAAACGCGCACCGATTCGGTGCGCTGCGGGCTTTGCGCCGCAAACGGCGACGTCGCGGTCATTCATGACGCGGCGCGCTGTTTCGTTTCGCCCGCGCTGGTCAACGCGTGCATCGATTCGGCGCGCGCGTACGGCTCCGGCGTTGCGGCGATCCCCGTGACCGATACGGTCCTGCGCGTCGGCGCGGATTCGGTCGAACCGCTCGACCGCTCGACGCTTTTTCGCATGCAGACGCCGCAGGCGTTTCTGCTTTCCGATATCCGCCGCGCGTATGACACCGGCGCCTCCGCGACCGACGACGCGACGCTGTACGCGCAGTCGATCGGAACACCGCGCTTCGTCTTGGGCAGCGAGGACAACCGCAAGCTCACGACCGAGGCGGACTGGGTCTGGGCGAACGAACGCCTTTCGCCGCCCGCGTACGGCGTCGGGTTCGATACGCACCGGCTCGTCGAGGGACGGAAGCTGTTTCTCGGCGGCGTACAGATCCCGTTTGAAAAGGGACTTTTGGGGCACTCCGACGCGGACGTGCTGCTGCATGCGATCATGGACGCGATCTTAGGCGCAATGAAGCGCGGCGACATCGGCAAGCTGTTCCCGGACACCGACGAGCGCTACCGCGGCGTTTCGAGCCGCGTTCTGCTCCGCGCGGTCGCGGAGTTGGTGCAAAAAGAGGACATGGTTGTGTCGCACGTGGACGCGACGGTGATTTGTGAGCGGCCGAAGCTTGCGCCGTACCGTGAAAAGATGGAGCGGCTGATCGCCGCGGACCTCGGGATCTCGCCGGCATCGGTCTCGGTGAAGGCGACGACGACGGAAGGAATGAACGACGAGGGGAAGGGCCTTTGCATTTCGGCACAGGCGATCGCCTCGGTGCGAAGGAAATAGGAATGGAACGAAACGATCAGGATCTGCGCATTTACGGCGCAAGAGAGCACAATCTGAAAAACGTCGATCTTGTGATCCCGCGCAACAAGCTCGTGGTGATGACGGGCGTTTCCGGCAGCGGCAAGTCGTCGCTCGCGTTCGACACGATCTACGCGGAGGGGCAGCGCCGCTACGTCGAAAGCCTGTCGTCCTACGCGCGGATGTTCATCGGGCAGATGGACAAGCCGGACGTGGACCGCATCGACGGGCTCTCGCCGGCGATCTCGATCGATCAGAAGAGCACCGGACACAATCCGCGCTCGACGGTCGGCACGGTGACCGAGATCTACGACTACCTGCGCCTTTTATACGCGCGCTGCGGCATTCCGCACTGTCCGAACTGCGGCCGCGTGATCGAGCGCCAGTCGGTGGACACGATCGTCGATCAGATCATGGCGCTGCCAAGCGGCTCCAGGCTTCAGATCATCGCGCCGTGCGTGCGCGGCAGAAAAGGCGAGCACCAGAAGGTCCTCGAACGGCTGCGCCGCGAGGGATACGTGCGCGTGCGCATCGACGGCGAGGTGTACCCGATCGAGGAAGCGCCCGCGCTGGACAAGCAGAAAAAGCATACGGTGGAGGCGGTCATCGACCGCATCGTACTGAAGGACGGCGTGGAGAGCCGGCTTACCGAATCGCTCGAGCACGCGTTCGCGCTCGGGCAGAACCTTGCGATCGTCGCGGTGCAGGACGGCGAGGAACTGCTGTTCTCGCAAAACTACGCCTGCCCCGACTGCGGCATCGGACTCGAGGAGCTCGCGCCGCGCGCGTTCTCGTTCAACAACCCGTTCGGCGCGTGCCCGACCTGCGCGGGACTCGGCGAGCAGATGAAGATCGATCCCGGACTGATCGTGCCGGACGAATCGCTGTCCCTGAACGAGGGCGCGATCAAGGCGCCCGGCTGGAAGAGCGGCACGAACAACGTCTTTTCCGATATGTACTACGAAGCGATCGCGAACCACTTCGGGTTCTCGATGGACACGCCGTTCTGCGACATCCCGAAAGCCGGACGCGACGCGCTTTTATACGGCACCAAGGAAAAGATGGAGGTCCGCTACGAGCGCAGCTTCGGCGGCGGACACTTCCTCTCCACGTTCGAGGGCGTCGTGCCGAACATGGAGCGGCGCTACCGCGAATCCCAGAGCGACTGGGCAAAGGCGGACATCGAAAGCTATATGGCGCACATCCCCTGCCCCGACTGCAAGGGACGGCGCTTGAAACCCGCGTCGCTCGCCGTCACCGTCGGCGGCAAAAACATCTCCGAGCTTTGCGAAATGAACGTAAAGCTCGCGCGCGATTTTTTGCGCAATCTCCAGCTCAACCCGACGCACGCGACCATCGCCGCCGCGATCCTAAAGGAGCTCGACGCGCGGCTCGGCTTTCTCGTCAACGTCGGCTTGAACTACCTCACGCTCTCGCGCGGGGCGGCGACGCTGTCCGGCGGCGAAAGCCAGCGCATCCGGCTTGCCACGCAGATCGGCAGCGGACTCGTCGGCGTTCTGTACATTCTCGACGAACCCAGCATCGGTCTGCATCAGCGCGACAACGCAAAGCTTCTCGATACCCTTAAGGGGTTAAGGGATCTCGGCAACACGCTGATCGTCGTCGAGCACGACGAGGAGACCATGCGCGCCGCCGACTTCATCGTCGACATCGGTCCGCGCGCCGGCGTCCACGGCGGTCAGGTCATGGCGGCAGGCACGCCCGAAGAGATCATGGCGTGCGAAACCTCCCTGACCGGGCAGTACCTGAGTCATAAACGCACCATCCCCGTCCCCGAATCGCGGCGCGAAGGCAACGGCAAGACGCTCACAGTGCGCGGCGCGCGGGCGAACAATCTCAAAAACATTACGGTCGAGTTTCCGCTGGGCAAGCTGATCTGCGTGAGCGGCGTATCGGGAAGCGGCAAATCGTCGCTGGTCAACGAGATCCTCAAAAAGCGGCTGCTGCACGATCTGAACCGCGCGAAAACCCGCGCGAAGGATCACGACGGCATCGACGGGATCGAGAACCTCAACAAGATCATCGACATCGACCAGAGCCCGATCGGCAGAACGCCGCGATCGAATCCCGCGACGTACACCGGCCTCTTTGACCTGATCCGCGCGCTGTACGCGACCACGCCGGACGCGAAGTTGAGAGGCTACACAAGCGGCCGGTTCAGCTTCAACGTCAAGGGCGGACGCTGCGAAGCGTGCAAGGGCGACGGCATCGTGAAGATCGAGATGCACTTTCTGCCCGACGTGTACGTGCCCTGCGAGGTCTGCCACGGCAAGCGCTACAACCGCGAAACGCTCGAGGTGCGCTACAAGGGCAAAAACATCCACGACGTGCTTGAAATGACCGTCGAGGAGGCGCTGCCGTTTTTCGCGCAGCACAGAAAGATCAAAACCATCCTGCAGACGCTCGACGACGTGGGGCTCGGCTACATCAAGCTCGGTCAGCCGAGTACGACGCTGTCCGGCGGCGAAGCGCAGCGCATCAAGCTCGCGACCGAGCTAAGCCGCCGCGATACCGGACGCACGCTGTACGTGCTCGACGAACCCACCACCGGCTTGCACACGCACGACGTAAAGCGCCTGCTGGAGATTTTAAACCGCCTTGCCGATTCCGGCAGCACGGTCATCGTCATCGAGCACAACCTCGACGTGATCAAGACCGCGGACTGGATCATCGACCTCGGTCCCGAGGGCGGCGACGAGGGCGGAACCGTGGTCGCAACCGGCACGCCCGAAAAGATCGCCCAATGCGAACAGAGCTACACCGGACAGTTTTTGAAGAAGGAACTGTTCGGCTCGTAAGTTTTCGCTCTTGCCGCATCTTTGACACATCCGCATGGTATGATGATCCCAAATTACGGGAGGCAACTATGAAACTATTCCGCATTGTTTGCATCGTCATCGGCGTTCTGCTGGTGCTGGATACGATCCTCGTGTCCATGCTGTCCAACTTCAACCTCGGCGTCATCCTGCCCGCGATCCTCGGCGTGCCGTTGATCCTGCTTGGTGCGTTTATGCACCATATGAACGGCGGGTTCTTCGGATTTCTGAAGTGGTTCCTGCTCGCCTGCTACGCGCTGGGCGTCGTGTTTCTGATCGTGACGGGCATTCTGATGGGCACGGCGGCAAAGCGCGCGGACAAGGTGAATGCGGACGCGCTGATCGTGCTCGGGGCCGCGGTGCACGGCGACCGCGTGACCTGGGTGCTGAGTAATCGCCTCGACACGGCGGCGGACTATCTCGACGCGCATCCCGACGCGGTCTGCGTGGTGTCCGGCGGACAGGGCGACGGTGAAAGCGTGACCGAAGCCTCCGCGATGCAGAAGTACCTCGTCGAGCGCAAGGGGATCGCCCCCGAACGCATCCTCGTTGAGGACCGCGCCGTAAACACGCGCGAAAACTTTGCGTTCAGTAAGGCGATGATCGAAGAGCGGCTCGGGCCTGACGCTTCGATCGCGTTCGTCACGACCGACTTTCACGTGTTCCGTGCCGCGCGCGTGGCGAAGAAGGCCGGTATCGACGCGGTCGGCATCGCCGCGCCCGACGTGTGGTACATCCGGATCAACAATTTCCTGCGCGAATGCGTCGGCATCACGGTGTACGCGCTTAGAGGAGATATTTAGCGCTTCGCTTTCGACGGGATCAAGATCCCGTCGGGGTCTTCACCGCATGAAACAATAGAAAAGGAGAAACCTATGCTGGAATTCAAGTACGACACCCAACTGCTGATCGACGGAACCGACCTCGACGAGGACGTGATCCGCGACTATTTTATCGAGAACTTTGACGGCGACTGCCTTCTGGCGGTCGGCGGTCCCGAAACGGTCAAGATCCACTTCCACACCAACGAGCCGTGGAAGGTGCTCGCCTACTGCGCGTCTCTGGGTGAGATCTACGACATCGTCGTGGAGGACATGGACCGTCAGTCGCGCGGACTCAAGGGATAATTCCGTCGAAAACAGGTTTTCGACGGGGAGTCAGCCCGCGCCTATGAACCTGCGGTTCACCGGGCGGCGCGAACTGTAACGTGTCAAACGCACCGCGCATGTCGCTGCGTTTGACGGATTGTATGCAAGGAGCTTGTCCTGTTTTTGGGACAAGTTCCTTTCTTTTGCACAAGTATGTACCAAAAAAGGGACAGTTTTATTCGGTGAAGTCGAAGCCGATCAGCCGCCCGACCTCCGCAAAGCCGATCGCGCGGTACAGCGCGTTGGACACGGGATAGCTTGTATCGGCGTAGAGCATGGTGCGCCCGCCGTTTGCGAATTCGTCGGCGCAGACCGAGGTGACGAGCGCTCTTGCGTACCCGTGTCCGCGCTGCGCTTCGTCCGTCACCACCGAATTGACGTGCGCCACGCCGTTTGCGCGGTGCGAAACCGCCGTGAGCGACACGGTTGTACCGTTTATGCACCACCCATATGCGTCGGGATTTTGACAGAAGCGCTCGCCCGCCGCGAGCCGTTCGCCTTCGGGGATCGGTTCGCGCGCCTGTTCGGCAAGCTGCCCGAGCAGGTTCCCGCACCGCGCCGGATCGAGGTCCTTTGCGGGCACGCGCTCGCCCTCGGCGGTAAACGGGATCGGCTTTTCGCACAGGTACGCGGTCAGCGGCAGACGGCGTTTTTTGGGAAACGGCAGCGCAAGCTCGAGATAGCGGACAAGCCGGGCAAACCCGATCACACCGGACAGGTTTTTGGTCTCTTTGAGCACGCAAAGCGACGCGGCAAGCTCCGAAAGCGTTTCGTCCGGCACGCCCTTTCGCGTATAGATCCACGCGGGAAAGCCGAGCCCCGCGCGCACAAACAGCACGTCCTGCCCGTCGGACAGGCAGAGCGCTTCGGGCGCGTTCAAAAGCCTTTGCACCATCTGAAACGTGATCGCTTCCTTCTCGTTTGCGAACCGGAACGATTCGGCTTCCTCTTTTGTTATCTTACGGATCATAGGAAAAGTATAGCATGCCGATCGGTTTTTTACAAGAAATCCGGCGAACCGCTTCCCTTTTTTCGATCGCTTTGCTATAATAAAATGGTTAATGACAGCGTGTCAAAACCCTTTTTGACACGCTGAGCAGGCTGTTGGGAAGGGAGGCAGAATTCGCGTTCTTCGCGACGGAGCTATACTAACGTATGCGACGAGCGAAAACGCGGATAGTTTGCGGCGAAACAAATGAAAGGAAAAGGCGTTCTTCGCCTTTTCCACCAACCGGTATTGTTTTTTACGTTCTTCGCCGCAAACGGTCTGGCCCCTTTTACGACAGCCGAGTTAAGGAGAGTTTTATGGATTCTGTCAAAACACTGGCCGCGGCGCTTTCGCCGCTGTGCGGGATCGACGAAGCGACGCTTGCTGATTGGATCGAGGTCCCGAAGAACACGGAAATGGGCGATTACGCGTTTCCGTGCTTCCGTTTGTCCAAAACGCTGCGCAAAGCGCCGAATGCGATCGCCGCGGAGCTTCAGGCGGCCCTGCCCCTTCCTTCCGGCTTCACCAAGTGCGAGGCGGTCGGCGGGTATCTCAATTTCTTCACCGACAAGGGCGCGGTGGCGGACACGGTGCTTTCGCGCGTTCTGAAAGAGGGCGACGCCTACGGCACGAGCACGGAGGGCAGCGGCAAGACGGTTCTGGTCGAGTACAGCTCGATCAATATCGCAAAGCCGTTCGGCTTCCACCATCTGCCCTCCACCGCGATCGGAAACGCGCTGTACCGTATCTTCAAGGCGCTGGGGTATCGCACGATCGGCATCAATCACCTCGGCGACTGGGGCACGCAGTTCGGCAAGATGATCACCGCCTACAAGCTGTGGGGCACAAAACCCGTCGACGATTACTCGATCCGCGAGCTCGTCGCGCTGTACGTGCGCTTCCACGACGAGGCGGACAAGGACCCGTCCTTAAACGACACGGCGCGCGCCTGGTTCCATAAGATCGAGCAGGGCGATCCCGAAGCGCACGAACTCTGGAGCAAGATGCGCGACGCGACGATCCGCGAGGTCAAGGTGACCTACGCGCGCATGGGCGTCGAGTTCGACAGCTGGAACGGCGAAGCGTTCTACGAGGACAAGATGCAGCCGATCATCGACGAGCTCCGCGAAAAGGGCATTTCAAAGGTCGACCAGGGCGCGCAGATCGTCGATCTGTCCGAATGGAACATGCCGCCGTGCATCATCGTAAAGAGCGACGGCAGCACGATCTACGCAACGCGCGATTTAGCCGCCGCCTGCTACCGCAAGGCGACCTACGATTTCGACAAGCTCCTGTACGTGGTCGCGTATCAGCAGGACCTGCATTTCCGGCAGTTTTTCAAGGTGCTCGAACTGATGGGCCGCGACTGGGTCAAAAACTGCGTGCACGTCAACTTCGGCATGGTCTCTATGGAGGGCGGTTCGTTCCACACGCGCGAGGGCAAGGTCCTGTATCTCGACGACGTTCTGGACGCGGCGGTCGAAAAAACCTACGACATCATCTGCGAAAAGAGTCCGGATTTAGAGGACAAGCGCGGCGCGGCGGAAGCGGTCGGCGTCGGCGCGATCCTGTGGTCGGTGCTGTACAACAACCGCATCAAGGACGTTTCGTTCTCCTGGGACAAGGTTTTAAACTTCGACGGCGAGACCGCGCCGTACGTGCAGTACACGCACGCGCGCGCCTGTTCGGTGCTGCGCAAGGCGGGCAGCCGCGAACAAACCTTCGACGCGTCGCTTCTCTCCGATCCCGAGAGCGTTGCGCTGCTGAAAGCGATCGCGGCGTTCCCCGAAGCCGTCCGACAGGCGGCGGACAAGTATGAGCCGTACGTGGTGGCGCGCGCGATCATGCAGATAAGCAACGCGTTCAACCGCTTCTATTACGAACAGCGCATCATGGCGGACGATCCCGCCGTAAAAGCCGCGCGTCTCGCGCTCACGGACGCCACGCGGCAGACGCTCAAAAACGGACTGAATCTCTTGGGGCTTAAGGCCCCCGAAAGGATGTAATATGCTCGATATCAAGCTCGTCCGGTCGAACCCGGATCTCGTCAAAGAGAATATCAAAAAGAAGTTTCAGGACGACAAGCTCGTCCTGGTCGACGAAGTATTGGCGCTCGATAAGGAATACCGCGAAGCGCACGTGCGCGGCGACTACCTGCGCAATCAGCGCAACGTGATCAGTAAATCCATCGGGGTCATGATGGCGCACGGCGAACGCGACAAGGCGGAGGAAGCCAAGGCGCAGGTCGGCGCGATGGCAAAGGAGATGGCGGAGCTGGAGGTGCGCGAAGCCGAGCTCGAAGCCGAGATCCGAAAGCGCATGCTGGTGATCCCGAACATCATCGATCCGTCGGTCCCGATCGGAAAGGACGATTCCGAAAACGTCGAGATCGAGCGCTTCGGAGAGCCGGTCGTGCCCGACTTCGAGATCCCGTATCACGTCGACATCATGGAACGACTGAACGGCATCGATCTCGATTCCGCGCGCAAGACGAGCGGAAACGGCTTCTATTATCTGATGGGCGACGTCGCGCGGCTGCACAGCGCGATCCTCAGCTACGCGCGCGATTTCATGATCGACCGCGGCTTTACCTACGTCGTGCCGCCGTTCATGATCCGCTCCGCGGTCGTCGACGGCGTGATGAGCTTTGCCGAGATGGAAAACATGATGTACAAGATCGAAGGCGAGGATCTGTACCTGATCGGCACGTCCGAGCACAGCATGATCGGACGCTTCCAGAACACGTTCCAGGACGAGGACAAGCTCCCGCTGCGGCTCACGAGCTATTCGCCCTGCTTCCGCAAGGAGGTCGGTGCGCATGGCATCGAGGAGCGCGGCGTGTACCGCATCCACCAGTTCGAAAAGCAGGAGATGATCGTCGTGTGCAGACCCGAAGACAGCATGACGCTCTACAACGAACTGTGGAAAAACAGCGTCGATTTCTTCCGCTCGCTCGATATCCCGGTGCGCACGCTCGAGTGCTGCTCGGGCGATCTCGCGGACCTCAAGGTGAAGAGCTGCGACGTCGAAGCATGGTCGCCGCGCCAGCAGAAGTATTTCGAGGTCGGCAGCTGCTCGAACCTCGGCGACGCGCAGGCGCGCCGGCTCGGCATCCGCGTCAAGAACAAGGAGAAGGGCAACTACTTCGCGCACACGCTGAACAACACGGTCGTCGCCCCGCCGCGCATGCTGATCGCGTTTTTCGAGAACAACCTGCAAAAAGACGGCACGATCCGCATTCCCGAACCTTTGCGCCCGTACATGGGATTCAAGGAGCATATTGGGTAACAACCGATTATTTCGAAGGTTCCTCTGTGACAGAGGGACCTTCTTTTCTTTGGCGATCCGTACAGACTGCCGAGAATGGTATCAGAAGCCGCGTTTTTGCCCCTTCGCATACGTGGGTATAGCTCGGGGCAAAGAACGCGAATCCTGTCTCCCTTATCGACGGCCTATCCGGGCAGTTGACGTGGTTCCTTCGTTTCGGAGGGACCTTCTTTTTGTTCCAGAAACGCAAGCACCCCGTCGGCGATCGCGTCCGCAAGACGCTGCTGGTACGCCGGCTCCTGCAGCAGCCGCTCCTCCTCCGGATTGCTCAAAAACCCGCACTCGACCAGCACCGACGGCGCCGTCGGGATGCGCGTCACGTAATTGTCGCCGGGGTTGCTTAGCCGCGCGGGACGGTCGAGTGCCGAACAGAGCGCGTCGGTCACGCACTGCGCCAGCGCCTGCCCCTCCTTTGCGCCCGCCTGATAATAGCACATCGGGCCCTTGACGCTGCGATCGGGAAACTTGTTCATGTGGATCGAAACCGTGCAGTCCGCGCCCTCGGTGCACAGGATCGCGCCGCGCGCTGCCATGTCGGCGCGCTTCGTGTCGGCAAGCGCGTCCGCGTTCGTGCGCGTGCGCAGCACGTAGCAGCCGCGGTCCTCAAGCGCGCGCGCCACGCACTCGCCGATCAACAGATTCAGGTCGGATTCCGCAACGCCCGTGTCGACGCCGCTCGCCCCGCGATCGAACCCGCCGTGCCCGTAATCGAGCACCACGAAGTACTCCGGCGGCTCCGCGTCGAGCGAAACCGGCGTGCACGGCGCTTTGGGCGCGCAGCTGAGAAGGAAAAAGGACAGCAGCAGAGTCAATGAACGTTTCATGGTTGAGTTTATGCGAAAAAGACGGCGGTTTGCCGTTTTTATCCGTTGACATTTTTATAAAAAGCAAGTAAAATGGTGACGTTATCATGGAGGCATGCGGGTGTAGCTCAGTGGCAGAGCACCGGCTTCCCAAGCCGGCTATACGGGTTCGATTCCCGCCACCCGCTCCACAAGCCGAGGCTTCGGCTTCGGCGAGCACCGACATGATAACGGTCGGCCCGCTGCCATTGCAGTCGGGTAAAAATCAAAAACATTTTTATAAGGAGAACTACAATGGCAAAAGCAAAATTCGAACGTACCAAGCCGCATGTAAACATCGGCACGATCGGACACGTAGACCATGGCAAGACGACGCTGACGGCGGCGATCACCATGGCGCTGGCACAGCAGGGCGAAGCAGTCGCCATGCGTTACGACGAGATCGATAAGGCGCCGGAAGAGAAGGCGCGCGGAATCACGATCAACACGGCGCACGTCGAGTATGAGACGGCGAACCGCCACTACGCGCACGTAGACTGCCCGGGCCACGCGGACTATGTCAAGAACATGATCACGGGCGCGGCGCAGATGGACGGCGCGATCCTGGTCGTATCCGCAGCGGACGGTCCGATGCCGCAGACCCGCGAGCACATCCTGCTCGCCCGTCAGGTCGGCGTACCGTACATCATCGTGTTCATGAACAAGGTCGACCAGGTCGACGACGAGGAGCTTCTTGAGCTCGTTGAGATGGAGATCCGTGAGCTGTTGAGCTCCTACGATTTCCCGGGCGACGATATCCCGATCATTCGCGGCTCCGCACTGCAGGCGCTGGAAGCGCTGACCGCAGGCAAGATCGCGAAGGAAACGCCGGAGTGCCAGTGCATCTTCGAGCTGATGGATGCGGTTGACTCTTACATTCCGACGCCGGAGCGTGCATCCGACAAGCCGTTCCTGCTTCCGGTTGAGGACGTCTTCTCCATCACGGGCCGCGGCACCGTTGCGACGGGCCGTGTCGAGCGCGGAACCGTCAAGGTATCCGACACCGTCGAGATCGTCGGTCTGACCGAAGAAAAGCGCAGCACCGTCGTCACGGGCGTTGAGATGTTCCGTAAGCTCCTCGATCAGGCGATCGCGGGCGACAACATCGGTCTGCTTCTGCGCGGCGTACAGCGCAACGAGATCGAGCGCGGCCAGGTTCTGGCAAAGCCGGGTTCCATTCATCCGCACACGCACTTCAACTCTGAGGTGTATGTTCTGACGAAAGAAGAGGGCGGCCGTCACACCCCGTTCTTCTCGGGCTACCGTCCGCAGTTCTATTTCAGAACGACCGACGTTACGGGCACGATCACGCTGCCGGAAGGCGTTGAGATGGTCATGCCGGGCGACAACA
>Ga0310697_10001795_pt1 | contig 24022 bp, 27 predicted proteins | sample 172DNAGHGlowgp2_FD_203883 | JGI IMG/M metagenome (GOLD analysis project Ga0310697, IMG submission 203883) | Sheep rumen microbial communities from Palmerston North, Manawatu-Wanganui, New Zealand - 1728 DNA GHGlow gp2 (v2) (version 2) | ecosystem: Host-associated > Mammals > Digestive system >...
TGCTACAGGTGCTCAAGGTGCTGTAGGTGCGAATGGGACTCAAGGCGCCACTGGAGCCAACGGTACTCAAGGCGCTACTGGTGCTAATGGTACTCAAGGTACTCAAGGCATGACTGGTGCTACGGGAGCTAATGGAACTCAAGGTGCTACCGGAGCTAACGGAACTCAGGGTGCTATCGGAGCCAATGGAACTCAAGGTACTCAAGGTAGGACTGGTGCTCAGGGCACTACAGGAGCCAACGGAACTCAAGGTACTCAAGGCAAGACAGGTGCTCAGGGTGCTACCGGAACCAACGGAACTCAGGGTGCTACCGGAGCCAACGGAACTCAGGGTGCTACCGGAGCTAATGGTACGCAAGGTAAGATAGGAGCCAACGGAACTCAAGGCACTCAAGGCAAGACAGGAGCGAATGGAACTCAGGGTGCTACAGGAGCAAATGGTACTCAAGGTACTCAAGGCAAGACAGGTGCCAACGGAACTCAAGGCACTCAAGGCAAGACGGGTGCTCAGGGTGCTACCGGAGCCAACGGAACTCAGGGTGCTACCGGAGCTAATGGTACGCAAGGTAAGATAGGAGCCAACGGAACTCAGGGTGCTACCGGAGCTACAGGAGCGAATGGAACTCAAGGTGCTACAGGAGCAAATGGTACTCAAGGTACTCAAGGCAAGACTGGTGCTAATGGTACTCAAGGCACTCAAGGCAAGACGGGTGCTCAGGGTGCTACCGGAGCCAACGGAACTCAGGGTACCAGAGGTATTCAGGGCACGGCAGGACCCACAATACAATCCGACTGGAACCAGCAAAACACATCCGCACTAGACTATATCAAAAACAAGCCGGTTAATATAACATATTATGGGACAGATGATGGTTCGGGTGGATATTCGCAAGGTGCCGGAGTGTCTTCTTTAGTAGACCTGACGGATACTTATATATTGAACCCAACAAACGGGCAGATATTAGTATATAATAGTGTAACCGGAAAATGGGAAAATCATGAAGATACTGGTGGTGGATCGCAAGGTGTACAAGGATACATGGGAATCCAAGGCACTATGGGTGTTCAAGGTACTCGAGGTGCCGGAGATCCCGGTCCTATTGGTACGCAGGGTGCTGTGGGTGCAAATGGTACTCAAGGCAAGATTGGAGCTAACGGCACCCAGGGCTCTATAGGTATTCAAGGCACACGCGGTAATATAGGTACACAGGGCACGAAAGGCATTCAAGGTAATATAGGTATCCAGGGCACGAAAGGACAGCAGGGTGATATTGGTACTCACGGTACTATGGGTGTTCAAGGTACTAGAGGATTGCAGGGTATCACCGGAGCGACTGGCATGCCTGCGGTAACCTCCGCAGATAATAATAAAATTATGATGGTCGTAAACGGAGCATGGGCTGCGCAATCCGTCAATGTACAGGCGTATTACACCGGATCCAATGTGCCCTCTAATAGTTTAGGTAACAATGGGGATTTATATTTACAGACAAATTAACTAATTATTATATGAAATATAATATATATGACATAACTCCTCCGGAAGCTGCTGGGAGAATTGGAGCAAGTATTGCCAATCGAGAGTCTTGTGCATATTTTCAAGATTTCAATTATGAACATATGTACGCATATGTTCCAAATTCTTGGAATCATCAGGACCTGTATAGTCAATACAATATCACCGGATATAAGATGTTTTACGATAGTGAAGAAGGCGGCGGAGTTACCATCGTAGCACCAGGAGATATGTCGTTTCTTGTAATGCGGCCTTTTGATGCTAATAATTCTTTATCGGAGTATTTAGTAGACAAACTTGCTAGTTATATGTCCAACATATTTGACGATGTTGTTATTGATAAAAACGATATTCTTATAAATGGCAAAAAATCACTTTGTACCGCCGGTAATATCATCAACGACATGGCTATATTTATGTGCACCGCATCATTTGTAGATAATTCCGAACTTATAAACATCTTATGTCCACCAAGACATGGTAAGATTCCACAACCCATTGATAATACGAAGGTTTCTAGAGAAGAATTGAAAACAGCAATTGTTTCATGGCTACAGTAACCATATATCCCACCAGTAATGGATCCATCGCTCACTCTATATCGGGCGGCGGAACCGCATATGGATCTCTTGCGGATAATAGTGATAGCACATATATCTATTATGCGTCGCAAGAGAGTGAGGAACGAAAAACTTCTACTTTTAACGTAGGAGCTTCTAACTCTATTTCCGGCAGGTTTAACATTACCAAAATAACGACTGTAGTGAGGATGCGTTGTGGTACGAGCGGTATGGATGTTGCTGATGGCGCTTCTAATATATATGTGGGCGGTATTGAAGGAACTTCATGGAGCACTGTAACAAAGTCACAAACAAGCTGGAAAGATTACAGCCACAACTCAGCTGTCTCGGAATTTTCAAATCTTAACGGAAAAGCTCTTACATCACTGCCCGGAATTGTCTTGCATATTCAAACTCACCATAAGGTAAGCAAGACCGCTGATAATAAATGGATAGGAGCATCCCGAGCCTATATTACACTGACTTATGACTCATTATATACTCAATCCGCACAAGGATCAACCGGAGTATCTGCTTCACTTTCTAGCAGCGGAACAACTGTTGAAGGTTATTATCGAGGTGGGACAACTACAACCTATACCGCTACATTGAGCAGCGGTTATGGATTTGATGGATGGTACACTGCAGCGTCCGGCGGAACACGAGTCAGTAGGAATTTGTCCTATTCCGAAACCTGCAGTTCGGATAGGACTCTTTATGCAAGAGCGTTTGCTGTTTCGGTACAGGGTGAAACCGGAGTGACCACATCTATGTCGAGAGGGAATGATGGATATACATTTACATTTACGGCTACGCTTAACTCGGATACAAAATATGGCTTTAAAGGATGGTATACCAATTCTTCCGGAACCGGGACGCCATCGAGTACGGATCTATCCTATACGGTCGCACTAAGCTCCGCAACCACCATGTACGCTAAGGTGTTTACGGTGACGGCATCCGGTTCTACAGGTGTGTCAGCGTCGTTATCGAGAGGAAATGATGGAAGAACATTTACATTCAATGCGACATTATCTAATAATTATGCTATAGACGGATGGTATAATGGCAGTACACGCCTGAGCAGAAATCCGTCTTATAGTGTAACCCTTTCCGATAGTGCATCCTATACCGCTAAAGCGTTTTCCGTATCTTATTCGGGGGATACCGGCATAAGTGTATCGGCATCACGAGGATCGAATGGTTATACTTATACATTCACCGGAACTTTTAATGATACTACGAAGATAAAATCGACCCTTAACAAATGGACGGTAAACAGCACGGCGCAATCCTCAACAAGTACTACATTAAGTGTTGATATTAGTCAGAATACTACCGTAACCGCGACATCTTATAGAACTACTTTAGATGATTCTTCCCTACAAGGAGCTACCGCCACTATTGCCAGGGCAAGCAATACGTCTATAACATTAGAAATAACACTCCAGGCTGGTTGGGATTTTGACGGATGGTATATCGGGTCCTCAAAAGCATCTTCAAATACATCTTATACGGTAACCGTTTCGGCGTCTAATACATATGTGCCGAAAACAATACATCATGTATATTCTATAAATGTATACGGAGATGATCATTGTAATGCTTCTTATTCGGCGGCTGATCATTATTATGGAACCGTGGTGACTATCACGGCAACACCTACTGATAACGAATATAAGATATTGGGTTGGTATACCGATAGTGCGGAGACCCAACTTTACTCCAATGATGCTCAGACGACCGTTACCATTACCGGAGATGTGCTAATGTACGCAAAATCCATCCGGAAGAATATTTTTTATATAAAGCAAAACGGTGCATGGATTCCGGTGACCAATGTATATATAAAGAAAAGCGGATCTTGGGATGCATTCAGCGCACTTGAATATGAGGATGTTTTTGAAATATGGAGACTTTATATGCAAAACGGCGCCAATCGCACCATGTTTAAATAAAACACAAAAATATGGCTGAAAATATACCTATAAAGTGGCTGCAAGATGAATCCGGAAATCGATTCTTTCCGATTACCCATCTACATGCCGTCCGGGACGAGAATGATCGGGATCTGGTCCAGATACTGAGCAACCTGGGATCCGTGCAGCCCGACTGGGATCAGAACAACAGCTCCGCACAGGACTATGTCAAGAACAGAACACATTGGGCCGAAGATACCGTGACTCATACTGGAAATGTACTTACGCTGAAGAACAGCAATGGATCGACTACTGCAAACGGGGTGACACGATTTTGGTTTTCCGGAAGTGAGAATACATTTACCGATGTATATGGTAGCTGGACTGAATATACTACTCAGAAATATAATTTTATAATAAACAGTATAACCTATAGTGCCGAAATAGATATGGGCGAATCGGGCCCATATTCATACAATGTCCAGGATTCTAGTAATAAAATTGCCGGAATATATAACGGAACAGTATCTTCATCGGAGCTGACACCCAGTATGTATAGAATTGAGGGTGGATATTATTATGATGGTTCTGATAATGGGGTTTGGCAAATAGATTTGTATCTCCCAGCTACCGAATTCCAAAGCATCACATCCTTCACGGTCAATACAATTAGCGAAAACGTCCACAAGCTTGACGATAAATACATTAACACTCCAAACTGGGACGCTTCATATAATGATCCCGGATACATAGCTCAACGTACACATTATAGATATCTCGACGAAACATGGAAAAGCATTCCAACAACCGGGGTAAACACATCCGTATCAACAGCGAATGGTGTAATACGTATTAACTACTATGGCACGGCTATCAGTTTCTTTGGTGATGATCAAAAGCCGGATGGATCCTATAAATCATTCAAAATAGAAGTGAACGGAAATGGGTATGGTCCGTTTGAGCCTACACAAAATTATTGGTATGATTTCACTTCCGGAGACTCCACCATACAAAGCATTTATAGTGGCAGCCAGGGCACTCTTGAAAGTGGTATGTATTACATCAGCCGCTACTATGAAAATGAGGATATGATGTTTGGTCTAACGTGTTATTTTCTGGTCTCCGATATTGGCAGTACACTTACTTCTTTTTATGTAATATGGCCGGACTGGAATTATCAAACACTCAATCCCAAATATCTCCCGGATGTCAATAGTATGATACCTACGTTGACTTCTCCTGTACGAATCTGGGATTTGGAGCCGGGCATATATTTGCTGCCGGATAATTGTACAGTATATTACAGTGGAGGTTCTGGTACACAGACTATAACGATTAATTCTTCTTTGTTGTCGATCTGGTCTACCGGAGGAACGGGTGTTAATTTTTACAAAAAATGGGATTGCTGGCCGTCTCCAGGTGCAGGGTCGGGACTCCCAGCATATCACTGGGTTGGATATACCAATTATTCTTCCGGGCAATATAAGCTTAACTCATACAATACCAGGACATCATCAAATTCGAGTAATTATGATTATGGCATTACTCAACAGACTGGTATGACTAATTTGAACTCCGCCGCATATTCGCTTCTTGCAAATGGAGTCACAAGAGGAAGCATATCGCCTTCATGTACGGGGGCACCCTTATCTATTACATTAAGCGGGGATACGTTTTGTGTACTCGAAGTACATAATTCACTTAGTGTTTCCGGTATACAGGATAGTAATAGTGACGCAATTCGCCAAGACCTCTATCTTCCCACACTCAATAAACACTTCTACCGTATCGTCAAGTACTACAACAGTACCGTGACTCCGAATACTTCCATTGCCGGAGCCGATGCCAATGGCTGGATAGAAATCAACGAGATATCTCCCGATTACAAGGAATGGGTGGAAAGCGATGATGCAAGCAGCATATTTTCAGGAACCTATACCGTTCCATTATTGGATAATAGTATTTATTATACAACAATTACCGATAATGTTATAGATATAGATCCTAACAAAAAATATACTATCAATCTCCGATTAAACAATACTGATTATAAATATACTAATCTGACACCGGAGACTGTTGATACAAGCGATGGTTATACTGCCTCTCGTCTGGTAATTTATAGCGGCGCAACCCAGATATTTCAGATATATGCCAATAAAATTTCAGATTCTAATCCTTATACCGTAATTCAGTTCAGCCAATCGGCCTATGGACTCTCCGGCGCTTCCGTGAGCTGCACGATTTCCGTACCCGAATATATATTAGATGAGAATCTATATACATATGCTAATATCACTGGTGTGACTGTTGATACCTCCTTGAGTGGTTATGTCAGTTTTTCTAATTCGAACAGATCAAGCGGTATAGAAACCGGAACCATATATAAAGTTACTATTGATAATCAATCTAATACCTCGGAGGCTAAGATAATAGAGATCCAGGGAATGCCATTCTTAACCCTGGGTAATGCTAGTATTTTAAACTCCATGGCGGGAACGTCGTTTCCGGATACCGGAGAGCCATACTTTCTCATGGACAGCTCACCGTCTGGGGGTGCTGGTTTTTCGCTAACCTTGCCGGATACGGTAAACTATTCTTCCGCATCCAACGCCACCGTCGTCAGCATATACCCATATGGTATGTGGAAATATCATAAGATAGATAACAGCTATCTGGATCTAGGGACTATGAAGATCAAAGTCAACGGCACCCTTGCCGGATCGTTTAAGATTCCCGGAGTTTCTAAGTGGATGAACATATCCACTGTTGAAAGTATGGATTATACGGCTTACAATTATACAGCCCCGGCATATTCCGGCGGAAGTATATCCGTAACCTTCCCGTATCAGCAAAGGTGTATTTGCTATTACGGCACCACGGCAGACACCACATTTAACTTATCTATTAACAATAGTTCCGATAATTATATCTATGTATGGAATGCCGGATCATCGGCTATCGATGTAAGCCTAGGCAGCGCATTTTATAGGGCTACTCCTACTTCTAGTGGCGGAATGACATCGATCCGGACCACTGGCGACTGGCCCGCGGAAATTCCTTCCGGCAAATACATCATAATAAGGGTGGTATGTACGAGTGCTACAGCCGCTTTTGTGACAAAATCAGATATCTTATCAGCATCATAAATTTTATCAATATGAGTGAAATAGAAAAATATTATTACTTCAAGCTCCGGAACGGCAAGCCATATCAGATCAAGGAAAGTCTTATCTATATAAATCCGAAGATCAACAGGCTTTATGTAGAATTGTCCGAAGAGCAGCTTGAATATTACCTGAACAATCCGACAGCCTCCGCACTGGAGGTCTGGAACTATGATCATGTATCCGATTTTCTTAAAGAGTATGCCGCCGAAAAACTCAAAGCTCTGAAGACGGCTTGCTACGATGCTATCGAGATATCCTTTCCGGAGTTCGCCATGGCTATTGATAAAGTCGAGAATCCCGCAGCTATCTGCTATTATGATCTCACGGAGGCTGCTAAGATCATAAGCGACTTCCGATCCAACAGCCGGACAGTCATGGGAGTGTACGATACATACAAGCCTCGCATAAATGCGGCCCAGTCGGTGGAAGCAATCGATTCCCTATATGAGGAAGCTATAAGCTCTCTATCGCCGGAGGAAAGCGATGTGTAATATTTTGCGTTTTTCTATATTATTTAAGAGATCACGCAAAAAATAAAACACATATATGGGTCTGACAAAATTTCAAGAATTCTTTCTTCACAAGATGGTCCATCCTACAGTAGCCGCTGGATGGATCAAAGGATTAAAAATACCTTCCCGGATACTTCTCAATGAAGTTCCGGATACTTCTTTTATAGTCCAGGGTATAAAGGAGGGACTGTATGATGGTTCTGGACCAGCCCCAATAGAGCCTAGCTTCAATGTGCTTACGGATGGACATATATCATTGTTGAACTTTTACACCGGTAACAATTACTTAGAATATATGAGTGCTATGCCGATGTATTTTGCAGAAGAGATGCCTGAAGACGAAATACCGGAGGGCTGGCCTAAAACTTCGACCTTTGGCGAAGCCTATTTTATGCTCATGATCAAAGATCCTGCAGATATAGATGGTATCAAGAAAATATCTATTAATGGGATCGATTATGACACTTATGTGATACATGGTGAGGATGACTTTCCTGAACCCGATCCGTCAACTCCGGCAAATATGATCGTACTCATGGCCGAAGAAGATAATTTTCAACCTATAAGTTCCGAAGGAATGGTCGAGTTTGAAGAACAATTGAATGATATGAAGGAAAAACTTGCAGAGATGGAGGTCGAGGATCCCGATAATCCTGAAATTGAATACTATAAAGGCCTCATTTTTGTATATGAGAACTGGTTAGAAGCTATCCGAGAATTCGGTGATGGATATGTGGTAGAAATAATTGGTAATATCGTATCTCTTAACGGTCTCTCTGGAAACATGCCCTTTGCTGTACATACAGAATACGAGGAAGGTGCCGAAGAAGGAACTATGGAAGGTACTCTCTATGAATATGTAGAACCTGTGTATCTCAATTGGTCTAATGATATCCGTTGGGAACCCGATAGTCATTCCTATTATACCTCCGTCAATGGCAGTGGTTGTACTCCCCAGTATGCTACTTTTGATAAATCCGGAAATATAGTGAGAGATTGGACTGATACCGATTATGATTCTAGCTATATATATGTCTCCAACCCCGAAGAAGTAAGGATAGCCGCTCGCGGAGTGTCCAATAGTGGATCTGTAGTAGTAGATCCTATATACCAGGATCTCTACTGGCCGCATATAACTTATCAAATGAGTACCAATGTATCTAACCCCGGAGATATTCAAATACAAATTAGTTCTACATTCATCAGTGATGGTTATTACAATTCCTATCCGGCAGACTTCGTTCCGGAAAATCCGGAGAACACTCCAGTGACTGGATACGAGATGTCCTATTCTTTCGATGGTACTACCTGGACTCCAATCGAAGTAGCTCTCCCGACATATCAAAGTGACTATTGGTATAGGAGGGATACCTCTGTAAATATTCAAAATCGTTGGGGTAGTAATCATCTGAGACTGAAGGTTAAATATAGTGGCGAGAACGGTCCCGCTTGTGAATGTATATATGAAAAAAAAGATATTTCTGTAGCCGTACCCGACCCAGTATATAACGGGCTGATTGTGAGGATAGATGGTACTGGAGCTGATGTGTCTATGGATAACTGGGATACACCCCATGCCGGTACCTGGTATAAGATTGATGATGGTGAGTGGATTAAATATTATAATAGTGACACTCAATCATATAATAGACCAGCTATAACAGATTCCGATTCGCATACTCTATACATCCAAAACAAGACTGATGATGGCGAGCACGGAAGCTCCGTGCTGGAAGTGCCTATTCAGATCACCCAAAAGCAGTCTCCAGTATACATGACATTCACCGCCGGAGAGGAAGGTGCATCTATAACATATTCGTGGAATGGGTATGATAATAGCCTATGCCAGTATTCTTCCGATCATGAGAATTGGGAGACCTGGACAAAGTCATATAATTCGGAACCAAAAGTACTGGAAGCTAACGAAGTTCTATATGTCCGGAACTTTGATCGAATGCCAGCATTTAACACCATTGCCGGATCGGTGACCGTCGAAGGCAGCCTGGATGCTCTGATTTCCCCGTGCTGGAATATAGTGCCTATGTACACGAATATCCAAGAGAACTTTCGAGGCAACATGGACTGTTCCGCTATGACTCTGTTCAGCTATGATTTTGGAAAAAGAAATACCGGTAACGGAGGCACATATGATTATCTATTTAATAAAAATACGGGTACTAAAAGCTTTACTAACTTCGACAGTATCCAATCTAATGTGAAAGCATATGATCATATATTCAGCGGCTCGAGTTTGGAGAGTACCGATAATTTACAGCCAGGATATGCTTATTATTATGCATTTGCTGGTAGTAATCTAACCGAAATGCCGGTTCTGCCTACTCTCACCAAGATAACCTCGGACGGACAATATTACTACTGGCCATATGAATATATATTTAACAATTGTTCTATAGATGTGGTAGATGATCAAGGCAACTGGGATTTCGGAGAGAATAATTTCGACTTCTCACAAGGATCCGTTTTGGGATGCTCTAGTCCGAAGGCTTTAGCTGACTGGTTGGGTATATTCGATCCCGACTGGAGAATATCTGTGAACTGGGAAGACAGTATCAAAGGTAATTCAATTGATGTAGGCGAACCTGTCAATAGTTCCGATTATCGGGATGAGGCAATTATATATGTAGATCAGATTCCGGCGGAAGGTATTTCTTTCCGGCATAATGTTTCTGGAGCTGGATGGCTGCTGAGATATGATTCAAATGGAGAAGGTACAATGGTTTCCGATAATCCAGAATATCTTCTTGTGCCGGATGGTATTCATAGTCGTTATTACCTGAGAGTGGCTAAAATAGTCACTTTGAATAGTATTGATGTCAAAATGGAAGGTGGTGGAGAGATTCCCGAAGGTGTTTTCGAGATCACTCAAACAAAATTGTATAATGGATATGGAAGACCCGATACTATTATCAGCAATACACCATATGACATGGTTATAGATGCCGGTAGTCAAGAATTGTACATATATTATAGTCATGAATCTGGATATAATGTTTCCGCCCAACGCTCCTTAGATGGAGGAATCACATGGTCCAATATGTATAGTTATGATGATAACTATTTTAGTACGGGATTTTCGTTCGCCAATATTCCGGATAGCGTAGATATCAAGATCACAGTTGAACCTAAAGAAGAATAAAAATTAAATAGTATTATATGAATAAAGAACATAAACACATTCGTATCATCAGCAAGATGTCTCCGGAGCGAATCCTGAAACGCTTGCGCGAGCGGGCTCAGAACAGTCCCGTAAAGGATATTATGGGAAAACTCACCGGTAAGATCGAGAAAGAAACTGAATTATCAACCGAAAATTCGGGATTCTAATATCTGTGTGATAAATTTCAACGGAAGAAACATTCTGGATATTAAATTTGTGATAGCTTAATTATTATTAAAGTAAGTAAAATAAATCTGTAAAATGGAAAACTTAAATAACCTATATAAACATTCTATGACTCACCCGATCGTGGCGGATGCTTACATAGAAGAAAAAGAAGATCTCCCTGTACAAATTCTTATTAACGAGGTGTCCGATACCTCCGTGCAGGCTCATATGGATTTTACTCAAGGCACTCAAGGCACTCAAGGCACTCAAGGAATTGAAGGTACCCAAGGCACCCAAGGCACTCAAGGAATTGAAGGCACTCAAGGCACTCAAGGCACTCAAGGCACTCAAGGAATTGAAGGTACCCAAGGCACCCAAGGCACTCAAGGAATTGAAGGCACTCAAGGCACTCAAGGCACTCAAGGCACTCAAGGCACCCAAGGCACTCAAGGAATTGAAGGCACCCAAGGCACTCAAGGAATTGAAGGCGCCCAAGGCACCCAAGGTGCTACAGGAGATTCCAGTGATGATGGTCTTGTTAGCACAGTAGGTACTCAAGGAACCGAAGGTACTCAAGGTACTCAAGGAATAGGGGATGGAAATTAATCTTCCCTAATATAAAAGAAAAAAAAAGACCTTCAAGGTCTTTTTTTTTGCCTTAAATTATACATATTTCGATTATATATGATTGTAATCAAAAATACCAAAAGTTATGCCTAAGATTATTAAAAACACAATGAAACCTGAAACCCAAAAATGTCCGGTATGTGGAAGCGTTTGGGAATTAGAAAATAACGAATCGGAATTGAGCGAATGTCCCGTCTGCGGAGTATCAATTGAAATAAGACAACCAAAACTATCAGTTAAAGAAAGAACCATCAATGCGGTTATGGATCAATTGGATTTCAAAAAAATCCATACTATCATGGAGGTTCTAGACTGGACATGGTGGAATGAGGGAGTGCCATGGATAGAAACACTTAAAAAACAAGCATATGATTTGCTAGAATATGCCTGGGAACACAAATGCTCAACTGGCACCGGGGGATTCTGGGTGGAATATGAAGGTGAAACTGATGAAGACTATCCGATGTTAAAAATATCATTTCAGGTTTCTTGGTCCGGTCCATGTTGGGTGGATAAAAAAAGCAATGAAATGCAATATGCATAAAATATTATAAATTCAAAAGGTTGGAAAAATGTTATTTACGGTTGTATATTGTTAATATTCTAATATTCAATCAAACATCATTTAAATATCTTAAAAATTATGTCAACATTTATCATTATTGCTGGAGCTGTAGCTCTATTTCTGATTCTGATCTTCGCATCTTACGTGAAGACTCCTCCTCAAGTAGCCCTGATCATTTCGGGTATCTCAAAGACACCACGAGTCCTGATTGGCAAGGGAGGTATTCGTATTCCTTTCTTCGAGAGATTAGATAAAGTCTTTCTTGGGCAGACCTCGGTGGATATCAAGACCTCCGTACCGGTCCCTACTAAAGATTTTATTAATGTCCGAGTAGATGCCGTGGCTAAGGTCCGGGTAATGAATACTCCAGAAGGCATTCGATTGGCCGCTAAGAACTTTCTTAATATGACGGAAAGAGATATTGCTAACCAGATTCAGGATTCTCTAGAAGGCAACATGCGAGAGGTGATTGGTTCTATTGGGTTAAGAGAGTTGAATACCGATCGGGATGGTTTCTCCGATCAGATTGCTAAGAAGGCGGCTCCGGATATGGAGAAACTCGGCATTGAGATCTTGAGTTGCAATATCCAGAACATCACCGATGAAAAAGGTTTAATTTCCGACTTGGGTGCTGATAATACATTCGCTATCAAGAAAACAGCCGCTATCACCAAAGCTAACGCAGAGAAGGAGATTGCTATCGCTCAATCCAATGCCAAGAAGGAAGCTAACGATGCCGAGGTGGCCAACGAGACTATCATCGCAGAACGCCAGACTGAGCTTGCTGTCAAGAAAGCGGATCTCCAAGTCAAGGCGGATACTCAGAAAGCTGTGGCTGATGCAGCATATCAGATTCAACAACAGGAACAGCAAAAAACTGTCAACGAGAAGACGGTCGAAGCAGAGATGGCCAAACAGTTGCTCACCCAGCAGAAACAAAAAGAGGTTAATGCTGCAGCGGTGGAAGCCCAGACCGAAAAAGCTCGCAAAGAACAAGAACTGACTGCCGAACAGGTCAAGATCCAGCAAAACAAGCTGGAGGCTGTGATCCAAAAGCAAGCGGATGCCGACAAGTATAAACAGGAAATTGATGCTAAGGCCGAACTTGAACAGAGAAAACGCCGGGCAGAAGCCGAAGCTTATGAGGCGGAGCAAAATGCTAAAGCGGTAATGGCTATGGCCGAGGCCGCTCAATTCAAGATGGAGCAGGAAGCCCTTGGTAAGAAGAAATTGGCGGATGCCGAAGCCTATGGTATTATGGAAAAAGGTAAGGCGGAAGCGGAAGCCTTGCGTCTCAAAGCCGAAGCTTATAAGGAATATGGAGATGCAGCGAAGGCTCAGATGGTTATTGAGAAACTTCCGGAAATTGCGGCTGCTGTCGCTCAACCGATCTCAACCATCAAGGATGTTAGAATCTATGGTTCGGACGGTAGCGGTATTAATCAACTCTCCGGTAATGTTCCGGCGGTAATCAAACAAACTTTGGACACGGTCTCGGATGCTACCGGAGTAGATATGAAGGAAATCGTAAAGAACTCTACATTGGAGACTGCTGCTAAGAGATCTTTGATCAATGAATAATCCACTAAAGTTCTAAAACAATAAAGACCTTCTTCGGAAGGTCTTTTTTTTTGTCTTAACTATTTTCCGATATGTTTATATAATATCATAAAGAATATGTAAATATCAAAGCTATGCCGAAAGATAGAATATATGAAGAAGTCCGAAATGCAATTATGAACATTATTAATAACGGAGCAGATAAGAAAGAACTTTCGCGAGTATTGTCTTTATTTGCCGAATCTGTATCTAACTGGGCGGACTATGAAAAATAAAACATCAAAAATGAGATATATATTAATACCGGATGTACATGGCCGGAATTTTTGGAGATCAGCAATAGAAGCTCGCCGGAATGATGACATGGTGATCTTTTTAGGAGACTATGTAGATCCTTATCCGCGCGAAAATATCTCTAATAAAGCGGCTCTGCAGGAACTGGAAGATATTATAGAACTCAAAAAATCCGACCCGGACCATATTGTTCTTCTTCTAGGCAATCATGATCTAGGATATCTGGTAGGTGAGAATTTCTGCTCTTCCAGACACTGGTATGACGGCCATGCCCAGTTGTATGAGATATTTTCCGAAAATATTGCATTATTCGATATTTCCTATACCGCCGGAGATATTCTGATAAGCCATGCCGGAGTCTATCCTTATTGGATGAAACAATGCCATCTCAATTTAGATATGTTTATGAACTTTAATAATCGGATTCATAACGGAGATCCGGATATCATAAATAAGACATTCTCCGATTTATATTATATAGACATATGGCGTGGAGGTTGGTGTACGGTGGGTTCTCCAGTCTGGGCGGATATCCGATGTGCACTGAAAGAGCCTACTATTGGCTTGAAACAGATCGTAGGTCATACACAGCTGGAAAAGATTCCTATCAGGATCAATAATATAACTTGTATAGACTGTCGGAGAGCATTCTTGTTGGAAGACGGAGAATTGAAGGAGCTGGATGGATCGAAAGTAAGTATTGCTGAAAATTAGTTATTTTTAAAAAAAAACAAATATGAAATCTATTAAAGAATCTATCATAGGAAGTAGAAATACTAAAGATCCACTCAAACGAGTAACTATAAATCGCGGTGATTATTCAAATCACGTAGATTATATAAATGACTTAATAGAAAAAAATCGATATTACGGGCCCATGAGAGCTTCTCTTCTTCGCAACCTACCAGCATCGAAAAACCCACAAGTCCCTAAAGTATCAGCTCGGGTGCTAGCATCTGGCGTTAACCCATATAATGATCTTTCCCCGGAGGAACTGGATTGGTTAACTATCGGTACGGATTTAAGATGGGGTGCACTAACGAATTCAGATCTCGAAGAAGTATCTTCTCAAGAAGCTTATGATTTATCTTATGATACAAATGGCCGGGCAAAGAATAATCCGGGTTTGAGTGAATATATATTGATCTTGAAAAATGACGGCACCCTTGCCGGTAGAATACTAGGTGGCAAGTGGGTTATAGCTACTCCGATCTTCAAGCGCAATAGTGGAGATATGAAGCAAATGAAAAAATTTCTACAATCTAATCCGGAAAAATTTGAATTCTATCGCATTCCAGAATGGTACAAATGGGCGACGGATTGTTTGTTAGACACTATGCACGAACTATAAACTATTTCGATAATAACTTATAATTAAGATCCTTATATAAGGATCTTTTTTGAAATTTTAAAATTTTACATTAGTATACAAAACTCAGACTGATTTTTATTATAAAAATATACAAACACACACAAAAATGCGATCATTGATAGATTATATCACGGAGAATTCAGACAAATATGAAAAATATGCACTAGAAGGATTGAAAAAGTCAGATCTGAGATCGGGAGATATTTTATTAGTCGGCAACGTCTTATACCTATTCATATCTAGAAGTGATCTCGAAGACTTGAGTGTGATAAAAGCCTATACCGAATATTGGCACTATTATAGCAATAATCCAGAGTTATATCAGGAAAATCTTCTCGGTGGAAAATGGTCTATGTTGTGCGACAAATACGGCGGGTTTGTCCTGAACAGCAGCGAAAGGACGAATTCTGAGCGTTTGATGATATCTCAACTGAATGATTCTCTTGAAGACACGAGCGGCAACTGGAACGATGTGTCTTGTGTGTTCAGGGGAGTGATAAACATAAGAGACCTGATGCAGAAAAAACCGAGGTCAACTAGAGTCAATGCGCTGAAGATACTCAGGGATATTTGGAGAACGATCTAAGAAAAGAAGGGAGCCTTCGGATACGCAGAGTATCAGAAAATAAATCAAGATATTTCTTAAGGCTGGAGGCATACCTGTTTGGATTATATATGAACTATAATTGATTTTGGTAATAAATTATAATCGAGATCCTTATATAAGGATCTTTTTTTTATAATTTTACCTTAACATTTTCCGAAACCGATTATATATCTATAGAGATCGATACAAGATCTGTTAAAGAGAAATATAAAAGAGATATAAAGATATGAAGAACATCGAATTAGAAAATCTGAAGGCCGAGAAGAGCCAAGTATATCACAAGATCCACAACATGGAGAAGTCCGGCAAGGAAGTTCCGGCGGAGCTCCGGACTCGTCTGATGGATCTTAACAATCGGATCTCCGAGGTCAAGAAGGCTCCGGTGGAGTCTCCGGCGGAGACCAAGAAGGTTTCCGGATCGCCGGCAAAGGTTTCGAAAAAATCTAAAAAATCTTCCCAGCAATGGCCGGATCTCACCTATAAGCAAGCTGAGAAAGAACTGTCTACCTGGCTGGATGAGAACGACTATGAGGAAGGATATCAGTTCCGCCATTCTAATAACTTCTTCATGAATCGTCCTAAAATCTCTCAGGATCGCAAGACTAAGATGCTCCGCTTCGGCTTCCGCCTGAGCTTTCTCACCAAATCCAGAAAGGTTACCAAAGACATCGAATGGGAGGTGCCTTACGGACAGTGGTCTCGGATCGGCAATAGATTAGAAGCATTGGAGAAAGTCATCCTCAAGGAAACTTCCGATCCGGATCGTTCCGATCAAGTCTTCGGATACGATCGCTTCCAACGCAACCTCTTCTTCGAGAGAGGTTATGACAAGAATGGATGGAGAATCCGTAAGTAATAGAGAAGGATCCGGAAGGATCCTTTTTTAATATTCATCGGTTTCTTATATATAAACAAAAAAAACTATATGGACATATACGCAAAATACTTAGGGAAGGATCCCGAGATAATAAATCCGGTAAATCCGGCGGACAACCGCCGCCCATTCTTTATTCCAAAAGGCGGAGTAAATGAATTGAATTATTCCCAAAACCTATATAATTTTGATTCTATTTGCTGGGAAGCTAATATAATAACTCAGATATGGGAAAATAAATATGGGTGGTTTGATTTTTCTAAAAATCTTATAGATATCGGTGCTGGTTGTGGAGAATATCCTATATTTGCAGGATTTGCGCATTCATACGCATTTGAACCAAATAAAGAAAAACAATGTTTCTTATATGCTAACATGGCTTGTCACGATATGATATCTAAAATAGATGTCTTGCCTTATTGTGTAAGTGACACTCCTGGAGTAAGGGGGTTCACCGGATGGTCAGAAGATATGACCGGTGAAAATCTGTCTGAGCAACATGTTGCGGAATACCGGGCTTTGGATAGTTTTAATATAGAAAACGTGGGATTGATCAAAGCGGATATTGAGGGATTTGAATATTATGCATTAAGATCCGGAATGGGTACTATTATCCGAAGTAATTATCCCCCGTTGCTGATAGAGGTGTGGAGTGCTGGCGATATAGATATTTATTTCAAAGAAAAATCCGATATCTATAAAGAACGCCAGAAACTCTTATTAGACATGCTATCCGAAATGGGATATGTGAAAATAGACGATCCTGACTTAGGAGATTGGGAAACTAAATTTTTCATACATCATACTCAATCCGGAAGCTACAAATTATGATAGAATTATATTACAATCCAAAGGATCCCAGACATATCCTGGTAATGCATGACGGGACTATGAAGGAAGTCTCCGATCGAAAAGGCGTTCATCGGACATCCGAGATTCTTTTATTGGAAAAACATCTGAATAAAATACCCGACTATCAGTTCCTGCCGTCATTCACGGGCGTGCAACGTCCGGTAGTATTTCTAGAAAAGAAAAAGATCAAAGACAACTGGGTATACTATTGTGTGAGAGGATTGTGGCATGAAATCAAAACATGGTGCAAGGATTCCGGCATTATATGCAATGGAGTATATAATATCTCCGATTATGGCAAGCCCGATAAGAAACCGGACCTATCTTTCCAGCTCTCCGATTTTGATATGTCGGAAGAGTCTTTTGCTGAATATGTGAATAATTGGGGTCTGAATTTAGATCTGCGTCCATATCAATATAAAGCCATATGGTCTATACTTCACTACCGGCAGTCTATGTCTCAGCTAGCCACCAGAGCGGGCAAGACTCTAATAGCCTATGTCATATTCCGTTATATGTTGGAGCACGGAGCCAAGAAAATTCTGATGGTGGTCCCGAATATCAATTTGGTAAGGCAGGGAGTGAAAGATATGAAGGATTATCAGGAGTATTTCAAATCAGAAGAGGTCTGGGCACAAGGTGAGTATTGTCAATGTGCCAATCTGACTATCGGAACCTTCCAGTCCCTGATCAAAAGATGCGTGCCTGGCAAGAAGCATAAGCCGAACAAGCATTATGATCCACATTTCTTCGATGGATATGATGTAATATGTATAGATGAATGCCATAAAGCGGATTGTGATTCCATCAAGACCATTATGAAACAGGAATTTGTCCGCGACGCCAAGCTCATCTTCGGTTTCTCGGGTACTATTCCGGACGCTAATACTATCGAGAACTATGGTGTGCAAGCCATCTTAGGTCCGATGATACAGGATATTTCCACTATGGAATTAGTGGACGCTGGATATCTAGCTAAGCCTATTGTGAGGCAAATCAGAATGCACTATGAAGATTCTCCAGAATTGCTGGATAAATATATTAAGTACGGAGAATATCTCTGCGGGAAGGATACCGGAGAGAAACTAGAAAGTTCCGATATTGGAATTAATAAAGTCAAATCCCTTCCTATTGTGCTCCGCGAATCTAAAGATCTTTATGAAAAAGAGGAATATAAACAGATCTTGATCGATATGTGTAAAGCTAAAGGAGCTGCTCTCTTGAATTTAGAACAACTCCTAGCTATGAACTCCCGAGGAAAAATAGATACTATCCTACGGATATTGTCGGACTGGCCGGACAAGAACGGCATTGTGTTCGCCCATAATGAAGAATATGTAGATTACTTATATACATTTTTATCGGAGAACCTAGACCGCCCGGTATATAAGATAAAAGGATCTACCGCTAACAAGAAACGGGAAGCTATTAAGAAGGCCATGAATGAAACGGATAAAAATGCCGTGTTGGTAGCTAGCTATGGGTGTGTGGCTACCGGTTTAACCTTCTCTAATATAGACTGGTGTATCTTTGCCCAATCCTTCAAGTCTCCGATTCTAGTCATGCAGTCCATTGGAAGAGGATTGTTGAAGACCGAAGAGAAAGACCGGTTTATTGTTTATGATCTTATAGATGTATTTCCCACCGGAAGATTAGAGAAACACGGCAAGGAAAAAACCAAGCATTATGCCAAGGTCGGATATGAGCATTCTACCCGATCCGAGAACCTGAAATATAATCCTATATTTTAACGCACAAAACCGCACCAAATTCAAGCGATCATATCTTAGGTGACTAGTTATATCACTCAAGGTGTGATCGCTTGTTATATCGCAAATATGAGAGTTTTTGAAAAATATTATATGATCCCGGAAAGGTTTTGATTATTTAATCAAATATGTTAATATGAAGACAATAGTAGAATCTATAATAGGGAAGAAGGAAAATAACTCGCCGTTATATGTGGTGCATCCCGGAGAATCGGATTTAGATTTTTATTGGGATCTTGAAAAAACACATAAATTCCAATACCCTCGCATTACTCATCGGTTTGGGATGTTCACAACATGGCATTATTTTGTTTTGAAACCGGGCGAATTTAAAAAATTTCCCCCAAGAGATGAAGCAACCTTGATATATATTATAGATGATAATATTGATTATAAAAAGATAAAAATAGATTTAGAAAAAGGAGGTATCCCTCCATATATGAAACAGGTAGATATAAAAAGCGTATTATGAGACACATAAATGAATCTATAATAGGAAGAAAAGGCATGCAAAAAGAAAATGAAGCCGTATGGGACATGCTTTCTCCGCTTTTCGACTCGCATGTAGAAACCACACATGATATCAATCATCTGGTCTATATATTTAGAGCCCCGATTAAAATATATATTAAAAAAACATATACTAATATATTCAACATCATACAGAATACGGTAAAATTATTTCGTCATTCGGCATATCTGTTCCCCACGGCGGCTTGTGCCGAAAAAGACTACCTATATGTATTGGATGAGGTGAATGTGAATCTTAATGTAATCCGAGATGGCCGGATCGCTGGTTCCTGGACGGAATCTATCCAAAGATTAGAAGATCAAAATGAAGTGATTCCTAAGCTGAAGAAAATAAGCAGGAAACTCATCGATTTTGATCTTTTCAAAATGAAGGAAATCGTATTCCGGTATTATTTCGATAACAAAAAGCAACCAATGCCATTAGAAATGATCAATATAGATATTAATATATAGCGAAATATGAAACACATCAGTGAATCTATAATAGGAAGAAGGGGTGCATCAATACAGAGGACATTAATAATCATACCGGTAAATGAAGATTTACATTTTATGTATGATTCGATTAATTTAAGTAGTGGTATAATTCAAACAAAATCTAAGAATGGTTGGGATATTTTTGTTTTATCTATCCAGGATGCCACCTATGATTTAATCGTAAATATTAGAAGTAAATATACAAAAATATGTATTGCGGAGCTTCCCGTAAAAAATGTTATAAATTTGTGTGATAAAATGCATGTGGGCATATTATTCAAGAGCAATACTCTTAATAGCATCCCTCCAGAATTCAAAGAAATCACGAAAGAGGATTGTATAAAAATTATTAAAACATATAAATAAAAACATGAAACACATCAGCGAATCTATAATAGGGAGGAAAGGAGCGGGGCAGTTTCGGTCTATAATAATTGTTCCATTGGAATCAGATTATATAACTTTCAGAAACAATATGTCTTATATGTTTCCATTTAAATTTGGAGATGATGATATATGGACCGGATTTGCTACAGTATTGGGAAATGCAAAAGATGTTTTTATGCATATTATGTGGCCGCAAACTAAGATATTTGTATCTAATATGCCTATGGATGATTTTATCAAAGAATTTACTCATACAAACAAACATTCTCGATCTATAGTGGCAGTTAATGCTCCGAAAAATCATTTTATAAATCCGCCGGAAGGAGCCAGACAGATAACCTTGGACGAACTTAGAAATATTGTAAAAAAATATAAATAGGAAATGAAAAACTTCAAAAAATATATAACCGATAAGAAAGAAATTTCCGCCGGATTCTTATTTGAGACTCCGGAGGGATTTTTATTAGTCCACCCTACCGCTAGATCTAAAGGCAAGGGCAACTGGGATATCCCTAAAGGACACATTGAGACCGGAGAATATCCACTAGAGGCTGCTATCCGAGAACTGAAAGAAGAAACCGGATTAGATTATAACCCGGACTGGGAGACCGATTTTCTGGGGCAGTTTAATTATACCATCACTAAAGACCTTATATTATATCATGTTCATTGTCCGGTAGTACCGGATATTAAGAAATGCAAGTGTACTTCATATTTTGATCTCAACGGCAAAGAGACATCGGAGAATGATGATTTTATGATCACTAAAGAGTTAGATTATACTTTTCGGTCTATGCAGAAAGTATTGAAAAAATTGGGATTGTTATGAAAACTATAAAAGAATCTATAATAGGGAGGAAAGGAACTTTAACTCTCGGTGGCCTGAAATCAGGCCAGATTGTTATGATAAACTATGAATATTATATGTATATGGATTATAATGACGCTAATAGTATACCGGAAGTAAGCAAATATATGTCGGAAAGTAGTAGAGTACATGGTTATGATTTCACTCTTGGCGGATTTTTTTATCAAACTGAGTCCCATAATGTTGAGGCTATGAGTGCCGGGAGATATACGCATAGTTTGAAGTTTAGGGGTTCGGGTGAAGAATGGGATGTACAACATGTGTCGGAGCAAGTATTCGAAATAGGATTCTATAAACAATATCAACTGGCAGAAATGTCTCGAAAAACAAGATTCAGAGAGATAAAATGAAAACTATAAAAGAATCTATAATAGGGAGAAAAGGATCTGAAAATGATCAATTGTGGTTATTGGCCCCAGTGGGAGATGATTACGATCTAGCTGAAGAGCTGTTGCCGGATAGCTGTAAAATTACTCTTGCATTCAAGACGGTCTATTGTATAGGCCGAGCAATGCTAAAAAAATATTTTAATAAACTTCGGTACGGATTTAAATCGGATTATAGTGAATTATATGAATTAAATTCTAAAAATCTAACTTCTTTTAAAGAGGTGAAAAAATTAATGGAGTATCTGGGCAGCACAAACAATCTTTTATTATCGAAAGATTTTAAATTGATTGCAAATATTCAAAAATATATTAAAACAATATGAAAACTATAAAAGAATCTATAATAGGGAGGAAGGGGGCATATTCTTCGGAGTTATATATATTTCATCCGTGTGCCGAAGATTATGATTTAGCTTTAGATATTTTGCCTAATGAATGTAAGGTTAAAACAAAGGATGAGATGTTCTTTTATTGTATAGATAAAATTCAATTAGAACGATATCTCAAAAAATTAGGACAACATAAACTTCTCGAGCCTAATATACACAGAAAATTAAACAGGTCCAGTACTCTATATAAGGTAATAGATTCCTTAAATCTAGATCAAATAAAGGATTTATTAAAAACTCGTCCGTTTGCTGAATTAAATAAATTAGTGATCCGTATTGCTTAAAACAAATATTGAAATATGCAAAACAAAATACTAACTATAGTTTTTCTGATCTTATATATAGCGGTGGCATTCGTCAGCACGTATCATGCTATATTCTTTTTCGGCCTTTCCAACCCTATGTGGCTGGCGGTGATCCTGGCTATCGCCTTCGAGGTGGGTCAGGCTGTAGTCTTATTTACTATCCTGACTTCTAATATCCGGCAGGTTATGTCTTGGGTGCTGATGGGAATCTTAACGATCGTACAGTGTCTGGGTAACATTTTTAGTTCGTATAAATGGATGCTTCTACATAATGCTGACCAAATACAATATTTTACCAAATCCGTATTGTTTTTCGTGCAATCTCCGAATCCGGAATATAACTATGTGATGATCTCCTATATCACTGGAGCGATTCTTCCGGTAGTAGCATTATGCTTAACCGGAATAGTGGCTAAAATGATCAAAGGATCTCCGGCGGAGACTCCAACTGAACCTATTATAGAATCTCCGGCAGAATCCGAAGAAGACATATTTATACCGAGCAATTAAATATATTGTGGATTATGAAACATATAAATGAATCTATAATAGGTAGGAAAGGCTCAAATACAACAAAATTGTGGCTACTATATCCGGTAGGTAAAGATTATCTAACAGCATTGGAAATGTTGCCGGAGGATTGTAAAATTTATTGTAATTCTACTGTTTTGTTTTGTGTGAATCGCCAACAATTGAAAGAATTTTTTAGTAGGCTTTCAAACAAATACAATATGTATACGTATACCAACCCGGAAAGTGCGTTGTTCGAGATAGATTCTCGTTATTTAAGAAATTTTAAAGATGTGAAGAATTTGATGGATCGATTTTCTTCTACGGAAGAAATCGATTTAATATATTGGACTAAAGAATTAAATCATATAACCGCAGATATCCCGAAATATATTAAAAGTTTATGAAACACATAAATGAATCTATAATAGGGAGGAGAGGATTTGATCCTCGAAAATATGAACTCACCGATAAAACAAAAAACATAGGAGATGGTACAACATTATATTGCATCAGAGCACTTAAAGACATCCCATCAGTAGAAGTCAAAAAAGGAGACTTAGGTGGCTGGATTGAGTCGTATGACAATCTAGACCAGAAAGGAGACTGCTGGGTTGCAGATG
>Ga0310697_10001797_pt1 | contig 24012 bp, 16 predicted proteins | sample 172DNAGHGlowgp2_FD_203883 | JGI IMG/M metagenome (GOLD analysis project Ga0310697, IMG submission 203883) | Sheep rumen microbial communities from Palmerston North, Manawatu-Wanganui, New Zealand - 1728 DNA GHGlow gp2 (v2) (version 2) | ecosystem: Host-associated > Mammals > Digestive system >...
ATCGTAATCCTAAATGTGGGGGGGGGCATCGAGCCCCGCCCCGACTTTGCCAAACAGTCAGGGATGGCTCTGCATTATCCATTGTCATCCCCTCTGTCAAGCGATTCAGTACGGCACCAGATAATTTGACAAGCTAATCAGTTTAACCAGCAAAAATCTGTCAAGCGATTTCAGGAAAACACAGCCCGCTCTTTGCCAGCCCTTCCTCCGCTGTTGGGCCAATCCTTGTCCGCCATATCTTCCACAGTTGTTCGACAGTTGTTCGACACCGTCTGCAACAACTGTAGAACAAATGGTATAGAAATGCAGACCAAAAAGCGGCCCGGCAGCGAATGCAGGGCGGCCAAAAAAACGGGCTGCAACAACCAAGGTGCTGCAGCCCGAGGGTAATGGAGTAAAGGGTGTTACTGTATCTCTGTAGTTTGAGGCTCTTTGGGGTTGGGACCCCATTTGTTTTCGCCCGGTTGCGAGTCGGTGAACGTCCAAACCAAAAACAAAATCGAGATGGCGACGGCTATGAACGAGAGCGTCATTGCAACGGCGGTGTTGGTGCCGGTGTACAAGTTGGCTAACGAAATCAGGAGCGACGCGCCAATCTGCAGGAACAGCCAATAGCCCGATTTGCCAATGTCGTGCAGCCGCCGCACCGTGACGGAGAGGGAGGGAATGAGCACGGCCAGGTAGTAGACCATGTAGATGTAGAGGAATGGATTGGTTAAGATTATGCGAACAATCTCCCATTCGTCGGGCGTGGTATCGCCGGAGGCAGCGTTGAACGCCATTTTGACTATGGGTACCAGCCCACCAGTTATCAGTACCGTCGAGATGACGGCGTTGATGAGGGTGAACCACCAGTATTCTTTGCGGCGGGCGCGGCCGGTGAAGTCTGCGTATTGCTTAAAGCATTTGATGAACCATTTCATACTGCGGAGTGTTAGGCTTTTAACAGGAAGTTGAGGTCGTCGGCCAGGCCGTATTCGGTGGTGTTCTCCATGGTGGTTTTGAAGACTTTCATTTTGTTGGGCTTTCCGATGAGGGACAGTTTGCCGTCTTCGAGCAGCAGGGCTGTGGCTTCGCGTATGGCTGCCACGGTTGCCTTGGGGTTGACCATGATGTATTCCTTGAGCCGGTCGTCGCGTGTTTCGCCGCCGTGTTTGGGGTCGAAGAAGTCGGTGTAGTGGGGGTTGATTTGGAAGGGGACGAGGCCCATGCAGTCGAACGAGTCGGGCATGACTATGGGCATGTCGTTGGTGGTGCAGAGGGTGGGCCCGGCCACGTTGCTGCCGGCGCTCCAGCCCATGTAGGGCATGCCGTCGAAGGCGCGCTGGCGTATGGCTTGCATGAGGCCGGTGCGCTGCAGTTGGCGCACTAAGTGGAAGGTGTTGCCGCCGCCCACGGCCACGCAGTCGGTGTCGTACACGGCGTTGACGGGCAGCGCCTTGTGGTGCACACTGGTCAGTTTCACGCCGAATTCGGCGTAGACTTTGGCCACTTTGGCCTCGTAGGCGTCGTAGCTTTTGTTGAGTCCTCCCGGGGCAAGGCTTACGCCGGCATAGGGCACAAAGAGTACTTTCTTGACGTTGTGCCGACGGCAGAAGTCGGCAATCATGTCCTTGCACCAGCCGAGGTATGCCTCGCCGCGCATGGTGCTGTTGCTGATGAGTAAGAGGTTTCTTTTATCCATAGTGTTATATTTATTTCCAGGCTTGCCGGTAGTGTTTTTTTTGTGTGTGATACAGGCAGGTCCGGAGGGTTTATGCGTCGATGGTGGCGTAGGTGGCGTTGCGTTCGATGAATTCGCGACGGGGTGGCACGTCGTCGCCCATGAGCATGGAGAAGACGCGGTCGGCGCTGGCTGCGTTTTCGATGGTTACTTGTCGCAGCTGGCGGTTTTCGGGGTCCATGGTGGTTTCCCACAGTTGCTCGGGGTTCATTTCGCCCAGACCTTTGTAGCGTTGCACGTGTACGCCTTTGTCGCCCACGGCTACCATGGCCTGTTCGCGTTCTTCCTCGGTCCAGCAGTAGAAGCTTTTGTTGCCTTTTTTGACAAGGTAGAGGGGCGGTGTGGCAAGGTAGACGTAGCCGTTTTCGATGAGTTCGGGCATGTAGCGGAAGAAGAAGGTGAGCATGAGTGTGTCGATGTGAGCGCCGTCGACATCGGCATCGGTCATGATGATGACTTTGTGGTAGCGCAGTTTGGAGAGGTTGAGGGCCTGGCTGTCCTCGGGGGTGCCCACGGTGACGCCGAGGGCGGTGTAGATGTTGCGGATTTCCTCGCTCTCGAAGGCGCGGTGGCGCATTGCTTTCTCCACGTTGAGGATTTTGCCTCGCAGGGGGAGGATGGCTTGGTAGCGGCGGTCGCGGCCTTGCTTGGCGCTTCCGCCTGCGGAGTCGCCCTCGACGAAGTATATCTCGCACATGGCCGGGTCGCCGTCCTGGCAGTCGGCCAGTTTGCCGGGCAGTCCGGCACTGCTGAAGACGTTGCCGCGCTGCACCATTTCGCGTGCCTTGCGGGCGGCTTGGCGGGCGCGTGCGGCGAGGATGACTTTCTCCACTATGGTGCGGGCCTCGTTGGGGTGTTCCTCAAGGTAGTTTTCGAGCATTTCGCTCACGGCGCTGTCTACGGCTCCGCGCACTTCGTTGTTGCCGAGTTTTGTTTTGGTCTGCCCTTCGAATTGGGGTTCGGCTACTTTGACGCTTATGATGGCGGTGAGTCCTTCGCGGAAGTCGTCGCCTGCTATGTCGACTTTGGCTTTGGCCAGCATGCCGCTTTTGTCGGCGTAGGTTTTGAGGGTGCGCGTCAGGCCACTGCGGAAACCGGCCAGGTGGGTGCCGCCTTCGTGGGTGTTGATGTTGTTTACGTAGCTGTGTATGTTTTCGTTGTAGGTGTTGTTGTATTGCATGGCAATCTCGATGGGGATGCCGTTGCGCTCGCCTTCGATGTAGATGGCTTCGGGCATGAGTTGCTCGCGGTTTTCGTCGAGGTAGGCGATGAAGTCGCGCAGGCCTTTCTCGCTGTAGAAGTGGTCGCTCTGCAGTTTGCCGTCGTCGCCTGGGCGTTTGTCCTCGATGGTGATGTCGATGCCTTTGTTGAGGTAGGCCAGTTCGCGCATGCGTTCGAGGAGTGTGTTGTAGTCGTAGGTGGTGGTGGTGAAGATGGAGGGGTCGGGGTGGAAGGTGATGCGGGTGCCGGTTTTGTCGGTGTCGCCCACGGTCTTTACTTCGTAGAGGGGTTTGCCTTTGCTGTATTCCTGTTGGTATATTTTGCCGTTGCGGAAGACGTTGACGACCATGTGGTCGCTGAGGGCGTTTACGCAGCTGACACCCACGCCGTGGAGTCCGCCTGACACTTTGTAACTGCCTTTGTCGAATTTGCCGCCTGCATGGAGCACGGTCATGACCACTTCGAGGGCGGAGCGGTGCTCTTTTTCGTGCATGTCGACAGGTATGCCGCGGCCGTTGTCCTCGACGGTGACGCTGTTGTCTTCGTTGATGCTTACGTATATTTTGGAGCAGTAGCCGGCGAGGGCTTCGTCGATGGAGTTGTCTACTACTTCGTAGACGAGGTGGTGCAGACCACGGAAGTTTACGTCGCCGATGTACATGGCTGGACGCACACGGACGGCTTCCAGGCCCTCCAGCACGGTGATGTTACTCGCGCTGTATTCGTTCTTCTGTTGTGTTGTTTCGCTCATTGTTGTGTTGCTGAATGGTAGTCTTTAAGAATTTGCAAAGATACGACTTTTTCCTGACATATTGTGTGCCTTTTTGCGAAAAATGCCGTGCTTTTTTCCACCGTCAGTGTCAGTAACTTGGAGAGGGGGTGGAAGGGATTGAGGGATAGTGGGTTATCGGAGTATTCGGGGTGTTCAGAATATTCCGAATAATCTGATTATTCCGATTACTCTGATTTCTGTTTTTTATCGGGTTAGTGTATCGGCGGGGCTGGAGGCTTGCAGCACTCCTTTCTTGGCTTCGCTCCAGGGGGTGGCCAAGCATTGCACGGTGGCGGCAGGAAGGTGGAAACGGCCTGTGCGGTCGACTGTGACGGTGTATTCCACCGTGTGGGTGCCGGCGGGAAGGCGTTCGATGTAGATGTCGAGGCAGTTGGACGGTCCGGCGAACTGTGTGGCTACGGAGCCTATTTGGGCATTCACAGCCTTATGGGATATGTTTAGGGTCCGCTCTTCCGAAGCAGACAAAATGCGTATATCGCTGTGCGACGAGAAGCAGGCGGCATGGGGCGAGCGCAGGTAGATGTGGCTCATGGGGCGGTCGAGGGTGATGGTCAGCCGTATGGTGTACTGCCCATGGGGCGTGCTTTCGTCTTTTTGGGTGGGTAGTATTTGCCGCGAGAGGGTGATGTTCGCCTTACGGCGGGCAGTGGCATAGTCGGGGAGTCCGAGGAAACCGTGTGCGGCCAACCGAGCCTTGCCGGTGTTGTACCATATCATCGTGGGGGCAAGGTAACGGATGCGCTGTCGCACTTGGTCGGCAAGGAGGGTGTCGTGCAGCACTTCTTCAAACACGTCGATGTAATTCAGCAGGCAGTCGGGACTGTTATCGACGGCTATCCATTGTCTCCCGAGTTCGGGGTGCAGGGTGTCATAAACCGATGCTTGCACAATGTCCTGTGCCAGTTGGAGAGCCAATGCGGTGTCGCCATGCCGATAGATGGTCAGGATGTCCCATTGGTCGGGGTTATTTCTTTTTAGCACTGCATAGAGGCTGTCGCGCATGGGGTAGTAGGCGGTGTCGAGAGGGTACTGAGAAAAGTAGTGGTGCGTTGTGAGCCAGGAGTTGCTATACGTATTCGATTTTGGGAATGTTGAACAATATTTGTACATCAGGCTGTCTGCCCGTTGCAGTGTACGTTGTATGTTGAAGGTGGCAGGTATTTCCACATGCGGGCATTCCTGTTGCAGTTGCCTGATGATTCTCAGGATGTGGAGAAGCAAGGACGAATTGCCGTAGATATGTGTCTGCCCCACCAATGAGGGCCATCCACCGCTGGGCAGCTGTGCTTGGTCTATCATCTGCAGCAGAGTGTCCACGGCTGAGTTGTTGTGAAATGCTGCGGCAATATAGAGTGAGTCGAAGAGGTCGTCAACATTGTTGGGTCTGAATTTCCACCAGCGGAAGAACTGCTCCGAGCGGGTCTGCAGGGTGCGGTAGTCGGCCATTGTGTGGGAATAGCCATTGTCTTTCAGCTTAGGCTTCGGCAACAGGGGGATAGAACCTGCCTGGGCATCGAGAACAATGTCCTTGCGCAGAGGGTTGGAGGTTGTGAAGGCGTATTCCACCTGCCGTGGTGCAAAGGGTAGCAATATGCGAGGTGCAATGAGTGGGAATTGCACCATGGGCGTGGCAGGGGACGACAAGGCTTCGGTATATCGACCTTGCAGTTCCTTGCTGCCATAGTGGCGGACGGCTATACGCTCGGCGGCACTGCTGTCCATGCGGTCTATACGCACGGAGAACGCGGTGCTGTCGCCCGTGTAGAGGAATGGCGGCACATTGGGCTGCAGCATGATGTCGCGGTAGGTGAGGTAGCTATTGTATAATGTTTGGACAGTGCCTTGCTTGTCCATGGCCACGCCGTCGAGCTGCCAGCGGGCAAGCCGTTGGGGTGCATTGAAGCGGAGGTCTATGATGCCGTTACGGTCGCTGTGCAGGTTGCCGAACCAAGGGCCGTAGGGCGACAGGTCGGTGCGGGGCGTGACGCTGGGCAGTGCCATGTCGTCAAGTTTGCTCCAAGGATTGTCACCAGATTCTACAGATTCCGCCACACAATACAAAACAGCATAGCCTGAAGTGCCGACAGAGAGAAGGGTGTTCAGCCGTAGCTGGTCTTGAAATAAGAGTTCCCTTCTTTTGCCGAACGGTTGCAGACCAAAGAATGGTTTCTGCACAGCTTTTTGTTCCGTATGAGGGCGCATCATTCGGTGGTTGTAGATGTATTGGTGTCCGAAGTAGCAATAAGAATTGTAAAATTCGTAAAACTCAAAGAATTGGTTTGACATGCTAAAGAGGGGTTGGCCATAAATGTCTGGCAGCTGGGTGATGGCATTGTCGTATGAGGTGAGGGCAAGAGCGGCCTGCACGGGATTGCCGAGGCTGTCGGTGATGCGCAGACGCCAGTGGGTGGGAGTGCCGGCGAAGAGTCGTTGCAGGTGGAGGTCGGGGCTTGCCGGTGTGAGGTTGAACCCTTCGGGTTCTATCCATTGCAGTCGCAGACTGGGAAGCGGTTTCTTCGCCCACACCTCGTAGCTACCGGAGAAGCGTTCACCCTTATAGTAGGCGAGGACGGAGATGCCAATGGTGCCAGCCAACTCTTCTGTAATGGGGAAGGCAATATGGGCGAAGCCTTTGTCGAGATTCAGCCGACGGAGTAGCTGAAGACTGTCGCCATGCGAGATAATCAGCAGTGCCGACACCTGTTTGGTGCTGCCCACGCGCACCCGCAGGGTGTCGCCCACAAGATATTCACTCTTTTCTGTAGAGGCATAGAGCACAGTGCTGTCTAACGGTGCGGCAGCGTCGGCTCCAAGGTGTGATACATGCAGGGTGTCGGGATGCAGCCATGGGTTGGGAGAGGAGAGTACGAAGCGCAGGTGACCGTCGGGCAGCTCAATGGCGGGGATGAGCTCTGAAAGGGGTGTGCTTTTGTCGGGAAGCTGCACTTCGCCCTGCCACACGAGGGTGGCATCCGGCTCGTCGGTCTCAATGGCGAGTCTGGCGGGTACGGCCAGCGGGATAGGTGGCGCTTCATCAAGGTTGTTGCAAATGGCTTGTATATCCTCCAACCCGTCGATATAGGTCCTATTATAACTGGTATAACTGGTCATGTCTTTTGAGCGATATGCACTGAGATTCAGCGAACCGGTATAGTCGCCCACGGCGATGACTATGCTCTCTGTGACCTCCTCACCTGTGGGGTCTGTGGCGGTGACCTCCAGGCGGTATTGGGCAAACTCTCCGTTGCGGTAAGGAAGGTCTTCATATTTGAACGGGGTAAAGGCATAGTTGAAACTTCCGTCGGGCTGGATAGGCAGTTCTCCATAGTCAAAGACAAAGACATCCCCCGAGTGTTCATTGCCCACACCCTTGGTCCACGGGGCGTACTCGAAGTCTTGGAATAAGGTGTAGGAAACCGAGGCAGGCACGACGGCGGATCCGTTGCGCGATGAGAGCCTCCCTGCTATATCCACTGGTATGCCGTAGCAGTGCGTGTCGGCAAGGCTGCGCAGCGACAGGGTGAGTGTAGGCAGCGTGTAGTTGTCAACGGCGAAACGTGCTATTCCCTCTATGTTGTCATTTTTCCATACGCCAAGTACTAGTTCGTCGTATTCGCTTTCTTTGTCAAGCACTTGCGAGAGGATTATCTCTCCTTCGGCCCAGCCCATGTCGTCGGTGGTTAGTTTTATAGATGTGAGATAATCATCGCTCATCGATTCTTTCAGTTGCAAACTGATGTCGCAGTGTGGCAGCGTGCCGGCAAGTACCCTTCTCCCTTTGATGTGCTGCCACCGATGTGCCATGACGGTGAAACGCACCGTGTCCTCGTAGCGATAGATGGGTGCGCTGAGGAGAAATGAGAGCAGTGTGTCGGCATCTTTATTTCGCGAAGGATAGTACTGGTATTCGCCAAAGGCGTTTCCCCCATGCACATGGGTGTATGTGTGCCCTTGGTGTGTGACGGATATGACTGGGGAGAGAATGCCGCTAACAGGGAGCTGTGGGCGGAAAGTATACCTGCCCATGCTGTCGGTGTGCGTCATAAAGGTGATGCTGTCGTAGTTCCAATCCCCCTTGTGGCTAACCTTTCCGCGGAGGGTGACAGGTATGTCGGTCAGCGGCAGCCCGGAATAGGAGTCTAACACAAAGCCCTGCGCCCCGGAAACACTCTCGATGACTGCTGACTGGCATGCAAACGAGAGGCGGTTGACAGGAGGCAGGCAGCTGTCGGGAATGTCCAGGCTGGTAGGGAAAGGCGTGTCGGACACCAACAGCGAGTATTTCCCCACTGGCAGCGCGGGCAGGCTGTAGCGATGCTTCTTGGGCATCAGCTGCATGGCGAGGGAATGCAGTGTGGGCTGCGACAAGGCGTAGCGGAGCTGCTGATTATTGGCCATCGTATCGACAATGCTTTCTATTGAGGGCAGGATGCGGAGGTAGAGCATGGCGGTGGTGTCGCCCTCATAGGTGAAGAAACAGCCGTCGCCAGGAGCCACGATATAACTAATCTCCACTTTTCCCGCGGGAGAAAAGCGCGGGCTGTCGAAGATGTAATGCCATGTGGGGGAGAAATGCGTCAGAAAGAGGTCCAGCTCGCGGCACAGCAGCTGCCACGAGACCGACGTGGTGTCGGGCATGCCGTTTGGGGCATTGCCGATAAGAAACCGCGACACCTCTTGCAGTAACCCCAGTTTCCACAGCGTGCTGCTGCCCTGCGGCAGGTGCCTGTCGGCCAAGGCAAGGGGGTTGCACAATGCACGGAACAGCGAGTCGCTGTAGCCTAAGCCGTTTGCTTTGGTGAAAAGAAGGCTGTCGTTCACCACGTTGCGCACCGCTGCATAGACTACCGCCTCATAGAGTGTCAGCGGGGAGTAGTCGTTCAGTGTGTCGTGCGAAGCGATATAGTTGTAGTCTGCCACCCGTCTGCTGCGCAACAGCGGGCTGTCGGCTATGGCTGCCACGGTGTGGCTTGCAATGCTGTCGGCCAGTCGTGTCCGGCTCCAATTCCCAAAGACTGTATCAGTGGCATCATCCACCGCCTGCAATTCCTCTTTTAATTCGAGTGCCAAATCACTGCTGCCGTTGAATCTGTCATACATGTTGGCATATATGTTGGCCAGCATGGTGTGGCACAAAGCCCTCTCCAAAGGGGAAAGGTGGGGCAGTGTGCGCCGCAAAAGGGACTCTTCGCTCAGCCCGATATTCAGTTTCTTCCCGGCATTGCACATGCTGCAGGCTGCCCGCAGTAGGTTGTAGGAGTCTCCTTGCTCCAAGGCGAAGGCATAGTTTTGCCGTGCCAGCTTATATGCATCGGCGTAAGCCCGGCCCTGCACAAGGGAGTCGATCGTGTTCCACGGAGTCTGTGCCGATGCTGACAGGCAGAGCAACAGGCTTAGTAAGATAAAAGTTCGCTTAATCATACAGCAGTCCTTTATTCAAATGATTTTGCAAAGATACAAATAAAAAGTCAAACAGACAAAATAACTAATTCTGTCATGATTAGAGCCATTTATGTGGAGAAAAGTGACATGCCACGGCATTTTTTATTGAACAAGAACTTCACGCAGGTGCAAATCTCAAATCTTTCTGACGGTGTAATTGTAGTTTTAACATTTGTGTCTGTTTTTTTTCGTATATTTGCAAAGAGAAATGATAAAACGCAGCGTGTTCATATTGCTGGCCGTCATGCTTTTGTGCCCTGTCAGGGCACAAGAGTTCCGTTGTGCTGTGTCGGTCAATTACCAGAAGTTGATGTCCACTACCCAGTCGTACGAGTCTTCGGACAAGAAGGTTTTTGAGAGTATGAAGCAGGCGTTGGAGGATTATATCAATTCGCGCCGGTGGACCAATCTGGAGTTTGAGCAGCATGAGAAGATAGACTGCTCCTTTAGCATTATACTCAACGAGCGTACTTCGCCCACCGATTTTAAGGGTCAGATTACTATGCAGATGCGCCGTCCGGTTTATAATTCTACTTATACTACCGGACTGTTTAATTATATAGAGTCAGCCGATTTTGCCTTTGTTTACAACGAGAGTCAGCCACTCGACTACGACCCGAATACTTTTTATGGCAATCTCTCCTCGGCAGTGGCGTATTACCTGTATGTGATGCTTGGCATTTATTTTGACAGTTTCGGCATGAACGGAGGGGAGCCTTTCTACGAGATGGCGCGCACCATATGCCAAACCGCCGACGCGACGCAGCAGTATAAGGGTTGGAACAGCCGCGAAAGCCAGAAGGCACGCTATTGGTTTATGGAGAACCACACCAATTCGGCATATGCCGGTTTGCACACGGTGTATTACCTTTACCACCGAATGGGGCTTGACATGATGACCAAGGACCAGCCCCAGGCCCGCCAGAATATTATCGCCGCATTGCAGACGCTGCAGCAGGTGCACAAGGTGCGTCCCAATTTGCTTTCGATAAGTCAGTTTGTGGATGTGAAGATTTCGGAGCTTGTGAGTATCTTTACCCCTGCACCCGCCGAGGAGCAGAAGACGGTGTATAACATCATTAAGGAGGTGAGCCCTATCAATACGGCAAAGCTGAAGGATTTTGCAACGAAGTGAGACATGGAGAACAGTTACATTTAAAATAACAACTTAATACTATAAAAATATGACACAAATACCTATACAGAAAGAGGTAATCGACAGGATTGCCAGCCAGAACAAGATTGCCAATCCGGGCAAGGCAAGCATACGCGAAATGCGCAAGATGATACAGGATGTGGAGAAGGAGACAGGCATACGCTTTGTGAAGATGGAGATGGGTATTCCAGGTTTGCCAGCACCGCAGGTGGGTGTCAATGCCCAGATTGAGGCCTTGAAGAACGGCGTGGCTTCTATCTATCCGGAGATTTATGGTACCGCAGACTTTAAGAAAGAGGCAGCCCGCTTTGTGAAGAATTTCCTTGACATTGATGTGACACCCGACTGCTGTGTGCCTACCGTTGGCTCGATGCAGGCTGGTTTTGCCAGTTTTCTGACCCTTACGCGCTATGATGCCAAGAAGACCAAGGTGCTCTTTATCGACCCCGGTTTCCCGGTGCAAAAACAGCAGTGCCGTGTGTTGGGTATCCCGATGAAGACATTCGATGTGTATGAATACCGTGGCGACAAGTTGCGCGACAAGCTGGAAGAGGAACTTAAGGACGGCGACGTGGCATGCCTTATCTACAGCAGCCCCAACAACCCGGCTTGGTTCTGCTTCACCGAATACGAGTTGAAGATAATCGGCGATATGGCTAACAAATATGGTGTGGTGGTGATGGAGGATGATGCCTACTTCCTTATGGATTTCCGCAAGGATTACTCCGTTCCGGGACAGCCGCCATATCAGCCTACTGTGGCCAAGTATACAGACCGGTATGTGCTGATGATTTCAGGCTCCAAGTCGTTCAGCTATGCCGGTGAGCGTATAGCCATGATGATTTGCAGCCCCACATTGTTCAATATGGAATGCCCCGACCTGGCCCGCTACTACAGCCAGACCCAGCTGGGACGTGCCCTTATTTTCGGCACCCTCTACTGCCTCAGCTCCGGCACAGCCCACTCGGTACAGTATGCCATGGCGGCTATGCTTAAGGGCGCCAATGACGGTACCTTCAACTTTGTCAAGGATATCCGTGAGTATGGTGAGAAGGCAAAGGTGATGAAGCAACTCTTTGCCGATAACGGCTTTTATATTGTGTATGACAAGGATATGGGCGAAGATGTGGGTGATGGTTTCTACTTTACATTCTGCTATCCGGGTTATACGGGTCTCGATTTGCTCAACGAGTTGATACGCTACGGTATCAGCGCCATATCGTTGGATATTACCGGCAGTCGCAAGGAGGGTATCCGTGCATGTGTGGCACTGGTTCAGCGCGACCAGTTCCCCGACCTGAAGGAGCGCCTGGAGAAATTCCATGCCGACCATCCGGTCAAATAATGCATTGGGTAACAATAAAAGCAAGGGGGCGGAATGTTTCGGCATACCGCCCCCTTTTGTTTATTCCAAGGGTGTGTTGGATGTAGGGGTGTGTGGTGAGGTTCCCGGTAGGATTGAGGTTTGGCTATTGTTTGTTTAGTTTTGTGGAGTGGGAGTCGGTGGATATGATGTACATCCCTTGGGGCAGGGAGGAGATGTCGAGACGGGTGGAGCCTGCGGAGGCTGGCTGGCTGAGAAGGCAGCGACCGCTCATGTCGTGGATGTCCACTACAGCGGCGTTGGGGAGTGTGATGGTGATGAAAGAGGTGGCGGGGTTGGGGTAGATGGAAAATACTTCGTCATCGGCTTGGGTTATGGAGACGGGGTAGTTGCTTTCGTAGCATCCCAGGTCTATGTGTCCGTTACGGCACCGCAGTTTTTGGTCGAGGTCGCCGTCGGTGAGACACTCTGGAAGGCGTTGGCCGGCATCGATGCAGGCAGAGCCTCGTCCCAAGTGCCAGTCGGAGTCGTCGTGCCCGGTTTGCACACCTCGCGTGGCCGAGGGGTTGATAAAGCGGGGACCGTCTGTATTGTCATGGGAGAGTAGCAAGCATGTGCTGTCGCCTACGGCAGTGTCGCTGTCGAAGGCACTGTGACGGATGGAGGTGTCGTTGGTGACGGCGGTGAATCGCAGGCAGGTGTCATTTCCCCAAACGATGTTGTTTACAAAGCTGTTGTGCTTGTGGTTGAAAGTTACGCCTGTGCCTTGGTTGGCTACTATGTCGCAGTTGACCACTCGAGCTGAGTAGTTGAGGCTGACAGCGTTGCCTTGGTTGTTGTTGATTAGGCTTTGGCGTATGACGCCTTCATTCAGCATGCAGATTACGGGTGCAGTATTGTCCTCGATGCGGGTGCCAATGGAGACGCTTTCTGAGCTGTTGAGGCTGATTATGCTCCCGCTGTCGCTTTGGCAGTGATGGATGGTGAGGTGTTGTGCATGGACCTGTCCAAAGATGCTGATGCAGTCACTGGTTGTGGTATGCCCGTTTTGGAGGATGATGTTGTCAAGCATAGCGGTGCGTCGGCTGTTGCTGCTTATGTTCAGGGAAAGCAGACCACGGATACCTTCGCCGTCAATGATGGTGAGGTGTTGGTTGGGTCTGCGCTGGGAGACTGAGGTCTCGGTGCCGGCAAAACCACCCAGTATTTTGGCGGCAGTGGAGAGTGTATAGGCATAATCGGCTCCACTGGTGCCGCGGTAGATACCTTCTTTCATCCATATTTCACGTTCTACGAGTTTGTTGAGTTTGACGGCAGCCTCGAGGTTGCTGTTGCTCTGATCCCATGAGGTTCCGTCGCCATCGCCTTCGGGCGATACGAGGAAAGTGGTAAGGTGTCCATCCCATCCCGAGGGGTAGATATTGATGACCATTTCGTGCTGCGAGGTGAACCCGACCATGGTGGTGAGGGAGTAGAAACCATCTGAGTAGCCGCCCCAGCCCCAGTTGAAGTGGTATTGGTTGCTGTTGTTGTACCCGTCGAGTACGAAGGCGTGGCCGCCCTCAGTTGAGAATCCGGAGTACTCGATGGGACGGCGGTTATCTATTTCGTTCACAATAATGCGTCGCCACTCGGTGTCGGAGTACAGGCCGTTGCGTGTCAAATGCATCGCGTCGGTGTAGCCGAAATAGAGCAGCCCTTCAGGCACTTTGCTGGTTTGTGTGCCGCTACCAGTGGTGTGGTTTGCATTTTGGTAGTTCATGTTCACCACTACGCCACAGTGGTAGCAGAGTCGTGATACCATGTCGCGTTGTTCGGCTGAAGAACTCCGCCTAATGCGGTCGGGCATAAGGCTGTAGTCATAGTCTGTGGTGTCGAAATCGACGGCCTGGACGCCATAGGTTTCGTGATGGTATGATTTTTGCCCAAATCCACGCAAGGGGTAGCCGTAGTAGCGGATGATTTGTGCCATGGCGGTTGCCACACAGCCTACCACTACGTGTTGTCCGTTTAGGACAGGGCAGTAGTTGTTGTATCCGTTGCCCTGTTCCCAGGTGGACGTGAGTAGGTATTCGTCGCTTTTGGGTTGCGGATTGTCACTATCATGACCGTTGAGCAGTTGCTTCCATATGGCAAGATGCTCCGGGTTTTGAGGGGCGTTGGCTTGTATGCCTTGCTGTATTTCGTCGGAGTAGGCTTTAAGCCATTGTCGCATGTTGTCGGGCAGGCGATTGTTGTCGAAACTGCCGTTCATGGAATAGCCCAGGATGGGGAGGCAGCGGTCGTCGGCACTTGCTATGATGAAACCGTGTGGGCCGTAGTTGAACACGTAGTAGCTGGCAGGGGCATCCGGTGACGGTATGGCGTAAAGGGCTTCAGGATAGTAGGTGAGGGTGTCGTTCTTTTCCATAAGCCCTTTCTGCTGCATGAAACGGGTTGCAGCATGACGTGCGGTTGTCACATTGACAGGGGCTGCTGCCGCTGAGCTGATTGTAATGAATGATAACAGCGCAAGTATTGTTGTACGGTGCATGTTGTAATATATGGGTCCTGTTGTTTTTTGTTTTGTTCGCAGTGGCTGTCAGTTCCCGTTGTCCAGCCGCTTTGAGCACTTTGATTTTCAGCCTGCAAAAGTACAACATTTTTTCTGAATATTAGTTTTTTTTATTTGCCATTCTTCTTAAAAATAATCAAATTGCATCTGTAGGCTTTGTGCCTTCGTGAATTTGTCGTACCTTTGCAATGCTGAACTATTAATGAATTACGTTTATGGCTGAGTTCAAAACCAATGTGATGCGTCTTCTCGACAAGGAGAAGGTCCCTTATATTCCGCACGAGTATCCCCATGGCAAGGAGGCGGTGGACGGCTTGACTGTTGCCGCGATGCTGGGTCAGGACCCGGCCAGGGTATTCAAGACACTTGTTACCCGTGGCGAGAGCGGCTCCTATTTCGTGTTTGTCGTTCCTGTGGAGTGTGAGTTGGACTTGAAGAAATGTGCCAAATGTGTGGGAGAGAAACGAGTTGAAATGATCCATGTGAAAGATATCATGGGGGTAACAGGCTATGTGCGCGGTGGATGTTCGCCGTTGGGGATGAAGAAGGCTTTTGTCACGACGTTCCATATCACTGCAGAGTCATTGCCCTCGGTGATGGTCAGTGCCGGGCGAATAGGGTATCAGGTAGAACTGGCTCCGGGCGACCTTGTAAGGCTATCGCACGGACAGTATGCCGATATTGTAAGGCAGGCGTAAGGAATACCATTCCTGTAAAATAGTACAGCCCGTCGCTATCGGCGGGCTGTTGTTGTTTTATCCTGTTGTTCTGGTTAGCGGATGAGGGTGACGGTGCCTTTGCGCTGGTGGCGCAGGTGGTCTTTGTCGGTGTAGTAGATGATGTAGACGTATGCGCCTTGGGGCATTGGGCGGCCATTGTAGGTGCCGTTCCACCCTTGCTCCAGCTGGTTGGTGTGGAATACCTGCATTCCCCTGCGGTTGAATATAGCCATCTTGAAATCGGTGACACTCTCACCGGGTTTGCTCAGGCGCGGTTTGAAGATGGTGTTGCTTCCGTCGGTTGAGGATGGGGTGAAGGCATTGGGTATCCACAGTATGGTGTCGTCCAAGTTGGAGGCAACTGATGCCTTGGGTGCGGTTTGTGTGTTTTCAGCAATGATGGCGGGTTCAGCCGGTTCTGCTTCGGCAATGGGGGTAAGGTCGCCCTCGGTTTCCTGAGGCTGTGTTTGGACTATGGCTACCGGAACAGCAACGGGCTGTGCCGTGGCGGGAGCAGGCGTGGTTTCGACCGAAGTGGACGGTGTGACGGTGGGGGCAGGCGATGCAGTGCCGGGTGTGATGGTTGTCGGTGCCGGTTTGGGGGCAACAGCTTGTATGGAAACAGGTTCTTGGGCGACAGGTGCCGGCTCCACACTGGGGATGTCACTGGCCACATTGGGCATAGGTGTGGCTTCTGCAACTAATGGTGCGTAGGCTGTCGGGGTGTCGGTAGTCGGACGGATGGCAAAGGCTACTGCTATGGCGGCAACAATGGCTGCCACACCCGCTCCTGCCCGCGTCCAGCGGCGACGCATGGCACGACGGTGTAGGCTCTTCTCTATCTTATTCCACACTTCAGGGTCGGGTTGTGCGGTGTAGTTCTTAAGTTCTTTGTCCATATTCTTGTGCGTTTTAGTGTGTTATTCTTTTTTATTGTTTTCGATAATTGGTGTCAGCTTTTCTTTTAGCATCTTGCGGGCGCGTGAGAGCGCGCTGCGGATAGTCACTTCCGGCCTGTGTAGCCGGTGGGCAATCTCGTTAAAGTCCATCTCTTCCACCTCGTGCAAGTTGAAAACAATGCGATAGGGTTGTGGAAGTGACTGGATGGCAGATACGATCTGCGACATGCTGCAGGGGGGCGTGGTGCCCTCTTCGTTTTTCTCCGGGTCTTCTGTCCAGATGTTGTCGGGCAGTTGGCTGATGTCGGTATAGTATATGTTGCGGTTGCGGACTACATAGTTAATAGCAATACGCACCATGATTTGCTTCATCCATGCCTCGACAGCCATCGGGTTTTGCAGCTTGTCAATGTTTTCAAAGATCTTTATGAATCCGTCGTGGAGCAGGTCTTGGGCCTCGTCGCGCGAGTGGGTGTACCGCATGCATATCCCCAACATCTTCGGCGCATATTCGTCGTAGAGACGTTTTTGTGCTTTCGCATCTTTTCGCCGGCAGGCGTCCACTACTTGTTCTATGTCGGACTTCATACGCTATAATGACACAAGGGATGCCTTTTTGTTGCAATAATTAACTTTATTTAGGAATATTCCTTGCCAATATGTATGTGGCTGGTTATGCGTGATGCACTTTATTGTGCATATTGCCAATGTTATGCATTGATTATTTCGTCCAACTCAAGCCATCGGAGTTCCTTCTCGTCCAGTTCGCTTATGATTTGGCCAATGCGTTCGGAGGCGGTGGTGAGCCGTGCCACATCGGTTTCGCTGCCTGAACTGAGGATTTCTTCCAGAGCCGCCTTCTCCTGGTTCAGTGTCTCAATATCTTTGGTGAGCGACTCGTATTCTTTTTGCTGCTTGTATGTGGCACGGGGCTTGCTTTCCCGGTTGCGGGTATATTGGGGCTTCTCCTCACGTTTCTGCAACGTCTCTGAACGTTGCATGGCACTGCGTTCCGCCATGTATTGGGTGTAGTTGCCGTGGTAGTCTTTTATACGTCCGTCGCCCTCAAAAATAAGCAAGTGGTCTACGATGTGGTCCATAAAGCTGCGGTCGTGGCTTACTATGACAAGGCACCCCTTGTAGTCGCGCAGAAACTGCTCAAGGATTTCGAGTGTATAGATGTCGAGGTCGTTGGTCGGTTCGTCGAGTATGAGGAAGTTGGGGTTTGCCATGAGGACCTGCAGCAGGTACAGCCTCCGTCGTTCGCCGCCGCTGAGATTGCCGAAGTAGTTGTATTGTGTCATGTCGTCGAACCCAAAGTAGGAGAGGAACTGGTGGGCCGACATCTCCTTGCCGTTGTCCAGTTCTATCTGCTCCGCCACATCTTTCACAAGGTCTATCACCCTGCGGTCGTCCGGGGCGGTCATACCCCCTTGGGTGTAAAAGCCAAAACGGATGGTCTGCCCCACTATTATGCGGCCGCTGTCGGGGCGCAGCCGTTCGGTGATGAGGTTGAGAAACGTGGACTTCCCTATGCCGTTGGGGCCGACGATGCCTATCTTCTCGCCTTTCTTAAAGGTGTAGCTGTAGTCGTCAACCATCTTGATACCGTTGTAGCCCTTGGTCACGTTATACATCTCCAGTATCTTGCCCCCAATGCGTTCAGTCTTGACCGTTAGCTGCGGGCGGCTGTCGTCAAAGCGGGTGTGCGCTTTCTCCTCAAGTTCGTAGAAGGCGTCAATACGTGCCTGGGCTTTTGTACCGCGCGCCTGTGGCATGCGGCGCATCCATTCCAGCTCGGTGCGGTACAGGCTCTTGGCCTTCTCCACCTCCACGCGTTCGTTGTGCTCGCGCTCAGCTTTCTTGCGCAGGTAATAGTCGTAATTGCCGCGGTAGTGGTACAGCCGGCTGTTGTCCAGTTCGAGGATATCCTGGCAAACGTGGTCGAGAAAGTACCTGTCGTGGGTCACCATGAGGATGGCCAGCCGCTGACGTGACAGGAAATCCTCAAGCCACTCAATCATCTGGATGTCCAAATGGTTGGTGGGCTCGTCGAGGAGCAGCAGGTTCGTGTCGTCAATAAGAATACGGCTGAGCGCGGCTTTCTTTTGCTCGCCCCCGCTGAGGGTTTGCATGGCTTGGTCGAGCTTGTCGTCCAAATGCAGCCTGCCGAGTATCTCCTCAATGCGCTGCTCAAACGACCACTCGTCCTCGTGCTCCGGCTTCTGTGCCGCGTAAACAAAACTGCGCACCGTCTGCCGGGGCAGCAGGGCGGGCTGCTGGGGCAGGTAGGCCATACGCACGTCACCCCTGAAGGTCACCTTCCCGTCGTCCTGCAGGGTTTGGCCGGTGAGGATATTGAGCAGGGTGGACTTTCCGTATCCGTTGCGGGCTATGAGGGCTGTCTTCTGTCCGGCATTGATGCCAAACGAGATATTGTCGAACAGCATCTTGTCGCCATACGACTTGGTTAGGTTTTCAACTGTCAGCAGTGCGTCGGCCATGAGTAAATGGGTTTTATATGATTGTCGGGGGGAACACCCCTTGTTCTATGGCGCCTTTCTCGGCCACGATGCGTGCAGGGGCACCGCCCAGCGTCACGTTGCTGCCAAACGACTTGTTGACAACCGCGTTGGCGCCCACGGCCACGTTGTCGCCCAGCACCACGTTGCCGAAAATCTTGGCCCCAGGCCCTATGTAAACGTTGTTGCCCAGATGCGGCACCCCGTTGTAGTCGCCGAGACACGACGAGGGGTGCAGCCTGCAGTTGCTCCCCACACGGGCGTCGGGATGCACCACAATGGTGCCGTAATGCACTATGCAAAGTCCCGGGCCAAAAACGTTCTTCGGTATCGTAAATCCCAGGCGGGTGGCCAGCCGGTGGTTCACCACCTCCAGCACCATCAGCTGCAGTTTCTTCGCCACGTTGTGCCTGCAGGTATTGTGCAAATACTCTATTTTCCTAAGCCTTAGCTGAAAGCGCAGGCAGTCCATCCACCAGTAGTTGTAAAACCCCACTCGCTCCAAGCCGTAGGCTTTCAAATCCTGCTGCACATAGGCACGGTATGTCTGCTTGTCGGTTATCATCCTGCAAGGATTAGTAGTTGTATTTCTCTTTCCAATGGGCGCGGAGCTGGCGACGGGTCTCTTCCTCGCGCGGGTTCTGGCCGGGTTCGTAGAACTTGGTGCCGCGCAGGGCGTCGGGCAGAAATTCCTGCTCCACAAAGTTGCCCTCGTAATCGTGCGCGTACTTGTAGCCCTCGCTGTAGCCCAGCTGTTTCATCAGCTTGGTGGGGGCGTTGCGTATGTGCAGCGGCACGGGCAGGTCGCCCGTCTGCCGCACCATTTGCTGGGCGTTGGCCAAAGCCATATAGGTGCTGTTGCTCTTCACCGACGACGCAAGGTACACCGCACATTGCGACAGCGTAATTCGGCATTCGGGGTAGCCGATTTTCGTCACCGCCTCAAAGCAGGCGTTGGCCAGCAGCAACGCGTTGGGGTTGCTGTTGCCAATGTCCTCCGACGCAAAGATAAGCATCCTGCGGGCTATAAACACGGGGTCTTCGCCGCCCTCAATCATGCGTGCCAGCCAATACACAGCCGCGTTGGGGTCGCTGCCGCGCATAGACTTGATAAAGGCACTGATAATGTCATAGTGCATCTCACCCTGCTTGTCGTAGAGAGCCAGGTTCTGCTGCACCACCGTGGTGGTGCGGGTGTTGTCAATCACCACACTGTCTCCCGTGGTGTTGTTCACCACCAGCTCTATGGCATTGAGCAGCTTCCGTGCATCGCCGCCCGAAATGCGGAAAAGAGCCTCCACCTCTTTCACCTCCACCTTGCGCCCCTGTGTGGCATAGTAGCGCACCGCGTTGTCGAGCAGTTGTCGCAGCTCCGCCTCGCCAAACTCTTTCAGCACATACACCTGGCAGCGGGAAAGCAAAGCGGATATAACCTCGAACGAGGGGTTCTCCGTCGTGGCCCCGATAAGGGTTACGGTACCCTTCTCCACAGCCCCGAGCAGCGAGTCCTGCTGGCTCTTCGAGAAACGGTGTATCTCGTCGATAAAGAGGATGGCGTTCTCCTCGCCCTTGGCCTTCTCAATCACCTCGCGCACCTCCTTCACCCCGCTACTTATGGCGCTCAGGGTGTGGAACGGGCGGTGCAGGGTGTTGCTGATTACCATGGCCAGGGTAGTCTTGCCGATGCCGGGAGGCCCCCAAAAAATCATCGAGGGGATGCGGCCGCTCTCCACCAGTGTGCGCAACACCGCCCCAGGCCCCACCAAATGCTGCTGCCCTATGTAGTCGGCAAGGGTGGCAGGCCTCAAAATCTCGGCTAACGGTTTCACGGCAACGGGGGGTTAGATGATAAGCATGGCATCGCCATAGGTGGAGAACTTGTATTTCTCGCGTATGGCAATGTCGTATGCCGAGCTTATGAATTCGGGGCCGCCAAAAGCGCAGGCCATGATATACTGCGACGACTTGGGATGGTGGAAATTGGTCACCATCATGTCGGCTATCGTAAAGTGGTATGGGGGGAAGATGAACTTGTTTGTCCACCCGTCGTAGGCGCTCACCTTTCCGGCAATGGTCACGGCGCTCTCGATGGCGCGCATGGTGGTGGTGCCTATCACGCAAATCTTCTTGCCGTTGCCCTTGGCGTTCATAATGGTGTCGCACGTCTCCTGCGACAGGTGCATCTCCTCGGCGTCCATGCGGTGCTTGGAGAGGTCCTCCACCTCAATGTCCTTAAAGTTGCCTATGCCGCAGTGCAGGGTCAGCTCCGTCCATATTATGTCGTTAATCTCGAAGCGTTTCATCATCTCGCGGCTGATGTGCAGGCCTGCAATCGGAGCCGCCACGGCACCCTCCACCTTGGCATAGATGGTCTGGTAGCGCTCGGCGTCCCAGTTCTCTATGTTGCGCAGCCGCTGCAACTCGTCGGGCAGCGGGGTGTGGCCCAGGCTGCGGATGTGCTTGTTGAACTCCTCGTCGGTGCCGTCGAAAAGAAACCGCACCGTCCGGCCGCGCGAGGTGGTGTTGTCAATCACCTCGGCCACCAGCGACTCGTTTGGGCCGAAGTAGAGCTTGTTGCCGATGCGGATTTTGCGGGCGGGGTCGACAATCACGTCCCACAGGCGCATCTCCTTGTTCAGCTCGCGCTGCAGGAAAACGGTAATCTTGGCCCCCGTTTTCTCCTTTTCGCCATAGAGCAGTGCCGGAAACACCTTCGTGTTGTTGGCCACCACCACATCACCCTCGTCCAAATAGTCGAGCAGGTCTTTAAACAAACGGTGCTCAATCGAACGATCCTCACGGTGCACCACCATCAGGCGTGCCTCGTCGCGTTGCTTCGACGGTTTCTCGGCTATCAACTCCTTGGGAAGGGTAAAATTGTAATAGGAAAGCTTCATAAAACTGATTTAAAAAATGTGTGCAAAGATACGAAGATTTTATGCCGTTGTCAAGTTTTTTAACGTATTAAATGTATAATTATACTTTATGATGCTGTATATAATGTTTTTGTAATATGGTGCATATTTAACATTCCGCCGCTGTTCCGGAGGTTCCGGCAGGCTGTCGGGTTGTCGGTTTCAACTTTTTTCGTTCTTCCCCCGTTCCATATTCTGCATTTACATAACAGTTGTTCGACAGTTGTTCGACAGTCGGTCCTTAAACTCGGGACCAACAGCCGTCGAAGTGTAGACGAAGTGTCGGTGCAGCAGCGGTTCGCTATTGGGAAAAGTATGGCGGTGCTGTGGTGAATCGAAAAAAAACTTGTTATGTCAAAAAATAATTGTATTTTTGCACCTGCATTGCCGCGAGGAAAGGCGTGCTTAGAGAAAGCGCATTCTTTCGCTAATTCCTTTACAGTGAATCTCGACACTTCACATTAAACCTTGGAATTGCTGAATGAACGCTTCATTTGGTTGTATCGTATTCTTTTCGATATAACTCAAAGTGTAGTAGTTTCCGTTCTTATTCAGGTTTAAGGGAGTCGAGACCCTACTGTAAGGATAAGGACGAAGTTTGACGGCTCCACTTTCTTGTTACCGAATGTTATTTGACACCCCGTCGAGCCACGGACTGAGACCTGCACTTTGCAGTGCGGCAGGGCTATGTCTGCGCTTTGCCGTGAATACTGCATGAATTGATAATTTTTTTTAATAACTAAAATATTGATATTATGACAACAAAGACAAGAAAAGAGTATTTGGTTCCTGAAGTGAGGACACTGCAGACCAGCGTAGAAAACGGTTACGCTCTCAGCCATGAGGGTACCGAACCCCCGCAGCCTACTGGACTGATGGGTGGAAACGAGAGTTTTATGGGAGGCAGCAGTTTCGACGGCACTGCTTTCAATTAGTCATTAACCTTAAAAAGAAGATGAAAATGAAGAAAGTTCTATTATCTCTATTGGCTTTTGTGTCAATAGTTGGTCTATTGTCATTGACTTCTTGCAAAAAAGAGGAGGCCGGCAATGGCCAGTTCACCGCCACCATGGAGTCCTGCACCAGCCAGGACGGCAAGACCGTCCTCAACGGCACAAACCTTAATTGGGAACCAAATGACCTTGTAACTATTTATGGTGTTGGCGGTATAGGTTATTATTTCGCTAATCCACAGACTCCGGCTACTGTTGCTGCTTTTGTCTATAGTGGGTTCGAGCACGAGATTTCAGCTCCCTGCCGTGCTTACTATCCATATAATCTTACCTATGACGGGGTACACATCAAGCTTCCCGCCACACAGACATATGTGGAGGGTTCAATGATTGGTTTTCCCATGTATGCCGAGAGCAACACCAACATGCTTGCTTTCCGCAACCTCTGCGGTGCATTGAAATTGCACCTCACCAAAGCCAATACCAGCATCACTGCGATAGGTGTCACTGCCAACAGCCAGATTAACGGTACGTTCACCCTTAACTACAATAATGGTGACCCCGTGCTGATTGGCAGCAGTGCCGCTACTTCGGCTCCATTCCCCAGCACCACGCTCAGATGTGTCACAGCGCAGTCCATTGACAACGGTGCCGACTTCTTTATCTATTTGCCCGCTGGTAATTATACTGGACTTGAGATAGATGTGCTCAGCGATGATGGACGTTATTGCATAAAGACTGCTAATGTTACAATCCCAGTTGCCCGTAGCCGTTACACAACTATCACTTTGGGTGAGAATGACCTTAATTTCATCACTCCGCCTTCACATGAAAACCAGTCTGGCTTTTTTTCGGTGAGTGAAACACAGCAGGTACGCTTCTCTCAGGGTAATTTGCAGTATCAGGTTAGCACAAATACATGGCGTTTTGCCTTACACCAGTACGACTTCATAGGTTATAGCAATAGCAATATTAGTTCTACCCACTATGATGGTTGGATTGACCTTTTCGGCTGGGGAACAGGGAATAACCCTATGCTCTCTTCTACAGACCTTGCGGATTACAGTACTTTTGTCGACTGGGGTGTTAATGCTATTTCCAATGGTGGTAACATTGCCAACATGTGGCGTACGCTTACTTCGGATGAGTTGCTCTATCTGCTGAATTACCGCACAAACAGCACTAATCTTGGAACTGCTAACGCACGCTATGCCAAGGGTACCGTGAACAACATCCATGGCGTTATTCTGTTTCCCGACGGTTATGTCCATCCGGCGTGTGTAGCTGCGCCCGTTGGTATTAATCAACAAAATTCCGGCGGATGGGATGGCAATGTGTACACACTCAATCAATGGTCTCTGATGGAGGCTGCAGGGGCAGTGTTTCTGCCTGCAGCTGGCTATCGTACTCCACCATCAGTTGTTGGTAATTTTGGCTGGGTTGGCTGTTATTGGACTTCATCAACTTTTGAAGCCGGTGGTAGGACTATTGTTAGCTCCCTCAATTTTTCTAATAGCTCCCTTTATATAGGTGGATCCTATACTGATTTTAGTATGGGTTTTTCTGTGCGCCTTGTTCAGGATAATGAATGAGTGATTCTCTTGTAAATACTTGTTGCGGGCGGCAATTGCCGCCCGCAACTTTTGTTGTGCGGAGGGGCAATAAATGCGGGGGATTGGCGTTTATTTTTTGATATGGGTGACAGGAAGTCCATTTGTCTGTAATACTTGGAGCGACAGTTTGTCAGCGAGGGTGGGACAAGGGTGAGGATGCATGCCGCACGCATGGGCT
>Ga0310697_10001798_pt1 | contig 24005 bp, 9 predicted proteins | sample 172DNAGHGlowgp2_FD_203883 | JGI IMG/M metagenome (GOLD analysis project Ga0310697, IMG submission 203883) | Sheep rumen microbial communities from Palmerston North, Manawatu-Wanganui, New Zealand - 1728 DNA GHGlow gp2 (v2) (version 2) | ecosystem: Host-associated > Mammals > Digestive system >...
CCGAGCGTGATGTTGGCAATGCCCAAGCCTATCATGGCACCTGGCACGGAAAGCAGGATGCTCGCCATGCAGATGCCGGTCAAGCCGAAGCGGCGGAAGTTGAAAAGCAGGAAGAAGAAGATGATGACAAGGGCAATGCCGATGCCCCATGCCACCTCGGGTACGGTCTCAAGGTTCTTCTCGGGTTCGCCGCCAATCTCGGCACGAACGCCTCTGGGCAGGGGGAAGTTGTTCTCGAGGATGTTCTGGATGTTTTTCTGCACCTTGGCTGCCAGCACTCCCCGCTTGTTCTCGGCGGTTACCGTGATGCAGCGTTCGCCGTTGCGATGGATAATATTTGTTGGCAGCCAACGTGTCTGAATCTCTGCTACTTGTCGCAAAGGAACACTGCTGAGGGGCTGCGCCATCGGTGTGAGATAGAGGTTTTCCACATCGCTCACTTGCATCTGCTCCGCTTGCTTGTCGCGAAGCACGACGGGCACTTCGTAATTGCCCTCCCAGATTGTTGCGACTTGTGTCTTGCCCGTCTGCAAAGCGAGCTGCAGCTCAGCCAGCGTGCGGGTGATGCCGAGTTGTGGTGCTGTTGTGGGGTCGAGGGTAATGTCAATGACGGGCGAAGGCTGGTCGTAGTCGGTATGGACCCATTCCAGCTCGGGCATCTGGCGCAACCTCGCCATAAGCCGCTCGGCAGCCAGCTCGATGCTGTCCAAATCATTGCCATAGAAGCGGTATTCGTAGGTCGGCACGGGCAAATAGTCCATCTGCTTGAAGCGCACGTATGCCCCCGGCCAGAAGTTGCTCAGGCGGGGCGCATATTCGTTCAACATCTCGAAGGTCGTCTTAATGTCCTTCGTGTTGATGATGAGCTGGGCAAAGTTCTTGCCACCCAGTTGCGGCTCGTAGCATGTCATGAAGCGGGGCGAGCTGCAGCCAATGAAGGTCGTAACGCTCGTCACGCGCTCGTCCTTCGACAGCGAGTCGCGCAGGGCTTCGGTGATGGCCCGCGTCTCGTCCAGACCAGCTCCTTGTGGCAGATAGACCTCGCAGGCAAACTGGTTGCGGTCGGCGAAGGGGAACTGCCTGAGCTTAAGCGTAGGGAAGATGAGGGATGTAAGGACGACAAGCACAACGCTGCTGCATATCGTGAGCCACGGATGCTTGAAGGTCCACCTTAATGCTTTGAAGTAGTAGAACTGCACGCGCTCCGTGATGTCGCGTTTGCCAGGCTTTCTCTCCTGCACCTTCTTGATAAGGCGTACGTTAAGGGCAGGAATGATGCAGGCAGCCACAATAAGGCTGACCATCAGGCAAATGGTGATGGTGGCAGGGAAGAAGCCGATGACGTCGCCCGCCTCACCCGTCATCGTGAAGAGAATCGGGTAGAAGATGGCACAGATGCAGACCGTAGCCAACAGCATCGGCATGAAATATTGCTTGACCGACATGATGGCTGCCTCTTTCCTGTCCATGCCGTTCCCAAGGTATTCGAGGTAGCCGTCGATGACCACGATGCTGTTGTCCACAATCATGCCCAGTACCACGATAAGCGAGGCCAGCGTGATGATGTTCAGCGGAATGCCCAAAATGTACATGATGCCTACGCTGATGAACGTCGAGAGCGGTATGGTGATGGCAGCCACAATGGCGCTGCGCAAAGGGAAGAGTAGCATCATGACAAGGATGATGACCGCCATCGACTCGATTAGGTTGATGAGGAAATCCTTGACGCTTGCCTCCACAACTTTGGGCTGGTCGGTGATGCGAAGCACGTCGACATCGGCCGGCAGGTACTCCTGGCGGAACTGCTCGATAACTTTGTTGACTTCCTCGCCATAATGGACGATGTTGTTGCCCTCGGTCATTTCGAGTGACAAGAGGACGCAACGCTTGCCGTTGCTTTCGATGTAGCTGTCGCTTGTGTCGTATTCACGCTTCACATCGGCTATGTCTCGAACCCGAACGACTTGCCCGTTGACGCCACTGTAGATTATATAGTCCATGACCTCCTGCTCAGTGTGGCGCGTCGTGGCGAGATGCAAAGGAATGTTGGTAGAGGAAGAGCTCACGCCGCCGCTCATAGTCGTAAAGCCTTCGTTCGACAGGGCATTCATTAGGGCTGCCTGACCGATGCCGTATGCGGCAAGGCGCTCGCGGTCAACATAGATGCTTATCTGCTCCTTCTTCTCACCAAATTGCTGTACGTTGCTGACGCTCTTGACGCGGCGCAAACGGTCCGCCAGCTCGTCGCTGTACTGCTGAAGTTCGCGGTAGGAACGTTCGTTGCTCTCAAGGGTAATGAGCAGAGCCGAAGCATTGCCGAAATCGTCCTTCACAATAAGGGCAACGACGCCGCTCGGCAATTGGCTTTTGTATGCATTCACGCCGTGTTTCACCTTGTTCCAAATTGGTGCGAGGTTCGTGAGGCGTGGGTCGAAATAGACTTTCATAAAGCACATGCCGCTCATGCTTTGCGTTGTTGTCTTCGCCCGGTCTACTTCTTTGAAAGTGAAGATGTAACGTTCCAAAGGTCGGGCAACCTGAGCCTCGATTTCTTCGCTTGTTGCTCCAGGCATGACTGCGACCACGACGCCCATTCGGATTGTGAAAGGAGGGAACTCGTCCTTCGACATTTGCACAAGCCCGTAGAAGCCGAAGGCAAGCAGAATTGCGGTGATAAGGGCTGTGATGCCCCAGTTCTTGAGAGGCCAGGCAGACCAGTGTCGCATCAGAACACTCTGTTTTCTCTGTTCCATAGTTCTGTTTACTTAACTTGGCTTCCTTCGCTGACCTTTTGGTATCCTTCGATTATGACCTTGTCGCCGTCTGTCAGTCCAGTGAGGATGACGATGCGGTCGCCTTCTGTCTGACCGACTTCAACAGGCTGGCGCGTTGCTTTGCCGTTCTTTGCGAGCCACACGAACTGCTTGCCGTCGGCACTTTGTTGGATGCTGCGAACGGGAACGGTCACCAACGTCTCTGTGTCGTCGGCGTCTGTCGTGACGTTCACCACCATGCCTGGAAGCAGTTCCAAGCCTGGGTTTAGTACTGTGAAGCGTACATCGTAGGTATGCGTCATGACATCTCCCTGCACGTCGCGAATGAAGTGGTTGCTGCGGAAGGTCTTGCCGCCAAGAGCCTCTGCCGATACTGTGACGCCCTTGCCTCTGTTCTGCATGGGGTTGAACGCCGCAATCTCCTTTTCTGGAACGGAAACTTTTACCTTCACCTTCGCAATGTTGAGAATCGTGCAGACGGGTTGTGAGGGCAGTGCGGTCATGCCGTTCTCCATCTGCTTTTTGCCGACGATGCCGCTGCACGGCGCAAGCAATCGGCAATCCTTGATGGCCTTGTTTGCCATGTCGAGACTTGACTGTGCCTGGCGGACTTTTGTCTGGACGTTCACCCAATCGATGTCCGGAATAGCTTGCGATTCGTGCAGAGCCTGCATGCGTTCCTGTGCATCGAGAGCCTGGTCGAGTGTTGCCTTTGCCGCCTGACGAGTGTTTTCGCACTGGGTCGGATCCATCTCGGCAATGAGCTGACCTTGCCGAACGTACTGCCCTTCCTGTACATAGACACGATTGACGGTGCCCATGCCGGTGAAGCTGACAGGCGTGCTGCTGTCCTCTTCCACTTTGCCCACATAGTGCTTCCTGACGGAGGCTGCGCCTTCGCTGACCGTCTCTGTGGTGACTTTCAATGGCTCTACTTGATAGCTCTTCTCGCTCTTTCCGCAGTTGGCCAACATCATGGCGGCTGCAAGTACGGCGAAACAGTTAAGTTTATTCATTGTGTTGTGTGTGTGCGTTTTTTGCAGCGCAAAGTAACAACTTTTTGCGCACATAATATATGATGTAAAGGCGCAAAGGTTGTCCTATTTCTCCACAAAGTTGCCCTCGCGAGGAGAAAAAGAACAAAAAGGCGGCAAAAGGGATACTGTTTTTGAAAGGAAAGTCTTACCTTTGTACTCACAAAAGGTACAAAAAGGCCTCAATGAATTAAAAACAATAACCAACAAACATTAATATCGTGGAGAAACTCGACTTTCAGGCTATCGTGGATAGTAAGCTCAAATTCCACTGGAACGATCACATTGCCATATTCAACGATTTCGAAGAGGTGCGCAATCGCAACATCGCTGAAGTTCTTGTAGAAGGGTTTTTGGTTGCCGTCGTGACGCACGGACAGGCGCAGATTTCTGTTGACGACAGAACGTATCAGTTGACGACGGGCGACGTCATCACCTGCAAGCCGCGCAACATCTTCGAAAAGAGCATGATGAGCATGGACTTCAACGCTTTGCTGCTTTTCCTCTCGCCGGAGTATGTCGCTCAGCTCTCGCAGATGATTCGCATGGAGTGGACTTATTCGATGTTCTCCACCTCACACCAGATTTTTCATGCCGATGAGTTGGCGGTGAAACGCTACCGTTTGTACTTCGATCTCTTGCAGAACCATCTTTCTTGCCCGGACACGCCGCACAAGGAACTTCGTCTGCGTCTGCTTTTTGCTTCAATGGCTTACGATCTGCACGATCTGAACAAGTTCCAGGACGAGCAGCTCCTGCGCCAGACTTACAGCTCGGGCGAGAACATCCTCAGGCAGTTCATGCAGCACCTTCACGATCCCGCCCAGCCCTATCTCAATGTCAACGAGTACGCAAGCCTGTTCAATATCACGCCAAAGTACTTCTCGAGTGTTTGCAAGCGCCTCACGGGAAAGACGGCGAATCAGCTAATTAGCGATGAAATCGTGCGTTCCGCTCAAATCAGCCTCCGCGACAGCAGTAAGAGCGTCAAGCAGATAGCCGCTCTGATGGGGTTCAAAAACCAGTCGCATTTTGGTCGCTTTTTCCGTCAGCAGACAGGCGTTTCGCCCCAACAATACAGAGAAGGAAAGACGATTTAGCAAGTCGCTGATTTTCAGGTCGTATTTTGCGAGCCAAAACGCCGCCTGCGGAAATGTCAAACGCCGCACGCGGAAATGTCAAACGCCGCACGCGGGGATTGCAATCTCCGCACGCGGCGTTTTCAATCTCCCTGTGCCAAGTTGCATTTTTCGCCATTTTTGTCAAAAAAAACGCGCTGCCGGAACAACCTATTGAAAAAATCATTATCTTTGCACCCGCTTAACTTGCATGAATGCGCGCATATATGAAAAGACTATTGTTCGTTGTCTGTTGTCTGCTGTCTGCTGTCTGCTATGCCTACAGTCCTGCCACCGACCATCTGCTGGAAGGAGCGGTGATGTGTTCCGGCTCTGCGACTAAGGCAGCTTTGGCTTTCGACAATGATGTTTCGACATACTACAACACGAGCACGAGCGATTTGCAGTGGGTTGGCCTCGACTTGGGAGAGCCTTGTGTCATCACGCGCGTCAGCTTTACGCCCTCTCCAAGCAGTCAGGGTGCTGACCGCATGTTGCTCGGTCTCTTTGAGGGTGCGAACAGCCCCGACTTCATGGATGCCATGCCTCTTTATTTCATCAGTGAGACGCCGGCCAGCGGCACAGCGACAGTGGCGGACGTGAATGTCAGTCGCGGTTTCCGCTATGTCCGTTATGTGGGCGGCTCGGGCTCATACTGCTACGTCGCCGAGCTGAAGTTCTACGGTCATCAGGGTGAGGGCGACGACAGCCAGTTCTATCAGATCACCAACCTGCCGACGCTCAGCATTCACGTCGAGAACAACATCCTGCCGACCAATCGTGGCGAAGACTTCGAGTCGCAGTCAGTGCTCATCTACGACGGGGGGACACGTGTCCAGGAGTATCCTATCCTGTTCCGCGTGCGCGGCAACTTCTCCGCTTCGCATGAGAACAAAGCCTTTCGCATGAAGTACAACGACGGCAAGAGCCATCACGTGATGCGCGGTGGACAGAACGAGTCGCCCGCCAAGGCAAAGAAGTGGGTGCTCATCAACAGCTATCGCGACAAGACGCTGATGCGCAACCCTGTAGCCTGGGCCATGTCGAAGCGTGCAGAAAGGGATTTCACACCATGGAGCCAGGTTGTTGACCTCCTCGTCAATGGCGATTATCGCGGCACGTACACCTTGGCCGATGCTGTCTCTGTGGATGCTAATCGCATTGACATCACGGAAATGACCGAAACAGACACCGACGATGATTTCATCACGGGCGGCTATCTGGTTGAGGCAGACAATAACTACGGTCGCGAACCTTACCATTTTCTTTCTACGCACGGCAACACGATGTCGGTGCACGAGCCCGACGAAGACATCATGCAGTCGGAGCAGTTCATTTACATCAGGGACTATTGGAACGATATGGAGGACATCGTCTTTGGCGCAAACTATACCGACTGGCAGACAGGGCAGCGCTCAGTCCTCGACATGGAAACGTTCCTCAAGTGGTTTCTCGTGAGTGAGTTCAACGGCAACACAGACATGATTTGCCAAGTCTTCCTCTACAAGGAGCGCATGGACAATCACTTCTACACCGGTCCTATCTGGGATGCCGACCTTGCTCTCGAGAACGACATCACGACCTATCCTGCCAACGAGCGCATGGACTGGACCTATAAAGTGCGTCAGACGGGGCAGTATGGGCAGTTCGTCAGCCGTATTCTCTCCGATCCGTCTGTTTTCGCGCAGTTGCAGGAGATATGGGCAATGCTTCGCAAAAAAGGCAACTTCGAGCCCGATGATGTGGCAGCCGACGTCGATTCGCTCCGTAACGAGATACGCGCTTCTGCCACCCTCAACTTCTATCGTTGGCCTTACCTTACACAATCCCTATCGCTCAATCCCCTCGTTCCGGGCTCGTGGGAAGAGGAAGTGGACCGTGTCCGTGACTTCGTTTATAATCGTGTAGCATGGATGGACGAGATGCTCTCGTACGGACGAGTGCGTCAAGTGGACGGTATCTATCAGATTGCCTCGGGCATGGACCTGTGTACCTTCAGTCAGATGGTCAACGAGGGAGGCGAGACAGATGCTGAGGCAGTGCTCGTTGCCGACATCGATATGTCGAATAGCAACGAGGCGTTCCAGCCAATCGGCACGCTGTCTAAGAACTTTACCGGCAGCTTTGACGGCAAAGGACACGTCATTCGCAATCTTCACATCGCTGCAGGCAACAACGCCGGCCTCTTCGGCTATACCGGCAATTGCAGCCTGAGCAACATTATTTTCGATGAGACGTGTTCCGTCGCAGGCACAAACAGAGTTGCTATGCTCGTGGGCTATGCCTATAACGGCACAGCGAACATCAGCGGTATCGAGAACCACGGCACCGTTACTGCTTCAGGCAGTTCGGCTGGCGGCATCGTGGGATATGCCAATTCTGTTGTCATAACGAATTGCAGCAACACGGGCAACATCACGGCTGCCAGCGGTGCAGGTGCACTCGTCGGCTCGTCGGGCGGGTACATCACTGTGACGAACAGCTACAACATCGGCACCATGACTGGCGCTGCAGAGCTCAAAGAGTTTGCTTACGGCACAAGAGGCGTGTCCATCGACAACTGCTGGGACCTCTCTTCTCAGCAAGTCAACAACATGACAGCTGAGCAAGTCGATAACGGCTACCTTTGTTATCAAATCAACTCGGGTGCGGGCAGCAATATCTGGCATCAGAACATCGACAACGGCAAACCGCATGATTCTTTCCCCGTGCTCAGAAACAAAGGCGGTGTTGTTTACGAAAAGGATGGTGGCTATACGAACTACAATCCCAACCCTCCGATGTACCGATACTACAACCTTGTCGTGACAAAGTTGCGGGGCGGCACCAACGGTTGCATCCAGTTCTCCGAGTTCGACATCCTCGACGAGAAAGGCAATGAGGTTGAGGACCTCTACATCTACGACGGAACGGAATCCAGCATCGGCCACGAGAACTGGGAGAATGCCGCAGACAACAGCGTCAACACCAAGTACTGCAACAACTCTTTCCGCGGCTATGCCTACTTCCTCTTCGACGCTACACGTACCGTCGGACTATGCGGATATCGCATCTATACAGCCAACGATACAGGAAACCAGCCAGGGCGCAATCCGTCTTCATGGGCACTCTATGGCAGCAACACACAGCTCTATGACCCAGACGACCCAGGGTGGGAACTCATCGAGGAGCGCGAGGACGATCAGACGCTTCAGGCAACCAACTATACGCCCTACGATTTCTATATCTCCGACCCGATAAAGGCACTTACACTCAGCGAGCAGACAGCAACCATTATGCGTGGCGAAAAACAGCAGTTGCACGTCAACTTTACGCCCAGCACGCTGCAAGGGCTTGAACTCCAGTGGACAACAACCAATCCATCTGTCGCAATGGTCAACAACAGCGGACTCGTCGTGGCACGATCCGTCGGCACAGCAGACATTATCGTATCGGCTGTCGATGACAACAGCCTTCGCGACACCTGCACCATTACAGTTGTGGAAAGGCAGCCCGGCTACCGCTACTATCAGTTCGCCATCCAGAAGATAAGCAGCGGCACTGCAATACAGCTCTCCGAGATTGACATTCTCGATGAGGACGGTAACGAAATAGAACCGCTCACGCTTTATGCTTATACAGGTTCGTTCTATAGCGACGAAGTTCAGGAGAACCTCTTCGACCAGAATGTCTATACGAAGTACTGCGGTCCCTTCTCGTCTGCCAACACCTTGTATCTCTATGTCGATGCAGGCCGGCAGGTGCAGCCATCGGGCTACCGTTTCACGACAGCCAACGACACCAAGGGAAACCCGGGACGCAACCCTGTCACATGGTCGCTCTTCGGCAGCAATACACAAAGCGAAATACCCAACGATGCTGTTTGGACCCTTCTCGACCATCGTGAGAACGACACGACACTCGGTGCCACGAACTACACGCCGTACGACTTCTTCATTCCAGAGCTTATCATACCTGGTGACGTGAATGGCGACGGCCTAGTGGACGATGTCGACCTAGTTGTCTTAAAACGCCACATTATCGGCAAGCCGGTGGATAAGTTTGTCTTCGAAGCTGCCGACCTCAATATGGACGAAAAGGTCAATGCGCAGGATGTGGTGGTATTGATCAATATGTTAATGACTGAATTCTGAATAAGAAAATGATAAAGCCAATATGCCGCAGGCTTGCTGTCCTGCTTTTTCTGATGCTTGTTGCGGGCACAGCGTTTGCTTACGATGCATCCGTTGACCAACTTCTCGAAGGTTCGCTGATTTTCTCCGGCTCTGAAGCAAAGGCCGCTCTGGCTTTCGACGGGAATAATTCGACGTATTACAGCACCAATGCAGACAAGATGCAGTGGGTGGGCCTTGACCTCGGCGAGCCCCACGTCATCACCCGCGTCAGCTATACGCCAGCGCCAGGCAGTCAAGGCGCCGACCGGTGTTTGCTCAGCCTTTTCGAGGGAGCCAATAGTCCCGACTTCATGGATGCCATACCCCTTTACCTCATCAGCTCTAAACCGAACAACGGAACAGAGGCAAGAGCAGACATCAACGTAAGTCGCGGCTTTCGATATGTCCGATACGTGGGCAGCGCAGGTTCTTATTGTAACATAGCGGAACTCAAATTTTACGGTCATGCGGGAGAAGGCGACGACAGCCAGTTCTATCAGATTACAAACCTGCCGACACTCAGCGTGCATGTGCAGAACAACATCCTTCCGACCGTGAAAGGCCAAGACTTTGAGTCGCAGTCAGTACTTATCTATGATGAAGGCACACGCGTCCAGGAGTATCCCATTCTGTTCCGTGTACGTGGCAACTACTCCGCCTCGCACGAGAACAAGGCGTTCCGCATGAAGTACAACGACGGCAAGAGCCACCACGTGATGCGAGGAGGTAAGAACGAATCACCTGCCAAGGCAAAGAAGTGGGTTCTCATCAACAGTTATCGCGACAAGACGCTCATGCGTAATCCTGTGGCGTGGACTGTGTCAAAGCGTGTCGAAAGAACCTGGACGCCATGGAGCCAAGTGGTTGACCTTGTTGTCAACGGCGATTACCATGGCACCTATACCTTGGCCGACGCTGTCTCTGTGGATGCCAACCGCATCGACATCACCGAGATGACTGCCGACGACCTGGACGATGAGTTCATCACCGGCGGTTACTTCATTGAGTTGGATAACTACTATGATCAGGAAGAAAACCATTTCCTATCAGGTAAAGGCAATAAGCTTTCCATTCACGAGCCTGACGAAGACGTGCTGCAGCCCGAGCAGTTCCAGTACATAGAGAATACTTGGAACGCGATGGAGGACGTAGCCTACAGTTCAAACTATGCAGATAAAGAGAACGGGCTGCCCTCTGTCTTCGACCTCGAGTCGTTCTTCTCGTGGTTCCTCGCGAGCGAGTTCAATGGCAATACCGACATGATATGCCAGGTCTTCAAGTACAAAGAGCGAGGTGATGACCATTTCTACACAGGCCCAATTTGGGATGCTGACCTCGCCCTCGAGAATGACGAGACGACATATCCTGCCAATGAATACATGGATTGGACTTACAAAAAGCGTTGCTCGACAGGTCACTGGGACCAGTTCCTGACGCGTGTCCTTTCCGAACCCTCGTTCTTTGCGCAGTTGCAGGAGATGTGGGCAAGGTTGCGCAAGAAAGGCAACTTCGAGCCCGATGACCTTGCTGCGGACGTCGATTCGCTCCGTAACGAGATACGCGCTTCTGCCACCCTCAACTTCTATCGTTGGCCTTACCTGAACCAGTGGCTTTCGCTCAACCCTCGGGTGCCTGGTTCGTGGGAAGCCGAGGTGGACCGTGTCCGTGACTTTGTCCACGACCGTGTAGCTTGGATGGATGCGATGCTGTCCTACGGAACACTTCGCCAGGTGGGCGGTGTCTATCAGATTGGTTCGGCTCTCGACCTCTGTACGTTCAGCCAGATAGTCAACGAGAGTGGCGAGACGGATGCACAGGCAGCGCTTGTTGCCGACATCGACATGACGGACTTCTGCGACGACTTTCAGCCCATCGGCACTTCGAAGAAGAAGTTTTCGGGCTCGTTCGACGGCAAAGGACACACCATAAGCGGTCTCCATGTCAGTGGCACTGAGGCTGTTGGCCTTTTTGGTTACGTGAGTGGCTGTACGCTGAAGGACATAGTCTTCGACGAGAGTTGCAGCGCAGAGGGCACGTCGTACGTCGGCATGCTTGTCGGCTATGCGCAGAACAACACCATCAACATCTCGGGCGTCGAGAACCATGGCAATGTTACGGCTTCCGAAGGCGTCGCTGCCGGCATCGCAGCCTACGGCCGTCTGCTGGCAATCATCAAAGTTTCCGATTGCTGCAACACGGGCAATGTTACGGCTCCGGCAAATGCCGCAGCCATCGTCGGACCTTCTGCCGGCAGGGTGAACATCGAGAACTCCTACAACACAGGTACCATAACTGGCGCAACGGAGGGCAAGGAGTTCGTCTTTGGCGAGAAGGGTACAGTCGTCAACAATTGCTGGGACTACAGGTATGGTTCTGCATTGACCAACCGCATGACGCCCGCGCAGGTCGCTAACGGCGAGCTCTGCTATCACCTTAACAACGACGGCGAGCGCGACAGATGGCGCCAAAACCTCGACAACGGTAAACCCGTCGACCCCAGACCTGTGCTCAACAAGGCGAGCGGCAAAGTCTATGAGAGCGCTGGACAATACACCAACTTCGCCGGCGAGGCTGCGAAGTACCGCTACTACAACCTCGTCGTAACAAGAGTGCAGGGTGGCGACTCCGGCACTTTGCAGTTCTCGGAGTTCGACCTTCTCGACGAGCAGCTCGACGAAGTGAGCGACCTCTATGCCTACGCCGGAGGCCCTGAGGGCTATTGGAACGAGGACTGGGACAACTCGGCCGACGGCTCTGTCTATACGAAGTACTGCGGGCCTTTCGACGGCAATTCCTACTTCCTCTTCGACGCAGGCGCTGAAGTCGATCCTTACGGATACCGCATTTATACTGCCAACGATACGGGCGATTGTCCCGACCGAAACCCCAGCTCATGGAAGCTTTACGGTAGCAACACCCAGCTGACCGACCCCAACGACACGGGCTGGACGCTCATCGACGAGCGTAATGACGACTGGACTATGGAGGCCACAAACTACACGGCCTACGACTTCCTCATTCCCCATGCACCCAAGATCATCAAGGGGCACCAGTACTATCTGCTCGCCATCGAGGAAATTGCCAACGGCCCGACGATACAATTCTGCGAGTTCGACCTCCTCGACCTCGATGGAAACGAGGTGACGCCGCTCACCTTCTACTACGGTACAGGCACCTACATCAAGGATCACGATCACGCCGATCTCTTCGACGACGACATCTATACGAAATATTGCGCAGCGTTCGACCCGAGTAATACATTATATATATGTATGGAGACAGCCGAGCCTGTCGAGCTCTCAGGTTATCGCATCACGACAGCTGCAGACACACAGACCTATCCCGGACGCAATCCCGTCACCTGGTCGCTCTTCGGAAGCAACACAAAGAGCATCGAGCCCGACGACAGCGTATGGGAGCTCCTCGACAGGCGCGAGAACGACACAACCCTCGGCGCCACAAACTATACGCCCTACGACTTCTACTTCACTTCACCGCAGCCCGTCATCCCCGGCGACGTAAATGGCGACGGCGAGATAAATGCCCTCGACTACGAGGCTATGAGGCGTCACATCGTGGGTCTTGAAGTCGAGAATTTTGTGCCCGAAGCAGCCGACCTCAACGGCGACGGAAAGGTCAACGCTCAGGACCTCGTCGAACTCATCAATTCAATGAACCCCTAAGCGGCTCTGGGAGCGCCTTTCAGGCAATCTCCCCAGACGACCCCCAAAAACGCCGCACGCGACGATTGCAATCCCCGCGTGCGGCGTTTGCCATTTCCGCGTGCGGCGTTTGCAATCCCCGCGTGCGGCGTTTGAAAACTCCTCTTTAGGCGAAAGACTAACCCGATGGCGTTAAAAAACCTTAAAAAGCGTGTTTTTTATGTCAAGGAAAGCAAAAAAGTGAACGAAAAACCTTAACTTTGCCTGTTGCAAGGTGCTATATGCGCACTTGCGCACGAGAAAAGCGACGTAAAACAAGAAAAAATAAGCAAACAGATAACCCAATTTATTAACTTCTAAAACCAAACAAAATGAAGAAATTGTTTACATCTTCACGCGCTCTTTGGTGCTGCCTCCTCATGATGATGATGGCAGTTCAGAGCGCTTGGTCGCAGACCTACACAGGAGGCTATGTGGCTCTCACAGCCTTGGACGGCATGCTTTCCTACGGTCAGTCTGACGTCAGTCACAAAGAGTCGTATGCCAAGTTGGTGGACAGGAAAATCGACACCAAGTGGGGCGGCTGGTTCGATGCTAGCCTCAGCGACGATGATTCATGGCCCATCAACACCGCAAACTCTGCCAACAAAATGTGGATCATCGTGAAGGCAGAAAGGGCAGTGACGCCTGAGTATTACTTCCTTGTCACAGCCAACGACACGGGCGGCGCACCCGGACGTAACTGGGCTTCGTGGAAGATCTTCGGTGGCAACTTCGAGGCTGATGCCGATGCAGTACGTGGCGACCTCGATGACCCTGGTGCCACTGGCTGGACACTCCTCGACGACAAGGAGGACGAGCCGCTGCCGGCTGCCAACTTCACGCCAACCACCCTCGAGTTCGACTACGCTGGCACAGAGACATTCCAGTACTTCTGGATTGAGATCACAAAGAGTGTCGCTGATTCCGACATCTATCTCCAGATGGCCGAATGGGGACTTGGCTCTTACGGTGACTTCGAGAACTATCTCGCTTATCTCGAAGCTCTGGGAACAGGCACCGACGAACCCGTCAACTTCTTCAACATCGCCAATAGCGGCGGCTACAACAACGAAGGCGCTCCCAACCTCCTCGACGGCGACTCGAGCACCAAGTGGTGTTGTGGATTCACAGGCCGAAACAAGGGTGAGACCACGAACGGCGCCTACATCATCTTCAAGGCTTCACGTGCAATGGCTCCCGCCTACTACATCCTCACTACGGCCGGCGATACAGGTAGCTTTCCCGACCGTAACTGGAAGCAGTGGCAGATCTATGGCATGAACGCTGCAGACCAAGCAGATGTCACCCGCGAATCCGACGCATGGGTACTCCTCGACGACAAAGCTAACATTCCTACCGGCAACAGCATGAATGAGCTCCCCGCTGCTAACTACATGTCCTCTTTCTTCACTTTCTCTGAAGAGAATACCACAGAGTACAGGTACTTCAAAGTAGAGCTCGACCAGATCAGAGGCGGTGGCACCATGCAGATGGCCGACATGATCCTCGGCGACGCCTACACAGTCATCCTCGACCGCGACGACATTGCCAACGCTGCTGAAGCTAACTTCAACCCCGACCTCTTCGCAGAGAAGGCACTCCTCGACCAGATGGTAGCTACCATCGCACAGGTTAGAGCTTGTAGTGACCCCCTTGAACTGGGCAACCTCCGCGCTGCAGTCGACAACCTCACTAATGCTATCACAGTTTCTGCTGCCAACTACGCAGAGCTACTTACCGCCAGCAACCAGGCCCAGAATGCCATCGACGGCGGCGAACTCTCTGATGAAGCAGTCGCTTACCTGAATGCTTGGATTGGCCAGACAGTCATCGAACCCAGCGAAGACTATCCTGTCGGTAACCTCGCTTACATCAAGGCAAACCGTCAGCTCACAGGTGCTGAAGCTGTCAAGGAAGCAGGCCGCATCAATGCATACATTATTAATAATTCTGCAATTCCCGATCCCATCAACGCCACCTACACTCACATCGCAGGTAGCGGCGGCTTCGGAGGCGAGGACGATTCTATGCTCTATGACGGCATTGCTTATGGAGGACAAGGAGTGGCAACCAAGTGGTGTACCAACACATTGCCCGCATGGACCATCTTCAAGACCGACGAACCCATCCAGCCCACATACTATGGCCTCGTAACTGGTGGCGACACCAACTCTTATCCCGGACGTAACTGGAAGAACTGGAAGATATGGGGCGCTAACTTCGACACCGAAATCAGCAAGGAAGACGAAGGCTTCGATCCCGCAGCACTTCGTAACTCCGACGCTTGGGTGCTCATTGACGATAAGAATAACATTGGAGCGGACATCCTCCATACCGACAATGAGTTCGAAAGCTACATCTATCTCTCCGAAGGTTGCAAGGTGCCTTACAAGTACTTCAAGATTGAAGTAACAGCCGCCGGTAGCGGTGACCTCATCCAGATGAATGAGTTCACGTTCTACAACACAGGTAACTTGATGGAGTATCGTGAAAAGTTTGCTTCTCAGTTCGAAGGTTACAACCCCGCTGAGCGCGTTGCTTACAAGGGCTTTATCGACGAGTACAACGAGAAGCACCAAGAGCTGGAGACTACCGTCAACGCTCCTGACGTGATGAAACTCAGGAACGAGCTTGTAGACCTCCAGAACAAGATCAAGACTTCTGCCGACCTTTATGAGAAGTACGACTCCGTATATACAGAACTCGTTGGTGCTGACATCGCATCTCCCAGCATGAGTGCTTGGCAGACCGCTTACACATCCGAGAACATCGCTCCTTGCGCTAAGTACATCCGCGGCACACACGCTTACATCGTTAACGAGGAGACCAACGAAGGTGCTCTTACAAACGAAGAGCTCCAGGCCGAGATGGACTACCTCGGATGGATTATCCAGGCAACCGACCCGAACAACGAGTGCTACTACATCTTGCTCGGTGGCCACACAGTCGCTCAGTTTGGTGACGGCTTCTACGGAAACCTCATCGACGGTAACGCTCTCAATAAGACAGTCATCGACGAAGAGACCGGCGAAGAGAAGCAAGTCAAGGCTACAAAGTGGGGCGGCAATGCCGACGAAGGTGGCGACACATACATCATCTTCCGTACACAGGACAAGACCTCTCCATTCTTCTATACTCTGACAACAGGTAACGACGCAAAGCAGTATTGGCAACGTAACTGGAGAACTTGGTACATCTATGCCGCTAACTTCGAAGGCGACGGCGAAGCTACCAAGGATGCAGAAGGCTGGGTTCTCATCGACAAGAAGGAAGAGGTAGGTCAGGACCGCCTGCATCCCGTAGATGCACAGCCCTCTTACTTCGGCTTCAGCGAAGAACAAGGCGAATACCTCTATTATAAGGTAGTCGTAACTAAGGCTTACGAAGGCTCTCAGATTCAGATGAACGAGCTCTACTTCGGCACTCCCGAAGAGTTCGAAGAACTTAAAGAACAGTACACTATTGCTGCTGAAGAGTTCGATCCTGATGATTACCGTGCAGAACAGGCTCTCATCGACGAGTACAAGGAAACTGTTCCCGAAATCGACGGCTGCGCTAACATGGAGGAACTCTTTGTAGTCAACTACAAGCTCGAGACACTCCGTGCTGGCATCGAGGCAAGTGCTGCTCTCTATGACAAGCTCGAGGCACAGGCTGAAGAACTTGCTACACTTTGCGAAAGCCTGACCGACAGCGAGGCTAAGGACGTGCTGCTTGGTTACATCACGGGCGAAGCTGCTGAGCCCTCAGATGCATATCCCAATGGTAACGTTGCTTACATCCTTGACGAACATGTGCTGAACGACAGCATCCTGAATGGTGAGCTCGAGTTCATGGAAACTCTGAAGGTTGCAGCCGTAGCAGCCGGTTATGGCGAAGGCATGGATATCACCTGCCTCATCGTGAACCCGACCTTCAAGAAGGCTGGCGATCCTCAGCAACCTGACAAGAAGGGCGACCTCGAAGCAGAAGGCTGGAACGGTGTCATCTATCGCACGGGTACAAGTTCCGCCGACAACGAAATCTTCGCTGCTGAGTTCGTTAACGAGAACAAGACATTCGACGTCAACCAGACTCTCAAGGATCTGAAGAACGGTTACTATAAGGTAACTCTTAACGCTGCATATCGCGCTAACGGTGACGCGAAGATGCTGAGCTACAACTCCGCTGCTATGGCTTATGCTAACGATGTACAGACCTACTTCCCGGTAATCCTTGAAGGCGCTGTTGACTCGGTTGATGCATGGCGTGGCACTATTGCCGACCACAAGATCTACAATGCCGACTCTTCTGAAGTTCTCGGCTGGGGCATCTGGGGCAGTGAAGGTGCAGCTTACGCATTCGCACAGGGCCGCTACGCTATCACGCTGGTGGCTAAGGTAACAGACGGCACTCTGACTCTCGGTGTAAAGAACGAAGGCACTCGGGGCGACGAGTGGGCTGCCGTTGGTAACTTCGGTCTCGTTTATCTTGGCGAGAATGCTGATGAGGCACTTGCTGAAGCATGGGAAGGTGCTCAGGCGCGTTACGAAGGCCTGACAGAAGCTTATCATGTCTTTGACTCTGATCTGGACAACGAAGAGGATTATGCAAGCATGCCTAACTTCGCAGCTAGTGAAAAGGCAGCTCTTGAAGAGAACCTCAATGCTGAGCCCTTCACCTTCGACAATTTGAAGGCTATCGGTGAAATCATGGAGTCTATCTACAACACTAAGAAGGCATACGCTGCTCTCTTCGAGGCAACAGCTAAGGTTTATGCTAAGTGGACTGACCATGACTTCGATGGTGATGCAGAAGAAGCTGTTTATGATGTAAGAGGAAAGTTGGTAGCAAACATTGAGGGTGCTCTTCCTGGCACCGGTCTGTATGATAATGCAGAAGCAGCTTTGACTGCAAAGGCAGAACTCTATGCTGCGTTCCCCGACTATCTCGATATTACAGGCAAGAGCAATTCTGTCATTGAGCCCGAAGAGACTGATCCCTTCATATTTGTTATCAGCACAGCAGGTACAAAGCCATGGCTTGACTTGAAGAACATCTATGAGCCTATTGAAGAGGACGAGGTAATTATTGCCTTTGACTATGCATCTACCAGTGCAATCAGTGGCGGTCAGGTTCTGTACAATACTCCAGGCTTGGCGACTAATCCGAAGGAGATCCTCGGTACATTGGCTGCAACTTACGATGATCCTAGTGCAGACCCTGTATGGGCAACTGCTTACATCAAGGTGACGAAGGGTATTAAGGAACTCGGCCTTGGTACAGCTACCGATCATGGTATCCGTTGGTACATCAGCAATGATGTAACTGCAGAAGATCAGCTTGAACTTCTTGTTGGCAAGTTCCGCTTCATCACTATGGCAGAGATGAAGGCAGCTGGTGGCGTGCCTCTCAATGGTGTTGATGGCGATACAAACGCCGACGGTATCGTTGATATTGCTGACGTAACGTACATTCTCACCGACATGGCTGGTACAGCAAAGGATCCTGCTGCTGACGTCAATGGCGACGGCATCGTTGATATCGCTGACGTTACCTACGTTTTGACCGTTATGGCATCTCAGGAACAGGAATAATATCCTCAGAAAACTCTCTTAATTCTCTTGGTCAGGCCTTGTGCCTGACCAAGAGAATATCTTAAATTAAGCAAATAACAAACAACACACAACAATGAGGAAGCTCATTCTTTCACTTACTACATTATTCTTTATTATATGTTCATGCACGGAGGACATCGATACCTCTGCGCGTTATGTTTTCACGGAATACACTGTTGCCAGCTATCTTGAAGCACACCCTGATTATTCCCAGTATCTGGAGTTGACGAAGTTGGTACCCGTGAGTGGAAGGAGTAGGTCCTCCGTTTACCAGCTCTTGACGGCGCGTGGTAACTATACATGCTTCGCCCTCACCAATAAGGCGATTAACGACTACTTGGAGAATCTTGTCGAGCAGGGTTTGATCAGTGAACCTTCATGGGATGCGTTTACGGATGAAAGGAAGCTCGACTCTGTACGTAAGGTAGTCGTACAGAACACTGTCATCGATGGCGGTGACATGGAGTCGCAGCGATACACAATCGATGTGATTACCACCATTGCAAACGGAAAAACGAATGCAGAGTTCCCTCTGCCTAATATATACGACCACAAGCTGACGGTCAGTCAGGCCAAAGGCGACACCATCTTCCTCGACAAGGAATGCCCCATCGATCCAGTCAACTGTGACATTCCCGTCATCAACGGCGTCCTTCACAAACTTCATAAGGTTATTGCTCCTAAGGACGAGTCATGTGCCCGCTATCTTCAGATTATTCTCGACGAGAAGCGCGAGGGCTATCTGATGTTTGCAAAGGCATTGCAGGCTTGCGGTTTCATGGACACACTGAGTGCTGTACGTGATGAGGCTTACGAGGCCTTGTATCAAGCCGAGGGTGAGAACCTCGACATGAAGGACTACCAGTCGAAGGGTGGCGGCGACATGTCTGCTACGGCGGGCGACCCGGATGCCCATGCTCCCGAACATCGTAAGTATGGCTTCACGCTCTTCTGCGAGACGGACGATTTCTGGATGTCTCAGGGCATCAACCCTGCTGAGAACGATGCTGTGGAGAAGTTGCAGAACTGGATTGCAGCTAATAATATGTTCTACACCGACGGCGGTTATGTTGTCAATTCCGACTACCGTTCGCCCAAGAATATGCTCTATCAGTGGGTGGCATATCACGTTCTGCCCATGAGGATTCCTGCCAACAAGCTTGTGCACCATTGCAACGAACTGGGCTACAGCTACAGCAGTCCCTCGAAGTACACGATTCCTGTGATGGAGTGGTATCCTGTGTTCGGCGGCGACCGTCTCATCAAGATTTACGAGAGCCCGGAGAGCCAAGGCATTTATCTCAACACGTTCCCCGAGAGGAACAACGGCATCACCGAGGACGGTCACGAGAGCTACTGCGCTCCCGACAAACGTGGTATTCTTATTGGGACGAACAGCGAGATGGCTGTCGTTTCCGACATCGTCAATGCTTGCATCTATCCCATCGACAAGCCGCTTGCCTATACCGACGTCCTTCGCGACGACCTTGGCAAGGAGCGCATCCGTTTCGACCTCTTTGCTCTCTTCCCCGAGGCTATCACCAATGGCATCCGCCGTGCCGACAGTCCGCTGGGTAAGTGGCAGCATGTCTTCGTGTCTCTCTATAACAGATACAATTACTTCGACAACATGAAGGTCATGAACGAAGAGACGCATTTCATTCACTACAACGGCTACAAGACGGCCTGGGCTAACTATAGCGGAGACGAGGACAAGGCGTTCGGCCAGTTCGACATCATGTTCCGCCTGCCGCCTGTTCCGAAGCGCAATACGTACGAGTTCCGCTACAAGCTGCTTGCCACTGCAGCCCGAGGCATCGTGCAGGTTTACTTCGGCAGCAATCCCAACAATCTGCCTGTAGCCGGTATTCCTATCAACATGACAAAGAATGTCTACGACTTCTTCGGCGAGGGCGCCACATGGGGCGACCTTCAGGACAACGGCAAGGAAGAGGACGAAATCATCGACATCGACCACAAACTCCGTAACCATGGCTTGATGAAGGCAACGCGCCACGAGACTGAGATGAACTCGACGACAGCACGCGCCAAGAGCAATTGCAGCCGACACATCATCGTGCGCCAGACGCTCGACCCGAGCGAGACCTACTACGTCCGCTTCAAGTCCGTGCAGCCCGACCTCTCACGTCCCGAGCTCTACCTCGACTACTTCGAGTATTGCCCGAAGGAAATCTACGACAGCCCCGAGCGTCCTGAGGATATCTGGTAAGTCACGAATCCTCGGACCATGTGGTAAACATATTATTAGGGTGTGCTTTTATAGCGATAAGAGCACGCCCTTATTTTAAATGCCGCAGGCGGCGTTTCAAACGCCGCACGCGGAGATTGCCAACGCCGCACGCGGGGATTGCCATCGCCGCACGCGGAAATTAAAACGCCGCCTGCGGGGATTTTTCAGCCCCCCTGTGGACCACCTTAATCCTACCAAGCTCATTAACCCTATCAAAAACTCTATGAAACGACTCTCCCTTCTTTCTGTCCTTTTGCTGGCAGCCCTGTTCTCTGCTGCCGCTCAGCAGAAGTCATTGCGTGAACTGCAACAAGCCTTCGTCGATCTCCGCTTCGGTATGTTCATCCACTACAACATGCCCACGTATTCCATTGAGGACTGGCCCGATCCCGACATGCCCGTCTCTGCCTTCGCACCGACGCGCCTCGACTGCCGCCAGTGGGCACAGGCCGCCAAGGCTGCCGGCATGACCTACGGCTGCCTCACCACCAAGCACCACAGCGGCTTCTGCATCTGGGATACGCAGACCACCGACTACAACTCCATGCAGTCGCCCGCCCACGTCGATGTCGTCCGCCAATATGTCGATGCTTTCCGTCAGGAAGGGCTTGCCGTCATGCTCTACTTCAGCATCCTCGACACCCACCACCGCATCCGCCCCGGACACATCAAGCCCGAGCACACGAAGTTCATCAAGGCGCAGCTCAAGGAGCTTCTCACGAACTACGGCGACATCACGGCGCTCATCATCGACGGCTGGGATGCGCCCTGGTCGCGCATCTCTTACGACGAAATCTCCTTCCCCGAGATTTACGACTACGTCAAGAGCCTCCAGCCAAACTGCCTCCTCATGGACCTCAACGCTGCCAAGTACCCGCGCGAAGCACTCTTCTATACCGACATCAAATCGTATGAGCAGGGCGCAGGGCAAAAGATCAGCACCAGCGAGAACCGCTTGCCCGCCCTGGCCTGCCTCAGCATACAACGCACTTGGTTCTGGAAGGAATCGATGCCGACAGACAGGCTCAAGGATGTCCGCTGGCTCGTCGAGGAGAACATACGTCCCTACAACGAGGCCTACTGCAACTTCATCCTCAACGTAGCTCCCAATCGCGAAGGCAGAATGGACGACAACGCCGTGGAGGCACTCCGCCGCATAGGAAAGATCTGGAAGCACGAAGGTCCCACGAAGCCCCTCCCCGAATGCGAAGCCCCAATCACGCGGCAGAACATTGCCAAGCAAAAACCGACGGAATACAGCTGGAGCAACGACTATGGCATAGGCGACTTCGCCAACGACGATGACTTCTCGTCCGCCTGGACTTCACACCCAACCGTCGAAGAGCCCTGGTGGGAAGTAGACCTCAAGGGCAAAAAGCGCATCTCGCTCGTCACTATCGTCGAGGAGACGAAGGGCAGCATTCAGACATACAAACTCGAATACAAAAAAGGCAAACGCTGGCACACCATCTTCGAAGGACTTGCTCCCGAATGCCGCGTCAAGCAACACCGCTTCTCGCCCGTCAAGGCAGAAAAAGTGCGCATCACCATCAAGCGGCATCACGGCAAACTAGCCCTCGCAGAAGTCGGCGTCTATTAAAGTAGCATTCGCCATATGCCCTTTCCGTTCAGATAATGAAGGATAGGGCATTTTTTTTTGTCGGAAGCATTGAAATCCCAAAGGAATTTCGTATCTTCGCGCCGTAAAATGCACAAATACACATATTAGATAATGGAAAAGATACAAGAACTCACTGAAAAGCTCCTTCGCGAAGGCGTGGAGAAAGGACAGGCTGAAGCCGACCGCATCATTGCTGAGGCAAAGCAGCAAGCAGAGAAGATTCTGCAGGAAGCCCGTCAGCAGGCACAGGACATCGTGGCACAGGCACAAAAGCAGGCTGCCGAAACAGATGCCAACACTCGTAACGAGCTCAAGATGTACACAGGCCAGGCACTCAGCGCGCTCAAGAGCGAAGTGACAAACGTGATCACCGATGGCGTTGTTAAGGAAGCTGTTGCTGGACTCACCGCAAGTCCCGACTTCCTCGGGCAGTTCGCTGTTGCCCTCGCAGAGAAGTGGAGCGCCAACGAACCCATCGTCATCTCCAGCAGCGAAGCAGAGAGCCTGAAGGCTTACTTCGCAGCCAAGGCAAAGGCGCTGCTCGACAAAGGCGTCACCATCAACAAGGTGAACGGCAAGGACACACTCTTCACCATCGCTCCCGCCGACGGCAGCTACAAAGTGAACTTCGGAAAAGAAGAGTTCGAAACATACTTCAAGAACTTCCTGCGTCCACAGCTCGTGGACATGCTCTTCTAGTATAAAGGCTGATGGCAAATTACTATTGCATGATAGCCGGCTTGCCGGACATCGACCTCAAGGACGCGAAGCCGGGCCTCAGCATCGAGGAGATGAGGGAGCAGTGCGAAGAGGTGCTCACCCCGCAGGACAAGAAGCTGCTCTACTACTTCTTCCTGCAATTCGACTGCGTCAACCTTGTCAAGCTCCTCAAGAATCCCGAGGCAAGCATCGACCAGTGGGGCAACCTCTCGCTCGAGCAGCTTCGCGACCTCATCACCAGTGCTAGAGAAATCAACTTCAACGTGCACCGTTACCCTGCCTTCATGAGTATCTTTGCGCGTGAATATGCTTTCAATAAAGACAAGGCAGGCTACTTCCCCGAGGACGAGATGGCTTTCCAGTTCCTTGACTACGCTATCCAGACCTGCCCAAACCGTATGATGCGCCGTTGGTACAAGCTCAACCTCGACATCACCAACATCCTCACGGCTATGCTGGCACGCGCCCAGGGCTGGAGCGTCGGTGATTTCATCAAAGGAGAAGGCGAGGTGCAGGAGATGATACGCGAGAACAAGACTAAAGACTTCAATCTTTCCCATGAGCTCGACTACATCCCACAGCTTATGAAGATTGTCGAGGAGACAGACCCCGTCCGCAAAGAGAAGATGATAGACGCCTTCAAATGGATATGGTTAGATGAGCGTACCTTCTTCGAACCTTTCAGCATGGAAGCCGTCTTCGCATATCTCTGCAAACTCGCGATGCAGCAACGCTGGGCGAAACTCGACGTCGAGCAGGGCAAGGAAACTTTCCAGAAGATAATCGACGACCTCCGCAGCGAGGCACAAGTCCCCGAAGAGTTCGTTGTCCCCTCTATTCAAAGACAAATATAAACACAACATAAAATATGACAAAAGGAATTGTAAGTGGCGTAGTCTCCAATATGGTGACGCTCCGTGTCGACGGTCCCGTGCTCCAAGGCGAGATATGCTACATCACAACTGGCGGTGACCGATTGATGGCAGAGGTCATCAAGGTGCTCGGACAAGACGTTTATGTGCAGGTCTTCGA
>Ga0310697_10001799_pt1 | contig 24005 bp, 13 predicted proteins | sample 172DNAGHGlowgp2_FD_203883 | JGI IMG/M metagenome (GOLD analysis project Ga0310697, IMG submission 203883) | Sheep rumen microbial communities from Palmerston North, Manawatu-Wanganui, New Zealand - 1728 DNA GHGlow gp2 (v2) (version 2) | ecosystem: Host-associated > Mammals > Digestive system >...
GGTAGGGTTGGCAACAGGAGGACAATGGTCAGCGCCAGACGTAGGAGATGTTTCTTGTTCATCATGCTATCATTGTTTTTCATTGAAATCCGACGCAAAGATACAATGAAACGGGCGCAAATGATAGCAATCCTTATTCATTAAAGGCGAATTATTGGCCAAAGTCCAGAGGGATTTATATATTCTCTTGATTTGTGATTGATTACAGGTCCCCCAGCATGAGGATGCGCTTGTCGGCTACCATCTTGCGGAAATCGGGAGCATCAGAGGTGTCGGGGGCTGGAGCAAAGTACTGATGGTGGTCGGCATTGCGCCAGACGAGGAAGTAGCTGAGGGGGAACTTCTCAATCTGAGGCTTCAACACGCGTGTCCACCATGTTGGGTCGGGGACGTTCTGATAGCCGCACTCGGTGAGGGCGAGGAGTTTGCCTTTCTCGGCTGCGAGGGCGCTGAGGGTGGTGAGGTCCTTGTTTAGGGTGGCTATGAAAGCCTGTTCGCCACCCCGCTGCTGGTAGGCATCGAGGCCAATGACATCCACGCGGTCGTGACCGGGGTAGGTTTTGAGTACGTCGGGCTCGAAGCCATAGTTGGGGCTCCAGCTCCACAGGATGTTGTAAGGCAGCGTCCGTGTGACGAAGTCCTGCGTCATGTTCCACAGCGCCTTATACTCCTCGGCAGAGCACAGACCGCGTCCCCACCAGAACCAGCCGCCGCTATTCTCGTGCCAGGGTCGGAAGATGAAGGGAATGGGCTGTCCCTGCTCGTCGCAGAGCGAGGCGAGGAAGTTGGTGAGACGTCCCAGCCATATCTGGAACACCTCGTGGTCCTTGCCTCCAGGCAACACAGCAGCCACCGTGTTCTTGTCACGTTCTTGCGCGTTGACCCACGATGTGCCACCCGTATGGGGGTTGCGCGGATGCCATGAGATGGTGACGATGCCGCCACGGCGATGCTGGGCGATGATCTCGCGACGCATCACCTGGAAGGGCACGCTGTCGAGGTTCTTGTCATCGCCCACTTCTATACCACCCAACTCGAAGCCCATGACGGCGGGATAGTCGCCCACAAGGTCACGCACATCGCTGCGACCTCCCTCATAGCTCCAGCCAAGTCCATAGAAGGGGTCGTCCTGATGGCCGAACATGATGCCTTTTTTCTGCAGTTTCCCGAGCCTGGCGGTGAGCAGTTGCGCCGTAGTGGTCCGTTTGGTGGTAACGGGTGTGAGGCGATATGAGACTACGTCGCGTGCAGGCACCGTTAGTTTGCGCCAGACCTTGTTTGCGAGCGAGGTGAGACCTTCGTCCTTGTGCGTCCATAGGTTGCGGATTTTATAAGCCTGCATGTAGAAATGAGTTCCCAGGCGGCTCACCTCAGTGTCGATGAAGTTGAAATGTTGCCAGTTGAGGTCGTAGTTGACGGCCTCCTTGGTGGGGTTCAGGATGGTCATGGCCCAGTCGCCTCCTGTCAGCGGTTTGAACCAGAATTCCAATCCCTGCTCGGTAGCAACGCGGAGTCCCTGTACGCCCAATTCGTCCTGATCCACGGCTATCATCTCGCGATTCATGAGGATAGCCTTTGTCTCCTGACTCATGGCGCGGAGGTCGTTGCCAAGGATGAGTGGCGAAGCCATCATGCACCACATGGTGAAATGCGCGCGATCCTCGTTGACGGTCATGCCATTGCCCACTTCAAGCATATCGGGGTCGTTCCAATGTCCTGGCCCTGCGTATTTGCGCAGGGGTTCGCAGAGTCGTATGCATTGCATGACGCCAATGTCGGTGAAGCCCTGAGGATGCACGCGTGTGGAATCGAAGTTGCACCAGATATCAGGTCCTATACGCCAACTATGGCCGATGTCGCGAGCCCATAGCCACGGTTTGTTACTGCCCCACTCGCACATGCTCAGGAAAATGGGGCGACCTGAAGCCCGCAGGGCATCGCTCATCAGCCTGTAGGCTCCACGGGCGTTGACATCTGCGGTGTTGCACCAGTCTTCCTTGAGATAGTCAACCTCCCAGCGGGCATACTGAAGTGCGTCCTGGTATTCGTGGCCGAGACTGCCTGGACGTCCGGCACAGGTGGCTGTTCCGCAGTCGCTGTAGATGCCCAGTTTCAAGCCCTTTGCATGGACATAGTCAGCCAGCGCCTTTATGCCACTGGGAAAACGTTTCGGATCAGCCTGTATGAAGCCGTCGGCATCGCGCTCGCCGTGCCAACAGTCGTCGAGATTGACGTACACGTAGCCGGCGTCGCGCAAGCCCGTTTCCACGAGGGCGTCGGCAATACCCTTGATGAGGTCTTCACTGATATTTCCGCCAAACTTATTCCAGCTGTTCCAGCCCATCTGCGGACGGTCACCTATCTTCTCCCATTTTTGTGCCATAAGCCCGTGACAGGCTGCCAAGCAGAGTATGATACAAGCTATCTTTTTCATTATTGATATGATTTATAGTCGGGCAGGTACAACAATAAAGACTACGTTGAGTTGAACGTGTGGTTCAGAAGAAATTATTACGAATTTCCTTGGCGATGTAGCGCCCCATGAGTTGCTGGCCAGGGCGGTCGGGGTGCAACCCATCGCGCAGGTAACGCTGTCCGTGGCCATCCTCCAGTTTCTCGGTGATGCCGCACTCGGCCCAGCAGTCGATGACCTGTACGGAGAGGGCGCGACAGATGTCTTTCAGTATCTGACATTTCTTGAGGTTGAAAGCATTGTGCCCTGGGTCGGCGGTCTGAATGGGTGTGCATACGAAGACACGGCAGTTGGGGAACCGCTCTATGATGGTCTGGATAGCCCATCGGGCGCCACCAGCCATCGTGGTGACATCCACCTCGTCCAGGCTCTTGCCCTTCAGTGCCTCCTCGGCCGTACCGAGTTTACTGTCGTTTGTGCCCATGGCAAAAACGAAGACGTCGGGTTCAGGAAACTGTCCTGCCTCCACTTCGGCTATGAATTTCTGAATGTGCACCTTGGAGCAGTTGTTGTGGCGTTTTTGCATCTCAGCCACGTCGTCTGTAGGCAGCCATCCACCGGAGATGCCAGCAAAATCCTTGCTGCCATATTCCTGCGTATCAGGGTAACATGCCCAGGTGGCTGAACCCACTGCCACGTTGTGGTGAGTTGCAAAGCCCAATTGCTCCACTACCGTCGCCGACCACTGGTTGCCAGCGGTGATGCTGTTGCCATCGCAGCCGAAATGTAATTTCGTAAAATCGGGAAAGATCTGGGCTGCTGCTTGGAACAGCGATGCGCTCATCACGAGCAACAGGATAGTGATTCTCTTCATGATTGATACTTGAATCTTTAATACAGGGGTTGGATAACGGGGATAGCTGTCGCGTTGGGTTGGGTGCGACCGAGGGGCGTGATGCTAAGGTTATCGAAGTAGGGGGTGGACACGGTGCGCTCGTGCAGGGGAGCGATAAGGCCTGCCATGCCTCTCTTGTAGTGGTCGGAGGTGGCCTGCACCACTTGATTGCCATCGACGTAGCCCGTGATGCGGTCGCCGTCGAAACGGAGCTTGAGGTTGTGCCACTGGCAGGCTGCTTTGCCGTTGACGACGGCTTCATCTAGCGTGTATTCTCCACCTATCTCCACGTCCTTACGTGCGAGGATGAGCGCCTGCTGCTCCTTGTCGCCGATGAGCTCCTTTTGGTCGCGCTTGCCACGGGTGAGGATGAGCTCGACGCGCCCCTGCTCGTCCATCTTCAAGTAATAGCCCTTGGCCCATACGCCATAGCCTGAGCCCACGTCGCAGAGGCGTCCCATGACACCTGCCTCATCGCCAGGATTCAGATAGACGTCGGCGCTGATCTCATAGTCGGTCCATGACGCGTCGCCAAGGATAGTGTAGTGGTGCCATTCGGGTGCCCAGCTGAGGGTGTGGGAGCCTACGGTTTGGCGAATGCAGAGCCCCCCTCCCTGACGGGAGGGGTTGGGGATGGGTCTTATTTCAAAGCACCCAATCAGATCTGCCAGGTAATGAGGCAGGTAACCCCATTCGGAGGGGTTAGCGTATTGGTCGAAGTTGTCCTCGTAGGGGATGGGGAAAGGCTTTGAGGCCGGTATGTCGGCGAAGGAGCCTTTCTGCTGCCCTGTGGTGGTGGAGAAGGAATAGACGGCGTCGGGTTTCAAGGTGATGGAGAAACCGCCTCGCTTAGGGGTGATGTCGCTGAGACGTACGAACTGCTGCTGAGCATCGCTATACCATTGGCAGAGCCTGCCAGCTGCAAGGCCTTTTCCTACCTTGAAAGTAACCGTTTGCTCCTCCTTCGCCCCTTTCGTCTCGGCGATGATGCTGTAGTCGCCCGTCTGCGGGTCACGCATAGCGACGATAGAACCTCCGGCGGGCAGGTTCATGCAGCCATCGTCAATATAGCGCCAACCAACGCGTGTAAACTGTCCGTAGTGGGCATATCCCCAAAGGGCTTCGCGCACCGTGTAGTGACCGCTCCACGGCTCCTGCGCCAACAGCATGGGCGGTTCCTTGCTGTAGGGTTCTAGGGGATAAGTGGCGCCTATGTCGTACCAGTTGATGACGCGTGTGGCTCCGCTGACGATGTAGTTCTGGTTGAAACACTGGACGATGGTGATGAGGCAGTCGAAGCCAGGCAGATAGACGTGGTCCTCGCTGTTCCAGATAGGTTTGCCCATGTCCTCGGCCATCTTGCGTTGCTCAGGCGTCAGCTGTATCTCGCTGTAGGTGTGTGCGCAAACGGCATCGAGAGCATCGCGCAGCTCGGCATCCTCCTGCATGTATTTGAGGAAATCCATCTTCTGGTTGCCCCAGTTGCCGAAGCCGTGGAGCTTGACGTCGCGGAAACCGCGCTCGTTCATGGCTCGGCGCAGGTGCTTGGCGAAGTCGGCGTTCCAGCCTTTCTCGTTGTGACAACCCAGGGCGTCGAGCTCGATGCCGTGCACCTGCCGTAGTCCCTGCAACCAGGCGATGTAGTAGTCCACCATGTCGTCCGACCAGAAGTTGCCCACCCATGCCGGTGCGCTCCATGCCGTGGCGTCGATCGCTAAGTCGGGGTTGCGCCGCTTGGTCTCCTGCATCACCCACCACATGTAACCGCGCAGGAAGTTGGCGTCGTTGCGCTCATGGGCGTGCGAGGGCATGGAGCCCTGCGTGCTGTTGCCGTCGCCCGGCACCTCGACGAGGATGGAACTCACGGAGGCTCCGAACATCGGTTTATAGACCATGTCCATGATCTGCGAGCGCTGCGGCTCGGGGTAGTCCTTAAGCAGCACCGAGGTGGCGCCGCCGCCATTGACGGCTCCGATGCCGTCGAACTGTTTGCCACTGGCCTTGGCGCTGAGCTGAATCGTCTGCGCCGCTGCGCCTGCCCATGCGAGGGCAATCAGCACAAATGTAGAAAGGAACCTTTTCATTTGTATCAAGCTTTTACGTGATAATCTATTGCAAAGAAGGGCGATAAGACCCTCGTCTGATGTGAACGCAAATTTGCGTCCACATGTTTTCAACCTTGCGAATTCCATGTTTCTGCCGACAAAGGTACAGTTATTTTTCCACACAAACCTACACAATCTTAACAAATCTTTTGCATTCCCCTGCTACGAAGCCTGATTTTTGGGTAAACCCATGAAAAAGCCCCCTGATTTCTCAGAGGGCTGAATCGTTGGAAACGCTGCTATAGGCTTTCGTGCTTAGGGATTCGGTTCATCCCACACGCGATCTTCGGTGCAACGCAGTTCAAGCTTTTGTCCGCCAGCGGTTGCGAGGAAGTCACCGGCTTCGAGGCACCATTTCAAGTCATTACCCACGAAGGCGAGTTCCTTGGCAGCGACGGTGAGTTCGACAGTCTTCTGCTCGCCGGGTTGCAGCTCCACCTTGTCGAAAGCGCGCAGACGGGTGTTGTCGGGCGTGAGCGTGGCGACGAGGTCACTGACAAAGAGCAGCACGGCTTCCTTGGTGGCACGTGATCCCGTATTCTTCACATCGACGCTGAAAGTGAGGTTGTCGGAGGCGGTGAAATCCGTCTTATCGACGCGCAAGTTGCTGTATTCGACGGCGCTGTAGTGCAAACCATAGCCGAAAGGCCACTGAACATCCATGACGGCGTCGTAGTTGTAGTTGCCGGCCATCTGACCCATGTTCTCACAGGGCTTGTAGTCGTAGGTCACAAGCGCGCCGGTGTACTTGGGATAGGTGAAGGGCATGCGTCCGGTGAAATCGGCGTCTCCGGCAAGGAGGCGTGCGAGTGCCGTGCCGCCGTAGTTACTGGGCAGGAAGGTGTGAACGACAGCCTGGCACAGCGGTTCAATGTCGCGCACGATGCGCGGACGCCCTTCGGTGAGCACGAGCACAACAGGTTTTCCCGTGGCCGCCAGCGCGCGAACCAGTTCCCTCTGGTTGTCGCTGAGGTTGAGATCGTTGATATTACCGGGTGTCTCGCAGTAACTGTTCTCGCCCATGCAGGCAACGACGACATCCGCCGCGCGAGCAGCAGCTACGGCAGCAGCGACATCAACCTTCTCGTCCATGTCGAAGTTGTCAGCCGACCAGCGTACGCCTTCGACGAAGCGCACATTAGCCTCGCCGAAGCGCGTCTTCATCGCCTGCTGGAACGTTGGATAATCACCCATCTGGGGAGCCAGTTCGTTGGTGCGGTCGCCCTGCCAGGTATAGGTCCATCCGCCATTCATGCCACGCAGATTGTCGGCGTTGGGGCCGCAGACGAGGATGCGTGTGCCTTCGTTCAGGGGCAGCAGCGCCTGTTCGTTCTTGAGCAGCACCATGCACTCCTCGGCCATCTGCTCAGCCTCGGTGGCAAAGCCTTCGCCTGCAAAATCGGGGAACTGCTGAGCCAGTTGCTCGGGCGTGAAATCCCACGTCTGCTTGTCGAGCATTCCGAGGCGTACTTTCAGGCGCAGCACGCGGCGCACAGCATCGTCAATGCGCTGCATGCTGACGCGACCTTCATCGACCAGCACCTTCAGCAGGTCGCAGAACTCCACTTCATAAGGCACCATAGACATGTCGATGCCGGCATTGATGGCCATGCAGATCGCGTCCTTCTTGGTCGCCGCCACGTGGTCACGCACACAAATATTATTGATGTCAGCCCAGTCGGTGACGATCATGCCGTCCCAATTCAGTTCTTCCTTGGCCCAGGTGGTCAGGTACTTGGCGTTGGCGTGGAAAGGCACGCCATTGTTGACGCTGGAGTTGACCATGAGCGAGAGGGCTCCGGCCTGGATGGCATGGCGGAAGGGTTGGAAATACTTCTCGCGCATATCGCGTTCGGTGACGCTCGAAGGCGTACGGTCCTTGCCGCTGACGGGTACGCCATAAGCCATGTAGTGCTTCAGGCATGCTGCCACGCGGTCGGACGGGATGTGGTTGGGGTCGTCGCCCTGATAGCCGATGACGGCCTGGCGCGCCATCTCAGCGTTGAGATAGACGTCCTCGCCATAGCTCTCCCACATGCGGCTCCACAGCGGCTGCCGTCCGAGATCCATCACGGGGGAATAGACCCAAGGAATGAGGCTCGCACGGCTCTCGTAGGCTGCAATTTCGCTCACGCGGCGCGGAATGGCGCGATTGAACGAAGCGGCCTGACCCACTTCCTGCGGAAAGAGCGTAGCGCCCCACGTGTAGCTGGCGCCGTGAATCTGATCGACGCCGTAGATCTGCGGCACGCCGGCCTGCGCATCCATCGACATCTGGTTGAGACGGCGGATGAGCGTCGCCCAAGCGGCAGGTGTCTGTGCCACGCCTTTCGGCACGTTGAGGATACTGCCGACCTTGTACTTCTCGAGCACGTTCTTTAGCGCCTCCTCGTTGAGCACCAACTTGTCAGGGACACTTTGGTCGGTGATGACGTCGATGGTCAGTTCGCACATCTGACCGATCTTCTCGTCGAGCGATAACTTGTTCAGCGCCTGTTCGACCTGCGCCTCCACATCCTTGTCGGAGGGGATGGCAGGCTCATGCGTGCTGCCCTGTGGGCCACAGGCGAGCAGCGTCAGGCTCGAAGCCAATACTGTAGTCATGATCTTTGTTCTCATCTTTTTAACTTTTAGGTAATGTCGTTTTTTTCACCAATATCTTCTTTCCGTTCTTGATGTAAAGTCCGCTTTGTGTTGGTTTGTCTGAGAGCTGTCGTCCGTCAATGGTGTACCAATGACCACTCCCCTCGCCTCTCTTAGATGGGTCGGAGGTGAGGTTGTTGATGCCCGTCGTCAGGCCTTTGTTCTGCACCCGCTCAGCCTCAGCCCATGCGTCGGCATCCTTCGTGATGTCGCTGCCAAGGTAGTAGCCCGTGTTGGTGGGTTGGTTATAACCGATGTTCTGGTTCAGGCAGCTCATCCAATAGCAATGGTCGGTCATGAGCCACGGGAACTTATGCGTCGTGGGATACCATGTCGAGAAAATCTTGATGTCGTGCACGCGCGAAGCATCGGGCAGGATGATCTCCTCGCGCCAGTCGCCCACGAGGTCGCCGTACCACGAGGGATTGCCCTTCGTGCCATTGATCATCGCCATGCTGTAGCGCCACATCGTAAAGGTGCGTCCGTTGGGAACGCTATGGATGATACCTTCCTCGGAGAGGCCTTGTCGCGAGAGCGAGCCGTCGAACCAAATGGCGGCAGCAAAACCCAGTTTCCAGTCGCCCGCGGTAGAGATGCCGGTGGAATTGCCGTCCTGATCGAAGAGGTCGCTCTTGTAGTAGCAGAACTCGCAGCCGGGCGTGGCGGGTGAGTAATCAGCGACCATGCAGCGCCCCATATCGTTGTTGTCGGAGGCGTCCTTCTTCCAGATCACGCTGCCGTCGCGCGCATCGTGCAGCGCCACCATCGTCTTGCCGGTCTCGAGGCAATGGAACATCTGCAGGCCTTCGCGTCCGGGCAGGAACTTGCCCACGAAGTTGGCGTCGCCATGGCCTAAGCGTGTGTTCCACAATCCGATACCGTCATCGTCAACAGCCATCGAGCCGTACATCACCTCGTCTAGTCCGTCGCCATCGAGATCCGCCACGTTGAGCGAGTGGTTGCCCTGCGCGGCATAGGTGCTGTGACGCTTGCCGTCCTTTCCTGTGCCGCGGTCGTTGGTGTCGAATCGCCAGCGGCGGGTGAGCTGTCCATCGCGCCAGTCCCACGCCTCGATGACGCTGTGGCCATAAACGCCCCGGCAGAATACGGCGCTGGGCAGCCCCGTCTCGTCGAAACAGCCCACGCCGACGCGGAACGAACAGGCGCGCTTCCAATAGTCGTCACCCCACGAGCTGCTGGTCTCGCGGTTGATGAAGTTGTCGCGTGCCAGCTCACGACCCGTGCGTCCGTCGATGATGCTGATGAACTCCGGACCCGCCGAATTATAATGATCCACCCATCCGGGGCTGCTCGAATTGAGGTTGCCCCACGTGCGGTAGTCTATCTTTCCGTCGTTGTTCGTGTCGCCGATCTGCTCTCCGTCGCCGAACACCGTGCCCTCGCAGGTGCGTATGGCCATTTCGGCACAGCCGTCGCCATCGAAATCAGCCACGGCGAAGCTCGACGAGTTGCCCAGTATGATGCCTGGACCGCCCTTCACGCGCCACAGCAGCGTGCCGTCCAGCTTGTAGGCATCCCAGATGACGGCCCAGAGGCAGTCCTGCTGTGAATAGCTGGCGCCGGAGCCGTCTGCGACAATATTTCCGCTGGCGTCCTTGACGCTCTGAAGGCGTTTCACCACCAGCTCGAACTCGCCGTCGCCGTCCAAGTCACCCACGCTCACGTCGTTGGCGGCATAGACGATCTTCGCCGTGTTCGCGTACACGTCCTTCGTGTCGGCCAGTGGAATGCTGACGTAAGGCCATCCGTTGGAGACCTGTTCCTTCGTCAGCGTGAACGCTGAGAGCGTTTCCTTGCTGCCGGCGTAGGTCAGCCGGTAGTGGTTGTCGTAGGCCTTGCTTGCCGAGCCGTCCTGATAGCACGTGCGGTTCTTGATGTTCGAGGCGATTTTACGCTCCGCTCCTGTGCCAACGGTGCGATAGAGGTCGAAGCCCGTCGAGGCATTGTCGCCCGGGAGCATACGCCACGTCACCAACACCTTTCCGGTGTATTGCTGATAGTTGCCGAGCGATGCGTTCTGTGCGCCGTTGATGCTCGCCCACAGGGCACGGTCACTCGTATTGTTGGTTTGAGCCACGACAGTCGTGCTCAGGCCGAGAGCCATGAACGCAACAAAAATGCGGGAGATTGAAAGGATGTGCTTAGTCACTTGTTGAATAATGATGTTGTTAACAGTTTTCGTTTTCATGATGCAAAGGTACGCATTTTTTTCGTTATCCCATCAAAAGATACTTATTATTTCTTAAAAAAACACGCCTATGCAAATAAGCTCATTCACATAGGCGCGTTCGCGTTAACGTTTTCATCTTCGTGTTAAGGTGTTCATCTGTTAACGCGTCACGAATTTCTTTCCGTTTCTGATCATGATACCTCGTTGTCCATTTCTCCACGGACGTCCGGAGAGGTCGTAGGAAGCCTCTGTACTACCCTTTTGCAGAATGAGAGGCGTTTCGATACGGGTCTGCACGTCGGTCAACAGCTGCTTGAAGGCATCGCGCGTAAGAACGTAATCGTTGGAGAAAGCCTCCTGCCACCATGCTGCATCACAACTGGCGTGTTCGGTGCTCTTGAACGCATCGCTATTGACGTTGTTGGTGCGTTCGTAGTCATACCAAGGCATGAAGTACAACCACTTGGAACCCGTACGCCATTGGGCACTTATCTTGGGAACGTTGCCACATTCGCCGAGCGCCACGAACTTACTGGGCGAACTGCGCTTGAGGAACTTGAAGCAATTCGTGTAAACGTTACTGACGCTGCTGTTGTTGTAAACGTCAATACTGACTATATCCACATACTCGTCGCCCGGATACCAACGGTAGCCATCGCTGTAGGGCTTGTTCCAGGCTGCCGCTGACGTCCAGACCCAGATGAGGTTGTCGAGACCGTGGTAGTTGGTGAACCGGTCGTACATGACGCGCCACAGCTCGTTGCAGGCCTCAGCATCCATTCCCCACCAGAACCACATACCGCCAGCCTCGTGCAACGGACGCCACAACACGGGAATCTTGCGCTGCTTGAGCTTCTTGAGGGTCGAAGCCACCTTATCGATATCCTTCATCATCCGCTTGTATTCGTCCGACTCCGGCTCGAAGATCTTGCGCACGTCGAAGCTCGTCTGCTTCGCACCTGTGCCCGGGGTGCAGGTCCAGTCCTGCCCGTCGTTCGTAGGCATATTCCAGTGCCACATACAACCTACTATGCCACCATTTTTATGCCAGTTAACGACCTCTGTGACATTGCTGTAATCGATCCAATTGGCGGGCGAGAAAGGCAAATGGATGAAGTCGAAGAAGTTCAGGGCAGGCCACTGGCCCGTATGCTGATAAACCCATTTGGCCTCATTGATGTTCCAGTTGACGTTGGCTATCGTGCCGGAAATCGTCTTCTCGCCGTAGATCTCGCGGAAACACTGCAGCAGCGCCTCTGCCTCTGCCGACAACTGACGTGGTTCCTGAGCCTTCGTTCCGCAGAAGGCCATTAGTAACAATAGAATGATGTTGATGAATCTTTTCATTTTAAAATATCTTTTATTTTACAACTTTAGCTTCGCTGACTTTCAACTTTTCACTTAAACCTCAGCCTATGGAGCGTGCACAGCGACTTCCCTTCGGTGGGCGATGCGAACTTGAGGAAGAGGGCGTGCTTGCCTTGCAGCGTAGCAAGCGAGGGAAGTGGTATGGATAATTCCACGGGGGTCGAAGGCATAGCTGCAGTCAACGTCAGGGAGCCCAGAAGCTTACCGCCTTGCGACTCCCATGGACGATCGGCCATGACAGCGATGGTTCCGTCCACGCCTTCCGGCGTCAGCTGGAGCACCAGCTGCAGATCTTCCTTACCATAGGTCTTGTCGAAGTTGAAATATTTGTAGCCGACGATGGAACCGGCGGTGTTATTCACGACGGGATTGCTATTGTTGACGGGGTCATACGGAGCCTCGAGGTTGCTCTCCGTGCCGTAGGCGGCAGCAACGTAGGAGCCGTAGAAAGTCTTGTTGGGCCATTCGTGCTCTGCCGGACGCGGACCCGTGTACCAGCAGGCGATGCCCGCCGAGTGGCACTCCAGCGGATCGAGTCCTTCGAGGGCGAATCCTTCCGACGTGTATTCGCCTTCCGAGATACGCACTGCGCCGCCGGGAGCCTCGTCCACTTCGACGTCGATGGGCGCTACCATGGCCTGCCGCGCGAACTCATCGGTGCCGGTCTGACGATGGTAGAACACGAACCACTGCCCGTTGATCTCGCAGATACTTCCATGCGTGTTGCCCGACGGCGTAGCCGTAACGATGACGTTGCCGGCCTCGTCGTGTTCTCGCGCACGGCCGTCGATGATCGTGCCGCCATAGGTCCAAGGCCCCAGGGGATGGTCGCTGTAGGCATAGGCCAGCGTGTAGTTGGTGTCGGGCAGCCCGAACTCGCCCGGCTCCGTCCAACGGCTGTAGATGAACACGTATTTATTCCTGATCTTACGTATGGACGAAGCCTCGAAGAAGCGGAACGGCCCGGGCTGTTGCAACGACGAGACCATATCCTCGACCACTTCCGTGCCAGGCTTCACGGTGGCCATCGTCGCGGGATCCAGTTCAGCCCCGAACGACTGTTGGAAACCCCAGTAGCCATAGACGCGGCCGTCGTCATCGACGAACACAGCGGGGTCGAACCTCAGCACGCCGTCCGTGGCATTGGCGTCGTTCTCGCTCCAGTTGCACACCTCGAAGGGACCGTCGGGACGGGCACTCTTGGCGACGAGGCCATTGCGCCCCCACGCCTGATCGTTGGGATAGAGGTAGTAGGTCTTGGTGCCGTCGGGCTCCACTTTCAACGCCACGTCGGGCGCAAAGAGGACGTCGGCAGTGCCTGCTGAGTCGAAGGGTTCACCCTTGGCGTTCTTGTCAACGACGAGGATGACACCGTCGTAGCGCCATTGGCTCAGGTCGTCCACGGGAGCCGACCACACGACCTGATTGCGCCCGCAGTAGTCCGTCCGTATAATATCATGGGAACCATAGATATACACGCGCTGGTGGCCGGGGTCGTCGGGATCCTCGAACACGTAAGGCTCGCCGTCGGGGATATGCTCCCACAGCGGCAGGTAAGGATTTCCGACCGTCGTCAGCACGCTCTTTCCCTTATTCTCAACGTGCTGCGAGCAGGAGAGCATCGCCAGCGCAGCAACAATCACGAACAATAGCTGTTTCTTTATCATAGGTTGTGAGGAATGAGGAATGAAGAATGAGGAATGAGGAATGAAGAATGAAATAATGTTTTAGTTTAGTTTTCGTTTTCGTTTCATAAATTCTCCATTGTCAATTATCCATTGTCCATTGTCCATTGTTATCGTTTTCGTTTTCGTAACTTTCACCTTTCAACTCTCACCTCCTTGCCCTCGTACTCGACCTCAACGGCTCCCTCTTCGCTGCCGAAGGGCTGCGGGTGGTCAGGAGCGACGAAGACGATGCGGAAGGTGCGGCGGGCGGCCATGCCGGGGTACTGCCCCTGGCGCGCGCCGATGGTGAGTGTGGCAGCGGCTTCGTCCCATGCGAGAGGGATCGTGGCACACTCGCCGCGCTCGTAGGCATAGGTCACGCCGTCGTCGTCATAGAGCGTAAAGTGGCCGTCGCGACCGGTATAGACATAAAGCGTCAGCGGCGCGTCAGGCTGCTCGCCGGCGTACTGCACATCGGGGCCTACTGGAAGTATGCTGCCAGCGGGCACGAACAGAGGTATGCGCTCGTAAGGCGCTGAGACATCGTGACGGCCAGGAGCCACCGTGCGACCGGTGTAGAAATCATACCAGCTGCAGGCCGCAGGCAAATAGACGCTGCGGCTACGGGCACCGTAAGTATAGACGGGCGCCGCCATCAGCGCAGGACCGAGCAGGAACTGATCACCCACGTTGCGCGCCTCGCGGTCGGCGGTGAAGTCCATCACCAGCGGACGCATCAGCGTGTAGTCGTCGCGCCACGCCATGCCGGCCAGCGCGTAGAGGTAAGGCATCAGGCGATAGCGCAGACGCGTGTAATACACGATGGAGTTGTAGGCGGGCTGTCCCTCGGACGCGATGTTCCACACTTCGCGGAAGGGACCTTGGCCGTGGGCGCGGAAGAGCGGACAGAAAGCGCCGAACTGATACCAGCGCGTCTGAAGCTCCTGCCACTCGCGCCAGTCGTCGGTCACCTGACCTTGGTTGTAGGCGGCCAGCGCTGCATAGTAGCGGTTCTCGATGGTGAAGCCGCCGATGTCCATCGTCCAGAAGGGAACGCCGCTGACCGAGAAGTTCAGTCCGGCAGAGATTTGCGCCTTCATATCCTCCCAGCGCGACGCTATGTCACCGCTCCACGTGGCCGTGGAATAGCGCTGCAGACCGGCGAAACCCGAGCGCGTCAACAGGAACACGCGACGGTCGGCATCGGCGGCGCGCTGACCTTCATAGATGGCACGGGCGTTCATCAAGGCGTAGGTGTTAAAGTATTGCGTCGAAGGTCCGAGGGCCGTGGGGCCGCAGAGCGCCTTGCGATAGTCCATGTCGGTGCAGTCCGTCACGTTGGGCTCGCTGGCGTCCATCCACCACGCATCGATGCCCAATGGATAGAGATGGTCGTGCATCTGCTCCCAGAACAGGCGGCGCGCATCGGCGCTATAGGCATCGTAGAACGAACCCACGTAGCCGGGGCCGACCCAATCACGAATGCTATCCTCCACGGCCTGACGGTACATCCAGCCGTGTTCATCGAACTCGCGGAAGTGCTCGGTGCCCGCGTAGAACTTAGGCCACACCGAAATCATGAGATGGCCGTTCATGGCGTGCACGCTATCGACCATCGCCTTGGGGTCAGGGAAGCGCTCGGGGTCAAACTCATGGCTGCCCCATTGGTTCTCGCGCCAGTAGAACCAGTCGAGCACGATATTGTCGATCGGTATCTGACGTCGGCGGAACTCACCCAGGGTGGCCAGCAGCTCGTCCTGCGTCTTGTAGCGCTCGCGGCTCTGCCAATAGCCCATGGCCCATCGCGGCATGACGGGAGCCTTGCCGGTGAGCGTGCGGTAGCCGCTGATGACCTCGTCCATGTCCTTGCCCGCCACGAAATAGTAGTCCAGCTGATCCTGCATCTCGCTCCACCACGTCATCTGCCGGCTTTGAGCGTCCGCCACGGGTGCCATGGCGCGCAAGCCGAAGAACGACTTATCGCCGTCGGGCTGCCATTCGATGCGCAAGCGTGCCGTCTCTCCGGCCTTCATCGTGGCATCGAACTTCCAGCTGTTGGGGTTCCAGGCGGCGCGCCACCGTTCGGGCACCACCAGCTCGTCGTTCATATAGACCTTGACGTAGCCGGCATAGTAGAGCAGGAAATGATGCACGCCGCCGGCGTTTGCCGTAAGGTCGCCCTCGTAGGTCACGTGGCTGCCGCCGAAGCGGAAGTCCACGGGCAGGTTCACGACACGCTGCAGATGGGCGGCACGGTCGTTGCACTCGAAGTAGAGCGAGTCCTCACGGCGCACCAGCGGTTCACCCTCGGCGGGCACATAAGTACCTGTGAGCGCGCCCTCGACACCGTCCTTGTCGCGCAGACCGAACACGTCGCCGAGCTGCACGTAGGGCTGCGGGTTGCCGAAGCGGCAGAGCGAATAGCTGTCCCACAGCACGCCGTAGCCCTCGGTGGAAACGACGAAGGGCACGGACACCTTGGTGTTGTACTGGAACAGTTCTTCGTTCTTGCCCTTGTAGTTGAACTCGTCGCTCTGATGCTGCCCGAGACCGTAAAGGCCTTCGTCGTCGGCCGTGGATGCGAAGACTTGCTGCACGGTGTAGCCCCGCGTGCCCTCGACCTCTATGCGTCGGAACGTGCGCCCGCCGTCGGCCTCAGCCAGCAGCAGACGTCCTCGAGCATCGCTGAAACGCACGACACCCGTCTGCCGCGCCACGGCAGCCGTCAATGCCGCAGTGCGCACGAAGACCGAGTCGTCGCGCTCCTCGACGCTGAAATCCACAGGGGTGTCCTGCGGCAGCACCACGAGGCTCTCCTTGTCCACGAAGCGGCGGTCGGGAGTGGCCGACACACGGATGAGACGCTCGCCCAACACTTGCAGGCGCACCTGCCGCGCCGCCGTAGCGCCGCCGGGCTCGAGATGAACGACGATGCCGTCCGATGTGCGCTCCACTCCGGAGGGATCGCTGCACGAGGTGGCTATCACCACCATCAGCAGCACAAACAATATCTTCTTGATCATAGGCTATGAGGAATGAGGTATTCATTGATAAACGCCTCGCGAGGCCGCAGGTACTTCTGTTCCCAGGGCTGGCGCCGATCGCCGGACGGCCAGGCGTGGGTGCGATAGGGCACGCAGTTGACCGTCTTCTTACCCTTCGCATTGTTGAGCGATGCCCATACAGCCGAAGGCGGACAGGTGGTGTCGATGAGCCCTATCTCGCAGTAGATCTCGGCCTTGGCATGGCGGATGAGCTGGGCGCCGTCAAAGTAAGGCAGCGTGGCATCGAGCTGCTCAGCGCTGAGGTTCGGGTGGTTCTCGATGGGCTGCGGCCAACCACTGCGACGGCCTTTGCGCGCACCGCCCAGGTCCTGCATCGCCGGTACGTTGAGCACCACGCACGACACGCGCGGGTCGAGGCCGGCAGCTGCCACGGCCTGTCCCCCACCCTGGCTCTCGCCGATGACGATGATGCGACGGCCATCCCATTCGGGCTGCTGCGTCATATATTCTATGGCACGAAGCAAACGCAGGTACATACCGCGGAAATAGTAGGTCTCGCGGTCAGCGGCGTTGTGCTCGTAGTAGTTGCGCAAAAGACCGTTCTCGAGCATACGATAGTAGTCGTCGTTTTGTCCGTTGAGCATACCATGGGCGTTGATGTCGAGGCTCAGGGCTCCGTTGCCTAAGGCGGCGTTGCTGACGCACTCCCACTCCGAGCAGCGGCACCAGTTGCCGCTGACGCCTGCTGCACGACAGAGGACGATGATGGGCAGCGACTTCTTCTTCGCGCCCACCGGCTTGGCCATATAAGCGCGCACGGGGGCGGGCCCGAGGCAGTTGATCTCCACGTCCTGACAGGTGTATTTGCCTTCAAACTGCTGAGGCACATCGAGCGCCGTGGTCTTCACCTGCATGGGCAGCGCCTTGAGCTGACGCTTCAGGTTATCCCAATAGGACACGAGGTCGGCAGGTTCGTCGTAACCAGCACGGAACCCCTCAGGCGCCACTACGTAACCGATGGCCTCGGGCTTGCCCGTCGTCTCCTTCAGCTCCACGGTGACAGCACAAGTGCTGTCCAGCGCCTGCTCCATCACGGTGAAGTCTGCCGTCGAAGGCAGGATGCGGAACTCGCGGCACACCTTGTTATTATAATGTACGCTTACAATGAGCGAATCCAGCGGCGCAGGCTCAGCATGGCACGTGACCACCGCCCGTTCGCCTTTCGCGTAGATTCCGCTCTCCTTGTTGATGCTCAAACGATACTTGCCGGCGCGGTCCACCTCGTCGCGCGTCAGGATGAGTTTCTCGGAGAGGAACTGACGCCAGAAGGCATCATCGTTGTCGCGGCTGAACACGAAGGGCGTGGTCCACGGTGCCACGAAGAGCCAGCGGGCATCGTCCTGCTCCATGGCTGCGGCACCTGGCACGCAGTCGCACTCGGCCAAGGCCAGCATCTTCGTCGGATACTTGCTGCGCAGGAGGTCGAACTGCTGCTTAAACGAGCCGTGCTTCGAAGGCACATGATATTGGTCGCGCGCCACGATGTCAACATATTCGTCGCCCGGGTACCAGTCGTCATCGTCGAGTTCCGAGGTCCAGATGTAAATGAGATTATGTATGCCGCGCTCCATAAGATAGCGCTGGGCATAGAGGTACAGCTGCTTGAAAGCCTCGGCGCCATCGTTCCCCCACCAGAACCAAGCCTTGCCGCCACGATTGGTGTTGCCTGCCGCCTCGTGGAAGGGTCGCCAGAGGATAGGTATGCCTTGCTGCTGATAGTGCAGCAGATAGCGGGCTATGGTGTCGAGATTCTCGTTGATGATGCGATGCTCCGGGGTGCCGGGCTGCAAGGCTCGGCGAGGCGAGAAGAGGGTGCCCGGGCGGCGACCTTCAGCGCCCGTGGGCGTATAGAACGCAAAGCCCTCCTTGCCCGACAGGTCGGCTGCTACGGGCACGCTCCAATGCCAGATGAAACCCACGATGCCGCCTGCGTCGTGCCAGGCCTTAGCCGCGGGACCCATGTAGTTGAGGTTGCGCTGACGGAAGTGCTGGAAATCGAAGATATTGACCGCAGGATACTTGCCCGTGCGCTCGTGGAGGCCGTCGGCATCGGTGGTGTTGTAATCCCATCGCGCCTGACAGCCCGAGAGCACCTGCTTGCCCCAAACCTTGTCGCGAAGATAGCGGTAGAGCTGACGCGTGGCCCCGGTAGCCTCGCGGTCGATAGGCTCGCGGGCAATCTCAGCCTGCGCCGCGGCAACGACCGCAGTCAGCAGGAGTAAGGAAAGAACGAAGCGTTTCATTTTCTCGTTATCGTTTTCGTCTTCGTTTTTGGTAATGCGCCTCAAAGGTACAACTTTTTTCGTTTCTCGCCGCAAAAAGTAGCCTAAAATCACGTCCGTGGGACGCTTTTTCGTTCCGGCGACTGTCCTCGGCGGGAAAAGGAGCGCTGGGCAAGCATGGCTAATCGCGGTCGTGCCGCGTTATTTCACGACAAACTTAGCGCCGTTGAAGATGTATATTCCGCGGGACAACGAGCGAAGGTCGCCAGGCGTGGCAGCCTGACGGATGAGACGGCCATCGACGGCATATATGTTGTGGCTTGCGTTGGTCTCGTCGGGCAGGAGGTTCACCTTGTCCACGAACTTCTCCATGAAGGCGTCATAAGCTGTCTTGAGGGCTAAGTAGTCGTCGTAGGTGACGGCGTCAGGATCCACGGCGGCAGCTTTCTCGATGGCAGCCACGAGATTGTCATAGCGTTCACCGAGCTGTGCGGCCTGGTTGTTGGGGTTCTCCGTGAGCTTGTAGAGCTGGAACTCGCTGACATGGAAATATCCGCGGTTGGAGGTACTGGCCTCGCAGTAGAAGCGCAGGTACTGCACGGGCTCTTCCTCGGGAATGGTGAAGAACGCCGAGATGTGCTCGCCGGCTTGGCCATAGGGCGTGTCCAGCGTGCTGAGCAGCGTGTAGGACTCCTTGTCACCGTCGCCATAGGAACTGCCATATACGCCCCAGACGGTCACGTGGTCACTGTCGAGACCCGAACGACGCGTGAAGTCGAACTCTATCTCGCCACTGATTTCATCGGGCAGCTCAATCTGCAGGTAGTGCGAGCCGTTGGGTGCATCACCATCCGTCCACACGGAATGCCAGAATGTGTCGGGGTTATCGTCGATGAGTACGCCCTCGTCAAGATTGCCGCCGTCAATCTGGCCAAAGTCGTTCTGGCTGAAGGGGCTGCTGAACTGCGTGGGTTCGGTGATGAGCTGCTCCATGAATTTGTCGTCGGCTCTCCTCACCTTCTCCTTGGCATCGTCAATCATGGTGAAGAAATCCTGGATGAACGCCTTGGAATTGAGGAGCTGCTCGGCCGTCACGTCTTCCACGGGCTCCAGGTACCACTCGCTGGCGCCGCTGTCGTGCGCGGTGTTGCACCACACGGTCATGGGGCCTTCCCATCCGAGTCCGTTGTTGTGCCAGTTGGCATGCACGTAGCGGTAGTCATTGGGCGCCTCGTTGTTCATGCGGAAATTGAATAAGACGACATCTTCGTCGGTGCTGATCTGCCACGAAGTGGAATACTCGCCGTCGTGTTTGGAGATGGGGTCAATGGTGATCAGGCGTGTGTCGGAGGAGCATTTCTCGGGACTGCTGAAGATGAGGCCGTTGGCAGGATTGCGCAACAGGTAGTCGTTGTTGGGCTGACGCTCCAAGGTCCACAGGAATGCCGGATCCTGGCGATCCACGTTCTTCCATCCGTTCTCGCCTGAAGGCTTGCTGTAGAGCGCCTTCGTGTATGTTCCCGTGACGGCACCTTCCTCGTCCGTCGTGTAATACTCACGCGCGCATATTAATCTATAGTACCCGTCGGCGGGTGAATAGAGGCGGCGCGCGGCGGCCAGCGCACGGTAGGCGTCCACGATAGCGTGCGACATGGCGTTCAGTTCCTCCACGCTCAGGTCGTTGCCATAGTTGCGGCTGCCGTCATCAAGGATCTGCGCGGCATCCAAAGCCTCGATGAAGGCTGCGTACAGGTCGGCAGGATACTGGTTGTAGTCATCTCCCACTTCAAACGCTCCCGTAAGCTTATCGTAGCGCGCGTACTGATCCATTAAGTTTGCACGCGCCCCCTCGCGATCCTGAGGGTCGGGATAGAAGAACTCCTGCTCCGTGCAGAAATAGATGGCATCGATGCTTATCGAGCCCGCTGCATGAGGCTGGATCACGACGCATGAATAATTGGCAAACGCGCATCGCTCCAAGGCGATGAATGCCTCGGGACCCTCGGCAGGACAGGAGATCTGATAGCAGTTGTGCCAATCGGGGTCTTGAAGAATCAGGTTGAAGGGCATCGAGGCATTGTACTTAATATAGAGGTAGTCCGCCTCCGAGATGTCCATTGTGTTGATGATGACGCTCTTCCATCCCCAGGCGTCGGATTCGATAACATGGGTGCCTTCGGTGTAGTGCGCCGAGAAGTCGATGTCCATTCTGGCATTGGCACTTATCGCCATGGCCAAAGCGAAGAAGAATAAAGTAATTTTTTTCATAATGAGTGAATGATTTTGGGTTAATAACGATATTATTTGCAACTTTTCGGCCGCAAAGATATGCACTAAAACCATTCAAGCATTACTCAATCTTAACCAACCATGAGCCTTTTCCACAAACACGGCACTTATCCCCCCCTCATAACCTCACAACCCCATAACCTCATAACCTCACAACCTCATAACCTAATAACCTCATAACCTCATAACCTCATAACCTAATAACCTCAAAACCTAAACAACCTCACACAATCACCTTCTTCTTGCGGTAAGCTTCACGGAACTCTTTGGGCGTGCAGCCTTTCTTTTGTTTGAAGATACGGTTGAAGTTGGACAACGTGTTGAAGCCGCAGTCGTAGCAGATCTCGGCCACTGTCTGGTCGGAGTCGATGAGCAGGCGCGAGGCCCGGCCGATACGGATGTCTATGATGTAGGTCGAAAGGGTGCGCCCCGTACGCTGGTGGAAGAAGCGCGAGAAGGCCACGGGCGTCATCCCTACCAGGTCGGCCAACGCCTCCAGGCGTATGTCCTCGCTGTAGTGCTGCGCGATGAACGCCTGCACCTTGGCCACGCGGCGGCTCTCGTGCTGCGTCTCGATGCGGGCAAACGACGAGCTGGAGAGCGTGCGGGCATCCTCGGATAGCGACAGGTCGTAGAGCAGCTCCAGAAAGGCCAGAACGGCATGGAAGCCGCGCTGCTGGTGCGACAGCGCATCCAGCTTGCCATAGACCTTCATGATGGTGTTCAGCGAGAAGGCCAGACCGCACTGCGCACGGTCGAGCATACGACGGATGGAGTGGAACTGATTCTTCGAAAGGAGCGATGCGGGCAGCACGTCGGAGGTGAACTGAATCGTGATCTCGCGGATGTCCGTGTTCGTGCAGGCGCCTTGTTCCCACACGTGCTCCAGATTGGGACTCGTGATCAGCACCAGGTCGTAGTCGCCGATCGTCTCGCTGTAGTCACCCACCGTGCGACGCACGCCAGCACCGTTGCCTATGAAATTCAATTCGTACTCGGGGTGGCTGTGGATCGGGAAGTCAAAAGTCGATTTGTGGCGGTCGGCAAGATAGAAGCAGTCGCTGTCACTCAGCGGCGTAATCTCGCGCATCACCGGCGCAGGGGAGGAGCTTTGTTGAGGCATGGTTGTGAAGTTATAAGGTTGTGAGGTTGTAAGGTTATGAGGTTATGAGGTTGTGAGGTTGTGAGGTTGTGAGGTTGTGAGGTTATGAGGTTGTGAGGTTATGAGGTTGTGAGGTTATGAGGTTATGAGGTTATGAGGTTGTGAGGTTATAAGGTTATGAGGCGAGCATAGCGTCGATGCGTTCGATGAGTTCCAGGCACATACGACTGTTGTGGTACGGGCATTTCCAGAAGCCGGCGTGGTCGTCGTCGAGGTTCACGCTGCCGTCCTCGCGCACGCTCCAATACCATTCGCCATGCTCGCGGTCGATGAGATGCTCCTTGATATACTCCCACACGCGCAACGCCTTGTCCAGCGCCGCCTCGTCGCCGAAGTGCTGGTAGATATTGAAGAAGCCCACCACGGCTTCGGCCTGCACCCACCAGTGACGGTCGCGGTCGAAATGCGAGCCGTCGGGTTCACCTTCGTAAATTAGCGAGCCATCCGCTTGCAGCCCTTTCTCGCTCGCCGCAGCCACTGCGCGCACTATGGGCTCTACTTTATTAATTATGTCGGCATCGCCCAGCGCCAGCGCCGCCTCATGCAGCAGCCACGAACACTCGATGTCGTGCCCGTAGCTCTCCGTACGGCTCATCCGCCGCCAGTCCATATCGAAGAACAGATCCAAGTGATGAGTCGTTGGATTGAGAATGCGCGTGCAAAACAACTCAATAAGCCTGGCAACAGCCCCAGCAAGAGGACTTGAATCCCCCTCCCTTGGGGAGGGGCTAGGGGTGGGCCATCCCCTCAATAGATTTGCATACGGCTCAATGATATGCAGATGCGTGTTCTGGCTCTTCGGGTAGTTCTCGTCCTTGGCCGAGAGCCGCATATCCTCGATGGGTTGCCAGTCGCGCGTACAAGCCTCTATGTAGCCGCCGTGCTCGCCGTCCCACGCGTGCTGCTCGATGACGTCGAACAGCTGCTGCGCCATCTTGAGCGCCTCCCCGTCACCCGTGGCACGCGCATATTCCGCGAAGCCGTAGAGCATGAAGCCCTGCGCATAGAACTGCTTTTTTGTGTCCAGCGGTGTGCCGTCTGCCGTCACGCTCCAGTACGTCCCGCCGTATTCCTCATCCACGAAATGCGCGAGGATATAATCCTTCGTCATCGTGGCCGCATCACGCAGAAACTGATAATCTTCACGCTCAGCCTGTTCGCTCCTCGCTCCTGCCAACACGCGGTAGGCAGCCGAGAATGTCCACAGCAAGCGTGCATAGAGCACAGCTCCGCGCGGAGCGTCCGGTACCAGCTCCCCGCGGCCAGTCATCCGGCCGTACCACCCGCCGCGCTCCACGTCCTGCATATTGTCAATCCAAAACGGCAGGATGTTCTGTATCAGAACATTCCGCACCTCTTCACGTAACGTCTTTAGTTTATTCATGACCCATAAATAGCTATTTCCGCGGACAAAGATAAGCATAAATCATGAGTTGATGTCATCTCACCCCACTTTTTTTCTTCGTTTTCACCTATCTTAAGGATAGAGAATCGGCGATACGAGCTCCGAATTATTAAGATAAACTCTTTTACCTGAACAAAACGACGATGGCACCATAAATATTCATCAAAAATTTGGGTGATTCAAAGAATCAGAGTATCTTTGCGCCCAGAAACAGTAATTGACGTGCTATGAATACCACTTTATCACTTGAAAATATACTGCACATGCTTAGCGGTCTCAGCCTGAGCAACAGGCAGTGGCTGGCAGCACATTTAGTGGAACCCAAGGAACTTGAGATTGCACGAAATGTGGAAAGAGAACGCGATGAAGCTTTCGTTCGGGAGCTTCAGGCCCTACATTATGAGGGGGAAATGACAACAGATGAGAAAAAGAAGAAGCTGCGCGAAAGCTGAATCGAAGCGACAACCTTACGAGCTAGATGCTGTAACTACTCAGTCATGTGCCCATGGATGGTCGCTACGCTCAAAATTACCAGAAAATTAATTCAAAAAATTATAAGAACAGACGCTATGCGAAGCCT
>Ga0310697_10001800_pt1 | contig 24003 bp, 17 predicted proteins | sample 172DNAGHGlowgp2_FD_203883 | JGI IMG/M metagenome (GOLD analysis project Ga0310697, IMG submission 203883) | Sheep rumen microbial communities from Palmerston North, Manawatu-Wanganui, New Zealand - 1728 DNA GHGlow gp2 (v2) (version 2) | ecosystem: Host-associated > Mammals > Digestive system >...
CTGACAGAATAGTGGGGTACTAATATACTGAAAAACAAAACACTACAAAAACGTTAAAAAAAATGAAAAAGACCTCTCTCATCCTCCTTCTTGCTGCCTTTTTGCTCCTTGGCGGCAACGCCCAAGCACAGGGCAAGAAGAAAATCCGCATTACCTACCGCAGCGCCAAACGCCTGGTGGAGAAAATCAATGCCAATCCCAATGCCGAGACACTCTACCTCTTCCGCAATGGTCTCGACTCGCTGCCCGAGGAAATCGGCCAACTCAAGCACCTCAAGAAATTGGTGGTCAGTTCCAACCGCCTCACATACATTCCACCCGTCATCGGCGAACTCACCGAACTGGAATACATCTCCTTCAAGCACAACGACATCAAGACATTGCCTCCAGAGATAGGCCAACTCAAAAACCTGGAGCACCTGGAATTGGACTACAACGACCTCGAGACATTGCCCGAAGCGTTGTGCGAATTGAAGAAACTGGAGCACCTCTCCGTCACGCACAACGCACTCCATCACCTACCCAATAACATCGGGCAACTGGAATCGTTGGAGTTCCTATATATAGGCACTAACCTATTGCAGGAACTGCCTGTCAGTTTGGCCCAACTCACCGAGTTAGTGGAACTCAATGTGGCGGGCAGCGGTGGCATGCTGGTCATCCCTGACCTAAGCAATTGCCGTCGATTGGAGCGGCTTTATATCGATAGCACCACATTGATTGATGCATCCTTTAACCCACGCACTATTCCACGCTTGGAAGTGTATATGGTTAGATGAAATGCAGATAGTGTCAGGAAAAACACTACCTTTGCAGAAAAAATCAAGATGTTTCAACTGAAAACCCAGAATAAAAGCATCGTCTTCGACCGTCCCGCCCTCTTGGGTATCCTCAATGTAACCCCCGACTCGTTCTCCGATGGCGGACGTTACAACGAATTGGACCATGCCATGCAGCATTGCGAGCAGATGCTTTCAGAGGGAGCCGACATCATCGACATCGGCGGATGCTCCACCCGACCCAACAATGCCATCGCCACGGAAAGCGAGGAAATGGGACGTGTTATTCCCGTTTTGAAAGCCGTCAGAAAACATTTCCCCGAAGCATTGGTGTCCATCGACACTTTCCGCAAGAACATCGCAGAAGCCTGCATCACCGAAGGTGCCGATATCATCAACGACATCTCGGGCGGACTCTTTGACACGGAGATGCTGCCGTATATCGGGCAAAACCACTTACCTTATATATTAATGCATTGCGTAGGTACGCCCGAAACCATGCACCAATATGCCTTGGATGGCGACATCCACCAAATCGTGCGTGACTTCTTTGTTCAACAATGCCAAACCTTGGAAGCCTATGGGGAACAGCAAATCATCCTCGACCCAGGCATAGGATTCGGCAAGAGCCGTAAAGCCAATTATCAGTTGCTCAGCGAGTTGGATCGTTATCGATACAACAAGCTCCCCATCCTCATTGGTATATCGAGAAAGTCATTGATAAACAAAGTGTTGGGCACCACGCCACAGGATGCCGAAAACGGCACGACGGTCTTAAACACCATCGCCTTACTCAACGGTGCCGACCTCTTGCGCGTCCACGATGTGAAAAAAGCGCGCGAGGCCATCGAATTGGCAGGGACTTTTTGTAATTTTGCAGCAAAATTAGAATCATGATTGACCTTTTCATACATGTCCGTGTATTCGACATCATCGACATCATCCTTGTCGCTGCGTTGTTCTACGGCCTCTTCCGCCTGCTGAAAGGCACCTCGGCCATGAGCATCTTCATCGGCATCGTGGCCATCTTCCTCATTTGGCAGTTGGTCAAGTTCTTGCAGATGGAAATGCTGACTGCCATATTAGGCGCCTTCGTCAGTGTGGGTTTCATTGCCCTCATCATCATTTTCCAGCCTGAGATACGACGCTTTTTGTTCACCATTGGAGCACAAGCCCAAGAAGGCAAATTGGCACGAAAATTCAGGTTCCTGAAGGTGAGGAGCAACATCGACTTGGACGTGGATTCGCTCACCAAGGCTTGCCTCAACATGTCGAAAATCAAGCAAGGCGCACTCATCCTGCTGACGCGCAAGAACAACTTGGACGACATCGTCTCGACTGGCGTGACCGTCAATGCCGACATCAGCCATTCCTTGATTGAGAACATCTTCTTCAAGAACAGCCCTCTGCACGATGGCGCCATGGTCATCCGTCACAACCGCATCACTGCAGCGCGCTGCATTCTGCCCGTCACGCAAAAAACCAACATCCCTGGGCATTATGGCCTGCGCCACCGTGCCGCCATCGGCGTGACAGAAGACAACGACTGCATCGCCTTGGTCGTCTCGGAAGAGACGGGCAACATCAGCATGGTGACCAACGGCGAGATTCAGACCATCAAGCCATCGGAATTGAAAGAAATGATTGAGAAGGAACTGAAGGGGTAACGAAGAAAGAAGGCTTACTCACTCCTTGATTTCCACAAACCCATCCCCGTCCTCTGCATAGCGCAGCTGTTTCTTATACGGGTCGTAGCGCAGCAGGAAGCGGTCCAAATAGTCCATGTTCTGCTTCTTCAATTCGGCATCGACATAACCATTCATCATGTAGTCGTATGTGTAGCCCGCATAAAGCTTGCCCAAATACACGGCATAGTTATAGACGTCCTTAAGCTCAAGCGTGTCAATGGTGTAGTTGTAGTCGATCTTGTTCTCCCAGAAGGAATAATCGGTCGTCGAGTTGAAGCCGTCAATCAAGTTGTGCTCACAGAACTGAACGGGATGCCATGCGCCGTCGTTGATTTCGAACCATGAGGCCACGTTGACGGTATTGAGCGGGTGTTTGTAGCTGTATTCGTCAGTATCGCTGAAGAGATAGTCCTCATACTCTGTGATACGCCCCGTCACCTCCATTCGCGAAAGCATCACCAGCCAATGCACCGAGTCGACCGGCACATTGTCAATGTCTTCAGGGACGTATACAGTCACGCCATAGTCCTGCATGGCATCTGCATAGGCGTTGTAGACAAGATCCAGGAACAAGTCCTGACTGAAACCGTTCAACACCTCGGTTTGTCTACTGTATTGGGTATTGTATTCCACCTTCACCTCGGCCTGCTCCGGGAAATAGACGGCGGCTTGTATGCCAGTCCGCTCCGTCACATACGTCTTGGCCAATTTCAAGTCGGTACGGCAGCTCGACATTGCCAAAATGCAAAATATTCCTATTAAAAATTTCAGTTTCTTCATTGCATATCATCTCCAAACAAATCCATTTGCACGCCTTCGCCCTTGGGTTCAACGATCTCAAAAGGCACGTCGTCGGGATTAACTATTATTCTTTCTCCTTCCTCTGGTGTTTCAGGAGCATCCGGCTCGGGAACCGCTGTTTCTTCTTCCGAGGGTTCCGGTTGGAAAGGCTCGAGGAACTGCCATTCGTCAATCTCTCTTGTCGACAAGCGTTTTCCCTTCGCCTTGTAGCTCTTGATACCGATGAACTCTTCCACGTTGATCTCATCGTCGGGGAAGCTGTTGCCCGCGTCGCTGACCTTGTAGCTCAGCAGCAAACGCGGCAATGTATCGGTAGTCATGCCTAAGTATTTCGCCTCGGGATGCTCGCCAATGAAGGAAGCACGACTGTTCAGCTTGGTCTCAGCCTCGATACAGAAACGCTTCAGGTAGTGCTTCTGTGTCTCGCCTTCGATGTAGATGACAGAGAAGACTTCATCGGGGTCGAACTTCCGGATTTCCACCATGTCGTCATCGAAGTGGGTGTTGAGGTCGAAGCCCGAAATCTTGAACTCGCCATTGGCAAAGATTTGCAGAATCTTGTCCTCTCCTTCGAAGGCGCCGAGGTATTGTCCGCGTTTGTCGGCGTTGAGGCGGCGTACGGTGTCATCGTACCAGATGTCGCGGGCGTTGAGGGTCGACACGCCTTCTCCACTCTTCTTGATCTCCTTGACCTCATATTTGGTGAGCAGGTTGCCGCGCACGCCACGGCCTTTCACAGCCAAGCTTGCAAAGTCATAGTCAACAGTCTTCTGCTTCTTGTTGAACAACAAGAGCGTCACCTTGATGACTTCTGCCTCTCCATTGGGATTCGATGAGAAATAGCGCACCTTCGATCCAGGCTTGCCCTGCGTGACGTCGTATTCCTTGTCGCGGGTGACACCCATCACAGCAAAACGTTTCACATAGTGCGGTGCTCCGTTCTTGCCGTCGCGATACACGACATTGTAAGTAGTTCGATCGTCGTTCTTGTGGAACACATCGACGTGGATTATCTTCTGTCCCACAAAGAGCTTCGGCTGCAGTTTGGTCACCATGTACTTGCCATCCTCGTGGAAGACGATGATGTCGTCCATGTCGGAACAGTCGCACACATAGACATAGGCTTCCTTGTTCTTCTCGCGTTTCAGGCCTTCGCCCGTACACACGAAACCTTCCTCCTTGTTGACATAAAGTTTCTCATTATTGGCTGCCACCGCTACAGCCGAGATATTGTCGAAGTTGCGAATCTCGGTCCTGCGTTCGCGACCTTCGCCATATTTTTCCTTGATATGAAGGAAATAGTCTATGGTATAGTCAACGATATGATCGAGGTTGTAGTGGGCCTCTTCCATGCGTTGTTCGAGGTCAGCCAGTTGCTCGTCGGCTTTCTTGATATCGAATCTCGAAATCTTGCGGACGGGTTTCTCACACAATTTCTCCACATCCTCTCGTGTCACTTCGCGCCTCAGCAACTTACGATACTTGTCGAAACGGCGTTCAATGCCCGTGTACAGCTCGTCCCAATCAGCATATTCCTTGTTTTCCAGTTCCTTATAGATGCCCTTTTCAAAGAATATCTTCTCCAACGACACCCAATGCCAGCTGTTTTCCAACTCCTCAATCAAAATCCGCAACTCAAGACTGAGGAGTTCCATGGTGCGATCAGTGCTGTGTTTGAGAATCTCGCTAACGCCCATGAAGGCGGGATGCTGATTGACGATGACACAGGCATTGGGTGAAATCGAAACCTCGCAATCGGTGAAGGCATAGAGCGCGTCGATGGTCTGGTCTGGCGACACCCCGGGGTTGAGATAGATGACAATCTCGCACTGCTCGGCAGTGTTGTCATCAATCTTCTTGATCTTGATCTTACCCTTGTCGTTGCACTTCACGATGCTCTCAATGACGCTTCCCGTGGTGGTGCCGTAGGGTATCTCGCTGATGACAAGCGTTTTCTTATCCTGTTGACTGATGCGTGCACGAATGCGCACCTTGCCTCCACGCAGGCCATCGTTGTAGTTGGTCACGTCCATCAGACCGCCCGTCGGGAAGTCGGGATAGAGGGTGAAAGGCTCATCGCGCAAATAGGCGATGGAGGCGTCGATCAGTTCGTTGAAGTTATGGGGCAGGAACTTGGATGCCAAACCCACAGCGATGCCTTCTGTGCCTTGTGCCAGCAACAAAGGGAACTTCACCGGCAACGACACTGGTTCGGCGTTACGGTTGTCGTAGGAGCGAGTCCAGTCGGTGGTCTTATGATTGAAGACGACCTCCTTGGCAAACTTCGAAAGTCGTGCCTCGATATAACGAGGTGCTGCAGCATCATCACCAGTGAGGATGTTGCCGAAGTTACCCTGCGTGTCCATCAGCAGGTCCTTTTGTGCCAGCTGCACAAGGGCATCGCCAATAGAAGCATCGCCATGAGGATGGTACTTCATCGTGTTTCCCACGATGTTGGCCACCTTGTTGAAACGGCCGTCATCCAATTCGTCCATCGAATGCAGGATGCGGCGTTGCACAGGCTTCAGGCCGTCCTCGATGGCGGGCACTGCGCGTTCCAAGATGACATAAGAGGCATAGTCGAGAAACCAATTCTCGAACATGCCCTTAAGGGGTATCACATGATAATCGTCTTCGTGAGCTTGGGCGTCTTCCACGCCTTCCAAAGTCTCATCAACCGGTTGTTCCTCTTCCCTTTCGTTATCCATCAGTCTTCGCTATCTTCTCTCGTCAAATAAAGTTTAGGCGTTGAGCATGACAGGCATGAGCAGCATAAGCAGGTCCTCAGCTTCATTCTCATTTTCGCCAGGGGTGATGATACCGGCACGGTTGGGGGCCGACATCTCAATCTTCACCATCTCGGAGTCAAAATTAGCAAGCATCTCTTGCAGGAAACGCGAGTTGAAGCCAATTTCCATATCGTCGCCTTGATAACTGCACGTGAGACGTTCCTTGGCTTCGTTGTAGAAGTCGATATCTTCGGCGGTCAAGGTGAGTTCTTGCCCAGCGATGCGGAAACGCACCTGGTGCGTGGCCTTGCTGGAGAACACAGCCACACGACGGATGGCCGACAAGAAGGTCTGTCGGTCGATGGTCAGCTGGTTGGGGTTATTCTTTGGAATGACGGCATCATAGTTGGGATAGCGGCCTTCGATGAGGCGGCAGATCAACACATAGTCGCCAAAGACGAACGAGGCGTTGGTCTTGTTGAATTCGATACGCACTGGCTCGTCGGCAAGAGTGGCCAGGATGTTCTTCAACTGGTTGATGGGTTTTTTGGGCATGATGAACGAAGCCACCATGTCCGACTTGACATCCATCCTTCTGTAGCGCACCAGCTTGTGGGCATCGGTGGCGACAAAGGTGAGGAAGTTTTCGTTCATCTCCATAAGCACCCCCGACATAATGGGACGGATCTCGTCTACACCCGTAGCGAAAACGGTCTTCTCGAATCCCTTGGCCAAAACGTCGGCTGGAATCTCCCAGGTCGAGGTGTCGGTCATTGCGGGCAATTGAGGGAACTCGTCGCTCTTGTGACCAGCCAGCTTGTAGCGACCTTCGCCAGCGATCAGTTCGACGGCAAGGGTATTGTTGTCGATAGCGATGGTAATCGGCACATCTGGGAAATTCTTCATGATTTCGAGCAGCAGACGTGCGGGAATCGTCACCTCGCCCGTGCCGTCCACCATGTCGGGCACCATGCTGACCGACATCGTCACATCGAGGTCGGAGGTCGTGATTTTCAATTCGTTTTCAGTCAACTGAAACAGGAAGTCAAACAAAATCGGCAAGGTGTTCTTTGAACCGATAACGCCACTCAAGGCCTGGAGATTCTTCAAAAGCTTAAGGCTTGATACTATGAATTTCATATCGTTAGGTTTTTATTAAACTTTCTTTTTTGAATCGGTAAAAATACGAATAAAAATGGAATACGCAGGACTATTTTTCGAAAAAACTGAATTTTTATAGGTTCCCCACGGTCAGTCCAGCATATTTCAGACGGTTCAGGAAGTCGAGCATCGACTCGTAAGGCACTGCCACATATTGGAAGTGCTGGTCATCCTTGGTGCGCGTACGGTTTTTCTCCTTGGTGTCGTACATCTTCTGGTTGATGTCGCCATAGGTGGCATGCACCTGCAACTGTCCATCACCGCTGTTGTAGTTGATATAGGTCTGGAACATGTCGTTCTGGAAGTAATACGTGATATTGCCCAAACGACGGTCGAAGACCACGTAGCCATCCACGTATTTGTTGACAATATGGTTGCCGAAACTGCCCAGTCCAATCTTGCCCACCGAGACGAAGGCATGCATCTTGTCGTTCCACACCATCTTCAAGTCAGGGATTACGATGGTATTGCAGTAAAAGTCGGACGATTCCATAGGAGGATAGCCCGCCAACTCAATATTCGTCTTCAACTCTTGTGTCTTCTCCTCCGTGTTTTCGGAACGGAAATAGTCGAGGTAACCCGTTTGGGTCAAATCGATGGAAGTCCCTTCCAAATTGGCGTACACATCAGCCATAGCTGCCATTATCTCGTCGTCGAAGACAGGGGCATTAAAAACGTTGACGCCCCGCATGGTGAGGCTATCGTTCGGATATTGCGTATAGTCACCAAAGACGACAAATTTGGACAAGGGCGTATCGAAGCCCAAGTCAGTGGTGCAGTGGCCGTTGATGACACCCCGCGAATCGAGTTCGAGGCGGGCATCATATTGGGTAGTGTCGGTCACCACAAAACGCAGGCTGTCGGCATTGAACCAAAGTATGCCATTGCTCGGGGCGGCATCGTCAAGGTCTTTCCTCCCCGCACGTGGCGTGAGGAATGAGCCAAAATAGCCGCCATCGATAGCCAACTCATAATAGAGGCCGTTACACATATTAGGTTCAACCTCGCGAATGCGCTCGATATCGATAGGGATGCGGATGTCTTCAGGATTGACGTGCGTCGCCGAGGCAAACCAATGGTTAAGCGAAGCAATGGTATCTTGCTCTGTTTCCACAAGGGTTTCTGAGCCTGCCAAAGGGTCCATACCCTCAAGAATATCTTCCACTTCTAAACCGGTAGAATCTGTCGGCGCTTCGACAGGCTCAACGGCCTCAATGATTTCTGGCTCCTCGAAGGCGACCATGGCATATTGGCCATCAAAATAACCCAACTTCTCGGTGGCCTCCAAAATTAGACGACCTTGGAAGCCGAATTGCGTGCTTAACTTAAATTCAGCAGTGTCGGCGATATGAGCATAGCCATGCGTGATGCCTCCAACAGGAACGATGGTGTCGACTTTGACAGGTGTGTTTACGCCATTGGCATCGGAGTAGTCCCAAGTGCCTTGCGCATCATAATAGTTGCGGCTGTGGATGTTGACGACAGCATCTTTATAAAGGTGGAAACGGTTGAGCGTGTCGGCCAACAGGTCGCCGTTCACTGGCTCCAGCTTCGACTCGGCGTTGATGTCAACGTCATGTGTATAAGGGAACACTGCCGCATCAGCCACACGGATGATCTTCACGTCGTGGGCATGGATGATGTAGTTCGTCATGTCGTACTCCGCATTCATGCTGTAGAACTGCAGCGAGTCTTGATCTGGCACCAAAGAGATGAACTTGGAGGCGTTGTTGTGGATGGCAAGCAGTTCCTCGCGAGTGGTGGCAGTAGCATAGTCGCCAAAAGTCTCCACGGGGTTGTAGAGATGCAGGTTATTGGTGGCCATATCCCACTCAGCTTCCTTCAACGAACAGATATATTGGTTCATCGGGAAGTCGAGGCTACTGTTCTGGTCAAGGTAGTCGTATTTCACTTTCTGTGCATCAAAGTCGACATTGGCACGGTAGTTCGTGGCAGCGAAGGCCACATTGGCCGTGTCGGACGAATAGAGCAGGAAGTTGGCGGAGTCGGCCACAAACGTCCTGGAATCCATGGCAAAATGGTCGGAGTCGAACTCCGTCAAGCCGAAACGCAGCTTACCATCGGCAGAATAGCCATCGGGAGCCAGCACTGTCTTACCCGTGAAATAGGTGTCGCCATACATGCAGATGGGGTTGTCGATAGTCTCGGTAGTCAGCTCGGGCGCACGCACGTCCCATTTCAGTCTTAACGCATCTGCCGAGGCCACGGGGAAGCCTGTACCGTCTTCTCTCGGCACCATCTTGAACTGGTCGGTGATGGCGGTCACCGAATCGAGGTAAAACATGAACTGATCCGACCTGAAGGCAGCGGTCTGGTAGTCGAGCTTACCTTCGCCAAAGAACCCGCTTCCCGAGAGGAACACCTTGTTATGGAACCGTCCCAAATCGCCATACAAGGGATACGATTGCGTCTCGTCCTCACCGATCTGGTGGATGAATCCCAACGAAAAGTCTTCCATGACGACAAGCGGCTGTACAATGTTGGGCATGATGCCGCCCGACACCAATTCGCCTTCAAACTTCACCCGCTTCATCGAGAGGTCGTTGAGGCTGTCCACCTCGAAAGGATACACCGTGTAGAAGAACTTGCCTTCAAGGTCGTCGGCAGTCATCACAGAGTCGACTGCTCCAGGATGGAACACGCCGCCGTTGATTTTCCGGTAGAACTTGAAGCCTTCGGCATCGCTATGGAAGATGGGATAGTCTGGCGTCTCGTAACGACTCGACTTGTTGTCGCCATGGTCAATGTCCAAGCGTCCCTTCATTCGCTCCAAAGTGCCGTCAACAGGAATAACATGGTTATCGTAGCGGGCATAAAACCGCAACGAGTCAATCTTCTTCATATCAATCGTGAAGTCCTTATAGTTGAATTCGCTGTCTTTGGTAAAGAACTCGAACATACCCGCCAAGACGCCACCCGAAAACCTGAAGTTCTGGTCTTTGGTGAAGGTGATGCGAGCCATGTCGGGCGCAACAACCACGCGCTTGCGGTCGCTCAACGAAATGGCAGCGCCCTCATAACCATCAATTTGGCTTGTGATGCCATAAACCAACAAGTCGTTGGTGTACAAGTCAAGGCGAAGGTTGGGCTGACGGTTTGTGGTGACGGTATGTATCTTGATGACGTCGTAGTCGATGGTCTCTCGGAACGAGTCGACCACATCGAAGAAACGCGGCAATGCCGTGGCCCATTTGGTCTCGGAGTCATACTCCACATAACCCTCAGCCTGCAGTCGGAGCAACAGCGAGATGACCTGCTCAATGGGATAGCCGAGATAGGAAGCCAAGTCGCCCACGGCGAACTTCACCTGTCGGTCGACATTATCGAAACCTTGCAGGAATTTCTCGATACGGATCATCGGATGCGAGCCGTCGAGTCCTTGCAGCCGCTTGAAGTCGTCGTGACGGAAATAGTTGACTGACACCACGTCGCCCTCACTCGTTGGGTTGACGCCTTCCATCCTCCTAAAGTCCACCTGGTTTCCATCAATATCCCAATACATGGCCTCCACGAAGATGTCGACGCCATGGTAGTAGTCGTGGAACGGTCCATCGCCGAAGTCCTTCTCGGAGCGGAAGATCATCATCTTACGCGTCTTGTTGTCGTAGCGAAAGTCCAAGTCGTTGTGATAGATGGAGTCCCGCGGCGAGCCCGGCACCGTGTCTTGCAGATAGAGGCGCATGGCCGCATTGTCGGAGACCAAGAGTTCGTCCATCGACATTAGGAAACGCGGGGCTTGCACCCTCACGACTTCCCTACCCTCTTGGCGGAAATGGAAGACGGCCTTGTTGTTGACACCTCCAAACACATCGACTTGGTTGCCCATCATGCCGATGCCGCCCTCAAAGTCGATGTTGCGCATCAGGTTCGAGATCTCATAATCACAACGATACGACCTCACACGAGGGAACATGGTCTTTTCGTTGGGCGCATTCACCAACACCTTGTCCTCATAACGGCACAAAACGTCCTGGTCGAAATGCTGGCGTTCATGGAAGACGACCGAGTCGATGGCATATTCCGAACGGTTGAGGTCGAGGCGATAAAAGTCGGGCAAGGTGACAAACACCTTGTCGGCAGGGATGTCGAAACGTGACCAATCGGCACGACCGCCCATGCCCTCCCAGTGGTTGTCTTCCAGATAGTAGACACCTTTGGTGTTTTTAAGCAGCGACTCGTCTTTCTGCGACACCAAGGCCAAAGTGCCATCGATGGCCAACTCGAAACGCTCCTTCGACGGAAAACCCCACAACGCATCGCGCAAGGTCCACTTGGAGTTGCCTTTTGCCGACAAAACCTTGTCGACGAAGATGTTGCGACACGAAGCCAGATACTTGTCCATGCCGTTCATCGACTTCTGCGCCTTCGCATTGGTAAAGGTCAGCCAGTTGCTCACATCGGAATGCGTCAGACCTCCCGTAGGAATCCTCTGCAACACCTCCACCAGATTGAAGATGTTGGCATAACCCCTGCCTCCACTCTTGGCATGCAACAAATTGCAAAGTCCGATAATGGTATTGGCCTCGCTATCGGAATAATAGCTATTCCAGACCCCTCCAAAACCATTCATGATGACAGCTGCCTCCTCGCGTTCCTGCTTCGAAGTAGAAGAGTTGAGATAGGTGGACAACTCACCGACGAAGGCGGTCTTGTCCGTCGAGAAATGGCCTTGCGCAAAGGCTGAAGTCAGCCCCAAAAACAAGGTTATGGCAATGATGAGGATTCCTTTTTTCATTACTTCAAAATATTATAAATCAATTATTTAACAAATTCAGCAGCCACCCAATTGTTGCAACTCAGATGACGGCGATAACGCAAGCCCAAACGGGTTGCCTCGTCTTGAATCGAAGGCAGGTCTTCGGTATAGAAGCCGCTGAAGAAGATATGTGCTTCGGCTAGCATCGCATCATAGTAATAATGCATGTCGCGCAAGAGAATGTTGCGGTTGATGTTGGCCAAAACGACATCATATTTTCCGTTGACCGACAAAGCATCGCCAAGCACGATCTCGATATCGGAGATGCCATTCAACTCACAGTTGGTGAATGCATTACGGTAAGCCCACTCGTCATTGTCAATGGCTACGGTATGGGCTGCACCAAGTTTCTTGGCGAGAATCGCCAACACCGCCGTCCCACTGCCCATATCGAGCACCGATTTACCATGGAAGTCGGTCTCCAACATCAGTTGGATGATTTGGGCTGTCGTCTCATGGTTGGCCGTGCCAAACGACATCTTGGGTTCGATGACTAAGTCGAACTCAAAGCTCGGGTCAGGTTCATGGAATGGCGCACGCACTCGGCAACGCTCGTTGACCACCACAGGTTGGTAGGAAGCCTCCCATAACTCGTTCCAGTCCTTGTCGGGCATCTCCTCTACATTCAGCAGCTGGACTCCAGCAAAAACAGGGTCGGTGAGTAGGTCCTCCACCGCGACATCATCACGATGGTCCAACGTGCAATAAGCCTTCAGCGTATGCGTCTCGTCCATGAAAGAGTCAAAGCCTATCTCGGCCAACATGGTCACCAGCATATCATGCTGAATGTCGGACGAAGGCGCAGTGAAACTATATTCAAATGTTTTCATTCTTCACCAATATGTGAGGCTTGGTTGCAGATGGAGACAAAATCCTCCGCCTTCAATGAGGCGCCACCCATCAGGCCACCATCAACGTCGGGCTGCGAGAACAGCTCCGTGGCGTTCTTGGCATTGCAGCTGCCGCCATAGAGGATGCGGATCTCGTCGGCAGTGGCCTCGTCGTAATGTTCCTTGATGAGCGAGCGGATGTAGGCATGCATCTCTTGTGCCTGCTCGGGTGTGGCGGTCTTGCCCGTACCAATAGCCCAAACGGGTTCATAAGCGATAATGGCATCGTAGATGGCGTCGCCGTCAAGGTGGAACAATCCTTTTTCCAACTGTTCCTTGACCACTTCAAAATGGCGACCTGCCTCACGCTCCTCGAGTACCTCGCCGACACAATAGATAGGCGACATATTGTTCTCAATCAGGCGGTTGATCTTCTCGGCAAGCACTTCGTTGGTCTCACCATAATATTTCCTACGTTCGCTATGGCCCACAATGCAATAGTCCACATCAATGGATTTCAACATCTTGGCCGACACCTCGCCCGTGTAGGCGCCCTTGTCGAAGGCGCTGCAGTTCTGTGCACCCACATTGAAGCGTTGCTCGTCAAATTCGAAATCGGTAAGCAATTCAAGATAAGGGAATGGAGGACAGATGATGATTTCACAATTCAGTTCATCCTGTTCGTCAAGGCGGTCGAGGATATCGTCGACCAAGGTCTGGGCCTCATCAAACGTGAGGTTCATTTTCCAGTTTCCTGCAACAATTTTGCTTCTCATAGTGCTGTTTGTTTTTAATGTTTTAAAACTACAAAGATACAATTTTTTCTATTACTCAACGATTTTTTCTACCTTTGCACTCTAAATCAAAGACACATCGAAATGAAAAAGGCATTGGTTCTATTTGTGGCAGTTTTGTTGGCCAGTCTATGTCACGCCCAGGACGAGCTCCCCGCTCTCGTCCCCGACCGTCCAGGCATGAGCTGGGGCGCTGAAGTTACACCTCACCATAAAGTCATCTGGGACAACGGTTTCGGTTATGAGAAGTCTGCCGACGGAGCCCAAACCTTCACCCTCAGCAGTGCCATGTTACGCTATGGTCTGTTCGAAAACATGGAGCTGCGCGTTGGCACTGATTTCCTATTGAACCAGGAAGAAGCTACCCAAAAGCCGACCTTCGGCATTGCGCCTCTTTCCATAGGTGCAAAAATCAAGCTTTACGAAGGCTCGGGCATTCTGCCATCAGTAGGCGTGTTGGCCGAACTCCGGTCGCCACACGTTGGGACCAAAGACCAACTCCCCTCCTACCTTGCCCCTTCGGTCTACCTGCTCTTCGAGCATAGCATCGGTGAACGTTTCTGGCTTTGTTACAATGCAGGACTGGAATGGGATGGCGAGACAGCCGAACCCACTACATTCCTTGTCTTGGCCTTAGGATGCAACATCACGGAAAGTCTCGGAACCTATATTGAAAGTTACAACTACCTCAATGCAGAAGGGAGCCAACACATGACAGAATTGGGCTTTACATGGCTGGTGTCGCGACGTGTGCAACTCGACCTCGAAGCCGACCTCGACCTGCTGAATCTCGGGAATTACTATAGCTTAGGCTGCGGCGTCTCTTGGCTCATCAATTGAGTCTTATTTCACCCGGATCTTCCTGCCCTTCCACAGCTTGGTGGTTTTCTTGAATTTGTTGAGTTTGCACAAGATAGAGACCGTTGTATAGTTCTCCACTGCGATGGAGGCCAACGTGTCGCCCTTCTTGACCACATAATATTTCTTACGCTCCCTAAGCGGAGGATAGACCGCTTCCACTATGTTCACGGTAAAATTGGGATCAAAGCCTTCATAAGCCAAATCCAATAACTCATTAGTCATGAAATAAGACCTATTGACTCGGCGGTCTTTGTCTTTCAGGGAATGGGAAAACAGCCACTCGTAGGTCTGGTCGAGATAAAACACCCGCGCCAAACGCGAATGGGTCACGCCTTCGAGACGGTCGTAGATGAGTCGTGTGGTGTCGCCGCACGCTCGTATGGAGTCTACAACACGGTCAGAGCATTGCACCGGCACCAAGTTATCGGCCGTGCCATGGATAATCCAAAGCGGCAAAGTGGTCAAGTTGCACAACTCCCTGCCTGAGGCGCCACCGCACATCGCCATGACTGCAGCAATCCGTTCGGGACAAGCCGTCGCCACATCCAAGGCGCCATAACCACCCATGCTCATGCCCAACACATAGAACCGGTTGGTGTCAACCTTGTAATGGTCGTCAACCCAGTCATACAAGGCCATCACCCTATTGGGCTCCCAGGCTTGCTGGGCTTGAGGCGCCACCACGATGGCATTGATGGGGCGGCCCTTCATCAAGGCATGGATACTGCCATAGCGTAACACCATCTCCAACGAGTCGCCACTCAAGCTCTTGCCGTGCAAAAACATCACCAAGGGCAATTCCTCCGCCTTGTTGTAATCCTCAGGAAGATAGAGCCAAAAATCGTACCCTTCCTCAACGAAGCCACGACATGCCATCAACTGGGCTATCGAAGTCAACGGGACCATGAACAGTATCAATATAAGGAAGAGCAGTTTTTTCATAACTTTACCCTATGATTTGCCATCAACAAACAGTAACTTGCATCGACACACCTCTGTCTGTATGCAAGCCACAAGATCGCTCTTGACCAAACGCACACAAAACTCACCATCGCCGGTCTGTTCCTGGTAGAAGTTCAGCAAGTCGCCCTGGTGTGCCTCGGCCACATAGGCTATTTCGAATCGCTTCAGCCGATGTTCACGATACCAGTCGATATCCCAGAGGTCGAGCACATGCTCGATGTACTTCACCGAGTTGACATGGCCGTTGATGTCGATATCGTTATAGTTGACACCAAGCGTATACACCAAATCGTCGTTCCCCGACATTTTCACGCGTCCACCTTTCTCAATGGGGCACGGCTTGTCGTCAACAATCCAAGTGTTGATGGCGCCGTTGTCGATACTGAAGATGTCAGTAGGTTGCCTCGTCCCTGTATCGATCATGGCCCAGATGGAGCGACCGTAGCCATACACCTTCCCATTGCTGTCAGTCACGCAGAAGTTACGGCTGGTGAAGAACTTCATGGCACCCTCAACCCATGTTTCAATGGTGTAATGTTCATGTTGCGACGGCATCTCCTCCATCTCAATGGCAAGCCTTGACAGCACCCACGAACGATTGATTGTCATCAAGTATTTCATCCCAAAGCCACGTTCGGTGGAATGGAAGTCAGCGGCATTAAGCATCTGGTTTCCAAGATGCCCGAGAAACATCCGTCCCGAGAAATCACAATGGAACGGCTCCGCAACAAACTCGTATTTTCCTATTTTATTCATTCAACAATTCAGAATTTCAAGATTAAAAATTGGCCACCAAAACAAGCAACTGGAAGCCTCTCCTCCGTTATAGGAGATTGCGGTTTCCTCATTCCGCGAATGCGGAACCGCAATGACGCTTTAGGTAGAGTCTTCAGTTGCCAGAAGCCAGAGGCCAGAAGCAATTCTACATTCTACATTCTACATTCTACATTCTACATTCTACATTCTACATTCCTCATTCTACATTCCTCATTCCGCATTCCTAACTAATCCTCACCCTAGGATCAATAATCCCATAGATGATATCCACCACAATATTCACAATAATCAACATGACCGCGATGAGTAGCACCGCGCCCATGATGACAGGGAAATCGTATTTGTCCAATGCATCAACCACTACCACGCCGATGCCTTTCCAGTCGAAAACATACTCCACGAAAACGGCACCTGCCAAGAGAGAGGCAAACCAACCTGAAACTGCCGTCACCACTGGGTTCAAGGCGTTGCGCAACGCGTGAACGCAGATGACACGCCAAGGCTTCAAACCTTTGGCTCGCGCCGTGCGTACATAATCCATTGACATGGCTTCCAACAGGGAAGTACGTGTCAGTTCGGTTACTACGGCCAGGGGACGCATGCCCAAAGTCAAGGCGGGCAAGATGAGGTTGCGCAGACTCAAGAACTCACCCCTACCGTATTCATCAACGGTATAGAGACTGCCTGTCATGCCCAAACCCGTATAACGTTCGAGCAAGAAGCCGAAGACCCATGCCATCAGGATGGCAGCAAAGAACGAGGGCAACGACATGCCTATCGTCGTGACAAACAAAGTCAACTTATTGAGGAACTTGGTATTGATGACAGCGGCCAAGATGCCAATGACCAAACCCAACACCATAGCGATAGAGATGGACACCGCCGCCAACAACAAGGTATTGGGGAAGGCCTCTCCCAAGACATCGGACACCTTGCGCTTGCTTTGGTACGACATCCTGAGATAAGGTGGCTTAAGCACTACGGCCGTCGAACCCAAAGTGGCAATTCTGCAGCAACGACCTATTTTCTCAAGTTTTTGTGTACCCTCCGAAACATCATAAAAGGAAATCGGGACCAAGTCGTTGATGTAATCCACATATTGTTTTCCAAGGCTTTGATTGAGGCCCAACTCCTCGCGAATAGCAGTCACCGAGGCTTCATCGGCACGCTGGCCAAGCATCATTTGGGCTGGGTCGCCGGGTAGAATATTGAAGAGGAAAAACACCAGCGTCGCGACACCCCATAGCACCGCGATGCCGTAAAGCAATTTCCTTATGATATAACTGCCCATCGTGTTGACGCTAGACTATGTGACACGAGTGAAAAGACGAAGAATGCCTCTCATCCAAAGTCCCATGTCAATGATATGTTGTAATCTTTAGGTCTAATTGAACATCTCTTCCAGTTCCTCCCCTTGCGGAAAATCGAACACGCTCCATTTGTCCTTCACCAATCCATTGTCCAACCAAATCAAGCCCGGATTGGAACGCACTATCGTCTTGATTTCCAACTCATCGGCAAAATAGACATCGTATACGAAGTCGTATTTGGCACGCAGCGAGTCAACCACTTCGGGTTCGGCGGCCACGGTCCACAGCACCACGAAGTCCTTAGTTCCCGCCATTTCAGTAATCTGTCGCATTTTCTCCCATTCCGCCTCGGTCACCTTACTCAAATCGTGAGAAGTGAACATCAAAAGATTCTCCGTATTGAGCACGAGGTCTGTCACATCGTTGCCTTCTTCGTCCAAGGCAGTGAACCCGAGATAGTCGGCACCGCCTTCCACACGCTGTCCTACAAACTTCCATTCCGACATCCACACCGAATCATTCCAAGGATAGTCGGGCGACAGGAATTCCTGTGTCTTACCGGTGGCTTTGTTCCTATAGGTGACATACACTTTGCTGGCCGTCGCAGGTTCGGCATTCAGTTGCTTGCCCACCTTCCAGTTCATGAAGTCGATGACGGGCAGGTGACGGTAGTTGTAGATCTCAAAGCCCAAAAATGCCGCAGCGAAGGCAAGTCCGATGACAAACTGAAGTCCCTTCCCAAAGTGGTTTTCAAGATGCTTGTTGTTCATAATCAAAGGAATGAGCACTGCATCGATGACGAGATTCTTATAGAACGTCTGCCAATTGGTCATCTTGATGGCTGAGCCGAAACACCCACAGTCAGGAACAAGGTTATAGAGTGCATCAAATAACGTCGTGCCAGTGAAGAACAGCATGAGCAGCGTGGCACCCAGAACGGCCAACCTCGGGAAAACCTTCGTGATCAAACAAATGCCGACCAGGAATTCAGCCAAAATCATCAGCATGGCAAGTACCATGGCGGCACTATTGAGCCAGGTCAAGCCGTATGCCGAGAGGTAGTCGAGCATTTTGTATTTCGTGCCTAACGGGTCAACGCCTTTCGTGAAGCTGCTGAAGATAAACAGCGCACCCACCAACAAGCGACAGATGGTCAAAGCCGACTTGCTGTAGCGTTTGCTGAACAGCAACGAAACCAGAAGGTTAAGCAGCAGAACAACCAGAAACCACAGATGGTATTCCGGCAGATAGTATATGCCCACGGCCGAAGCCAGTGCTATGAGGATGCTAATCCAAGGCAAGGCTGAAGTTTTCTTTTTCATGGCAAATCGTTTTGGGCAGCATCATTCGCCCAACAAGATGAGGGCAAACACTGCGTAGTTAATCATATCGTAATAATTGGCATCAAGGCCCTCCGACACCAGCGTCTTTCCACCATGGTCCTCGATCGACTTGGTGCGAAGCACCTTACTCATAATCAGGTCGGTGATGGAACTGACGCGCATGTCGCGCCAGGCCTCGTCGTAGTCGTGGTTCTTGCGGTTCATGAGTTCATAGGCCTCATTGGTTACCTTGTCGAACAAGGCCGTGGCCTCCTCCGAAGTCAGGTCGGGTTGGTCGACAACACCTAGCTGCAGCTGGATAACGCCCATCGTGGCATAGTTGACAATGCCAATGAACTCTGGCTCAATGCCTTCATCGACAAGACGCTCATTGGTTGTTTGTATCGTCCTAATCCTCTTCACCTTAATAAAAATCTGGTCGGTGATGGATGGCGTGCGAAGGATGCGCCATGCCGGGCCATAGTCCTTCATCTTGTCGATAAACAACTTGCGGCATTGGGCCAAAACCGACTGAAACTGGGCTTTTGTATCTTTTTTTTCTTGCATTGTGCTAGGTTTTGATTCTGCAAAAATAAAACAATTTGGCAAACCGAAGAAAATAATTTGAAAAACCCATAAGACAGCAGGGCGTCAGTCATCGGAGATACGCACCCTTCTCAAGTCCAGCAAGTTGGTTGGGTTGCTTCCCAAGTCCTTCACGCGTTTGTTGACGAAACGCAGCACTTCGTCGTAAAACAGCACCACAACGGGGGCATCCTGCATCATCAGGCTGTCCATCTCTGTGTAATATTGGGAACGTGCTTGCAAGTCGTTGCAAAGCAAGGCTCTGGCATAAAGTTTGTCGTATTGGGGGTTGGTGTAATGCGTGTAGTTCGGTCCAGAAGGCGCGAAATTGGAAGTGGTGAACAAAGAAAGATAGTTCTCGGCATCGGGATAGTCGGCCACCCAAGAGGCTCGGAAGAATTGAAGGCTACCGTTGCCTCTCATGCTACGCAGGGTGGCTGGAGGCATAACCTCCATCTTGCACTGCAAGCCAATCTGCTCGACCTGGCTCTGCACGAACTTGCCGATATCAGCATAGTCGGCAACGGTGGACAGTTGCAACAAATAGCCTTCCAAATGGTTCTCGGCCACCAAACGCTGGGCGCGCTTCAAGTCGTAGCCATAACCAATCGTGCTCTTATGACCAGGCAAACCCACAGGAATCATGCCGCCCGTGCCAGGCTCGCCAATGCCGTTGCGCAGGTAACGCAGCATCTTCTCGCGGTCGATGCAGAGGTTGACAGCCTGACGCAAAGCCTTTGCACGTTCGGGACCTAATTCATCATTCGGATCAATGAAGAAAGAAAAATACTCGGTGTTCAAGTACGGCTCGGTGATGAGTTCAATCTTGTCTTCATATTTCTTGCGAAGATTGCCGTCGTAGGTCAACAGTTCGTCCTTGTAGCGCGCATCAATGCCCGACATGAAGTCGAACTTGCCCTTGATGAACTCCAAGAAAGCCACCTGCTTGTCAATCAAGAAACTGACTGAGACGGCATCGATATAAGGCAGCCTCTCCCCTGCCTCGTCACGCTCAAAATAGTTGGGGTTCTTGCGAAAAACGAGCTTCACTCCTTCTTTCCAATACTGGAACTTGAACGGTCCCGTCCCAACGGGATGGCTGCGGAAGTCGTCGCCATAATACTCGACGGCTTCGTGCGGCACCACCGAGGCGTATGTCATTGACAAAATGCCCAAAAAAGGCGGAAAAGGCTTCGAGAGTTCGATTTGGAATGTGGTGTCGTCCAAAGCGGTGAAGGCATATTGGTCATCGTCGTGCTTGACGGACGAGAAAATCCAAAGTCCGGGCGAGTTCGTCTTTTTGTCGACCACACGGTTGAAAGAATAAACGAAGTCTTGTGCGGTCACGCAGCGCGGGGTTTTGAAACAAGTGTCATTGTGGAAAAACACATCACTGCGCAGATGGAAAGTATAGCGCAACCCATCTTCGCTGATGTCCCACGACTTGGCCACCATCGGCACGAGGTTCATCTTGTCGTCGAAAGCCACGAGGCCGTTGAACACTTGGTTGCAAGCCCAGATATGCGGCAGGTCCTTGGCATAGATCGGGTCGAGAGTAAGGATGCCTGCGCTTTCGTTGTATTTAAATATAGCCAATCCATCCTCGGGATCTTGAGGTTTGCCACAAGAAACCAACAGCACCGCAGATAATATGCCAATTAACAACTTTCGCATCGCAAGCTATATTAACTACAGATTATACAGATTTTACCGATTGTTCCCCAAAATTGTTTGGCTGCAAGCAGCCGATTGGTACAGATGAGCTGTCGCAGTCTGGAATCTGTAAAAATGGGCGCTTGCGCCATCAAATTCATCGTCGGGAATCTGTCTCATCTGTTCAATCTGTAGTTTTTAATTATTTCACTTTGAAACCAATCACCTCGGGATGCAGATTGCGAAGGTACTTATTGTAATCCAAGTCGTTCACATCCTGCTCCTTCTCCAATGCCAATTCGAGCACCTCCATCATGTTCTGCACATAGTGGAAGTTCAAACCTACGATGTAGTCTTCCTTGATGTCTTTGATGTCATGCTCGTTGTCAACGGAGAGAATGATGTCGGTCACGCCATTGCGTTTGGCGGCCAACATCTTTTCCTTCACGCCACCCACTGGCAAAACGCGACCGCGCAACGTAATCTCGCCCGTCATCGCCAGCTGGCTCTTCACCTTGCGTTGGGTGAAGGCCGAAGTCAAAGCAGTGAGCATGGTGATACCCGCCGAAGGGCCGTCCTTAGGCGTGGCGCCTTCAGGAATGTGAACGTGGACATTCCATGCGTCGAACACATCAGGATTGATGTCGAGCTGCGAGGCGTGGGACTTGATGAACTCGTATGCGATGGTGGCTGATTCCTTCATCACCTCACCGAGGTTGCCCGTCAGCGAAAGGTGTCCGCCTCCACGGCTCAAGCTGACTTCGATGGACAGGATTTCACCACCCACCTGCGTCCAAGCCAAGCCCGTGGCCACACCCGGCATGCTGTGCTTCACCTCGTCCTCGTCGTGGTGCATCGGCACACCGAGCACCTTGCGAACATCGGAAAGGGTAATCTTCTTGTCAAACGGTTCCTCCGTCACGACCTGCTTGGCGCGGAAACGCATCATGTCGCCAATGCGGCGCTCCAAGTTACGCACACCTGCCTCGCGGGTATAATCGTCGATAATGTGCATCACGATGTCCTTCGAGAAAGTGATTTGCTTCGCATCCAAGCCGTGTTCCTTCATCTGCTTGGGGATGAGGTGGCGTTTGGCAATCTCATATTTCTCCTCGCGCAGATAGCCACTCAAGTCGATGATTTCCATACGGTCGCGCAAAGCAGGATGGATGGTCGACAAGTTGTTGGCCGTGGCGATGAAGAGAATCTTAGAGAGGTCGTAATCCAACTCGATGAAGTTGTCGTAGAAAGCATTATTTTGCTCAGGGTCAAGGATTTCAAGCAAGGCCGCCTGCGGGTCGCCTTGTACGTTATTGCCGCTCACTTTGTCGATTTCGTCAAGAACAAAGACAGGGTTGCCCGACTTCACCTTGCGCAGGTTCTGGATAATACGGCCCGGCATGGCGCCAATGTAAGTTTTTCTATGTCCGCGCAGCTCCGATTCATCACGTACGCCACCGAGTGACATTCTGACATATTTTCGGTTCAATGCCCGCGCGATGGACTTGCCCAACGAAGTCTTACCCACGCCAGGAGGTCCGACGAGGCACAAGATGGGCGACTTCATGTCATTACGCAGCTTCAGTACGGCAAGATGCTCTATGATGCGGTCCTTCACCTTGTCCAAGCCATAGTGATCGGCATCAAGGACACGCTGGGCGCGCTTCAGGTCAAAGTTGTCCTTGGTGAACTCCTCCCATGGCAGATCGACAAGGTATTGGAGATAATTCAGCTGTATGCCGTATTCCGCCGCCTGCGGATTGGTGCGTTCCAATTTCTTCAATTCCCGGTCGAACACATCCGCCACTTCCTTCGACCATTTCTTCTTCGCGGCCTTTTCTGTCAACTCCTTGACATCCTGCTCATTGGGGCTACCTCCCAATTCCTCTTGAATGGTGCGCAACTGTTGGTTAAGGTAATACTCGCGCTGTTGCTTATCCATGTCGACGCGCACCTTGCTTTGGATTTGCTGCTTCAGTTCCAGCATTTGCTGTTCTTCTGTCAGCACACTCAGAAGGTCGGTGGCCATCTGGTTCAGCGTGCGGGCTTCAAGCAGTGCCTGCTTGGTAGGCATGTCGGCTTCTACGTTGCTTGCCACAAAATTCATCAAAAACACGGGGTCTTCAATACTCTTGATGGCAAAGCCTGCCTCCTGTGGCATGTTGCGCGAACGGCCAATGACCTGAATGGCCAGCTCCTTGACAGATTGCACTAAGGCATTGAACTTCCGCGTATTAGGAATCTCTTCTGCTACAACGTATGGAACCACCGCAGCTTTCAGATAAGGCTCGACTTGGGTAGCCGACACAACCTCGAAACGACGTTTGCCTTGTATGATGACGGTTGTGTTGCCATCAGGCATCTGCAAGGTCTTGATGATTTGGGCGATAGTGCCCACCTTGTACAAGTCATCCAACGTGGGGTCTTCCACGTCGGCATTGGTCTGCGCAATGACGCCTATGGCCTTGCGCTTCTTATAGTATTCCTTTATCAGCCGGATGGACTTGTCGCGTCCCACGGTGATGGGGATGATGACACCGGGATAGAGCACCGAGTTGCGCAAAGGCAATATAGGCAGTTCCTCCGGCACCTCTTCGTCTTGGCCGAGACGCTCGTCCTCAATAGTCAGCACGGGGATGAACTCGGAGTTTTGGTCCATCATGTCGGAAAACAATTCAGTATCTAATTTAAAGCTCATAGATTCGATTTGAAATATAGGCGACATTTTGTCAGTCTGCCGCTGTTTTACACCTTATAATATATATGGTGCAAAGATACGACAATAATAATGCCAAGGCAAAAAAAAAGCCCTCGCGATTGGCAAGAGCTTCCCTTTTTTCGGTTTTGTCCAACTTACTTGGCTTCCTTCTTCTCGAAGAACTTCTTGTACTTGTTGTTGAACTTATCCACACGACCGGCGCTGTCGACGAGCTTCATCTTACCGGTGTAGAAGGGATGTGATGCGCTGGAGAT
>Ga0310697_10001801_pt1 | contig 23988 bp, 17 predicted proteins | sample 172DNAGHGlowgp2_FD_203883 | JGI IMG/M metagenome (GOLD analysis project Ga0310697, IMG submission 203883) | Sheep rumen microbial communities from Palmerston North, Manawatu-Wanganui, New Zealand - 1728 DNA GHGlow gp2 (v2) (version 2) | ecosystem: Host-associated > Mammals > Digestive system >...
CCGCCGATTGAAACGTTGTCGCCTGCGCGGGTTATCGTCATGCCGTCGCCGCCTGTCCGTTCAATGACGTAATCATCGCCCGCCGTAACGGAAACATTTTCGGGAGCGTTAATCGTGCCGCTTGAAAGCGTGATACCCGTTGCGTCGGCTATTGTCGGCGGAGTGTTTGCATTGACGATGAAGTTGCCACCCGCCGTGAAGCTTGCGCCGCCTGCAGTGACGGTTGCCGCAGTCGTCAGCGTAGCATTGAGCCCGCCGCTGATGTTTATGCCGCTTAGGGTGTCGTCGCCGTCTTCAAAGGTGTAGCCGTCCGCGTCCTTAGAAAGCTTGCCGTAGTTTTTGGCAGGAGCCGAAAGCGAATCGACTACAATCCATTCGGTGCCCGTCCTGTTGCTTATGATAAAGTTGCCGTCGGTCGCCGCGAGCATGGCGGAGCCGAGCGTGTCGAGTTGTTCTGCAGTGACGGAAGCAATATTGCCCGCGATAAGCTTACTGCCGTCGCTAAGCCCTATGTCTGTGCGCGTGTAGTTTTTGCCGCCGAAGGTAAAGACTTCGCCCGAATCTATGCCTCTGATTGTCACGCTGTCGCCTGCAACCACGGTAAAATCGCCGTCGGTCGCGCCTACGGTGCCCTGCGCGGTCGCGACGCTTGCATTGTTCGCGCCGCCTTCGATTGTGACGGTGCCGCCCTTCAATGTCGCGTCGGTGGTGTTCGCCGCCGTTATCGACAAAGCCGAGCCGCTTGCCGCGAAGTAGTTGCCGTTAATGACGTAAGCGGTATTGCCGCTTTCCGTATTGACGGTGGTATCAATCGTCGTTGTGAGGGTCGGTTTGTCGTTGCCCAATCTGATTGAGCTTAGCGCGTCAACATATTCGCCGTCGTTCTTGCCGTCGAGGTAGAAGCCGCTGATTGAGCTGTAGATAAGCGTACCGATTTGGGTATTGGGGTCGCTTTCGTCTTTTACCACGCGATACCTGTCGCCGTCTGCGGCGGCGAGTGTCGACAAAACGAGTTCGCCGCTTGAGTTCGGAGTTATTAACTCATACGCGCCGTCGCTTAAGCCAATCGTGAAGGTTTTTGCGCTTGCCGAGTAAACTTCGCCGTCTTCAATGACCTTGCCATTGTACAAGTCTTGCAATCCGGAAGCGGTAACCTTATAGCGGGTTGTGCCCGTCGAAGTGGCGACGGTAAAGGTATCGCCCACGTCGAGCCCGCCGACTTGCGCGTAGCCGCCGACTAAGCCGACAGTCATTTTGTCGCCGCTGTCGCCCGTCGCAGTGACGGTAACGCCCACGGGCGTGACGGTTACGGATACGCCCGTTGCCACGGAGCCTCTTGTCAAGCGCACAGCCGATACGCCGCTTACAATCGGAATGCTGTCATCGGCATTGATTTCAAATTCTTCGGTCGCAGTGACGGTGAAGACGTTGTTGCCGTTGGCGGTTATCGACTTGCCCGAAAGATTTGCGGGCAGGTTGGCAATCACGTCGGTTAATGTCACGCCGCTTAGGGTGTCGTTGCCGCCTTCCAATGTGAAGGTGTTGCCCTCCGATTTGCTTAGCGTGCCGTAAAGCGCGGAAGGTTCGGCAGTTGAATCGACGACTATGCCCGCGTTTTTCGAGGCGTCCAGTTCCAAGTTGCCGTTTGAAGCCCCAATCATGTTTTGCCAATCGGAGCTGGAAGTATTCAAATCGTCGACGGTAAGCGAAGAGCCTTCAAGCGTGCGCAATTTGCCGCCGCTTACCAAGCCGAACGAAACTTTTTTGTACGAAGCGGTTGTACTGCCCGAAGTGAAGTTGAAAGCGTCGCCCGTGCCGATTGCGCCGAGGGTTACTGCACCGTCTTTGACGTTGACGGTGATTGTGCCCGTGGTTGCGGCGATTGTGCCCTGCGCGGTCGGGACGTCGCTGTTGTTAAGTGTAACTGTGCCGTCTTTGAGCGTTGAGTTGGTGCCGTCGGAGCTTATGGTAAGCGCGCCCGTGCCGTTGTAATATTGCCTGTTTACGGTGGCGCGTGTCGCCCTTACGTCTGTGGCAAAGTCAATCGTCCAGTTCGAGCCGTTTGCGATGTCGACGGTTGTAATGTTTTTTGCGACGTTGGCGGCAGTGCCGTCGAGCGTAAGCCCGTTGCTTGAAGTCTTCACGTCGGCGAGCTTTGTCGTCGGGTTGGTTGTGCTGTCGTAAACTTCGGCTTTGTCGGTGACGTTGGTAAGGGTGACGTTGGTAAGGTTAAGTATGTGTTTTGATGACGGAGCGAGGATTTGAATTTCACTTGCACTTGCGGGCAAAGCCAAGGTGCCGTCGTTGCTTACGCCCCTGACGCGCTTGCTGTCGGTGTCGGTGTCGGAGATGTTGAACAAGCCCGCGCTGTTGTAGACATAATATTTTCCGTCGATTTTGAACTCGTCGCCGCTGTTCAGACCGCCGAGAGAAACGGTTGAGCCGTCGACTTTGACGGTCATGCCGTCGCCGCCCGTCCGTTCAATGGTGTAATCGCCCGCCTTGACGGGAACGGACGGAGCGTTAATCGTGCCGCTTGAAAGCGTGACAGCCGAAACGCCGTCAAGAGTTATCGGGCTTGAAGTTGCCTTGACGGTGAAAGCGTCGCTTGCCGTGGTTGCCGTGGCGGCGAAAGTCGCGCCGCCCGCCGTGATTGTTTTGTTGCCGTCGCCGACTGTCGCGGGCAAGGACGCCGTTATATTGCCGACGAGTGCAACGGAACTTAGCGCGGAGCCGTCCTGGTCCTGCGTAAAGGTGTAAATCGAACCGTCAAAAGTCAGCCTGCCGTATTTTACGGCGGTGCTTGCGGAAGTGTCGACTACAGTCCATTCGGTTGTTCCTGTCGGCAAAGCGTCGGGGTTAATGGTTAAGACGCCGCTTGGAGCCTCAAGGATTGTCTTGCCGCCGCTTAGTTGGTCGATTCGCACGCTTGAATCTATGTCTTCCAAAAGCTTGCTGTCGTAGCTCAAGCCGAGGTTGGTTTTGGTGTAAGTTTCGCCGTCGTAAGTAAAGCTGTCGCCGTTGCCGAGCGAGCCTACAGTGACGGTCGAGCCGTCGACCTTGACGGTTACGGTGCCTGCGGTCGCAGTTATTTCTTTGCCGTCCGTGGGCGTCACTTTATCGTTTTTGTTCAGGGTGACCGTGCCGCTTGTTAGCGTGGCGGTACTTGCACCCGTCGTCTCCACGGTAAGCTCGGAGCGCGCTTTGAAGGTGTTGCCGTTTATGTTGTAAGTCGAAGAGCCGCGCGTCGTATTGACCGTGACATTAATTGTTCCGGTATTAAGCGTGGTGTCGTTGGCGGGCAAAGTTATGTATTCCAGGTCGCCGACATTGTCGCCCGCGTCGCTTAGGGCGAAGGTGTTGGTTGTCGCGTTGTAAGTCAGCGTGGCGATTTTCTTGGTCGGGTCTGCCGCGCCGTCAACTTCGCGAACGATAAGCGCGTTGTTGGGGACTGTGACCGTCAAATTCAGCGTGTCGCCGTAAGTCAGGGAATCTGCGCTTTTGCCCAGCGTGATGAGGTTGTAACTTTCGTTGTCGCCCACGGTGTAGGTCTTGGCGTTGGCGTCGAAGCCGCTTTTAACCAGTTGCTTGTTGTCCGTATTGTAAAGCTCGTTGCTGGAAAGAACTTCGTAAGCAATGCCGTTGATTTTGAACTTGTCGCCGATGTTGAGCCCGCCGATTACGGTATTGGTGCCGTCGTAACTTACCGTCATTTTGTCGCTTGAATCGTTTGTGGCGGTAATGGTTCTGCCGCCCGCACCGATGTTAATGCCCGTGCCGTCAACGTTTAGAGCGTTGACGGTGCCGCTTTCGAGATTAATGTCTGTGACGGTATTGCCGAATTCGGGCGGGTTCTTTGTCGCGTCGACGCTGAAATCGCCGCTTGCCGTGACGGTGAAAACTGCCGTAACCGTGCCGCTTGAGGTTGCGGAGGTTATCTGCGCGCCCGTCGCTTGCGGCAAGGTCGCCGCCACGCCGTTAAGCTTGATTTCGCCGAGTTGAGCATTGCCCGCCGTAAACTCATAGGTTGTGCCTTTCTTTGTGAGCGTGCCGTAGCGGGTGCCGCTGTTTTTGTCGACGACTGCCGCCAATTCGGGCGTTGTGCTTTGAATTTCAAGCTTGCCGCCCGTCGCGTCAAGAATTGTTTCGCCGCCCTGTTGCAGTTGGCTTACAGTGATTGTCGGAGGCGTCCCCAGCCCGAAAAGTTTTTCTTCGTTGCTTGAGGTGTAGTAGCTTAAACCAATCGGCGACACGGTATATTTTGTTGTCGAGGAGCCGTCATTCCATTCAAACGCGCCGCTTTGGAGCCCGCCGACAGTTATGTCGTTGCCGACTTCCACGGTGATTTCGCCGCTGTTTGTCGAATCGGCGGTAATGGTGCCGCTTGTCGTGAGTACCGATTTGCCCGCCGTGAGCTTGACTTTGCCGCCCGTGAGCGTGACGCCGTTTGCGCTTGGCGTGAGCGTCAAAGCAGAGTTGTCCGCCGTGAACTCCGTCCCGTTAATGGTGTAAGTGCCCGTATCGTTCGCCGCAGTGGTTACGGGCTTGTAAATATTCGTCAGCGTCAGCGTGTTTACGTTGTCCAGAAGGATTAAATTAAGTTCGCCCGTCGCCCCCAGATTGCTTAGGGTGTAAGCGTCGTTTGTGGCGTCGTATGCCAAATAGGCAATTTCTTTCGTCGGGTCAAGCACGCCGTCGGTCTTGCCGTAAACTTTAATGTTGCTTAAATCGCGCGAAGGTCGCGCCTTCAAATCAAGAACGCCCTCGTCGTCTACCGACATCACCGGGTAGTAGTTGTCGCTGTCCGTGATTGTCGAGTAATCAAGCCTTGCGTCGCTTATCTGCGGGTCGAGGAATTGGGTTATCTCTTTGCCTTCGGCGTCGTACTTGCCGAGGATATTGCCGCCCTTTAGCACGGCATAGGTGTTGGCGTTGCTTGAAGTGTCCGTTATCGTGAATTTGTCGCCCGCAGTGAGCCTGCTTAGGCTTGTCCATGCCCCGTTGGCGGCGGTTGCCGATATTGAGGTTGTGTCGCCGTCCGCTATGCTGATTTTTGTTCCGTCGGTGACGGTGACCGCCCGCGCGAATTCGGGAATGTCTACGGTGCCTTCGTGCACGCGCCAATCGGCAGTTCCGTCATCTGGCAAGGTGTAACTTTTGGAGTTGAGTTGCGTCAAGCTGAAGCCTTCCGCCGTTGTCAAAACGTAAGTGGAGCCCTCGCCGCTTGCCAAGGTGTAAGTGTACGTTTTGCCGCTTGACACCACATTGAAAGGCGTTCCCACTTCGGGTTCAAACTTCATGGGGGCACTTACATTGATTGAGGCGTTGTTTAGCGGGATAATCGGAACAGAGCTGAAGTCTTCGGTAATCGTTACCGTCACGCCGTCGACGGTTATTGAATCCAAATCCGCGGTTTTAACGAATCTGTTGTCGCTGGTTTTCAAGGTACGCGTCGTGCCGACTTCCAGTAAGCCGTAAATATCTTTGAGGGGATTGTTTTCATCTCCTACCAGAACGACGGTCTTTTTGTAATTGTCTTCGGTGCCGTCCAATCTCAATTTGCGGTCCGCCGCAACAACCGCGATTGGCGTCCAGTTGTCTTTTTCGTTTGTGAGTTGCTCAAAGGTTATGCCGCTTTCGCCTAAGGCGGTGCCCGTCCACATAGACAAATCGTTTTCGCCTGTTTTTCTGACAAAGCCTGTGGGACTGATTGTATAGGTTACGCCGTCTATTTCAAAGCTGTCGGTGTCGAGGTTTTTAAAGGTGACATCTTTGCCCGCAACTTCAATCGTCATGCCGTTGCCGCTCAAGCAGGTGTAAGTTCTGCTGTTGACCGTAACGCTGTCGCCCGCGTCCATGCCGACTGTCAGCTTTGTTCCGTCGTAGTTTAAGGAAACGGTGCCGACTGCGGCGTCATCGGCGGCAACCAAAGCCGCCGTGTTAGAGCCCGCCGTAACGGTCTGCGCGGCGTCTTTCAAGTCGATTGTGCCGCTTGTCAAGTTGACGGCTGTGGCGTTGTTTATATGGGCGTTATTCGTCGTGTAGTCGTATTCGACGGTAAAGGCGCTGTCGTTGGCGGCTGTGACAACGAAAGTCGCGCCGCCCGCCGTTATCGAAGTGGAGTTGCGAATAAAATAGCTGTCGTCGAACTTGACGGAAGCTATTTCCTTGGCGATAGTCGCACTTGGGAAAGTTTTTTCGATTGTCGCGCCTTCCGTAGTGACGGTGTAGCCTTCGCTTTTTTTGGTTATCGTGCCGTAAACTTTTTCGCGATTGTCCTTGACGACAATGTAGGTTTTCTTGTCGACGGTTAAGCCCGAAACCAGCGCGGTATCGATTACGTAATCCCAGTTCTCTTCGACTTCGACGAACGAGCCCCAAACGGCAGTCAGGGAATCGGCAGTAGCCGTGGTGCCCGTTATTTGATTAATTTCCAAGCCGTAAGCGGTGCTGTTGCGCTGAATGACGCCGTCGGGCAACACTTTAAAGGTGAAGTCGTCGATTTTGAATTCGTCGCCTTGACTTAGTTCGGTAACGAAGGCATTGGAGCCCGCCACGCTTACATTAAATTCGCCGTCAACGACCGTGGGAGCAATGGTATGATTGCCCGCGACGATAGTTTGACCGACCCACGGCACGACCAAGCCCGCATATTGATTGATTTTATCTGCGCCCGTGCCGTCGATTGTCGCGCCGTCCCCGGCTTTCGCGCCGTCGATGAAAGTAAAATCGCTCGTGGGTTCCGTTGCGCTTATGCTTGCCCGCGAATTGACGCCCGCGATATTTGCGCCGCCGTAATCGGCAGTAAAGGTGACGGAAGAATTATTAACGCGGAAAGTGTTCGCCGAACTCCAAACGGTTTCGCGGCTTGATATTGCGTTGTCGCTCCTGTGCACCGAATAGCCGCCGCTGCTTAAAGTTTCCAGCGTGCCGTAAGCTTCGGTTTTGTCGTTGCTTAGGATAATCCACGGACTTGCCAAGCCGCTGCTTACGGAGGGCGGGACATTCAAGATGTTGCTTTTGTTAATCTGAACGCTGTTCGTCCAGTTGTCGGATTGGCGTAATTGGTCGACGGTAACGGATTCATTTACTGCCAGCCCCGTCAAAATTCTGTTGTCGCCCGTGACTATACCGAGGGGGTTTTTCGTGAATTCGACATTGTTAATGCCGCTTGATTCGAGCGAAAATACGTCGTTGTTGTCGAGCGCGGCAATCGTTGCCGCGTCGTCTTCGACGGTGAAAGTAAAGCTGTTTCCCGTTGCGGCTGTTATTGAGCCCGCGTCGGAGTGAATCACTTGCCCGCCTGTCACGGAGATTGTTCCTGCCGTTTGGCTTATATTTGTTGCCCTGCCGATAACCGCGTGTGACCCTATTGATTCCCTTATGTCTTGCACGGTGAAGCCTTTCGGCAAGTAGTCTTCGACGGTGAATTCCGCGCCCGAATATTCGCCCCGGATATTTTTGTCCTTAAAGTAATCGGAGAAACTGACGGTGGTATCGGAAACGCAGATTGTAACGCTGTCTATCCAGCCTTCCGCGATTACGGATTGATTGACGTTTTTGGATACGTCCAAGCTGCGGGTGTCGTCCACTTTGGTGTAATCGGCATAGAACAATGTCGGGCTTGACGTGTCGTTGACGATAAGCGCGGTTGGCGTTTCGGCGGTAAGCGTTATTTCGTCGACGTTTATAAGCGTGCCCCAACGATTTTTGTCATCGAGTTGGGAAAAGAGTATCGGCGAGCCTTCTTTGGTGCCCAGCAGGTAGCGACTGCCGTTGACCAAGCCGACTTCGCTCATGAAAAAGTTGCCGTCACTGCCCTCAATGCTGAATTGTTCGTTCAAACCGACACCCGTAATTGACGCTTCGGAGCCGTCCGTTATCAAGGTAACGGGAGTGACGGAAGCAACAATGCCCTTGCTAAGGACATTGGTCGTAAAGGACGAATCCGATTCCAAGGTGCCCGTAATCAACGAGACGCGTGAAATGCCGCCCAGCTTTGCTGCGACGTCGTCATCGGTGCCGGAGCCCGTAAGCGTGACTTCATAGCCGTCGTCGCCGTCTTCGGTTACCATGAAGGCTGTCTGTTTTGTGCCCGTGCCGACGGATACGGCAATGCTGTCGAGCCCCGGGGCAAAGTAAAAGTCGTTTACTATGCCGCTGTTCAAGAAAATGCCTTTGAGCTTGCTTTCGTTGACCGAGGAACCCGTTTCCAGCGTGCAATTCGTGCCGTCCTTCGTGAAAATGCCGTAAGCTTTTCTGTAGTCGTTGCTTACCAATGTGACTTTCGTGGAAGTTGCCGACGGCGGCAACGTTGCGGCGTCCAAGCTTCCGTTTACGAGGCTTACGGGTGCTATCGGGTTCCAAAGGAATTTGTTACCGCCCGTCGCCAAATCGGCAACGTCAACCGAACTGCCGCGCAAGGAATGATATTTGCTGTCGTTTTTTTCCGTCCAAATGCTGTCGGAAGTCCCCTCTGTGCGAATAAAGCCCGCGTCGTAGACGTTGTAAGTTGCCCCGTTGTAAGTGAAGGCGTCGTTGGTTGCGGTTTCGAGGTCGTTTACCGTTATTCCTTCGGCGGTTACGGTGAACGTCATTGTTCCTTTGTCGACTTTGAATGTTTTGACTTCGTTACTGCCGTAGTCGATTACGAAAGTGTCGCCGACGTTGCCCGTGATTGTGGCGGTGCCGTTGTCGAAGGTGACGTTCATGCCCTTAGACGTGCTTGACGAGACGCGGAATGTTCTGCCGCCGTCGCCGAGCGTGATTATCTGCCCTGCTTGCGCGTTTATCGTGCCGCTTAGCAAAGTTATGCCCGTGACGTCGCTGATTTTGGTTTCGGCGGAGCTTGTTTTCAGGTTGACGGAGAAAGTGTCGCCCGTTACGTTCGTGACTTTAAAGGTGGTATCGGGGGAAGTGCCCGCACCCGCCGCGATGGTTACCGTTTTGGACGAGCCGTTGACGAAATTTTTATTAATGGTTGCGGCAGTGCCGCCCGCCAGCGAGATTGTATCGACGGCATTGCGGAAACTTTCCGCGTTGCTGTCGGAGGTCAGCGTCAAATTGTAGTTGCCCGCCACGGAAGATAAAAGTTCGGCATATTTGATTGTCGGGTCGTTTTTGTCGTTGACAACGACCATGTTGCCGATATTGTTCTTGCCGATTTCCAAAACGCCGTTTTCGGGTTGCGCGAACGAAACTACCGAGCTTTGCAAAGAGGCCAAGTCTACGGCAATCATGTCGCTCTTTTCGCTTGAGCTGTAGATTGTTGCGATTTCGCCCGTGAAAGCACCCGTCGCGCCCGTGCGCAAGCCCGCGCTGTCGCGATAATATTCGTTGTCGCCCGCTTTGAAGGATTCGCCTTCGTCGATGTCGGTTATTGCGACGACGCTTGAACCGATAATTAAATTGCCGTTGTTTACCGTGCTGTTTGTCGTGCCGATAGTGGTGTTGCCTGTCGGAACAATAACGTTGACGCCGTCGCCCGCATTGGCGGTGTATTGTATGGTTCTGCCGTTCGCGCCCGCCCTGATTGTCGTTTGCGAATTGGCGGTTTTAATTGAACCGCCGAGGAGCGAAACGTTTACCGCGCCTTCGACGGAGACGAGCGCATTGGAATTGGAAGTTAAGCTTGAGCTTAAAGTAAAATCTGCATTGGTTCCCGAAACCAAGCTTGTCGATTGCCTTACGTTGCCCCCGACGACGGTGATTGGCACGTTCCTGAAGGCGGATGAAATCTGCGCGGTCAGGGCGTCGTTAATGACGATACTTGACAGCGTGGCATCGGTTTTTTTCAGCGCGAAGGTCGTATCGTTGATTTTGGTAAGAGTGCCGTAGTTTCTTAAGTAATTGCTGTTGTCGACTATCTGCAAGACTTCGCCGGCATTGAGCAAATCCAAATCGGAGGCGGAAACGGTAAGGACGTCGTTGGTTGCGAAGATGGCGGGCTTCATGTAGTCTTTGTTATTGTCGAATTCCAGAAGCGTCATTTCGAGCGGCGTATCGGGATTGACGGTTACGCCTTGAAGAACTTTGATTATGTTGCCGTCGGTGGCTTGAATACCGCCGTCGGTTACGGTGTACTTTATGCTTGAAGTGCCCGAAGAACTGTTCACGGTGAAAGCGAGCCCCGAAGCCAAATTTTGTATGCTTGGGTTGCCGCCCGAATCGTAAACGACGGTCAAGCCCAAATTTGTATTTGCAGTGTAAGTTACTTCCTTGGAGCCGGGTTCGCTTGCAGTGAAATTAGACTTGTTTCTTGAAACCGAGACTGTCGCGGAGCCGTCACTTTGCGTTCTTATTGTCGGCGAGGTATTTTCGCTTGTTCCTACAGAAGTGATGTCAATGCCGTTGTCAAGAGTGTACTTGCCTGCCCACGCCAATACGGACGAGTCGATTTTTTTGTCGTCCTTAATGCCTTCTTTGATGGAGGTTACGGCATTATTGCCGGAATTGATGACGCCGGATTTTTTATTGGAGGCGAGGTTAATACCTTCCAGCGTGAGCGTGCCGCTGTTTATTATGACGTTGTTTATGTTACCGCGCGTTGCCAGAATGATACCGTTCTTGAAGGTATAATTGGCACCTGTCGTGGACGTAAAAGCTCTGTTGTTATTGCCTTGAGCACCGTCGTCTACGGTAAGGGTGTAGCCGTCCAAGTCAAATGTAATATTTTTGCTTATGGGTTTGTTTCTGAAGCCGTTTTCTGTCCCGTCTCCGGTCAGCGTTATGGTATCGCCGTCTTTTGCTGCGTCGTAGGCGTCACTTAAAGAGCCGTAAACGTAAATTTTCCCGCCTCGTTCTATTTTGCAGGCGGCGGTGGCGAAACGCTGTAAGTCGAAGGTGAAAGCCTTCATTGCAATTATCTCCTTTCCGTGTGTATTGCTTTAAAATTAATCGTTCAAAAAGCAATTTTGCTTAATTATACCACAATCGGCGGCGAAAAAACTTGAAAAAAAAGGGAAGTAGTCATTAGGGAATTGGGGAATTAGTAATGCATCTCTGCTTCCCTACTTCCCTTTTTCCCTACTTCCCTACTTCCCTTATTTAAGCATTGCAAGCATGGTGCCCGCCGCAACAGCCGTGCCGATGACGCCCGCGACGTTGGGACCCATTGCGTGCATAAGGAGATAATTGCCGGGTTTGGACTTCATGCCGACGAGCTGACTGACGCGAGCCGCCATGGGAACGGCACTGACGCCCGCCGAGCCGATTAGCGGATTGATTTCGCCGCCCGTCACCTTGCACATAATCTTTCCGAAGATAAGACCGCCCGCCGTGCCGCCCATGAACGCGACCAAGCCGAGCCCGATTATAAGCAACGTATCTGCGCGCAGGAACGATTCGGCGTTCATTGTCATGCCCGTGCCCGTGCCGAGGAAGATCGTCACGATATTAATCAGCGAATTCTGCGCGGTGTCGCTCAAGCGGTCGGTAACGCCCGATTCGCGGAACAGATTGCCCAACATCAAGCAACCGAGCAGAGCGGCGATAGGCGGCAGGAGCAGGCTGATAAAAATCGTCGAGACAATCGGGAAGACGACACGCTCAAATTTCGTGACGGGGCGCAATTCCTTCATGACGATTTCGCGTTCGGCTTGCGTCGTCATAAGTTTCATTATCGGCGGTTGAATCATGGGCACGAGCGACATGTAAGAATAAGCCGCGACCGCGATTGCGCCGAGCAGGTGCGGTGCCAGTTTCGTCGACAGGTAAATCGACGTGGGACCGTCCGCGCCGCCGATTATGCCGATTGCCGCCGCCTCATGCACGTTGAAGCCGACGAGCATTGCTCCGCCCAACGCCACGAATACGCCGACTTGAGCCGCCGCACCGAGCAAAAGCGTCGACGGGCGCGCCAAAAGCGGGCTGAAGTCCGTCATTGCTCCTATGCCCAAAAATATCAGCGGCGGGAAAATTTCGTTGGTTATGCCGAAGTTGATTGCCTTCATGACGTTCATTTCTTCGCCGAAAAAGCCCGTGTTCGGGAAGTTGGCGAGTATGCACCCGAACGCAATAGGACCGAGCAACAGCGGTTCAAATTCTTTGACGAAAGCCATATACAATAAAACAAGTCCGACCAAAATCATGATGCCGTTGCCCATTGTGAAGGCGGAAAAGCCGCTGTCATTCCACACCGCTTGGAGTGACACCGAGAATGCGTTTAAAGCTTCCAAAAAAAATCACTCCTTTACTTGCGATGCAGGGAATTAAATCTTGCCGACGAGTGCCACGGCGTGCCTTCGTGATTGACGATGTGCACGGCTCTGACTTGCCCCGAAATGCCGCAAGCCGCGATTGCCGCCGAGATTGCCGCGATTATTTCGGGCGAAATTCCTTCGTCGACGGGTTCGGGCGACGGTGCCGCCGTCGCCGCAGACTTAACTGCCACCAGCGGTTCGTCATCCGCCGCAACCTGCGCGGGCTCCTCTTTCGGCTTTGTCGGGTCGACGATATGAATCAGCTTAATCAGATACATAAGCACGATTAAGACAATGAAGACGACCGTCATGTTAATCATCATGATTATCAGCGGATTCGTCGTTACCGGGGAATGTTCCATAAATAAAATCACCTCGAATAAAATTTGCAAAGCTAGGCGTAATAATAAACGTCCCGCGCTTTAAAGTCAATTTAGAATTCGCCCGCAACAAAAGTTGTCACGATATTGAAGTCGTCGTCGAAGATTGTAATATCCGCCGCCTTGCCGATTTCCAGACTGCCGAGCGCGTCATAAATGCCGAGTTCGCGGGCGGGATTCTTGCTGACGAGTTCGACGCCCGCCGCAACGTCAAAGCCCGTGTTCGCGCAGAAAATTTTAAGCACGTCGTTCATTTTGGCGACCGAGCCCGCAATCGTTCCGTCGGCGAGCGTGGCAAGGTTGCCGCTTACGAAAACTTTTTGCCCGCCCAATTCGCTTTCGCCGTTACCGAGACCGCAGGCGCGTAACGAATCGGTTATCAAAGTAATTTGCCTGCGCGGCTTGCACTTGGCGACGATACGTTGGGCGGCGGGGCTGACGTGCACGTTATCGGCAATCAGTTCGACGTTGACGCTTGAATCGAGGGCGGCTCCGACGACGCCTGGTTTCCTGTGGTGCAAGCCCGTCTGCGCGTTGAAAAGGTGCGTCACGCGACTTGCGCCGCGCTCAATCGCCGCCATTGCCTCTTCGTAAGCGGCTCCGCTGTGACCGATTGAAACGACAATGCCCGCGTCGCGGCAACGGTCGATGAAGTCGAGACCCGCGACTTCGGGCGCGACGGTGATGATTTTAATCACGTCGGCGAAGTTTTTTATCAGGTTGAAGTCGGCGGGCATTATGTATCGTGTATCCTGCGCACCGCAGAATTTTTTGTTGATGAAAGAGCCTTCCCAATGTGCGCCGAGGATTCTTGCGCCGCGTGAAAAATTTTTGCCTGCGCGGACGCGTTCGAGCGCGCGGTGAATTTTTTCAATCGGCATTGTCATTGTCGTGGGCAAAAAGCTTGTGACGCCCGTGGTCGGCAGGAAGTCGGCGAGGCGTTGCAAAGCGTCGGGTTCGTCGTCCATTGCGTCGACGCCCGCCGCGCCGTGGATGTGCACGTTGATAAAGCCGGGCGAGACGTAAGCACCTTGCGCGTCGAAAATTTCTGCGCCTTCGAGTAGTTCACCGATTGAAATTATTTTATCGTTGAAGTTGACGGCTCCCGCGCAGATTGTGAAGTCGCCGCTTGCGTCGGGTACGATAAGCCGCCCGTTGATGATTGCTTTCATGTTAAGACCTCCGATTTGATTTTCGTTTGCCACAAGATTATAATTCGCCTGTCAAAGCTGAAACAAATTTGCAGGAGGAATTATCGTGAGCATATTGAGAGAAATTTATACGACGAACGGGCGGCTCAATCGCTTGGCTTACTTGAAGTACATGATTTTATTGGCGATAATCGCGGGGCTGTCGACGTTCGTGCTGTCGTCTATGGCGACGTTTTTGACGGGCGACCCGAACGGCATGTTGGTCAATGCGATAACGGGCATGTGGGCATTGGCGGCGGGCGTCGGCAACGTCATGCTGATGATTCGGCGCGTGCACGATTTAGGCAAGAGCGGCTACTTCGTGTTGATTGCGTTCGTGCCCGTCATAGGCGTCATCTTTTCGTTCGCGCTGTTCTGCATACCGGGGCAAGTGGGTTGGAACCAATTCGGCGCAGACCCGCTCGAAAATTAAACTTGCCTGCAAAGCGGTTTTCGTTTAGAATATGTGCACATTGCATAACAGGAGGACTGATAAGAATGGTACCGCTTTTGGTTTTGGGAGCTCTTGTCGGCGGCGCACTGGCAGTGGCGAATTGGCAAGAGGTCGAAAACTGGCTGAAAGATTTCCTGCCGAAACTCCAGAACGTGCTCAAGGAAACGGGCATTGTCGATTACGCGGCAAAACTTTTCTCCAGCGTCGAAGGTAACGTCATGCGGCTCGTCCACAAGCTTTACTACAAGGAAAACGGCAAGTGGGTCGAAAAGACCACCGTCCGCGAAATCGACGAATCCGAAGTGCCCGCTTGGGCTAAGGAAGGCTTGTCCGCCAAAGAAAAAGACGTTACCGAACGCTACGAAAAAGAACTTGAGCTTACCGTTTGAGCGAGGTGAATTGACATGGCATTGGAACAGAAAATCGAAATGGTAGCCGACTTGGTTGCCGCCGCGAAAAATTTCTTTGTCGACTTGCTCCGCCCGAACATGACGCTCGAAAAAATCGCCGAAGTCGTTTCGCCGCGCCTCGACGACACAATCAAAAAGTACGAGGAACGCGGGCTCGAATACAGCGCGGGCAAGTTCAGCATCAAGTACGCCGACGAAAAGCACTTCAAGCTTGATTTTGAAATGTACTTCCGCGACGACGAAGGCAAGTGGCACAAATGCGCCAACGAAAGCGAAGACCGCGATTCGTCACTGTTGGAAATCGGCGCGTGGAAGACAGTTAAAGCTTTGAAGATTATCACCTTCCCGATTGAAAAGCCCAAATCCAAAGGCGACGAAGTCCTTCAGCACGACAAGAAGCTTGACGAGTATCGCGAGGCGGAACAGCAAAAACTTTTGGGCGCGCCCGCCGAAGCCGAAGACGCTCAAAAGCCTGCGACCGAACAAGTCAAAGACGACGCGCCTAAAGCGGACAAGAAACCCGACGCGCCCGTTGCGGCTGACGACGCAAAGACCATCGACGCGAATGCCGTCATCTTGGACAAAAAATAATCGACCGATAAAAAATTTTTTAGCCCCGCCAATCCCCAAGCGGGGCTTATTTTTTTTGCGCGGCTCGGTTACAATCTCGGCATGAAAAAATATTTTTTGACGCGGCTCGTGCAACTGGTGCCGATTCTTTTCGGGATAACGTTCCTGACTTTCGGCATGATGCAATTCGCGGGCGACGATGCCGTCGATATAATCTACGAACAAGCGGGCTCGGTCGCGGAAGAAATCAAAGCCGCAAAGCGCGCCGAACTCGGACTTGACCAACCGTTTTTGATTCAATACGGGCGTTGGCTCGGCGGCGTGCTTACCGGCGACATGGGGCGTTCGTTTATCAGCGGCAAGCCCGTTTTTGAGACCTTCGCAGAAAAATTGCCCGCGACCGTTGAACTTATGCTCGTGTCAATCCTGCTGACGATTTTTATCGCGACGCCGCTCGGAATTTTGGCGGCAATCAATCAAAATCGCCCGCTCGATTGGTTGATACGCGCACTGTCGTTAGTCGGGAACTCGTTGCCGAATTTTTTTGTCGGGCTGCTTTTGATTTACTTCCTCGCGCTGAAACTCAACCTGTTGCCGATAATCGGTCAAAGCGTCGTCATGCCCGCGCTGACGCTGACAATCGCAATGGGCGCGAAGTACACGCGACAAATCCGCGCCGTCGTCCTTGAAGAACTAGACAAACCCTACGTGACGGGCGCACGGGCTCGCGGCGTCGACGAAGTGACGATTCTGATTAAAAGCGTCCTGCGCTCGTCGCTCGTCATGATTATCACGTTGCTGGCGTTGTCAATGGGCTCTTTGCTCGGCGGCACGGCGATTGTCGAAACGATTTTCATGTGGGACGGCGTCGGCAAGATGGCGGTTGACGCAATCCTTATGCGCGACTACCCGCTGATTCAAGCTTACGTCGTGTGGATGGCGATAATTTACGTGGTGATGAATTTGACGGCGGATTTGCTTTATCATTGGCTCGACCCGCGCGTCCGTTACGGTGAAACGTCATGAAAAGTTTGATTCCGTACTTGGCGGCGGCGGGGCTGTTGATTTTTATCGCGGTCTTCGCGGATTGGCTGACGCCGTTCGACCCCTACGCGCAGGACTTGGAAGGCGCACTTGCTCCGCCGAACGCGACGAATTTGCTTGGCACCGACCGTTACGGGCGCGACGTGTTATCGCGGGTTATCGTCGGCTCGCAAACGACTTTGTGCGCGTCATTGCTTTTGCTTGCGACGATAGCGACGGCGGGCAGTTTAATCGGCGCGGTGTGCGGCTACTGCGGCGGGCGGCTCGATACGTTCCTAATGCGGCTGTCGGACGTGTTCCTTGCCTTCCCGCAGATGGTTTTCGCAATCGCGGCGGCGGGCGCACTCGGCGGCGGGCTGTTGAATGCGGCGGCGGCTCTGGCGATAATCGGTTGGCCTAAGTACGCAAGAATCTCGCGCGGCTTGGCGTTGACGATTCGGGCAATGCCTTACCTCGACGCGGCGAAAATGGCGGGCTCAAGTTCGGCGGCGATTCTGTTCACGCACGTCTTGCCCAATATCGCGGGGACAATCTTTGTTACGGCGGCTTTGGACATTGGCACGATAATCATGGAGCTTGCGGGGCTGTCGTTCCTCGGACTTGGCGCGATGCCGCCGACTGCCGAATGGGGCGCGATGATGAATAACGGTCGCTCGATGTTGCAAACCGCGCCGTGGGTTATCCTTGCGCCGGGCACCGCGATTTTCATTACCGTGGCGACGTTCAACTTGCTGGGCGACAAGCTTCGCGACTTCATGGGCGGGCAACGTTAAAAATTTTTGGGAAGCGGTCAATATGATAAGCGGTACATGCGGCGAAAATTTAACGTGAACACTTGAAAACGCGGCACCAAAATTGATTTGAAATCTCTGACGGTCGGCAACAACGCCAAACTTATTCCGTATTGAAAAATTTTCGGAGATGATGACGACGATGAAAAAATTTTTTGCGACGGCGTTGGCGTTCGTTTTTATGATGTTTTCCGCGCAGGTCGACGCAATTTCTTGCGAGGATTCGACGTTCGCTTTCGACACGATTAATAACAAGTTGCGCGAGTGGCATTGCACGCCGCTGAAGATTTGGTACGCGGGCGACGAATCGAACAACGCGGAGAATATCGCCTACATGAACGAGCTTGCCGAAGGTTGCGGCTTCGATAAAAAATTTAACGCGTGCATGATTTTCTACAGTGACTTTCATTCGCCGCCCGACGACGGACAAATTTCCGCGTGGAATCACGACAGCGATTACAAAAATTATTCCTGGTACTTCGGACGTTGCGACGGCACTTGGCACCTTATGACTTGGGGGTATTGACATGAAAAAATTTATTGCGGCAATCTGCGCGGCGGGCTTGCTGATAAGCGGCTGTGGCGGTGGACAACAGACGGCTTCGACGGACGGCAAAACGTTCACCTACGGCACGGTTGCTTACGGCGTGGCGATGGAAAACGTCGGCACCAATCCGCACGAAAGTTACAGCGGTTGGTCGACGCTCCGCTACGGCATTGGCGAAACGCTTTTCAAGTTCAACGAGCACATGGAGCTTGAGCCGTGGCTTGCCGAGAGTTTCGAGCAGGTTGACGACTTCACCGTCCGAATCAAAATCAACGACGCGGCGACCTTCAGCAACGGCAAAAAAGTCGACGGAGCGGCAGTCAAGGCTTGCTTGGATGCGTTGATTGCCAATCACGACCGTGCGCCCCGCGACTTGAAAATCGCCGCGATTGACGCCGACGGACAGTTCGTCACGATTAAATCTGCCGAGAAAGTTCCCGCTCTGTTGAACTACTTGAGCGACCCTTACGGCTGTATTGTCGACGTTGCGGCGGGCGTCAATGATAAAATCGTCGTCGGCACGGGCGCGTACAAGGCAGTCAAAGTCACCGACACGCAAATTGACCTTGTACCGAACGAAAACTATTGGGGCACAGTCAAGCCGAAGCTGGACAAAATTATCGTCAAAAGCATAACCGACGGCGACACGCTGACCATGGCAATGCAGAACGGCGAGCTTGACGCGGTGCAGGGCTTGCCCTACGCGAGCTTGAAACTTTTCGGCGACGGCTACAAAATTTCGCAGGCGGACACGTCGCGCGTCTATCAAATCGCCTTCAACTTCAAGACACCCGCCTTGCAAGATGCGAACGTCCGCCGCGCCATTTCGATGGCTGTCGACAAGGAAAATTTCTGCAAAGTCCTGCTTGACGGCAACGGCACGCCCGCAATCGGCGCGTTCCCCGCGAACATGACTTTCGGCGGCGACGCTGTTCACGCGGCACCCTACGACCTCGACGGCGCGAAAAAACTTTTGGCGGACGCGGGCTGGTCTGACAGCGACGGCGACGGCTACGTCGACAAGGACGGCAAAAATCTTGAGCTGAACTACTTGACTTACACGTCCCGTCAAGAATTGCCGTTGCTTGCCGAGGCCGCGCAGGCGAGCTTGAAAAAAATCGGCGTCAAACTCAACGTCAACGCTACCGACAACTACAAAACCTTCCTCAAAAGCGGCGACTTCGACCTTTTCAGCAAGGCGATAGTCACGGCTCCGACGGGTGACCCCGAATATTATTTCACGAGCCACATCGTTCCCGGCGCGGTTGACAACGCGGGCAACTACGACAGCGAACAAATTGCCGCACTTGAAAACGAATTGCACAACACCTTCGGCGCGGACAAGCGTTCGGCATTGGCGATTAAAATGTCTCAACAAGTACTCGACGATTGCGCGCTGATTTACGCGTCGCATTTGCGCATGTCGTTCGTCATGAAACCGAACGTAGCAGGCTTCAAGGCGCACCCGTCCGACTACTACGAGATAACGCCGGAACTCGACCTTCGTTGACGCCTGAAAATTTTTTTGCTAAGCTTTGTAACGAAATCCGAATTCCAACGTATAAGCTTCAGAAAACAATTTGGAGGCTGATAAAAATGGCAAAGGAAATTTTGAAGGACGAAATCATGAAGGACGAGGAACTCGACAACGTGGCGGGCGGCAACAGGCTCGAAACTTTCGCGGACGGCAACGAACTGTACAAGCGCGGACTTTTGAGCGCAGACGACGCATTGAGCTCGGCTCCCGTGCGCAATATGTTGCACAAAATGGGCTACACCGGCTACGAAGACAAAGGCGGGCTCATCAACGCCAACATCTACAAGGACAAACAAGGCAACCTGGTGACTCGCGACGATTTCTGGAAGAATTTCGACGCCGACAACGGAACCAAGATCATCAGATAATTCATAACGCAAATCGCTTGAACGCGCAAATCGCTTGAACGCCTAAAAATTTTTTGCCCCGCAATCCCCGCGCGGGGCTTATTTTTTTTGCGCGGCTCGTTTAAAATTTTGTCGGTGACGTTTATGTTTGAAAAACTTTTGACGGTTGAAGATTTGGCTGTCGCTTACGGCTCTAAGCGCGTCGTGCAAGGCGTGAACTTTTCGGTCAAGCGCGGCGAAATTTTAATAATCGCGGGCGAAAGCGGCTCCGGCAAGTCAACGATACTCAAGGCGATTGGCGGGCTGCTCGGCAAGGGCGGCGCGATCGTCGACGGGCAAATTTTCTTCGACGGGCAAGAGATAACCGTTTTGTCGGCGGGACAAAGGCGCAAACTTTCGGGCGACGCAATCGGCGTGATTTTCCAGAACGCGGGCGCGTCGTTTTGCCCGATACGCACAATCGGCGACCAAATCTTTGAGGCTGTCCGCGCTCACCGCGATTGGACACGCGAAGTCTTCCGCGAACGGGCGATCGACCTTATGCAAAAAATAAATCTCGACCCGGCGACGCTTGACGAATACCCGTTCAGACTTTCGGGCGGCATGGCGCAACGAGCGGGCATTTTGGCGGCGACGATTCTTGAGCCGAAACTTTTGCTTGCCGACGAGCCGACCAGCGCATTGGACATCGTAACTCAGGCGGGCGTCGTCAAGGAGCTGTTGAATCTGCGCGGGCGGCTGAAAATTTCAATCGTCCTTGTCACGCACGACTTGCGGGTAGCGCGGCGCATGGCGGACAAAATTTTAATCATGCGGCGCGGCAAGCCCGTCGAATTCGGGACGCGCGAACAAATCTTCAACGAGCCGCAAGAACTTTACACGCGCGAACTGATTGAGGCATCGGGCTTATGATTCTGGAAGTTCGTAACGTGAAAAAATTTTTCGGCAAGCGGCTTGTCCTTGACGACGTGAGCTTCGGCGTCGACGCGGGCGAGTGTTTGGCGATTGTCGGCTTGAGCGGCGGCGGCAAATCGACGTTGGCGAAAATTATTGCGCGACTTATTCCTTGCGACGGGGGGAAAATTTTTCTTTGCGGCGAAGATATTACTCACGCAAATGAGAATGATTTTTATCGCAACATGCAGATGATTTTTCAATCGCCCGAAGATTCTTTCGACCCGCGCAGGACTTTGGGCGCGAGTATCGCCGAGCCGATTAAAAATTTCATCGGCAAAGGCAATCTGCGCGGACGCGTCGCCGAGCTGTTGACGGAAGTCGGCTTGCCTGCCGCTTACGCCGAACGTTATCCCCGCGAAGTGTCGGGCGGCGAATGTCAGCGGGCGGCGATTGCACGAGCAATTTCCATTTCGCCGAAACTTTTAATCTGCGACGAGGCGACAAGTGCCCTTGACGTGACGACTGCCGCGCAAATCGTCAAGCTGATTAGAAAACTCTGCGCCGAAAAAAATATCGCGTGCCTGTTCATAACGCACGACTTGACGACGCTGAAAAAATTAACCGACCGCGTGCTTGTGCTTGAAGGCGGGCGACTTAAAACTTTGGACGAATCAAACTTCAAGGAGGTTTTGCAATGGAACGATTGAACCGTCGAATCGAAACTTATTGGGACGAACGCAGCGAGGACTTCAGCAAAGCGCGTCGCCTTGAACTTTCGGGCGACAACGCCGCCGCTTGGAAGACGCTCTTCAAAAAAAATCTGCCCGCCGGCAAGTTGAAGATTCTGGACGTCGGGACGGGCGCGGGCTTTTTCGCAGCGATTCTCTCTTCGCTCGGTCATGAAGTAATCGGCGTCGACATGTCAACCAAAATGCTCGGCGAGGCTGAAAAAAATCTTCGCGAACTGAATTTGCCCGCCGAATTCAAAAGCATGAACGCGCAGGCTCTCGACTTCGATGACGAAACCTTTGACGCGGTCGTCACGAGAAATTTGACGTGGACTTTGCCCGATGTCAAGGCGGCTTATCGCGAATGGTTCCGCGTCTTGAAAGTCGGCGGCGTGCTGATGAATTTCGATTCGGACTTCGGCGACAAAGATTTTACGAACGACGTTTACACCGAAGTCGAAGTGACGGACGAGATGTTGATTGAGTGCACGTCGATTAAGAACGCAATGCAAATCAGCGGACACCGCCGCCCGTCGTGGGACGTGGGCTTTCTTGAAGGCTTGAACTTTGTTGTTAAGTTCGACGAAGACATTGCGCCCGTGGTGCACCGCGACACCCGTTGCGATTACGACGAGTTGCCGCTGTTCGCGATTCACGCCGTTAAATAAAAAAAACGCCCGCGAAGTTTTCAAAGCCTCGCGGGTTTTTTGTTGCTTAAATTCTGATTGGCTTGCCTTGCGCGTCGAACGGGTCGCACAGCAGGAACAACGCGCTCAAGTCGACGTGAAAGATAACGGTGTATTCGTCCTCGTCGCGAGTTGCGCCGTTGAACTTGTTGCTGTAGAGTAACGACGCCGCGTGGCAATAGTCGTTGACTTGGTCGCCGAACACGCCGACTTTTTTGGCGCAAATCGGCTCAAGGAATTTGAACACTGTGCCCGCCGGAAAAATCCCGTCGACGAAAACTTTTTCGGGCAGAAAGTTATTGTCCTCGACGAACGGTATCGCGACTTTGGAGCGCAGGTAAAGATTTTCAAAGTCCAGAGTTGTAATCATGCCGTCACCTCAAAAGCTCACGGAGAATTTGGTCTTCTTGTCTTCGTCAATCGTAAGGAAGCCGCTGAAGCCGGTCATGTCCAAAACTTCGCGGACGTTCTCGCGGATGTTGCGGATTCGCATTGCGCCCTGCTTGTCCATGCGCTTTTGGATTTTCAGCAAGGTGCGCAAGCCCGCCGAGGAAATATATTCCAAGTCAGCCAAGTCAACCGTCAAATCGTCGACGCCCGCGAGCGATTCGCTCAAATCTTTGTCGAGTTGGAAAGCGCTCACCGCGTCGAGCCGCCCGATGATGTAAGCCGTCAACGCCGTGCCTTCCGAAACTTTTTTTATCTCCATGCGACAAAACTCCTTATCAAAAAAATCTGCAGAGATTGTATCAGAAACCTGCGCGGTTTGTAAAGGCGGCGCGTCTGTGCTAAACTTGACGCAAAAATTTTTCGGGAGGCTCTCACAATGAACAACTGCAAGGCGATTCAAATCAGCGACAACATTTACTGGACGGGCGCGGTCGATTGGTCGATGCGCAATTTCCACGGCTACGACACTTCGCGCGGCACGAGCTACAACGCCTACCTGATTCTTGACGACAAAATCACGCTCATTGACACCGCGAAGATAACTTTCGCCGACGAATTGCTGGCAAGGATTTCGTCCGTCGTCGACCCCGCGCAGATTGACGTTATCGTTTCCAGCCACGTCGAACCCGACCACAGCGGTGCGCTCCGCGAAATTGCCGCGCTTGCTCCGAACGCCGAGATTATCACGACAAATCCCAACGGACTGCGGGGTTTGACGGCGCGTTACGGCAAGCTGAATTATCGTCCCGTCAAGGCGGGCGACGCGATTTCTATAGGCAAGCGCACGCTGAAATTTGTCCCGACGCCCATGTTGCATTGGCCGGACTCAATGGTCACCTACTGCCCCGAAGAAAAAATTTTGTTCAGCAACGACGCCTTCGGTCAGCACTTGGCGACTTCCGTGCGCTTCGACGACGAAAACAATTTGGATATCGTCCTGCACGAGGCGAAAAAATATTACGCGAACATTCTCATGCCCTTCGGCAAGCAGGCGCAGACCGCGCTTAATGCCTTGGACGGCTTGGAAATACGCATGATTGCCACGGGGCACGGCGTCATTTGGCGCAAGCACATTACAAAGATTTTGAACTTCTACAAGCGTTGGAGCGCGGGCGAAGTCGCCGAGCGGGCGGTAGTCGTCTTCGACAGCATGTGGCATTCGACGGAGATTTTGGCGCAAACGATAACCGAGGCTTTTGCGAAACGCGGTATCCCCGCCGCTTATTACGACATCAAGGCAAATCTTATGAGCGACATTGTCACGGACGTTTTCACAAGCAAATATCTGGCTGTTGGTTCGCCGACGATTAACAATCAGATGATGCCGACGATTGCCGCGTTCCTGTGCTACCTCAAAGGCTTGCGTCCCGTCAATCACAAGGTGTTCGCGTTCGGTAGCTACGGCTGGGGCGGACAAAGTATCGGCTACGTCGAAGACGAACTCAAGGCGGCGGGTTGCGAAATTATCTTGGACAAAATTCGCGTCGCCAACGTCCCGACCGTCGCGCAACTCGACGAAATCACCAACAAAATCCTCGCGCTTGAGTTGTAAGGAGACACCATGGCTAAACAACTCAATGCCGAACAAAAAACAATCGCGCAAATTCTCAACGACCCCAACAGAGCAAAGTTTTTAACCTAAAAGCGCGAGAATTCCCCCGCCTCTATAGGCGGTGGGATGAATCGCGCTTTTTGTTGACATTGTTCTTGTAAAGTAGTAACCTAAATTCAGTCGAAATGAATTGAGGTTAGGTATA
>Ga0310697_10001804_pt1 | contig 23972 bp, 15 predicted proteins | sample 172DNAGHGlowgp2_FD_203883 | JGI IMG/M metagenome (GOLD analysis project Ga0310697, IMG submission 203883) | Sheep rumen microbial communities from Palmerston North, Manawatu-Wanganui, New Zealand - 1728 DNA GHGlow gp2 (v2) (version 2) | ecosystem: Host-associated > Mammals > Digestive system >...
GAACCCCCTCTACCGAAATCCTCGAGGACTATTCTGAACTCGGCGGGTATGCCCAGTGGGCCCCGAACGAGAAGGTCGCCGCCGAAGTGGCCCTGGGTGCAGCCTTTGGCCATGCCCGCAGCGTGGTCACCATGAAGATGGTGGGCCTCAACGTGGCAAGCGACGTGCTCTACACCGCGACCTACACGGGCGTGGATGGCGGCATGGTTTGGATCGTTGCCGATGACCCGGGCCAGGGCAGTTCCCAGAACGAGCAGGATACCCGCAACCACGCGAAGGCGTCCGTTTGCCCGATGTTCGAGCCCAGCAACTCCCAGGAAGCCTACGACTTCTTCCGCATCGCCATGCAGACCAGCGAAAAGTTCAAGATTCCGGTGATTCTCCGCATGACGACCCGCGTGGACCACTCCAAGTCCATCGTCGTGCCGAAGGAAGAACTCCCGGCGATGGTGCCGAACTTCGAACGCAACATCGCCCAGCACGTGATGGTGCCCGGCTTCTCTAAGCCCGCGGGCCGCAAGCTCCGTGCCAAGATGGACGAGATGGAAGCCTGGAACGTGGCCAAAGGCCCGAACAAGGTGGAAATGCGCAGCGCCGACATGGGCATTATCGTGAGCGGCATCAGCTACCACCACGTGCGTGAAGCTGCTCCGGAAGCGAGCATCCTCAAGCTCGGCATGACCTACCCGCTGCCGATGCAGCTCATCAAGGATTTTGCTGGTAAGTTCGAAGGCAAGCGCCTGCTCGTAATTGAAGAGAACGACCCGTGGCTCGCCGAGAACATCAAGGCCGCGGGCATCCAGTGCGAAAGCAAGTACGACCCGATTTTCCGCTTCGGCGAACTGGACGTGAACCGCGTGCGCCGCATTATCGCTGGCGACAGGAATCCGGACCCGGTTCCGGTGAAGGGCAAGCCGCCTATGCTCTGCCCGGGCTGCCCGCACCGCAGCTCTTTCGCGGTTCTCAAGGAACTCGACTGCATCGTCTCCGGCGACATCGGCTGCTACACGCTGGCAGCTCTCCCGCCCATCAGCGCGATGGACTACATGATTGACATGGGTGCCGCTATCGGCATGGGCATCGGCCTGCGCAACGTGCTCCCGCGGGAACAGGCCAAGAAGGTCGTCTCCGTGATTGGCGACTCCACCTTCGTGCACAGCGGCATCACGGGCCTCGTGGAAGCGGGCTACAACCGCCCCGACACCGGCCATGTGGTCGTCATTCTCGACAACAGCATCACCGCCATGACGGGCCAGCAGGAGCACCCGGGTACGGGCCGCCACTTGGACCACAGCCCGGCCTACAAGCTGGACTACGGCGCTATCGCGAAGACCGCCGGTTTCGACAACGTCTACGAAGTGAACCAGGTCAAGGAACCCGAGGAATTCAAGCGCCTCGTCAAAGAAGCCCTCGAGAAGGACGAGCTCACGCTCATCGTGGCGAAGAGCCCCTGCATTCTTGCCCTCAAGAGCATCCTCGCCTGGGACAAGGCCAACAAGGAAAAGGCGGAAAAGGCTCTCGCCGAGTCCGAAGCCGCCGCTAAAAAGAACGGCAATTTTTAGGAGAAATTTGTATGAGCGTAGTTAACGTGAAATTTGCCGGCCTCGGTGGCACAGGCGTTATTAAGGCCAGCGACGTGATGGCGGAACTCGTGTTTGAACAGGGTTACGACGTGAAGAAGGCCGAAGTGCACGGCATGAGCCAGCGCGGCGGTTCCATTGCTTCTGACGTGCGTTTTGCAAAAGATGAAGAAGTGCAGTCCCCGATGATCCCGACGGGCGAGGCCGATTACCTGGTGGTATTCGACGAGACGCAGGTCGTGGTGAACGAGGCCTTCCTCAAGCAGGGCGGCGTGCTCCTCACTCCGGCGGACATCGATGTCTCGAAGCTTGAGAACGTGAAGGCCCTGAACGTCGCGATGCTCGGCAAGCTCAGCAAGCATTTCGACTTCACCGTGGACCAGTGGACGGTTGCCTTGAACAAGCTCTTCGCCGAAAAGTTCCACGAAGGCAACAAGAAGGCCTTCATGCTTGGCCGCGAAGGGTAAATGAAGCTTTTCGCCCCCTTTCAGAAACTTGTCCTGATATCCCTGGCGGTGTGGGTGGTCCACATCGTCTTGCGGGTCCTGTTGCTGTTCCGCAGCAACCCCTACGGATTCCCCTTTGTCTCTAAGCCGGACTGGTTTATCTTTCATGCGGTCTGCATCGACTTCATGTGGATTGTGAACGCCTTGGTGGTGTTTATCGTCTTGGGAGCGTTGGTCGCACTTCTCGTCTCCAAGATCAAACCGGACTTGAAACCCGCAATTGTCCATAAAGTTGCGAAAGTCACCGCTGTGATCTACGCCATTTTCCACAGCGCGATTCTGCTGCTCACCCTTCTGGACAACGAGACCCAGCGCTTTTTGGGCGGGCACTTGACCTTCGGGTTGGTGGATACCTACAAGGACACTTCGTCCATTATCGTTTTCTACGACTACGTGGCCAACGATTTGTCGGTGCCTTACCTGCAGTTCGTGGTGCTCCTGCTGATGTTGCCTGCGGCCTACGGCCTGTACCGTCTGTTCTGCAAGTGGTATTGCCCCCGCACCTGCGCAAACGCTACCGATAGTTCCTGCGAAAACCGTTTCTACGTGAAAAAGTCCGTCATCGCTATGCTGGTGTTCTACGTCGCCTCCTACCTGTTCGTTTACTTTATCTGGACAGGCAACGCCCGCATGACAAAGCTCCGTCCGGTGGTATCGCTGATTTATCGGGACCTGTTCGAATCCAAGACGGCACAGGGACTTTCCGAAGCGGACCTGTCTATCTACCGCATGGCCTACCAGAACCTGTGGCAAAAGGTGGAAGGGGATTCGTCGTGGCAGTTTGTGGATAGCGATGCTGGCAACCACCTGCCCCTTTACCGCGAACCGACCCAGGCCTTGCTCCAGAGCGAAAAACTGGCGGCCCAGCGGGAAATGCGGCCCAATTTCATTTTGGTGTTGATGGAATCCCAGCGGGGTTTCAACACGGGTTACATGAACCTGCAAATCCAGCCGTCGCCTACGCCCTTTATGGATTCCCTGGCGGCACATTCCCACGTGTGGATGCGCATGCATACTAGCGGCGTTCCCACTACCGGTGGCGTGCTTTCTACCCACATCGGCATCCCGCATCATTCCCGCCTGGCACAGGCCACCGATCTTGCCCACGTGACGCTCCCCAGCTTTGTCTCCGTATTGACCGAAAACGGCTACAGCACCCACTACATGTCTGCTGCCGACCCCGCCTGGGACAATCTGGGCGTCTGGATGTCCAAGTGGTACACGCAACAGCATTACAACCGCGAGCGTGAAGACGACTCCACCTTCATGGACAACGCCATCGAATATGTGCGTGACACCCTCGCAAAACAGGGTAAGCCCTTCTTGGCCACTCTCATGACCCGCTCCAACCATTACCCCTTCAACTTTGCGGCGGGCATGACCGACGAAGAAAAGAACCGCCCTCTGCAGGAACGCATCAATGTGACCATGGGCTATGCTGACCGGCAACTGGCCCGGTTCATCCGCGCGGTAGAAAACGAGGAATGGTATAAGAACACCTATGTGATCGTCATGGCGGACCACGGATTTCCCCTGGGCGAAAACGGCGTTTCTACCATGAACGGAGGCGGATTTTCCAATGTGAGCTGGATTCCCTTCATGATTCACGGAAATGGATTGGAGGCCACCCGCGATACCACCACGGCGGCCCAAATCGACATTGCCCCCACGGTTTTGGAACTGGCGGGCTTTGCCGTGCCCAACATCTTTATGGGCCATAACTTACTGAGGGCCGACGCAGTTCAGCTCAGCGTCAACGACACGGTTCAGACCAACACTAGCGACACCGTCCAGACCAGCATCAATGACACGGTTCAGACCAACACCAGCATCCCCGCGCTTGCGGGCCTTTCCCTGGGGGCCTACTCCGGCTATTCCGCCATCGGTCTCGACGGCTACCGCTTTGTGGCCAAGTACCCCTCCTTCGACGAAACCTACCTCTTTGCCGATGGCGACACCCGCCAGGAACATGAACTTCTTGCCGGCAGTTCCGCCCCTTCGGACCCTTCGGACCGCATGCAAAAAGAGGGCGCCTACCTGAAGGCCACCCTCGATACCCTGATCAAGATTTCGGACTACAGTCTAGAAAAGGGCCTGTAAGGTTTATAGATATTCCTTTAAAGTCTGTATGATGGTGGGGTACCACTCGCCTTCTTTAGTGGTGCGATTGTATTTGTAGGTGTCAAAATCTACTCCAGTGAATCCCCAAACATGCCAAGAAATATCCAGTTCATTTGCAACACTTACAATGGAGCCTATGTACGATGCTCTATTTGCTTCGTCAGCGCCTTGGGCAGCGCATTTAGAAGATGCTCCGAATTCGCCCATATTTAGCGGCATGTAGGTTCCATTCTTGCCGGGGTATACAGCTTTTGCCATAGCGACATAGCTCTTTAGGGCGCGAACAATGCTTGAAATGTATGCGGGATCGTTTTCATCCCAAATGACTCCGCATTCCGAATTGTGTCCCTGATGAGAGTAGGAAAACGGTTCGTAATAGTGACCGGAAAGAATGATGTTGCCATCGTCTTTGGGCAGTTTCAAATCGCCCATCAACTCAAACTTCCCGTAATTTCCGGGGTTGACCATGATGGTTCTTTTGGGGTTGGACTTACGGATGATTTGTATTGCTTTGTTGGTGAGTTCTGCTAGCTGCTTGTCGGACTGACCTCTTGACTCGTTAAGGACTTCAAAAACTAGGGAGTCATTGGAAAAATCCTTGAAGGCCTCGGCGATTTGTTCCCACATGGCATAGAATTTTTCTTTCTGACCATCAGGGTCGTCGTAGAGTTCATTATAGTGGTGGATGTTTATGATAGCGGGCATTCCCAAACTGTTTGCCAGTTTCACATCTTCTTTAACGCCTTCGACACGTTCTTTTTGGATGGTGTACGGGGGTTCGTTCAATGCCGTTTGGTTCCAACGCACAGGAATACGGACTGACTGGAAGCCGGCGTCTTTTACGACCTTGAACCAATAATCTTGTATGGGGTTGCTCCAACCGTTATCCAAGCACTTGCCACTAGAAATAAGGCTACTGGAGCAACTTGCGTCCCAGGCGTTTCCAAAATTGATACCATGCCCGAGCAGTTTGTTCATGCGGATGGCAGGGGCGTAATCCGCCAGTTTTGTTGTATCTTTTGCTGAAGAACTGCTCTTTTCTTCATCTTGTGATTCAATGGAGGATGAGGATACTTCTTCTTCGCCGTTTGCAGAAGAGGGATCACTGTCTTCGGAGCATCCTGCCCAAAAAAGCAAAGAAAAGGAACAAACGTAAACAAATAGTTTCTTTTTCATGGGTAAATCCTGGTGTTTGAGGCCCTGACTTTCGCAAAAATACCTTATTTTTTAGCAAAAAAAGGAAAAAAAAAGACTTTTTTGTTTACAGAGGAAAACTTTTTCTGTGTCTCTGGAAAAAAAACAATAAAAAAAGATTATATTTTTGCCGTTGGTATATGGAGATTCCATACAATATGAAAAAATCAAGATTTGTTTCGATAATGTGGTGTACGTTGTGTATACTGTTGGCGGCGTCCGTTGCAAATGCAATCTCGTTCAGTGATTACCGTGATAGAGATGCTGGTAGGTTTGTCCTTAAAGACCCAAAACCCTTTAGGCCAGATAAGGATGTTGTGACGGTGGTGATGCGAGAGGCTATTCCGCGTGGAGGTGGCTATACCTACCAGTACCCGCGTGAAAACCCTGAACCAGTGCTTACGGACAAGTATGCCATGGAAGGGGCTCTTTCCATGGAAATAGAGTTGATTGCCAGCGACTACTCTGGAGTGGCCATTTGTATTGCGGGCTCCGTGGACTTGACCCCTTACTACGAAGAAGGCGTCTTGGAGTTCTGGATTAAGGGCGAAAAGGGTGGTGAAAATGCTCTGTTCGTGCTGGTTGACGATGGCGTCAAGAGCAATGGCGAATCCCTGCAGGTTAAGCTTCGCTCCAAGAGTTTTGGTGAAATTACCACAGAGTGGAAGCATTTCAGCATTCCTTTGAAGTTGTTTGGCTTGACCGGTCTGTACTGGGATGCCAAGAATACCCGTGATGTGATGCTTCCCTTTGCCTGGGATAAGTTCAAGGGTTTCCGTCTTGAAGTTCGTAAAGACGAAAACGAGTCCTTCAAGGTCTGGATGGATGATATTGTTATTCGTAAACACGGCAAGCCTTACGAAGGCCCGGCCTATTATCCGTTCCGCAACGAGATATAAGAGGATTTTATGCAGAAAAAACTATTGATACCCTTATTTATTGCGGCAACAACCTCTTTTGCGGCAACCTCTGCTGAACAGATTGATTCTATGCAGGCCCAGTTGGATACGTTGGGCAATAATATGGAGTCTACATTGTTGGGTAAGGATGATGCTCCGTTGGCTGTGTCTGGTTATATGGCTTTCCGTGTAAAGAATTTTGACTACACGGACGTTGCTCCTGTGTATACCTCGGATGCGTCAAGAACTGCGGTTGATGCGACCTTGAAAATGAACATGGTCCTTATGCCGAATTCATACATGACATTGTGGACCAACTTGACATTCCCGTTTGACCTTTCGGGCTTGTACACCAACGATTTTGCTACACACCCGTCTAACAGCCCCATGACTTGGGAACGTGCTCGTTACGACCACAACACGGACTATGTTCCTGCGGGTATAGACGAAGAAATGAACTTTGGCGTCGATATTCGCTCTTCGGTATTTGGAGCCTATGTCACGGCAGGTGGTGTTATCTGGGCTAATGCTTCTCCTTTGACCATGTGGGAACGTGAGACCATGCCCCGTTTCGCTTGGCAATACGAAACATTTGAAGAAGAAAAGACCGTTAGTACCTACTATAAGGAAAAATCCTTTAAGCCGGTCAAAGAAGGCGGACGTGCGTTCTGGACAAACCGGTCCTTTGGTGGCGTGTTCATGAACATCTATAACATGCCCTTCGGTTTAACCGCCCAGGCTATGATTTCTCAGCCCAAAGATATGGACGCTGGTACCCGTGATGGTGTCCGCCTCTATGGTGGACAGCCGGGCGAGCAAGAAATGAGCGGTGATTATGACTTTCGTGGCGATGTCTATCACGGACGTATTGCAAAGAGCAAACTCTTTGGTACAATGACCCTGGGTGCGAACTACATGGGCGTCTTCTATGACGATGGCTTGATTGATGAGCATGAATTTACCATACCTTATGTGAACGGCATGGAAGGTGAACCTCATTTCGAAAACAATCAGGTGGTTTCTTTGGACATTAAAGGAAACATTGTTCCAAAGTTCTATTTGATGGCCGATGTGGGCGTTAGCTGGGACGATTCCACCAAGTTCCAGAATGTGGGCGAGACAAAAAGGGAATACAATCGCGATGCCACGTCCAACGAAAAGTCGGACCCTGCTATAGGCGTATATGTTAAAATGCAGGACAAGCATTTGGAATGGCTGCCCACCACCGTTGAATTGGTGTATTTTGACGAAAACTTCTTCTCTCCGTATGGCTTGACGGATCCGTCCCGTTTCCGTAGCTGGCGTAAAGATGAATTTTATTTGAATTCTGGTGCCATGCGGTATGGCCCCAACATGACTGGTGTGAATCTTAAGTTCGAACCGGAATTCAGCCGTGGCCGTTTGGGTGTGCAATACGCCCAGCATCGCCAGGTCAAAAAGGGAAACGATGTGTTGCTGTTCAATTATCGCCTAAATGGCCGCAACATGTGGGAAAGCTCAAACTCTTGGACAAAGTTTAACGCTTTGTTCTGGGCTGACTCTGGAAACTATGTTTCTAGTACTTATGTGAATCGTGAAGGCGTTATGACAAATAACACCAAGATGCACCGCCAGAGGGGTGGCCTTTATGGTGGAACATGGGAACTGTGGGAATCCTTCGTTGCGTATGAAAATGCGGAACAGGTCAAGAATAGCGATGTTCCGCAGCATACCAAGTGGTCTACATACCTTTCTGTAGATGGGGGTTATGACATTGGTCACTGGCTGCATACGGATAAAAATATCATGATGAGCGGTTATGCTTCTATATCGGGTATTTCGACGACTTTTGCTCCTATTGCCTATAGTGAAGAGCAGTCGGACATGCTTCTATGGAGTTTCTATGGATTGTTTGAACCGACATTTGGCTTGTTCCCCAGGTTCCATATAGTCGGTCATGTGGGTTTTGAAAATTGGAAATCAGAATATGGGTATAGGGTCACTACTCGAGATATCGTTATTGCTAACGAAGTTCCCTCGACCTCTGATTACACAAGTTTGATTCCCACATCTAAGGATTACTATGAAAAGGCTCCCATAGATTATTACCAGACTGCTCTCGGCATCGGTTTTGACTGGGACTTTGCTGATAGAGCCGGCCTCCATTTCCGTTATAAGTGGGTTACCCATACGGACAACTATATTTCTGAAAATGACTGGACTGGTCATTACATTACAGCTGAAACCAAGGTGTGGTTCTAGGAAGGGTTAAAGGTAGTACAATGATATACAAAATTTTCGTATCCCTGCTCTTAGTTGCTTCCTTTGCTTTTGCTACGGTTGAAAAGCAAAACAGCGATTTGTTGACGGCGAAGCAAGACTCCTTGGAATCCAAACGCGGTTTAACTGTAGATGGAAATATTAAGGGTGTTTTGGTGAACTCCAAAGTGAGTTCTGATCAGGAGCAAGCCAAACTAAATAGGATGCCTAACGGAGAACGCTCTCAGTTTGTTGCTGCTGATTTGGGATTCCACTTCAGGCCCTATGAATTTGTGCGTGCCAATATGTTACTCCGCTTTGAGGCCGGTATGCAGAACTACTTTGCTTCTTCGGCAAAGGAAGTTTCGGTACCTTGGTTGAATGTCGAGGGAAACATCACCAATGATTTTTACTGGGTTGTGGGTGATTTCCGTCAACAGTATAGCCCTCTGACTCTTTTTGCTCCCACTGGTGTTGGCAACCTCCTTTATGAGCCCCTGATTTTCTCCCGTCAGAGAGAGATGGCTCAAAAAGAAGCCTTGATTGAGGGAAACCAGCGCAATCTTCAAGGTGCGAATTTGCAATTCCGCCACAATTTGAGCGAAACCGTGGGTGAGTTGCGTGTAGATGCATTGTTTGCCCGTCTCCGTCGTGTACAGGTGCTGGACTTTTCCGGTGCAAACGGAAACCTTTTGCCCAATGGAAATGTCCCGGGAGCGTACCAGTCCGCCAATATGGATAAATGGTTGGTGGCCGGCAACCTGGAGTTGCTGCCTTTGAGCAAGAACGTGTATGTGGGCGCTACGGGTATGTATGTCTTTGACGATAGCACTTCGTTTACCAGAACCTATCGCCACGAGAACACAAACGGAAAGTACGGTGCTCCGACAGATTACACTAAGAACGACTATATCGAAACTACGATTAACCCCTTTGATTTGGATCCTCAACAGACCATTGTGGCCAGTGGCCGTTTGGGTGCCGATGTAGCCGGTATTCTTGGCAACAAGGACTTGACTTTGGATGTGGTGTTTGAAGGCGCTATGTCTCAAGACAAGGTTTATACCCATGTCATGGTTGACGATACCACCGAGGTTGTAACGGACGACAAGGAAAAGGGCCTTGCAATCATGGGAACTTTGAATGCTGGTTATAAACTGTCCATGGGGGTGAACATCGGACTATCTGTCAATGGAATTATGAACGATAGTGCTTGGTTCAACAACTTGGCGCAGTCGCCTCAGTTCTTTGCCTCTCGCATTCTCAATACCGATAAAGATGACCAAACGGTTCGGTATGGTGTGAATTCTCCGCTGTACTCCACATTTGGTGCCCTGTATTATTTTGACCCGAAGTTTTCTCCTGCCCCCGATCCGACCCAGAATTTACCGAGCGGCATGATGTCAACGACCGATGACCCGACTTTGAAGGGACAGACGGCTAGCTATAACATTGCTCCGTTTAGCAAAAATTCTTGGGGCACCAGCGTCTATACGCGGAATGAGTTGGCTTTAATGCGTGCCATGGCAGACCCGGCTCTGCAACTGTCGCTGCCGAATGGTTATGCAACATCTAACCGTAAAGGTGCCGATGTAAATCTCAAAGTTGGCTTCCGTGACTTTGTCGAGGTGCAGGGCTTGTTCTCTACCTTCAAGCAGGTCAAGGCCGATGTCGGGTTCAAAGAGGCAGAATATCAGGAATATGGCGGTGGACTTTCGTTCGATGTGTTCAAGTTGCTTGGATTTGACAGACCTTTGGAACTATCGGGAAGCTACAAGCATTCTAGTAGGAAGTTGAGCCTAGATGATTCCTATGCGGGTACATTCGCTTCGTTGGATGGTGAACTGAAGTTGGATTACATGTCTGCCGGGCTCTATGTTCAATACTTGCCCCGTTTAGGGTTTGCCGCTGGGTTCCAGAAGATAACCATGGACTTGAACGAAGTGGCTTCGGCGACACAGTCTAGCCCGGTGGTTGGCTATGAAACGCCTTTGATGAAGGGTGGCCAAATGCAGTGGATGGTTGGCCTTGATTACACCATTGCAAAGGGCGTGTTCCTTGCTTTGAATTTCGGCATAATCAATGTGGAAAACACCTACAACACATCGTCTGGTACTTTGGGTGCCAACATGCCGAATTATGTAGATATATCGACTTTCGATGCCGAAGGGAATGTGACTGGAACCGTTGCGGAATTCAAACATCAATTCTCTCAAACCGTTGTTGAAGCCCTTTTAAATGTGGAATTCTAAGGAGGGTAGAAGATGAAAAGAGATTTTATGAATACGTTGTCTAAGCTCTCCATAGCCTTGTGTGTATCCGCTGGATTTGCCATGGCCGAAGATTCGACTGTAGTGGAAAAACAACAGAGCCTTATTGAAACCCTGGATTCGATGAATGCTTCTGTGATGGGGCTGCGCATTGGTGGTACGGCCAAGGCTGGGGCTTTGACCTCTACCATGAGTTCTGACCAACTTGTGGATAAGTCTGACTATCGTGAAACGCAGGCATATACCGATGTGAACTTGGTTGTGACTGCCCGCCCCAGTTCTGAAACGGAGGCCCGGGCAGAGTTGCGCCTGCACAAAGATTGGCAGAGTGCCTACGAAGAGTCTTGGAATCCTGTCATTGGACATTGGTTTTCTTATGATGGTACCATCCTCAACAAGCATGCGGATTTCAATTTAGGATACATGCGTGTCGGTTATACGCCGCTCACCTTGTTTGTGCCTCAGGCAGAAATATTGCAGGAACCAGACATCTTTGCGCAAAAGAGAATGGAAGCCTTGGCTATGCGTAGCCTGGACACTTCTTCAAACCGTTTGCTACAGGGTTTGAACGTTCGCTATAACAGCTTTGCTGTAGGCCCGTTTTCAAACATTTATGCCCAGGTGACGGGAGCGCGCTTGAGAATCAATGGAAAAAAATCTGACCAGGTGTTTTTTGACTTTGATTGGAGCGACCGGTACTTGGCAGGGGCAAACGCTGGTGTTGAGGCGTTCGGTGTAACTTTGGGCGGTAACTTTGTAACCTCTTTCGATAGGGAAAAGTCGTCAATAGCATCTAATCCGAACGACACACTCTATTTTGAAGACAACCGCGTGTATTCGGGCGTGTTGAACTTTGACTCCAAGGAACTCATAGGTGGCGATTTCAATTTTGGCTTGACCAGTGAAATTGCCCGTTCCCGTTGGGCGTACGAAACGAGTTACAATGTTCCGGACACTGCTCATAATTATGCCATAATGCCCCTCTATACCCCGCATTTTGACGAGGCTGGAGCAGTTTACGAGGATGTGGATGGTGAGTTGGTCCAAGTTGTAGACACCTCTTTTTATGTGATTGATTCAGTCAAGGTCGGCAAAAAACGGAAAAACGTGAAATTGGATAAGCTGAAAGGGATGGCCTTGAATGTTTCTCCGTATGTACGGGGAGATATCTCCGGTTTCAATTTTGACGTAAGGGGAACTTTTGTCAAAAACGATGAAGACTTTTGGTCTGAACAGGCCTCTTCTGGTTACTATGTCGGCAACACGGCTATTTTGAACGCTGATGCCTCTTATCGCGGGGTAGATGCCAATATCTTGGAACGGTTCCGCTCTGGATCGTTGGAAAACATGTATTTCGCTCTGTATAATACCAACGTTTTGCAGCAGCAGAACTTGATGAACAAGAGAAATGGGGCGCAGTTACAGGCCGGTTCTAAAGAGTCTCAGTACACCTTTGGTCGCTTGTTCAACAACTATAAGTTGGGCCATTTCTACAGAAACGGCTATCAGGCGTACGCCAATAAGCGTGTCGAAACTGCTGCTGCTGCGGCATTCTTGGATCCGTCAGTAAATTTGGCCATGCCTATGGGCCTTGCTACTCCGGATCGCATGGGATTTTCGGTGAGCGGTGATTTTGCATGGAACGATGCAGCTGCCATTAATTTGCGATTTGCTAAATATAGCGAAGATGCTAGCGACAACGAATATACACAGATGGGTGGTGGCTTAATGGTAGATGTGGGTGCCTTCCTCGGTATGGATCGTCGTATCAAGTTGCAGGGTTCTGCAGAGAAGACCGAAGAAAAAGAGGGCTTTGAACGCAAGGTTACCCGTATGATGGGTGGTGCCACGATAGATGTCTGGGGCCCCTTCGCTTTACTGGGTGGCGCTCAGATTTTGAACAAGGAGTATGGAAAGGGATTAGAAATCCTTGATGTCGCTGAGTCTTTGGGCTCTATAAGTCTAGAAGATGACAATGGCAATGTGACAATGCGTCCGACGACAGAAACTGTTACCAACGAGATTGTTATAAAGAGCATGGAAGAACTGCTCTTTATGGGTGGCGTGCAGATTAAGTTGGGTGCCGGCTCTTATCTGGATGTTCAGGGTGGTATGTTGACCAATACGGTGAAGTACACGCAACAGGTCTCTGAAAAGAAAGAGTATAACGATTTAGACAACAAGCCTACTGTAGATAACATTGTTGGCGAAAAGAAGTCGCTGAAGTTAGATGTAGATAAACTGCTGTTAATGGCAAATGTAACAGTGTTGTTCTAGTGAGGGTTATTATGAAAATGTTAAGAATGATATTGTGTTCTGCTGTAGTGGCCTCGTTTGTGGCTTGTTCTGCAGATGATATAAGCAATGCCGATGCAGGGAATTATCCCGATGATTTTTCGGATAAGGAATATGCCGAGGTCAACTGGGATTTGGTTACTATCCAGATGAAAAACGCCATTGCTGCGAAGAACGGAAAATCATCGGCGAAGGCTTTAGATGCCAAAGAGATTGAAGTATTCTTTGATAAAGAGGAATCCATAAAGGAAATCTTTACAAAGTATGTGGGTTTTGCCGATTCCATATACCCAGGCTTTGAAAAGCTCAAGACCGGCAAGATGTACATGGACTTTAGAGAAACCCTTTATGCATTCCACATTACTGGCAACACGGCGACAAAGGATTTGGCCTTCTTGAAGGAATTCAAGGTGAATTACGATGTAATTCGGGAACAATATTGGATGGTTGGTCGAATCGAAGGAAGGCCGTATCGTTTCTGCAAATCGGGAGAGACGAAACAGCTAAAGGTTAAAGATCAATCTCAGGCAGAAGCCGTGCGCACTAAATGGGATTATTCTGCTCATCTGTATTGTAAGAACAAGGCCGATGGGCTGGATTACATGGTTCGATAGAGGTTTGTATGAAAAAGATTCTGTTGCTTTTTGTTGCCGCGCTAGTCTCCCTTTCTTGGGGTGTCCCTTTCAAGGTCGTGGGCTATTACCCCTATTGGGCGCAGTATAGCCAGTTCTACCCCAAGGATGTCCGCTACAATACGGTCACCCATATCCATTATACATCGCTGGCCCCTTCGGACGACGGCTCCATTGCCTATGCCGATGAAAACGATGCCCAAAACCTTGAAACTTTGGCAAAGACAGCCAAAGAGAACAATGTGTCTTTGGTGGTATCTATCGGTGGCTATGAGGCAGAAGGTGCTTTGAGCACCATTGGTGGTGATAAAGCAGTACTTTCCAAGTTCTGTGACAATGCCATGGAGTGGGTGGATAAGTTTGGTCTGGCAGGCCTGGAACTGGATTGGCAGAATTTCGAGTCTGGCAACGTAGATGCCCTCAAGGCTATAGCTAAAGCGCTCAAATCCAAGTTGGGGAGCAAAACCCTTTCGGTGATGGCGTATGCGGCTTCTGCCGATGCCTATGGTGATGCCCTTAACTCTAGCGATGTGGACTATGTGACGGTTTCTATCGGTGACCAGATGGACGAGTCTACGGAATCTGTTAAGCCCAATATGTCCAAGCAGGATATTGAAAATGCGGTAAAGGCCTTTACCGACAAGTCTGTACCTGCCGAAAAACTGATTCCTGTGGTGCTACTTTATGGCAAGACCTTTGCCAAGGCCAAGGGGCTTGGTTCGACCCACCAGGGCATCGGCAGCGGTAACGAAGGTTATATTGCCTACAAAGAACTGATGGGCAAGTTCGATACTCCCGACTACAAGGTGGCTTTTGATGAAGCTTCTGGTTCCGAGGTGGCTGTGAGCGATGCGGAAACCATCGTTTTTTCGGGAATTCCGTCTATGAAAGCGGCTAGTAATTTTGTCAAAGACCAGGGTCTTGCTGGCATAGCCGTGTACGATTTGAGCCAAGATCACCATGAACCCATAGTGTCTTTGTTGGTGACAATTGGTCTGGTTTTGCGTCCAGAAGTGGATTATAAGCCCAAAAAGAAGAAATAAATGGTGAAAGTATTCAAAATTTTACCAATTTTTTGACCAATTTTCCCGTTTTTTATATATATTTAACCCAAACCATTTCCCAATTCCGGGAAGTAAAGAGAGAGAATACTATGAAAAAAATCATTACAGCAATGTCTCTGGGCGTTGGCGCAATGGTGGCGAATGCCGCTTGCCCGACTCCGACGCTGAACACCTCGTTGTGGTGGACAGGCAGTGGCAAGGTGGAACAGGTGAATACCGTTGGTACCGTTTACGAATGGTCTGCCGATTTCACGACCGGTGGTTGTGAATCCACCATGGGTTACTGGTTTGACTACGATGACCGTAAAAACGACCATGGTAACTCCTATGCTGTCTACCCGTTTGCAAAGAATGCCGATAATTCTGCCATTAAGCCGATGATGGAAGAATATGGTTATGTTACCATTGACTATGTTTTGAACGAACCTCAAGCCGGTGCTCAGGGTGAATGGCCGTACAACTTCGTTGGTTTTGGTTTCAACGCGGTTAGCGCCAAGAAGGAAGACTTCGACATGTCTGCTTTGAATGGCCTCTGCATCACTTACACCTCTACCATCGACGCCAAGCTTGAAATCCAGGCCCCGTTCTCTGGTGACCACTCTTGTATGGCCACTATGGCTGCTACTGAGACTCCGAAGAAGCTCGATGCTCTGAAGGGCTCGGACTTCGAACAGGAAGACTGGGGTGAAAAGGGTAAGGCTACAACATTCGCTAATGGTTGTGCCGACGCCTTCAAGAACGTAATTGCCGTGAAGATTAAGCTGGCTGGTGCCAATGGTGCTGCCGCCAAGGGCCGTCTCCGTGTCTTTGAAATCGGTCCTTCTGGTACTTGCACGGGTGCTGGCTCTATCGCCGCCTCTGAAGCAGCTTCTTTCACTTTCAAGTCTGATGGCGATGGCGGAATTGCCCCCGGTGGTAGCGATGCCATTGTTGCTTCCAAGGCCTTCAACAATGCCAGGGTTACCCTTTCTGGTCGTACCCTTTCCATTGTGGGTGCCGATAACGCCCACTTTGAAATCGTGAGCCTCCAGGGTCAGGTTGTCAAGAGCGGTATTGCTTCTGCTTCTGTCAGCCTCTCCAACTTGAACGCAGGAGTCTATATGGTCCGTGTTGCCGGCAAGTCCGTGAACATGAGCCAGAAGATTCTGGTCAAGTAATCTGAATCACACTAAGTGTAAAAAAAAAGATTCCAAGGTCTCTTGGAGTCTTTTTTATTTATATTGTAGAAGCTTAAGCAAACTTATCGATGAGGATTGTATGAAATTCAACAAAAAATGGTTGATTTTGCCTTTGGCTCTTTTAGTCGCCTGTAGCAGCGACGAAACCACCCCTGTGACACCTGGTGGTGAGGGCGGTTCTGGGGATACTCCTAGTAATCCTGGAGATAATCCTGGTGGTGGGGATGCTCCCGGGGGCACTGGCGTATCTTTGCCTTCTACGGCCAATGTGAATATCCCCAATGAGCAATACCCGATATGGAAAAAGCGTTGGACTGTGACCATGAAGCAAGAAACAGAGGGCGGTTCTACCATGAACCTGTCTCTGTTCGAAGATTACCCCAATGCGGCGCGCGTGCGTTGGGATAGCGGAGACGATAAATGCTTCGTTACGGGCTTGACCCAAATTGATGGGGAACTGTTTACTGCGGCAAAGAATTCATTGACCGGTTGCACAGTTTCTGAAGGTATTGGCTATGGAATGCTGATTTCGGTATTCAATGACGACCAGGCTCTGTTTAATGGATTGTGGGATTACAATAAGGCAGCTCGCAAAGGAACGGGTACGAATTTGATGCCCTGGAAGCTGGTTTCTTTTAGCAAAAAATTGGATTATGCTTCCGCGTTAGATGCAGACTTGGATGTGGCTACATCTTTGGTATTGGCTCATTACAAGTGGGGTGAAGCTGCTTATTTGGAAGATGCCAAGTTGATTATCGATGACCTTTACACGAAGGGAATCAACCCGACTAGCAAACTGCTTTACCCTGGTCCCAACTGGAGCCAGAAAGATGTCTATAACATCAGCTATTTCTCTCCGGTGGCGTTCCGCCTGTTTGCCAAGGTGGATGAGGCTCACCCGTGGAACGAAGTCCTAAACGCACACTACGAGTACATGCAAAAAGTGCAGAATGCAGGTGTTACGAAAGCTGTGTTCCCGGACTGGAGCAGTGGCGAAGGGGCCCCAAAAGACCCGGGTAACAACAGCATTACTAAAACGACTTATATGTTGTTCTTCCAGGAGTCTGTGCGAATTCCGTGGCGTATAGCGTGGGATTATTACTGGTTCAATGATGATAGGGCGAAATCTATCTTGAAAAACTTGTCCGATTTTATCGCTGCAAAATCGAACAACGATCCAGCTCAAATCCCCCAGACGGCATTCAACTATTCGACCGGGGAACTGTCAGGTTCCAAGACTACGGGTGAACACTACCTTGGGGCGTTCTGTCTTTCTGGTCTTGGCGTGAACAGCACTTGGGCAGATGGCTGTACGGCTTATTTTAACCAGTTCCCCATGTCTACGACGGCTGGTTACGGTGGACAGTATTTCGCCCAAATATTGCAGATGATGTATAGTTCATTGTTGAATGGTAAGTTTGTCAAACCCGCACAAATTTAAAGTTTGTAAACATAGTGATGTAAATCACGGTTCTACAGGCGCAAATTGTAAAAATCCGGCGATTTTCGCCGGATTTTCTTTTTTTTGGCACCGCTGGACCTGTCGGACACCTGTGTAAACAAAATATAAATTCAAAAAAGCCCATTTTTCGGCATAAAGAATATAAATTTAACCAGTTGAGAGGTTTATAATTATGAAAAAAATAGCGGTGCTATTGTTTTTGTTGTCTTGTGTTGCATGGAGTGCCACGTCTTATGCCGATGCAAAACCCATGAGGATAGGGCCGGTTTCTCTTTATGGGGCTTTAGGCACAAATGGGAACAAGGTGGTGAGTATTGCGTCAGGCAAACAGGTGATGCTTCGCGGCATGAGTCTGTTTTGGTCAGATGCTACGGGATTGGGTTACTATACGGATAATGCCATAAGTTGGGCCAGCAATTCTCTTGGGATTGACGTGTTCCGGTTTGCCATGGGTGTTCAGTATTACAACTCTCAAGGAAACCCGACTGAGCCTTTGTCATCGGGGTATATATCAAATCCCGATGCAATGATGTCCAAGCTCGATATGATGGTAAGGGCTGCTATCGTAAACGACGTCTACATTATTGTCGACTGGCACTCTCATAGGGCGGAATCGGAACAATCCAGTGCCGTTAGCTTTTTCCGTACGGCGTCAGAGCGGTACAAGGGAATCCCTAACATTATTTGGGAGGTGTATAATGAACCCGTTAACACGGACATGGGTACCGTTGCCCGTTATGCAGATGCTGTAATTGGTGCGATTCGTCAAAATTCCCCTAACCTCGCCTTGGTGGGAACCCCGAGGTGGTCACAGATGGGGTCTTGCGGCGGTGTGAGTCAGGACAATGTTGCTTATGTGTTTCATTTTTATGCCGGGTCCCATTCTGTTAGTGATTACAGCGGGAATGTGACCAATTGTATGAATGGCGGCAATGCAGTTTTCATTTCTGAATGGGGAACAACCGATGCCAACGGATCTGGGTCTGTGAACGCGTCAGAATCTAATAATTGGATTAGTTTTATGGAGCGGAACCGCATTAGCAACTGCAATTGGTCTTTGCGCCATGATAAAGTGGATGACAAAACCGAAGCTTCTGCTTTGTTTAGTGGAAGCAAGGTGTTGGGTTCTATGCAAGATTTAGAGGCTGCCGAGTTTTCCACATCTGGAAAAATCGTGAGCAAGTACTTGAAAGACAACAGATCCTCTTGGGTGGATTCCTTGACATATGGGGCCCGCAATGGAGATTGTAAATTTGATCATGTGGTTATGTCTATTGCCGATGGTTCTTTGTCGGGTAAAGCCAGCGGGTCTTGTTCCTATACCTCTAGCGATGAATCGGTGGTGGTTATTGAAAATGGGGTCATCAAGGCTAAATCGGCTGGTGTTGCCGTCTTGACAGGAAACGACAATACAAAGACCGTGGTCCAGGTGACACCTTTGCCAAACCAAAATATATACCTGTATGAAATAACCTGTCGGTTGAATGATGCTTGTACGGGAGAAACCTATGCAAACCTTTCGAATAGCGGCTCTGTCCATGAAAAGAAAATTTCAGTTGCCAAGACAGATGAAGGGGCTGAAGTTACGGTGACCTCGGACAATCCGGATGTGATTGAAGTCTATAAGAAGACTTGTAGCAATAGCAGTTTCTGTTATGGTGTTGATAGGAACAACCAGATTTGGATTGCCAATTTTAAATCTCTAGGGACAGCGAATATTCATGTGACGGCGCCTGCGGTGACTGGGTATGCCGCTTTGGATACGGTTTTGGTATTTAGTTATGCCAAGGCGATTCCCAAGCTGAACAATAAGATATTCTATACAAGAAGTGTAGAGCTGAATTCTGAAACAGAAATGTTTATGGAAACCATTGGTGGGAAAAAGATTGAGTACACCTTGTCAGATCCAACGCTAGCAACTATTGATGGTAAGAATTTGGTGACTGGAAATACTCCTGGAGAATTGTTTATTTTTGCAGAGGCTCCGGAAAGTGATTATTATGAAGCCCTTTCGACATCTATTACGGTCTATATTGGTATGGAACCTGAGACTCCCGATATGGTGAAGATGGGGAATGTTTCGAACGGAGGCCTCGAAGGTAAAATTTTTGGTGATAGACTTTTTGTCAGTTCAAAAAATAAAGGGGTTGTACGTGTGCAGGTATTTGACCTTTTGGGCAAGTGCATGTATAAGAGTGCGGAAAACATTGGCGCTACATCTACGCTGTCTGTGGATTTGAAATCCCTGCCTAGAGGACGCTACGTCATCAAGGTTGAACAAAATTCACGAGCAACACATTTACAGTGGGATAAGAAATGAAAAAATTACTAGTCATAATCTTTGTTCTGAGCGCAGTGGCTATGGCCACAGTGAATTTCCCGTATCCACAAGCCCACCCTTATAAGAATGGGATTATTGCCACCAACTGGAATTGCGCTGGGCAGACGGCTTCTTCGATGCTCAAAAGTCATTTCACGACTTACCTGAGCAAGTATTACGAAGAAAGCGGGAACATGGCCCGAATCAAGTTTGATGAGCCGGAAAATACGGTGTCGGAAGGTATTGGCTATGGCATGATTATGATGGTGTATTTTAGCGACAATACCACCAGTTATCAAAGCCAATTTGACAAGTTGTGGAATTACTACCAGCATTTTACCAATGGCAATGGCTTGATGAACTGGAAAATCCAGGGGTTCAATAGTGTCATTGGTCAAAACGGGGCTACCGATGCCGATGAAGATGTCGCTTTTGCCTTGATTATGGCGTATTACCAGTTCGGTAATGAACAGTACAAGAACGACGCTATTAGCTTGATTTCAAAAATTCGTCAAAAGGAATTTAACAGCAATGGCATGCACAAGGTTGGTGATGCTTGGGATAGTTACAAGAATCCTAGCTATGTAAGCCCCGCCGCATACGAAGTCTTTAAAAAATTCGATACGGGAAACGCTGATTTTTGGTCGTCTGCCATTAGCACAAATTACACATTGCTACAGAAAAACCAACATTCAACTACGGGGATTCCTTCGGGGTGGAGCGATGGGAATGGAAATGCGATAAAGGGAAATAACGGCTATAACTTTACTGGTTACGATTACGATGCTACTCGCGCCCCTTGGCGTTGGTCGTGGAGCTATGCTTGGTATGGACATACCCAGGCAAAGTCTTTGGCAGACAAGTTGGCTTCGTGGGTCAACGGCAAGCTCCCTTCGCAGTTGCCGATTAATGTTAAGCAAGATGGCACCACAGATGCTAGCGTTTGCAGCAGCAACGGGTGTGAAGCTAATGGCTCGTCTATCGGTTCGTTCAGCACCGTCTTGATAACAGATTCAAAATACCAAGAAAAGTTGAATAACAATTATCAGGCCTTGATGACTGCTGGAGATGGGTATTATCATTCTTCTTTGCGTATGCTTACTGGGCTTTTGATGTCTGGAAATATGCAGGACTTTTCTGATGCAAATTACACGAATCAACCTTTTACATTTGCCCTGACAGAAGAACAGGAGGCCGAGTGCAATGCAAGGCCTGATTACCATGTGAATTCGGGTGCATATGGATGGAATTCCACTTCGGCTGTTTTGACTGATGAATCAGAAACTGGCGTGCACATGGGTGATTTTATCAAGGGGCTGGACCGTTCCGTGACAAAGGAATTGGGTGAAGTGACCGCCGGGGAGCAATATACTTTCAGCATTGATATTCTTCAAGAAGTGGGATACGAATTTAATTTGAAAATGAAGGTTCAGTTGTATGATGATTCAGACAAGGGTGAACAATATTGCGGAGAAGCATATTCGATGAGTTCTGGCAATGTCGTTACCTATACTTGTACCTTTACGGCAACCAAAACGGCAAACCCATTCTTGTCTATGTCTACGGTGACTTGGAATGTGCCTGCCATAACATTCTCAAATCTGTCTTTGAAAAACTCCAGCGGTGAAGAGATTGCACCACCGCCTGATGGGGTGATATGGAAAGGCGGCGCTTTTGCGCAGAAAAAACTGGGGAAGGTTCTTGCGGGCCGTCTTTTGGAATATACAGGAATAAGTAACAATTCCACCATTAGCATGATGGATCTCCAAGGTCGTGTGCTGCTGAGGCGGCAGGTCCAAGGGTCTGGGGTTGTGGACTTGAGTAGTTTACGCGCCGGAACCTATGTCGTGCAGCTGAAGAGCTCTGGCGTTTCGGAGACGAAACGAATCCAGCTACGGTAAGCATAGACTGCCGTGATGATATTGCAAAAGGCTCGCAAATGCGAGCCTTTTGCGATGCATTGGGGACCTTGTTTTCAATAAAGCCTTTCCGCGTTGTCTTTATTTTTCTACATTTACCCCCGCCTTGGCAATTTCGCCAGGGTAAAACCAATCACCGGCTTGCGAGAGTCGCTTCGGTGGCGCGGTCCAGAACCCCAGGTTCGCCTGGATTCCGGGCATCGCTTCGCGGCTTATTTGCAGTCCGGGTAGTAACAACCGAAAAGGAATACATTATGGCAAATCTGCCTTCCGTTGAAGACCTGCTCGCTGCAGGCTCCCACTTTGGTCACCAGACTCAGCGCTGGAACCCGAAAATGAAACCCTACATCTTGGCCGAAAAGAACGGTATTTACGTTCTGAACCTGTCCAAGACCCGTGAACTTTTGGAAGAAGCTGGCAAGGCCGCCGCCAAGATCTCTGAATCTGGCAAGACCGTGCTGTTCGTCGGCACCAAGCCTACTGCCCGTCAGTGCGTGCTGGACGCAGCCTCTACCTGCAACCAGTTCTCCGTCACCAACCGCTGGCTCGGCGGCATGCTCACCAACTTCCAGACGGTGCGCAAGTCCATCAAGAAGATCGACAAGATCGACGCCATGGAACAGGACGGCACTTTCCAGGCCCTCTCCAAGAAGGAAGTCCTGGACAAGAACCGTGAACGCGAAAAGCTGCTGGGCGTGTTCGGCGGCATCCGCGAAATGGTGAACCTTCCTGGCCTCGTGGTCGTGACCGACCTCCAGCACGAAAAGATTGCTGTGGCCGAAGCCCGTCGCCTCCACATTCCTATCATCGGCATCTGCGACACCAACGTGGATCCGACCCTCGTGGATTACCCGATTCCGGCCAACGACGACGCCGTGAAGTCCCTGAAGCTCATTGTTGACTACATTGCTGCAAACGTCAAGGTTCGCACCAACGACAACAAGAAGGCCGACAAGGAAGAAGTGGAGAAGTTCGACAACGGCGAGGAAGAAAAGTAATATGCAGATTACCGCTTCTCTCGTAAACGAACTCCGCCAGAAGACTGGCGTGGGCATGATGCAGTGCAAAAAGGCCCTCACCGAAACGGACGGCGACATGGACAAGGCCGTTGAACTCCTCCGCAAGCAGGGTGCCGCCGTTGCTGCCAAGCGTGCCGACAAGGCCGCCAAGGAAGGCCGCATCTACTTGATCGAAACCGCCGACAAGGCCGCCGCTTTCGAACTCTCTTGCGAAACGGAACCGGTTTCCAACAACGACGACTTCGTCGCTCTCGCCAATATGGCTGTGAAGGCTGTCGAAACTCAGGCTATCGCTTCTGTGGATGACCTGAAGAACGCCGTGGTCGATGGCAAGAAGATCAACGATGTGCTCCAGGACGTGCTCGTCAAGATCCAGGAAAACATCGACTTCCGCAAGTTCGCCGAAATCAAGAAGGTCCCGAATTCCGTGTTTGGCGTTTACAGCCACATGAAGGGCAAGATCGGCGTGATTACCGAACTTTCTTTCGAAGGCAGCGTTTCTGACGAAGCCGCTCTCAAGCAGGCTGCTAAGGACATCGCTATGCAGGCCGCCGCATTTGCTCCGGTCGCCCTGAACGATGCCGCTGTTCCGGCCGAAACCATCGAAAAGGAAAAGGAAATCGCCAAGGCTCAGATCGAAGCTTCCGGCAAGCAGACCAAGCCCGAATTCATGCAGCGTCAGATCGACGGCCGCGTGGCTAAGGTGCTCAAGGAAATCGTTCTCGAAGACCAGGAATTCTTCATGACTGACAAGAACCCGAAGAAGCTCAGCGTCAAGGACTACCTCCAGGAAGTCGTCGCCAAGCAGCTCGGCCTTGCTAGCCTGAAGGTCGTGAACTTCATCCGCTTCGAACGTGGAAACTAATTAGCTGTGTCATCCTGAGCGCGACAGCGCGAAGGATCCAGGATCGAAATTTAAATTGGTCGCTCCCTCGCGGGGCGGCCATTTTTTTTATGCCCATTCGAAGTTTTCTTTCCCGGCGGCTATCTCGAAATTGCACTTGACAATCCCCAGGTCCAGGGGCGCATAGCCCATAAGGTCGAAGTTCGCCTTGGCGGCCACCTTGTTGCCGTCTAGCAGCGTGAAGAAAAACTTCTGCCGGTTCATCGCGGTGGGGGCGAGGAGCGCCGCCTCCATTCCCCTTTCAAACCACTCGGGGAGCGGGGCGTTCCCGCTGCGCGCATCCTTGTAAAAACGGGAGATGGGCTTGAGCTTGCGAGCGGCGCCGTTTGACTCGCCGTATCCGCAGGCAATGACCATCCGCAACTTTTCGT
>Ga0310697_10001805_pt1 | contig 23972 bp, 25 predicted proteins | sample 172DNAGHGlowgp2_FD_203883 | JGI IMG/M metagenome (GOLD analysis project Ga0310697, IMG submission 203883) | Sheep rumen microbial communities from Palmerston North, Manawatu-Wanganui, New Zealand - 1728 DNA GHGlow gp2 (v2) (version 2) | ecosystem: Host-associated > Mammals > Digestive system >...
AGCAGCCTCGAAGAGGCAAGACGCGCGAAGCGCAATTAACCCCACACAAGCGCAGCGCAGTGTGGGGCTACAGCCGCAATGTGGGGCTACAGCCGCAGTGTGGGGCGCAGCGGAAATCCGCGAAAGAAGCTTGTCAGAGACTCGCAGCTAATACCTCCACGTCACCGGAATCTGGTAGTAGCAACGGACGGGCACCCCGTTCACCGTGGCCGGCTCCCATTTAGGCATGGACTGCACGATTCGAATAGCTTCTTTGTCATGATACGGCGGGTAGAGGGAAACCTTGACTCTCGGTTGCGTGACACTTCCGTCTTTCTCCACGACAAACTCCACCAGCACAGTTCCTGAAGCTTCCACATAATTGGGGTAGCGTATCTCCCGCCGCAGATAGGCATTCAAGGAATCCGCGCCGCCTGGGAATTTCGGGAGAATCTGCGCAAAACGAAAGACAGTGTCACCGTCAATGACTTCGGCGGCAACAATATCAGGGTCAAATTGCAAATCGGTATCAATATAGTGGTGCTGTGCCACGGTAATCGTGTCTTTCCCTTTTTGGGCAAGTAAAGGAAAAGCCATCGCGCAAAAAGCAGCGGTCAAGGCCAGTGGCAGCACCCTATTTCGATTGTGGGAGGTCATGGCGCAAAGATACATTTTTTTCGTAACGCTTGGAAGCGTTGTTTCCTATGTGCGACGCTTGGAAGCGTTACTTCCTAAGCAAAAAAATCGTATCTTCGCAGCCTGAAAAAAAACTCAACAAACATGGCTGGCATAGCGGTGAAACGGAACTGGCACAGACAATTAGAAAGAAGCATACAAAGCGACCGACAGGATTGAGGTGTTTCGGCACAATTATTGCAGTATAAAAACCAACCTATAAGATAAAGAGAAGAAATGGGAGACTACATACCGAATGAATACCTGGAGAACAAGACCGTGGTGCGGAAGTACCGGGAGCTGTTGGAGGTAATCTGGCCGCGCACGACCGCGGAGGAGCGCAAGCAGATCCGCAAGGCTTTCGTGTTGGCCACCAACGCGCACTTCGGCGTGCGGCGCAAAAGCGGCGAGCCCTACATCTACCACCCCATCGCGGTGGCCATGATTTGCTGCTCCGAGATGAACCTCGGCGCCACCTCCGTCATCTGCGCCCTGCTCCACGACGTGGTAGAAGACACTGACTACACCCTCGACGACATGCGCGAGCTCTTCGGCGAAGTGGTGGCCAACATCATCGACGGGCTCACCAAAATCGACGACCTCGTGGTTGACAACCAGAACATCTCCCTCCAGGCCGAGAACTTCAAGAAGATATTCCTCTCCATGTCGAAGGACGTGCGCGTGATCCTCATCAAACTGGCCGACCGCCTGCACAACATGCGCACCCTCGACGCCATGCCGCCGGAAAAGCAGCTCAAAATCGCCTCCGAGACCTCCTACTTCTACGTCCCCTTCGCCCACCGGCTTGGGCTGTACGCTATCAAGAGCGAACTGGAGGACTACGCCATGCGCTACACCAACCCCACCGAATACTTCGCCATCGCCGAAAAACTCAAAGACTCGGAAAAGGAACGCGCCACCATGATCCCCGAGTTCATCGCCCCCATCAAGGAGGCCCTCGACAAGGCCGGCATCAAGGCCGAAATCACCAGCCGCACCAAGTCCATCTCCTCCATCTACAACAAAATGCTGCGCAAACAGATCAACTTCGAAGATGTTTATGACATTTTCGCCGTGCGATTCGTGTTCGACAGCCCGATGTACGAGGAATTCGACATTTGCTGGCGCATCTACCGCATCATCTGCGACCTCTACCAGACCAACCCCTCCCGCGACCGCAACTTCCTCACCCACCCGAAACCCAACGGCTACCAGTCGCTGCACGTGACCGCCATGAGCAAGCAAGGACGCTGGGTGGAGGTGCAGATCCGCTCCAAACGGATGGACGAAATCGCCGAAAAGGGCCTCGCCGCCCACTACCGCTACAAGGAGGACGGCGAACCCGAAGACACCGACCTCAACCAGCGCCTGGAAGACTGGCTGCTCAAGACCCGCGAAATCCTCGACAGCAAGGATGCCGACGCCCTCGACTTCCTCAGCGAGGTGCGCCTAAACCTCGGGCTCAAGGAAATCTACGTCTTCACCCCCAAGGGCGACATGAAGACCCTGCCGCAAGGCGCCACCGTGCTCGACTTCGCCTACGCCCTGCATACCAACCTCGGCGACCATTGCATCGGCGCCAAGGTCAACTATAACATCACCCCCGTCAACAAAACCCTCAGCAACGGCGACCAGGTGGAGATCATCACCTCCAAAAAACAGTTCCCGAAACCCGAATGGTTGGAATTCGTGCAGACCCCGAAGGCGCGCCGCAGCATCAAGGACTTCTTCCGCAACGAACAGCAGGAACTCGTCTCTTCGGGCAAACTGCTGCTGAAGCAGTATTTCGACGAACTGAAAACCGATTTCACCGAGGAAAACGTCCGCAAAGTGATGGACGCCTCCTTGGAAAAAACCCCCGAAGCCTTTTGGAACAGCGTGGTTTCCAAGAAACTCACCAAAAACAAGATTGCGAAGATGCTTTCCATGAAGAACGCCAAGGAACTGGCCGACTTCCAGCAGAAAGTGTCGCAGGAAATCGAAAACAAACCACTTGACCAACTCATTGAGGAACAATTAGATGTAACCCCGAACGCATTCCTCCTCGACGACGACTACGAGCAAATCAAGTATGTGCTGGCCGACTGCTGCAACCCTATTCCCGGCGACACGGTGGTGGGCTTCCAGGTGTCGGACGACCGCATCGTGGTGCACCAGACCAGCTGCCCAAACGCCATCGCGCAAATGTCGCGCTTCGGCAACCGCATCATCAAGACCAAATGGCGCAAAGGCCAAGACATCGCCTTCCTTTCCGGCATCAAGCTCAAAGGCTTCGACCGCAAAGGCATCATCAAGGAGATGATAGATGTGGTCACCTCGCAGATGGATTTAAATATCCGCTCTTTAAACATCGAGACCAAAAACAATGTCTTTACAGGTACGCTCATGCTCTACATCCAAAGTGTCAAAACCCTCAACAACCTCATCGAGCAACTGCGTCAAATCGACCAAATGGAGTCCGTAGAACGTATCGGATACGATGTCAATTGAGAATTAAGAATTAAGAATTGAGAATTGAGAATTAAGAATTGAGAATTAAAGAAATATATTCCTTGAGCAGTCCCGAAGGGACAAGACACACGAAGTGCAAATAACCCCACACAAGCCGAAAGCGCAGTGTGGGGATGCAAGCAGAATCCAAAAACTAACCCAAAAATAATAAAAAAATGAAAGCATCAGAAATTTTAGCATTCGTGGCAGGAGCTGCCGCCGCTACAGGAATCACCCTCCTCTGCACCACTGAGAAGGGCAAGGAAATCCGCACCAAAGTGAGCGAAAAGATGACCCGCGAGGAAATCGACCGCGTGATCGCCAAACTGAAGGAGAAACGCGCCTGCGCCCCTTCGGAAGATGACTTCAACATCGACATCGAGGAAGATGACTTCGACCACGAAATCCACGACGAGGAATTGTAATGGACATCTTAGGTAAATTCACGAGGAAGTCGGAGCGCGGCGAGAAGACCTGGTCGGATGCCAAGACCTACTTTTCGCAGCGCTACGACTTGCTGAAGCTGGAGTTCTTGGAGAAGTCCTCACAGCTGCTCTCCGTGGTCTTCTCCATGCTCATCGTCATCGTGTGCGCCCTCGTAGTGCTGATCTACCTCTCCTCGGCGCTCATCCACTGGCTCACCCTCGCCCTCAACGCGGCCTGGGCCTACACCATACTGTGCACCCTGTTTGTCGCCATCATCGTCTTCGTCTTCGCCAAGCGCGACGCACTCTTCGTGAAGCCGCTCATCCGCAAGTTCAGCCGCATCATGTATCCGGAAAAAGTGGAGACACCCGAGACCGAGAACATCATCAAGGACGTGGAGGACGAATACGACACAACGAAAGGAGGTACAAATGAGCAATAAGAAGACCGCCCCAATCATGGATTTGGACGACATCGCCAAGCGGAAACAGCAACTCCGCGCCAAAATCGAGGTGCAGGAGCGCAAACTCAGCAAAGACTTGGATGCATACCAAGATGACGTGGAAACCCTCAAAAAGGTATGGAACGGCCTGAAAGGCGTGCGCCATCTCGGACAAAATTTCTCCGTGTCCGGCATCGGCCAGGCCATCCAGACCGTCCGTGCACTGCCGATAGGCAAAACCGCCGGAGCCGCTGCCGGGAAAGGCAAATTCTCCGGCTGGCTCACCGCCATCTCCATCGGAGCCGAAGTGGTCAACTGGTTCGTGCAACGGCGGAAGAAAAAGAGACAAAAGGGCAATTAGCCCCGACCCGAACAATCAAAGACATCATCATGACAGACAGCAACACCAGCGCGAAGGAGCGCATCGACCGACTCACGCAAGAAATCAACCGCCACAACTACCAATACTACATGCTCGACAGTCCGACGATTTCGGACTACGACTTCGACCAACTCCTGCAAAAGCTCATTGATTTGGAAAGGGCCCATCCTGAGCTGCGGCGCCCCGACAGCCCGACACAGCGCGTAGGCGGGGAGGTAACGAAACGGTTCGAGAGCGCGGCGCACCTCTATCCGATGCAGTCCTTGGGTAACACCTACTCGCAGGAGGACCTCATCGAGTTCGACCGGCGCGTGCGCGAGCTGCTCGCCGAGCCACCCACCTACGTGTGCGAACTCAAATACGACGGGGTGGCCATCAGCCTGATCTACGAAAACGGGACACTCGTTCGCGCCGTGACCCGCGGCGACGGCACCCGCGGCGACGTGGTGACCGCCAACGTGCGCACCATCCGCACCGTGCCGCTCCAACTCCAAGGCGACTATCCCCCGCTGATAGAGGCCCGCGGCGAAATCATCATGCCATTCAGCAGTTTCGAGCAACTCAACGCCGAGCGCGAGGAAATCGGCGAAACACCCTTCGCCAACCCACGCAACGCCGCCTCCGGAAGCCTCAAACTGCAGGACTCTGCCGAAGTCGCCAAACGCGGCCTCGACTTCAAGCTCTATTTCGCCCTCGGCGAACAGCTGCCCAGCGACAACCACTACCAGCGCCTGCTCAAGCTCCACGAGTGGGGCTTCCGAAAACCCGATGTCATGGAACAGGTGAACTCCTTGGAAGGGGTTTTCGCCTTCCTGAACAAATGGGACGAACAACGCAAGCAGCTCCCCTACCCCATCGACGGCGTGGTCATCAAAGTCAACGACTTCGACCAGCAACGCCAAGTGGGTGCCACCGCCAAGAGCCCCCGCTGGGCCATCGCCTACAAGTTCAAGGCCGACCGCGTCTCCACTGAACTGCTCAGCGTTGATTTCCAGGTGGGCCGCACCGGCATCGTCACCCCCGTGGCAAACCTCGCGCCCGTCGCCTTGGCCGGCACCGTCGTGAAACGCGCCACCCTCAACAACCGCGACTTCATGGCGGAAATGGACATCCGCGAAGGCGACCACCTTTTCGTGGAAAAAGGCGGCGAAATCATCCCGAAAATCGTGGGCGTCGATCTCGACAAACGACTTCCCGACGCTCAGCGCGTACCCTTCGCCACCCAATGTCCCGTCTGCGGCACAACGCTGCAGCAAGCCGAAGGGGAAGCCGGCGTGTTCTGCCCGAACGCCGACCACTGCGCCCCGCAAATCAAAGGCCGGCTGGAACACTTCATCGCCCGCAAAGCCATGAACATCGACTCCCTCGGCGAAGGGAAAATAGACATGCTCTATGCCAACGGACTAATCCGCAATAGTGCTGACCTTTACGCGTTGACATTCGACCAACTTCTTGGCCTTGAAAAAGTTATCGAAGACGAAAACGGTAAGACGAAGACCCTCTCATTCCGTGAGAAAACGGTGCAAAACATCCTGGCCGGCATAGAGGCCTCCAAGCAGGTGCCGTTCGAGCGCGTGCTCTTCGCCATCGGCATCCGCTTCGTTGGCGAGGTGACTGCCAAGAAACTCGCCCGCCACTTCGAGACCATGGATGCCGTGGCCAACGCTTCCAAGGAGGAGCTGATGACCGTGGATGACGTGGGCGAACGCGTAGCTGACAGCATCATCGACTTCTTCAACAACACCGAAAACCTGCAAATCCTCTTGCGCCTGCGCGAGGCAGGGCTGCAGTTCGAGCTCAACAAGGACCTTAACAAGCCTGTTTCACAGAAACTTGCCGGAAAAAGCATCGTGGTGAGCGGCGTGTTTTCCATCCCCCGCGACACCCTCAAGGAACTGGTGGAAAAAAATGGCGGGAAAAACGTCTCTTCCATCTCCAAAAACACCTCCTTCGTGCTCGCAGGCGAAAAAATGGGTCCTGAAAAGCGCAAGAAAGCGGAGGCTTTAGGCATCCCTATTCTGTCGGAAGAGGAATTTCGGTCGATGATAGCGGAGTAGCAGAAAAATGTGTACTTTTGCACCCGAAAAACAACCGACAGAAAATGGCACTGATTCAATCGATGGAGGCAAACGGCGCGAAGCTCTTCAAGTACCGGGGACAGATCCCGGTGCTCATTTTCGTGCTCGCCCTGCCGCTACTTTGGTTCACTAACAATAACATCTATGTGTGGGACACTTGGGGTTCCCCTCTGATGATCGTCTGCACCGTTTGCGCAGCCGTGCTCACTTTCGCAGGCCTCGCCCTGCGCGCCTACACGGTCTGCACCACCCCAAAAGGGACCTCCGGCCGCAACACCGCCCGCCAGGTCGCCGACCACCTCAACACCAAAGGCATCTACTCCGTGGTTCGACATCCACTCTACCTCGCCAACTACCTCATCTGGGCCGGACTGCTCGTCTTCACAATGAACCCCGTCGTTTTCATCATCGTCTCCCTCGTCTATTGGATCTACTACGAGCGCATCATGCTGGCCGAGGAGGCCTTCCTGCGCGGCAAATACGGCGACGAGTTCGAACAGTGGGCTGCACGAGTGCCCGCGTTCCTCCCGAAATGGTCCCTCTTCGAAGGCGGCATGCTCCAGTTCTCCTGGAAGACGCTCGTCCGCCGCGAATACGCCACCCTCATGTCGGTACTCGTCTCCTACACCGTCGTGGACTACATCCTCTTCCACCTGATCATAGTCCGCAACTGCCCCGGCGACTGCTGCCTCACCGGAGAACGCCCCATGCTTTGGATCACCCTTGCCTACACCGTCCTCGCCCTCCTCATCAAACTCATCAAGCACAAAACCCACTGGCTCGACGCCACCCCCGACCGCGACTGAGAACTGAGAATTGAGAACTGAGAACTAAGAACTGAGTATTCAGAAAAGGGCTGAAAGCCCGACCTATGTCAACCCAGGGTGAACGAAGTGAGCCCTGGGGTATAGAACAAATAAAAAAAAACATTATGAACATCACCCACATCGAACATCTCGGCATTGCCGTGAAAAGCTTAGAAACCGCCATCCCGTATTACGAGAACATCCTCGGGATGAAATGCTACAACATCGAAGAGGTCGCCGACCAAAAGGTAAAGACCGCCTTCTTCAAGGTAGGCCAGACCAAGATCGAGCTCCTGGAGCCGACAAGCCCGGAGAGCACCATCGCAAAGTTCATCGAGAACCGCGGCGAGGGCATCCACCACATCGCCTTCGCGGTACCCAACACCAACGAAGCCCTCAACGAGCTGGCCTCCAAGGAAGTGCGCCTCATCGACAAGGCCGCCCGCCCCGGCGCCGAGAACCTCATGATCGGCTTCGCTCACCCGAAAGCCACCGGCGGTGTCCTCACCGAATTCTGCTGCCCGAAATAAAGATGGTTTAATGGGTTAGAGGGGTATTGGGTTAACCGACTAACCCTCTAACCAACTAAACGATTATGCTGAAAGACAAATCATTCTGGAAAACCCACCTCAAATGGGGTGTCATCTTGGGCATCTTGCTCATTGGCATTGAATTGCTGAAAATGTTTGCCCGGAAAGTCGATTACCAAGCCGCACAAATGCTTGACTTGGCGATGATTGTCGGCTTTATCCTGATGCTGCATCAAGGGGTGAAGGAGTTCAAGGAGGTCTATCCCGAGCGACTCACGTTCGCCAAGGCCTTCCTGAGCTGCATCGTGATTTCCCTCATCGGCGCGGTCACGCTTTTCGGCTACGACATGCTGCACTACTCCGTCATCGAAAAGGACGGCCTGCAGCAGAAATATGCCGTTGCCCTCGACAAGTACAAACAGAATCTCGCCAAAGACACCCTGACGGCCAAGGAGCTGATCGCATACACGGATGCGGCCACCGCCATCTTGAATGAGCGGAAAGAGGATTTCATCAACGGCGCAAGCATCAAAAAAGACAGCAATCTGACCTCCGATACACTTCAGCAAAAACTGCGCGACGAAATCAGCAACGGCATCCTCATCCTCCAAAAATTCTACACCGACAAACTGCTCTCCAAACCCGAAACGGACAAGGAGGAGTACCAACTCGGGAAATTCACCCCGTATGCCAAAAAAGTGCTGATCGAGACGCTGGTGAGCTACACCGAGCAGAACGACGGGAAAAGATCCACGCCCTACGTGCAGGAAATCGTACAACAGGCCAACGACGAGCTTTCCAGCCTCGACCCGCTTGAGAAACGATTCGAGGAGACCAAAACACGCGTGCCCCGCTACGACCGCAACGGCCAATACGCCGCTGTCAGCGCCATGATGTACCTGCTCTACGGCATGTTCTTCGGCCTCTTCGTCGCCATGTTCCACTACACCTCGAAAAAGCCGATCGAAAACTTCGTCCCCTCCCAAAGCGACGACCCCCAAGAATAAACTTAAACCTTCTAAACTTCTAAACCTTCTAAACCTTCTAAACCTTCTAAACCTTCTAAACCTTCTAAACTTCTAAACCTTAAAAATGAACATATCCGTAATAGTACCCTTGCTGAACGAAGCAGAATCGCTTCCCGAACTCACCGAATGGATTGAGCGTGTGATGACGGAACACAACTTCACATACGAGATCATCATGGTCGATGACGGCTCCACCGACGAGTCGTGGTCGGTGATTCAAGCGCTGCACGCGAAGAACCCGGCCGTCAAGGGCATCAAGTTCCGCCGCAACTACGGCAAATCGGCAGCGCTGAACACCGCTTTTGAAGCCTGCGAGGGCGATGTCGTCATCACCATGGATGCCGACCTGCAGGACAGCCCCGACGAGATTCCCGAACTCTTCCGTATGATCACAGAAGATGACTACGACCTCGTATCCGGTTGGAAAAAAGTGCGTTACGACTCCAAAATCGCCAAGAACATTCCGTCGAAGTTCTTCAACTGGACCACCCGGAAAATGTCGGGCATCATGCTCCACGACTTCAACTGCGGACTCAAGGCCTACCGCAAAGATGTGGTCAAGTCCATCGAAGTCTATAGCGAAATGCACCGCTACATCCCCGTCATCGCAAAGTGGGCGGGATTCGGCAAAATCGGCGAGAAGGTCGTCCACCACCAGAAGCGCAAGCACGGGGTCTCCAAATTCGGATGGAACCGCTTCATCAACGGCTACCTCGACCTGCTGACCGTCAGCTTCATGTCGAAGTTCGGCAAAAAGCCCATGCACTTCTTCGGCACTCTGGGTTCCGCCTCCTTCCTGATCGGCATCGTCATCACTATCGTCTTGATTGTCCAAAAATTCTACCGGATGTCCCATGCTGTGGCCGGATTCCGACAAGTCACCGACCAACCGCTGTTCTACCTGGCCTTGCTCGCCATGGTCTTCGGCTTGATGCTCTTCCTGGCCGGATACCTCGCCGAACTGGTGGTCCGCAACGGCTCCGACCGCAACAAATACCTGATTTCCGACCGAATCGAGTAACGGACATGACCCGTATTATAATCCATGAAATATCCCTGATGCTTGCGACACTGATGACGGTAGTCTCTTTGCAAGCCCAGGAGTTTCGCGACTGCGGCATTTTGAACGACATCGACGGGAACACCTACAAAACCATCCTGTTGGGCGATGAATGTTGGATGCGGGAAAACCTACGCACCACACGCTATGCCAATGGCCGCGAAATCAAGCCGACACCACAATATCCCGACAACAACCCACTGAATGTTTCGGAATACGGACTCCTATACAACTGGTACTCAGTGCTTAACGGATCTAAACCGACCGAGGAAACCGACGGCCGCGTACAAGGCCCTTGCCCAGACGGTTGGCACGTGCCCGCCAACTTCGAATGGATGGGGCTGGAGGATTACGTGGGCTACAAGGACGAATACCGATGCGGTACGGATGTCAACAACGTGGCCAAATCTATGGCGACCTCCAACGGTTGGCAATTCGATTTTCTGACGCAAGGAGCCGCTTGCTGCATCATCGAAAATACCGCAACAAACAATAGCACAGGATTTTCCGTACTTCCAGCAGGCAGCATTTGGAATGGTCAAACCGAAGGATTCGGCACAGACACCGGCTTTTGGACATGCTCGGATGGCAGCCCCGACACCTCGCCAATCCACCGCTTCTATTACACTAATGCCACAGTGGAAATCAATTGCACACCAAAAGAAGCATTCTATTCGGTACGCTGTGTCAAAAACAAAAACAGCTAACGACCAACAATGGAACAAGCATGATAGCCTATAAGGCGGTCGTATGAAGTCCCTTCCTCCTGGTAATATACATAAATATAGTATATATTATTAGTTTCGTAATGCGACCCTTCCACATACGTGGCGTCAATCATCTTGTTCGTCCCCGACGGGACAAAGACATATTGGTAATTGTACGCCCCCTGCTTCAGCAACAACATCGTCTCCCAAAAGTCGAATTCCTTGTTATAACGCAACTTGGCATCGTCTTGTAACTGCCAGTCCGTCAGCTCCCCAAACACATAAACGTCACCGCCCGTGAATGGGAAACTGCTTTTCAGTGTGAAATGGGTAAACACATAATCTTCTGAGTAATCGTTATTTAGGTCACGATTTCGGTAATAGCAACGACCGTTGATGTTGCCACGGCTTTCATACGCAGCGTACGGCCGCGCCTCGTCCTGCAGCACATAAGCATGCGTATGTCGGTTGTCAAAGGAAATCCCCACAATGTGGTCGGCATTGGAACGAAGCGTGGAGATGTCAAACGTATGAAACTCGGCACTGCCCGGAAAAGAGTTCCGACCATCGATAAAATCAAAGTGCAGCTCGCCGCCGACGCCTGAACGATACACCAGACCATACTTGGCATTATCCCACCGCCCGTTTTGCTGTATCGTAGCCCGGACGGTCTGCTGCGGATTGCGGATGTTATAACTGCCCGTAAACACCGTGAAATCAACATCCTGATGCGTAAAACGGTTGTTCACATCAATGGCGGAATGTACATCGCAGACAATTTTTGCCGGCACTGGCTCCACCACCATAAAACGACGCGTCAAAATAGGATGTTCAGGGTCATCATCATATACAAATAAAATATAATTCCCTGATTTAGAAAAAGATATATTCTCATTTGGAAAATCAGCCTGATAGTGCATATACGGTTCGATGGTGTTGAACGAGTGGTCATACCGGGTGATATCCTCCTCCATGAAGCCCTCAATGTATTCAATCGGATTCAACTGCGAAAGCTGCCAATCGTGAGTGCAGTGAATGAAGGTGTATTTCAAATGCCTGACTTCAAGATTCAAGTCGTCAAAGGCGAGATGGAAGGTTGTTTCGCCCAAAGTGCCCACAGGCTCCGACAGCTGATCATCTCCAGACAAGAGCTGCACACTCGCGATACCGTCTGTATAAACAGCATTATCTAACTGAATATCATATTGTTGCGCATTAATGGCAAAGCATCCGAACAATATAAAAACTGAAATCAATCTCACTCGTTTTCTCATAGCAACCATACTTAAAACAACGGCAAAGATACTTTTTTCAATAATACCTTGAAAAAAAATTTCGATTGTGCGACATGTATCAAAAAAAAACGTATTTTTGCCGTTCGAATTTATTACAAGAATAAAAGGCATTTTCAATTTTAAACCAAAAAGGAGACCGGCTATCGAAAAAACATCTACCTTCTGAATTTATTAACCCATTAAAGAAAGGAGCGTATCATGAATTGGAATGCCTTGAGTGATAACGAATTGATAGCACGTTATCAAGCAGGAGAAGAACATGCTTTGAAAACCATCATCCTTCGTTACGAACGTCGGTTGTTTTCCTATTTGATGGTGTCCGTAAAGAACAAGGAACTGGCGGAAGACATCTTCCAGGATACCTTCATAAAAGTCATAAACACCATTCGTTCAGGGAATTACCAAGAAGAAGGAAAATTTTTCCAATGGATAATGCGCATCGCGAACAACCTGAAGATCGACTATTACAGACGTTTGCAGCGAATGCCCACGGTCGATGGCGGCGAGGAGTTTGACATCTTCACGATTATCGGCTCAAAGGATGAGTCCGTGGAGGAGAAAATGATCCGCGAGCAGACATACGCGGACCTGAACCACTATGTCGAGTACTTGCCCGAGGAGCAGAAGGAGGTCTTGAAAATGCGCATCTACAGCGACTACAGCTTCAAGGAAATCGCCGAGATGACCAACGTCAGCATCAACACCGCTCTCGGCAGGATGCGCTATGCCCTCATCAACCTGCGCAAAATCATGTCGAAACACCACGTGGTTTTAGAGTAACCCCCGTTCGGTTTTTGCAGCCAAAACCCGAAAACCTGCGAAATCCGAGCCCAAAAATTAACTAATCGAAGTCGATTTGTTAACGCATTCTTTCTAACTACTTCTATTTCAGCGAAAAAAAAAATTTCAAAAAACCTTGACAAACGCTTTTCGATGTTGTATCTTTGTCGTGTTCAAAAAAGGGTTGGCGCCCCTCGGACGAACACGACTGTGAAGACAGAACAAAAAACTGTGGAAACAGAGACAAGACAAAACCTGATAACCTAAAACAAGAAAATCCGCCACCACAAAACAAAAAACTCAACCGCGCCTCGTCAGACGAGGAATGGTTGACGAGAACAGGAAACTGAGCTCCGGCGAAAGAGGGGCAAACCACCAAACAAATTAAACATCAAAACTTAAAAACAAAAAAACTATGAAAAAAATCTTCTTATTTATCGGATTAACTGTCATGACTTTCGGCGCCTTCGCTGAGAAAGTCCCTTCTGTCATCGTGAACAAAGGCAACGGCGGCTGGACAGCCTTGCTGAACCTGTACAACTATGTCACCTTCACCCCCGCCGAACTGAGTGCCTCGGGTGTAGGACAACTGGATTGCACAGGAAGCGGCTTTACCGCATGCCGCGTGCCAAACTGCGTCAGCCTGCCTGTGAACAACGGCAACGCTGTAATAAACATCACGGATGCAGGTAAACTTGCTTCTTTCCAACTCGCCATCAATGAAGTGATTGAAAAGTTCGAGAAAGCGCAAGCTCAGGCACAGGCGCAACAGCAGAGCGGAAGCGGCATCAAAGCGGGAGCTATTCCGTCCACGTACACCAAAACGCTTGCTTTTTCCAGCAACTCCAACCATTATGGCAAGAGCAAGCAAGAGTCATACGTGGTCCGCGGCGTCGTCACGGCAAACAGCGGAAACAACTCCACCATGAAGATTTACATCGAAAAGGTGGACGTTTTCTCTCTTGCCAGCAGTAATTAATCCCACCTCTAATGTAAGCCTGATCCTATGAAAACACGCATAATCATCGTTTTAAGTGCCCTTTGGACATCCTTTAGCGCAACAGCGCAAGAATGGGTCGGAAAGCTATTCTCATTGGACACCATCGTGGAGTTCAAGAGCGAATTCAAACTGAAGAACCCAAACATGGTTAAATGCAGAATGGACGGAAGCACCTTCTACTTCGTTGAGCAACAGGGTTTCCAAGTCAAGGAGAACCACTACCAAGCGGTTATCCATACGCTTTCAACAGACGATTATGAGCAACATGAAATCACACTTCCACTTCCTGAAGACAGACACAATAAAGAACGTCACGCCCAAAATCTGTGGATCTATGACTTCTGTTTGAACGGGGACTATCTGTTGTTGACCACACAAGACGAACTAATACTGTACAAACGAAACCATAACCAAAACTACCTTGTGGTGTCAACCATTCAGCACCCCAACCTGTTCATGGGTTATCTTTACAAGAACAAACTGAACTTCTTCGAGGAAGACCATGACCGGGGATTCAAGTGGTTTCAGCAGGATCTTGGCAGCGATTCGGCGACACTGGTGCGGGAACTGCCTTACGAAGCGCCCCACATTGTGCAAATCCAGCCTAATCGTTACATTTTCCACAACCAAAATTCCGTTTTCTTCCTAAGCACGCGATATCCCCGCATGGAGGTTTACGACCTGGACGGGAAACCTACGGACACCATTCGCTTCGACCTGCCCCTGTGGAAGGCATTTGACGACGAATACATCCAAAAGACCCTGTCCTTCCCCTACGGGATAGAACGAATCTACGCCGTCAAAGACAATTTGAACGACTATTCGTACCCAAAGGTCGCCATACCTCTGCGCGGGGACATCCTGCTACTCTACACGCAATTCGACACACTTACCGGGAAATCGGCGCTGCACTACGCACTCCGCAAAGAAAACGGGACAACATCCCTGCATCCAAGGAACAACCATGAAGACAGCGTTTACTCCGCAGCCCGATTCCCATTTACACTTTTCCAAGGCGGACTCGACAAGGGAAGTGCCTCAGGCGACAACCTGTTGGTCCAACTCACCTACAAAACGGACATTCCATGGCAAAACAAACGGCATTCAGACTATTTCAACGAAATCAACCAATATTTCGCAACGAATGAACCTGTGATGGCTTATAAAGTCATGCGGTTCAAGACAAAAGAAGAACGTCCTTCAGTGACGCTGCACGCAACGGATGGACAAACCGTCCAACTGGACGACCTGCCCTCCGAAAAGAGCTTGCTTGTGCTACATTCAGGCCTTGAATGCTCCGGATGCACAAAAGCCATTCATGAACTGATGAACCAGACGGAAATGGCCGGCATCCATATCGGACAAGTCTATTCGCAACCCATCAACGGACTGCAAGCGCATGAACTGCGAAACAATTTGCGACAATTTCTGGAAAAGCCGTTCACAGTTTACTATAACACCTCAAATCAATTCAATGACTTCTCCCCTAAAATACCTCTAAATGAATCCGATTTCCCCTGTATTGTGCTGTTCCAACGAGACGGGAAGCTTCAACTGTTTCGCAGTTCAGACCTTTTCACGCCAGTCAACAGCCTGACAGAGTTCCGGCCCGAATTCCTCGAACGGTGGCAAACTTTCACGACTCCCGAAAGACCTTCATCGACAGACTGAAAAAATTGTACCTTTGCGCCTCAAAAATATCGGCTATGGCATATACAATCGATTTGACAAAAATCACCCAGTTCGACCACGTGGAGTTTGTGGCAAAACAGGTTGTGGAAGGATTCATCACCGGCATACACAAGAGCCCCATGCACGGCTTTTCCGTGGAGTTTGCCGAACACCGGCCCTACAACACCGGCGAGCCCATCCGACATATCGACTGGAAACTTTATGCCCGGACAGACAAGCTTTTCGTCAAACAGTATGAGGAAGAGACAAACCTTCGCTGCCATCTGGTCATTGACAACTCCTCGTCCATGTACTTCCCGAAACGGCAGAAATACACCCTCGCACAACCGAACAAAATCTTCTTCGCGGTCTATGCGGCAGCAGTATTGATGCAAGTCTTCAAAAGCCAACGCGACGCTGTGGGGCTGAGCCTGTTTTCCGACAAGTTGGAGCTGCATACCCGAGCCCGAGGAGGAGATGCCCATCACAAAATGATCTACCGCGAGCTGGAAAAAGTGTTGCAACCCATCGGTGATGACATCCAACGGCAATCCATGGTCACTGACACCCTGCACCAGATAGCCGAACAAATTCACCGCCGCTCCTTAGTCATCATCTTCAGCGACATGCTGGAAACCAGCAGCAACCTCGACGAACTGCTCCTCGCCTTGGGGCACCTGCGCCACAACAAACACGAAGTCGTCCTCTTCCACACCTTCGACAAACAACTTGAGTACGACTTCGCCTTCGAGAACCGGCTCTACCGCTTTGTTGATATGGAAACCGGCAACGAAGTGAAAGTCCACGCCAATAACATCCGTGAATACTACCAGCAAACTGTCCGCGACTATTTCCAGGAAATCAAAGTAAAATGCGGACAATACCAGATTGACGTAATTCCTGCCGACATAACGCAGGGATTTGAACAGATTCTTCTGCCCTACCTCTTGAAACGATCCCAAATGTATTAACCAAACCATGAAATCAATCTCAACCTACGAAAACAAAAGACTAACCATCAAACAATGGAGTGTCCAGGACCGGCCTCGGGAAAAGTATGCCAAAAATGGTGCCATCGCCCTGACCGACGCAGAATTGATTGCCATCCTGCTGCGTACCGGCAACCTAAACGACTCCGCCGTGGAATTGGCAAAAAAAGTGCTCGCAAGCTCTGGCAATAGCTTGAACAACCTGTCTGAAAAGACCCTGCAGGAACTTTCCCAAGTGAAAGGCATCGGGCAGGCCAAAGCCATCGCCCTGATGACGGCTTTCGAAATCGGCAAACGGATACAGGCCGAGAAAGTGGAGGAACGACTACAAATCCTTAGCAGCAGCGATGTGGTGAGCCTCATGCAAGACAAGATTGCCCATCTCGGGCACGAAGAGTTCTGGGCCATCTATCTTAACCAAGCCAACCGGATTGTCCACGTCTGCCAAATCAGCAAAGGGGGAATCTCCTCCACCGGTGTTGATACGCGAATCGTTCTGCAACAGGCCGTGCTGAACATGGCCACCCAAATCGTGCTATGCCACAACCACCCATCCGGAAGCGTACGCCCCAGCAAAGCCGACATCCTACTGACGGAACAACTTAACAAGGCCGCCAACCTGATGGACATCACCCTTTTGGACCATATCATTGTGCACAAGCAACACTATTTCAGTTTTGTAGAGGAAGGCAAATTGTAGCCACCCCATTCAATGAGGCTCCCCTACCCCGACAACCACTGCCCAAGGCAATACGCACACAAACCAAAAAATATTATCTTTGCACCCTGTTTCACACCAAGGCTATATTACAATATGAAAAACACAGACAATAAAGGCAAAGTATTCTTATACAATACGTTATCAAAACGGAAAGAATTGTTTCAGCCCATCACCCCCGACCATGTAGGTCTCTATGTCTGCGGTCCCACCGTATATGGAGAACCGCACCTCGGCCATGCCCGTCCGGCAGTGACTTTCGATGTGGTGTTCAGATACCTTACCCATATCGGCTACAAGGTACGCTATGTACGCAACATCACCGACGTGGGCCATCTGGAACACGATGCCGACGAAGGGGAAGACAAAATCGCCAAGAAAGCCCGACTGGAGCAGTTAGAGCCCATGGAAGTTGCACAATACTACATGGATAGTTACCATCGTGCCATGGATGCACTCAACGTGAAGGGCCCTTCCATCGAGCCCCGCGCCTCCGGCCACATCATCGAACAAATTGAAATGGTGCAGAAGATTCTCGACAAAGGGTACGCTTACGTGTCAGACGGATCCGTCTATTTCGATGTTGAGAAATTCAACAAGGACTTCGGCTACGGCAAACTCTCCGGCCGAGTGCTCGACGAGCTCATCGCCAACACCCGCGAGCTGGACGGCCAAAGCGAGAAACGGAATCCCGCAGACTTCGCCCTCTGGAAGAAAGCCTCGCCCGAACACATCATGCGATGGAACTCCCCGTGGAGCGTCGGTTTCCCCGGCTGGCATATCGAATGCACTGCAATGAGCACCAAGTACTTAGGCGAACAATTCGACATCCACGGTGGCGGAATGGACCTGCTGTTCCCGCACCATGAGTCGGAAGTGTGCCAAAGTACCGTGGCCAACGGGAGAAGTTCCGTGCGCTACTGGATGCACAACAACATGATCACCATCGAAGGGCAGAAGATGGGCAAATCCTTGGGCAACTTCATCACACTCAACGAGTTTTTCACAGGCAACCACCCCAAGTTAGAAAAGGCCTACTCCCCGATGACCATCCGCTACTTCGTGCTTCAAGCCTCCTACCGCGGCACCGTTGACTTCAGCAACGCCGCACTGCAATCCGCCGAAAAAGGGCTTGAGAAACTGTATGCCGCAGAACGCCACCTCGACAGCCTGAAAGCTGGTGCCACCTCCACGGAGGACATCGCCGCTCTGCAGGAACGCTGCTACGAGGCGATGAACGACGACTTCAACACCCCGAAAGTGATTGCCGAGCTCTTCGACGCCGTTCGCATCATCAATGCCGTGAAAGACGGTCACGCCACCCTGACTGCCGAAGACATCGACCTGCTGAAGACCACCTTCCGAACTTTCTTCTTCGACATCCTCGGCATAAAGCCCGAACTGGCCCAAGGCGACACCCGTGAACACGATGCCCTTGAAAAAGCCATGGCTCTGGTGCTCGACATGCGCAAAACCGCCAAAGCCGAAAAGAACTGGGCTCTTTCAGACAAAATCCGCGACGAACTCAACGCCGCCGGCATTGTAGTGAAAGACACCAAGGATGGAGCCGAATGGAGCCTTAGTTAATTCTGAATTAAGGATTAAGAATTTTGATTTTTTGACTTAGGGATATCCAACTATGATAAAGGTTATGCCACACTTTCTTGACATGGATGACGAGCATCTCTACGAACTCGAAAACGCTCGATATGTCATCATGGGAGTACCCTACGACGGCACCAGCACTTTCGTGAAAGGCGCCGACAAAGGACCGCAGGCCATTCTCGATGCTTCCGACAGTTTAGAGCTGTACGACATTCAGTATCAACACGAAGCATGGCTTGCCGGCATTCACACCGACCGAAACGACTATGACCTCCGAACTCCAGACACCATGGTGGAGTCAGTGCACAACCGGACGAAACACTTCCTTTCGATGGGCAAACGTCCCGTGCTGTTAGGCGGCGAGCATTCCGTTTCCGTCGGGGCCATCCGCGCAATGGCCGAGGAGTACCCCAGCCTGACTGTGCTGCAAATTGACGCTCATGCCGACCTTCGCGACAGCTACCACGGATCCATCTACAACCATGCCTGCGTCATGCGCCGCGCCCAGGAAGTCGCCCGCGTGGTGCAGGTAGGTATCCGAAACGTATGCTCCGAGGAACTGCCCCATGTGGTGCCCGAGAACATCTTCTACGCCCACCACATCCACAACCGCACCGACTGGATGGACCAAGCCATCAGCCGACTCACAGACAACGTCTATATCACCATCGACCTTGACGGCTTCGATCCTTCGATACTACCTGCTACGGGCACACCGCTGCCCGGCGGCCTGCTATGGTACCCCACCCTCGAGTTCCTCCAAAAGGTGTTCCGCAGCCGGAACATCGTCGGTTTCGACGTAGTGGAGCTCTGCCCACAACAAGACAGCAAGGTTTCAGACGTACTCGCCGCAACACTGGTATATAAGATGTTGACTATGTGGGAAACATGCGATTAGTGTACTTTTTATCCATAGAAATAGAAAACGCAAACAAGATTAAGCATTAATTATGAACAAGATAGTGATGATTACGGGTGCCACCAGCGGTATCGGGCTGGGATGCGCAAGAAAATTCGCCGCAAACGGCGACAAATTGATACTCACCGGACGCAACAAAGAGAAACTGGAGGAAATCCGCCAGGAACTGGCCGGCCAGGGCGCACAAGTGCTGACGCTGGTGTTCGACGTGCGCGACCGCGATGAAGCAACCCGCTGTGTCAACGGACTGCCTGCAGAGTGGCGCGACATCGACGTACTGGTGAACAACGCCGGACTGGCACTCGGACTCGAACCCGAATACGAAGGGAGCTTCGAAGACTGGGAGACGATGATCGACACCAACATCAAGGGATTGCTAACCATGACCCGTCTTATCGTGCCGGGAATGGTGGAGCGCGACCGGGGCCACGTCATCAACATCGGCTCCGTGGCCGGCGATGCCGCCTATGCCAATGGGAACGTCTATTGCGCCACGAAATCGGCAGTGAAGACGCTGACCGACGGTCTTCGCCTCGATGTGGCAAGCAGTTCCGTGCGCGTGACGAACCTCAAGCCAGGACTGGTGGAGACAAATTTCAGCAACACACGTTTCCACGGCGACACTGAACGCGCCGCCAACGTCTATAAGGGCATCAAGCCGCTTACTGGCGACGACATCGCCGACGTGGCCGTCTATGCTGCCAACGCACCCGCCCACGTACAGATCGCCGAAGTGTTAATTCTCGCCACCCATCAAGGAAGCGGCAGCGTCATCGTGAGAAAATAGAGCCGACCGAAGCTTTTTATCTCTTGCTGTACGAAAGGAGAAGACTCATGACCAAGAAAATCCTTTATATCCACGGGTTCAACTCAGCGGGAGGCGGACACAAGTCCCAGGAAATCCAAAAGATGTTCCCTGACTGGCAGGTATTATCACCGACCTTCGACTATAAGAACCCTGCAGAAGCACAGAAAAAAATCGATTCCCTAATACGCATTCAGCATGTCAACATGGTGATGGGCACCTCGCTGGGTGGCTTTTTCGCCATCTACTGCGCCAAGAAACACCGAATCCCCGCCGTAATCATCAACCCGACGCTTCGTCCTTCGGAAACCCTCGCCAACCACCTCGGCAAGCAGAAGAATTACGTGACCAAGGAGGAATACCAATTCACCTCGGCTGACCTCACCAAGTTCGAGGAATTCCAACGCAAAGTGTTCGACAAACTCCCTTGCGACGGGTCACTGCTGCACTTCGCCCTCTCCACCGACGACGAAATGCTCGGAGACCACCACTACCTCGAAGAAAAATTCCCGGACTGCCACGACTTCAACTACTTCGACCAACAGGGGCATCGCTTCGCGGGTGTCAAAATTCTACGCCCCCTCATTGAACGCGCGATGCCATAAACGCTGCACTCTCAACGCGCCCCAACATCTCATCCACCCCTTTCGAGGTCAACGTAGCTCCTGAAATGGCATCGACACGGTTCTCTTCGGCGACATCGCCTGCAGTTCCCGATTTCAACACTCTCACAGACACAAAGTTGCCATCTTTGTCGTAGAGTTTCTTACCCTTAAAAGATTTCAGAAACGCCTCCTCGGTGATTTTCGCGCCGAGACCAGGAGTTTCCGACTTGTGGTCGAAACTAACGCCTTTAAGCGTCTGACCATCCTCCGAAACCACCGCATAGCCCCAAATCGGGCCCCACAACCCTTTGCCGTCGAGGCGAAGGGCGATGCCCAAGGAACCATCGGCGCATACAACCCGATACTTGCGACCATCTTCTGCAAGCGGCACCGCCAAATTCGAGAAGGCATCCACGGCCTTCGACCGGCTGATGTCATGTCCTGCCGCCTGCAAAATTTGCTGGCACGTCTCGGCCTGCTTATTACGGTCGCGACGCGGCTTCAGACCCGTTGAAACCACCGCCAACACTACCGCAATAACCACAACTAACACCGTGACATACAAGAAGATGTATGTATTGCTAAACTTCTTCATGAATTTGATTTTTAATCTCCATTAAGACTCAAACCAACCTATAAAAAACTTTCCTGCACAAACAGTGCACTTCACAGCCGGAACGTCACCGGCACCTGGAAATAGCACCGCACCGGCTTCCCCATGTTCCGTCCGGGTTTCCACTTCGGCATCGACATCACCCCGCGCAGCGCCTCCACGTCGCAATCGGTGAAAAGCGGGATTTTCACCTGGCCATGGGTCACCCGGCCGTCCCTCTCCACCACGAACTCGACCAACACCGTGCCCGTGATGCCGTTCTTCTTCGCCACCTCGGGATACTGGATTTCCTTGGCCAAAAACGCGTTCAGGGAATCGAGGCCTCCAGGGAATTCAGGCATCTCCTCCACGAACATCATCGGAGGATCCTCACCATAATCTTCCGTGACGACCTGCGCATTCGCCGAAAAGCACAACAGGCCGAATGCCCAAATAGCTATGAATTTTGCAAGCGTGTTCATTGTTCAAAATTTTCTGCAAAACTACAATTTCTTTCCGAATTATTCCCGCAACGCTGGCTGATGAGCAGATTTTTTTCCTGTCAAAATTTTGTATTTCTGAAAAAAGAATATCTTTGCACCCGAATTGGCTTTTGGCTTTAGATATTGGTCACTAACACGAATCACCATCATGAAAAATGGCAGACGGACTTGCGAAGTTTTGAAAGAGGTGCGGCGGAAGATCGCACAGGAGAACAACATTGCGCTGACGGAGCGTGAATGCACCTTCGAGGGCGACTGCCGAGGCACGTGTCCCTATTGCGAGGCCGAAGTGCGTTATCTCGAACGGGAGCTGCAGCGTCGAAAGGCCCTGGGCAGGGCCGTCGCGGTGGCAGGTCTCGCCGTCTCTTCCATGATGATGGGCTATGGGCAATCCGTCACACCGCAGGCACCCACCGCCACACCGCTTCCCCCAACGACAAACGACTCCATCATCATTGACGGAAACGGCGAATGGGAACCTGTAGGGATCGTTGTAGCTGACGTTGACCTCCCGAGCCCCCAGCAATGGCATCCGGACATATCCGGCACCCCGGCGCAATACCTGAAAGAACGGCTTACGGTCCCGCGTTCCGTACTTCGGAACCGGACCATCGAAAGGACGTACATCGTCCTCATCATCAACGAGGACGGCGAAGTGAAGGAGGTGGTGTTCCAACCCAAGAACGATTCGCCGGGCGAAGAGGAAAAAGCATTTTACGAGGATGTCACCCGCATTCTGAAAGCGATGCCGAAATGGGTGGGCGGGCATTCCGCCGCAAGCTACGAAATCGCCGTCCGCGAACTGTGGTGATGGTTATCCCTGCGGATGAGCGCGGCACGCTGAAGGCCTTCAATGTCCAACATTACAATTTATCCGCGCAGTCGCGTATGATCGGTGCGGATCACAGCCGGAACGTCACCGGCACCTGGAAATAGCACCGCACTGGCTTCCCCATGCTTTTGCCAGGTTTCCACTTCGGCATCGCCATCACCGCGCGCACTGCTTCCTTATCGCATTCGGGGAAGAGCGGGACTTTCACCTTGGCATTGGTCACACGCCCGTCTTCCTCCACCGCGAACTCGACCAGGACCGTGCCCGTGATGCCATAATCCCTCGCCACCTGAGGATATTGAATCTCCTTTGCCAAAAAGGCTTGCAAAGAATCCATTCCTCCAGGGAATTCGGGCAATTCCTCCATAAGACCCATTACCGGCGGTTCATCGTCATCCACTTCCCCCACATAGTCGTCACCCCAAACGGGCACATCTGTTGAAACACAAAGGCCATCTTCCACGATTCGCAGGATTTCCTCTTTCGGGGAAGGGGCGGACCGGTTGCCGCTGGTGGGTGCGTTTGCCGGTTCGCCGACTGGTTCAGGGGATGATTCAGGGGACGGTTCTGCAGCTTGCGACAGCGTGTTGACGGATGTAGGCTCGGGTTCGCTGCTGGCGGGTGTCGCGGGTGTTTTCGGACTGTGGCACGCGCCCATCATCATAGTGGAGACGGCGATGCCCGCCACGGTGACGGCCTTGCCGAGCGCCCGGCGTTTGGAGAGTTCCCGCTCCAAGTAGCGCACCTCCGATTCGCAATAGGGACACGTGCCCCGGCAGTCGCCCTCGTGCGTGCATTCGCGCTCCTTGAGCGCAATGTCGTTTTCTTGTGCGATTTTCCGCCGCACATCCTTCAGGATTTCGCAAGTCCGTTTGCCCTTTTTCATAATAGTGATTAGTGATTAGTGAACAGTGAACAGTGATTAGTGAAGTAGATGAATGGTTATAGTCTAAGTTATAGTCCAAGTCATAGTCAAACAAATGTGCAAAACACCTTTTTTTTAGAAACGCGAGCGCTGGGTGTTTATTGTGTTGTTTGTCATTTCAGCAGCCGCC